>Ga0105245_10002989_pt1 | contig 15157 bp, 15 predicted proteins | sample KBSM54metaG_FD_81523 | JGI IMG/M metagenome (GOLD analysis project Ga0105245, IMG submission 81523) | Miscanthus rhizosphere microbial communities from Kellogg Biological Station, Michigan, USA - KBS M5-4 metaG | ecosystem: Host-associated > Plants > Roots > Rhizosphere > Soil | place... | reverse complement strand
CTTCTGGTGGCGCCGCTGCAGCGAGCAGTCGCGCTCGAACAAGTGGACGACATTGCCGTGCGTGTCGCCGAACACCTGCACTTCGATATGGCGCGGCGAGAGGATGTATTTCTCGATCAGCACCTGGGTGTTGCCGAACGACGAGGCTGCCTCGCGCTGGCAGGAGAGCAGGGCATCGGCGAAGTCGCCGGGGTCGTCGACCCGCCGCATCCCCTTGCCGCCGCCGCCCGCGACTGCCTTGATCAGCACGGGATAACCGACCTTCGCGGCTTCAGCGGCGAGGCGCTCGGGCGCCTGGTCTTCGCCGAGATAGCCCGGCGTCACCGGCACGCCAGCCGCGATCATCCGTTCCTTGGCCGCGTCCTTCAGCCCCATCGCGCGGATGCTCGAAGGGTTAGGGCCGACCCAGATGATCCCGGCATCGATCACCGCCTGCGCGAAGTCGGCATTCTCGGAGAGAAAGCCATAGCCGGGATGGATCGCCTCGGCTCCAGTCGCCTTGGCGGCAGCGATGATCTTCTCGCCGACCAGATAGCTCTCGCGTGCCGGGCTCGGGCCGATATGCACAGCTTCATCGGCCTGACGGACGTGGAGCGCCTTCGCATCGGCATCGGAGTAGACCGCCACCGTGCGGATGCCGAGCTTCCGCGCGGTTCGGATGATCCGGCAGGCGATCTCGCCGCGATTGGCAATGAGCAGGGACTTGAGCAAAATCAGGCTCCGCAACCGGTCGTCCGCTGCGACCAGGTGATGTTGAGGATCTTCCAGGCGTTATTCTCCCGGACGAGGTCGAAATGGTCGACGCCGCAATGATGGACCTTCCCGTCGATGAGGAAGCTGTAGGGTGACCAGACCATGGCGATGTCGCCATCCACCTCGATCGCGGGGTCGGTCAGGCGTTCCTCATAGCGCTCAGGGCCCGGCTTCAGATGGTTCGCGAAGTCGGACCACGCCATATGACTGACGGCGCGCGTGCCATCGGCCTGCTCGATCGCGACCGTCGCGCCTCCCTCCGGGCGCAGTTGAGCGAGCACCGCCTGCGGATCGCGCGCTGTCATGCCGGCGAACAACCGGTCGATCGGCGCCATGACCGCGCTGCTGTCCACGTCGGCGAGGGGAAGGCCGGTGCCCTTCGGCATTGGCTGCATCGGCGTGATCTGCGCGGCGAGGAGGAACGAAAGGATCAGGGGCATTGAGTGTCTCCGGCAACGGATAGGTTCGGTCGCGCATCACATCCGGAACACCCCGAACTGCGGGCGATCGGGAATAGGAGCGTTGAGGGCAGCCGCGAAGGCGAGGCCGAGCACGTCTCGCGTCTGTACCGGGTCGATGATGCCATCGTCCCACAGCCGGGCGGTCGCATGCCAGGGGTTGCCCTCATCCTCATATTTCTGGCGGATCGGTGCCTTGAAGGCCTCTGCCTGTTCAGGCGTCCAGCTCTCGGCATCGCGGTGGACGGTGGCGAGGACCGAGGCCGCCTGCTCGCCGCCCATCACGCTGATCCGGCTGTTGGGCCAGGAGAACAGGAAGCGCGGCGAATAGGCGCGTCCGCACATGCCGTAATTGCCCGCGCCGAAGCTGCCCCCGATCAGCACGGTGATCTTGGGCACGCTCGCCGTCGCGACCGCGGTGACGAGCTTGGCGCCGTGCTTGGCGATCCCTTCCGCCTCGTACCGGCCGCCCACCATGAAGCCCGAGATGTTCTGGAGGAACAGCAATGGGATGCGGCGCTGACAGGCAAGCTCGATGAAATGCGCGCCTTTCACGGCGCTCTCCGAGAACAGCACGCCGTTATTGGCGAGGATGGCGACCGGCATGCCCCAGATATGCGCGAAGCCGCAGACCAGGCTCGACCCGTACAGCGCCTTGAACTCGTGGAATTCGCTGCCGTCGACCAGCCGCGCGATCACCTCATGCACGTCATAGGGTGCGCGAACGTCGCTCGGCACGATGCCGTAGAGATCCTCGGCATCGAACTTCGGCGGGCGCGGTTCCTTGAGGTTTACCTCCGCCTGAACCTGAGGCTGCAGCGTCGAGACGATGTCGCGGACGATCGTCAGCGCATGCTCGTCATTCTCGGCGACATGGTCGACAACGCCCGATTTGCGGCCATGCGTGTCGGCGCCGCCCAGTTCTTCGGCGGAGATCACTTCGCCCGTCGCCGCCTTCACCAGGGGCGGGCCGGCGAGGAAGATCGTGCCCTGGTTGCGGACGATCACGGTCTCGTCGGACATGGCGGGCACATAGGCGCCGCCGGCGGTGCAGCTGCCCATCACACAGGCGATCTGCGGGATGCCCTTGGCGGACATGTTGGCCTGGTTGAAGAAGATGCGGCCAAAATGGTCGCGGTCGGGGAAGACCTCGTCCTGATGCGGCAGGTTCGCGCCGCCCGAATCGACCAGATAGATACAGGGCAGGCGGTTGGCCTCGGCGATCTCCTGCGCGCGGAGATGCTTCTTCACCGTCAGCGGATAGTAAGTGCCGCCCTTCACCGTCGCGTCGTTGCAGACGATCATGCATTGCCGTCCCGAAACGCGGCCGATGCCGGCGATGACCCCCGCGCCAGGCACCTCGCCGTCATACAGGTCGAACGCCGCCAGCTGGCCGATCTCCAGGAAGGGCGAGCCGGGGTCGAGCAGCCGCTCCACCCGATCGCGGGGAAGCAGTTTGTTGCGCGAGACGTGTCGTTCGCGACTTTTCTCGTTCCCGCCCAGCGCCGCCTTCGCGACGTCCGCGCGCAGGCGCTCGGCAAGGGCGCGGTTGTGCGCTGCATTGGCGCGGAAGGTGTCGCTCTCGGCGACCAGCCTGGTATCGAGCACGGGCGCGCTCATGATTGCATCCTCATGTAGGCCCAGCCTAACCAGCGTCGGCAGGAATGGAAAGCGACGCAGCGGCGGCGGCGCTCGACGGGGGCAGAGAGGTATCTGGCGTTACCAAAAACGCAAGTGTATTCCACCCGCCATACACCCCTTGAGAGGTCATCCCATGAAGCGATCCACGATCCTGCTTGCCGCTTTGCTCGCCACCACCGCCTGCACTCAATCGACCAGCAGCCAGCCGGCCGGAAGCCTGGCCGGGGTGGACCAGAGCCTGATCGACAAGTCAGTGAAGCCGGGCGACGATTTCAACGCCTATGCGAGCGGCGCCTGGGCCGCGAAGACCGAGATCCCCGCCGACCGGTCCTCTGTCGGCGTCGGCTTCGATGTGTTCAAGGTCGCCGAGGCGCGCAACCGCGAGCTGATCGAGGGCGCCGCGAAGGCCATGCGGCGGCCGGAACCGACCAGCGCCGGATCGCAGACTATTATACGGCCTATACGGATACCGCCGGAATCGAGAAGCACGGCATGGCGCCGATCAAGGCCCAGATCGATCAGATCGCGGCGCTGAAGGACAAAGGGGCATTGTCCGCGATGCTGGGGGCCACCATGCGTGCCGACACCGATCCGATCAATGCGAGCAACTTCCAGACCGAGAATCTGTTCGGCCTGTTCGTGACTCAGGACCTGAACCGGCCTGACGTGACGATCCCCTATCTCATGCAGGGCGGCATCGGCCTGCCGGACCGCGATTACTATGTGTCGGCCAAGCCCGAAATGGCTGAACTGCGCACAGCCTATCGAGCCTATATCGAAAAGCTCCTCACGCTCGCCGGCGTCTCCGATGCGGCGGCGCGCGCCGACCGGATCATGGCGCTCGAGATGAAGATCGCGAACGCCCATTACGACATCATCGCGAGCCAGGATGCGCACAAGGTGCAGAGCTGGAAGCGCGGCGATTTCGCGACCAAGGCGCCCGGGATCGACTGGAACGCCTATTGGGGCGCCGCCGGCCTGCCGAACCAGCAGGATTTCTCGGTCTGGCAGCCCGAGGCGATCACCAGGCTGTCGGCGCTGGTCGCGAGCGAGCCGATGCAATCCTGGCAGGACTGGCTGACCTTCCACCAGATCAACCAGGTCACCTCGGTATTGCCCAAGGCGATCGATGACGCAGCCTTCGCTTTCTACGGCACCACGGTGAACGGTACGCCGGCGCAGCAGCCACGCGACAAGCGGGCGATCGCCGCTGTCAACGGAGCGCTCGGCGACGCGGTCGGCAAGATCTACGCCGAGAAATTCTTCCCCGCCTCGTCCAAGACCGAGATCCAGGGGATGGTGAAGAACATCGTTGCGGCGTTCGACACGCGTCTGGCCGCACTGCCATGGCTAGCTCCTGCGACCAAGGAGGAGGCGCGCAAGAAGCTGAAGGTGCTGATCGTCGGCGTCGGCTATCCCGACACGTGGCGCGACTATAGCGGTCTGGAGGTCCGGGCGGACGATCCGGTCGGCAATCTCCAGCGTGCGCGCCTTGCCGAATATCGCCATCAGATCGGCAAGATCGGCAAGCCGGTCGATCGCAACGAATGGTGGATGACGCCGCAGACGGTGAATGCCGTCAATCTGCCGGTGCAGAACGCGCTCAACTTCCCGGCCGCGATCCTCGAAACGCCCTATTTCGATCCGAAGTTCGATGCGGCGGCGAATTATGGCGCGATCGGCGCGGTGATCGGCCACGAGATCAGCCACAGTTTCGACAATCTCGGCGCCGATTTCGATTCGACCGGCAGGCTGCACAATTGGTGGACGCCGGTGGACCTCAAGCATTTCGAGGAAGCCGGCACCGCGCTGGCCGCGCAATATGATGGCTATGAAGCTTTTCCGGGCCTGCACCTCAACGGCAAGCAGGAGCTGGGCGAGAATATCGCCGACGTCGCCGGCCTGACCGCGGCCTATGAGGCCTATCGCAAATCGCTCAACGGCAAGGAGGCGCCGGTGATTGACGGGCTGACCGGCGATCAGCGCTTCTTCCTCGCCTTTGCGCAGAGCTGGCGCACCAAGATGCGCGACAAGGCGCTCCGCGCGCGGGTCGCGACCGACGTGCATGCGCCGGCGATGTGGCGCGTGCAGACGGTGCGTAACCTTGACGCCTGGTATTCGGCGTTCAACGTGCAGCCGGGACAGAAGCTGTACCTCGCGCCAGACAAGCGCGTACACGTCTGGTGAGTCGAATGGAGGGCGGATCATGCTGCTGATCGGACAATATGATTCGCCCTTCGTCCGGCGCGTCGCAGTGACGCTCAGGCTTTATGGCCTTGCCTATGAGCATGCGCCGCTGTCGACCTTTGGCGACGCCAATGAGATTGCGCGGCACAATCCGCTGCGGCGCGTGCCGACCCTGGTGTTCGACGACGGCGTGGTGATGGTCGACAGCGGCGCGATCATCGAGGTGCTTGACGAGATGGTCGGCCCCGGCAAGGCGTTTCTCGCCCGGCACGGCGAGGAACGGCGCGCGATGCTGAGATGGTGCGGCTTTGCCTGCGGCGCGGCCGAGAAAGGCGTGAGCCTGGTCTATGAAGGCGCCTTCCGCGAGGGCCTGCCCATGTGGGTCGAACGGTGCCGGGCCCAGGTGATCGACACGCTCGATCTGCTCGAACGCGAACGGGCCGCCGCGAAGGGCCCATGGCTGCTCGGTGACACTATGTGCCATGCCGATATCCTGCTCGGCACGATGGTGCGGTTCATCTCCGAAGCGCTGGCCGGACAGTTCGTGATGGACGGCTGGGCGGCGCTGTCCCGCCATTCGGAAGCCTGCGAGGCGCTGCCGGCGTTCGCGGCGGCGTATCAGGCCTATAGCCTTACTCCGCCGGGGCAAGACTGACCCGCGATTGCTGGCTGTTCCTGGCTGTTTTCGACGATATTTTTCCGCTGGCTGTTATGTTGGATTCGGCTCGAGATTCCCGAAGTGTTTTCAGGCGTTTGCGAGGGGCTGGCTGTTATTGAATAACAGCCAGGAACAGCCAGCATATCAGCCAGGGTTTCCGCGGTAACAGCCAGCGGAATCGCCCGATATTTTTCCGGTCATGTCAAAGAGCGAGGGCAGGGTGCGGTGGCACTCTCATCCCCGGCACCGCTGCGCCAACGCGCACCAAAGTTGAATCAAAGCAGTGCCTTGCGTTGGATCTGGCGGCTGCCGACGCTTGCGAGGGCGAGGGGATAGGCCTATCTTGTGTCTAACGCTCCGCCACCGAGAGTCGCGCCCATGTACCGCCCCATGTATCGCGTTGCCGCCACCGCCCTGTTCTTCATCGCTGCCTCGCCCGCTATGGCGGCTCCGCACAAGGACGATAGCCGGGCGGCGCTTGCGGTCGCCGGCAATCCCATGGTCGACAGGATGGTCGCCGACCGGCTTGCCGCAGTCACGCATGCGCTGCTGGATCTGCGAGTCGATGGGGTTGTTCGCGCCGCCGACCCGGTCCATGCCGGGGATCCAGGCATGCCCCGCACGCTCCGCGATGTCGTGACACGGGACGACCCGGATGCGGAACGGCGCATGGTCGAGGGGACTGATCGCGCGGTTGCCGCCGTCGGGCGAGCGGCGCGGGCAACCGACAAGCTGATCCCGCAGATAGAGGCACTGCGCGACACATTTGCGGAAGCGCTTCGCGACGATCCGCATTGATCCTTACCCCCCGGCCAACCGCTCCGGCCTTGTGGTCGCGCCGATCAATTCTTGTCTCCTTGCTTGCGTCGCTCGTTGCGACGCCGGCTTGCGCCACGAAAGAGCTGACCGTCCTCTTCATCTGTCAGTTCGGCAGCGTCAAAAGCGCGACGGCGCGCGAACTCTTCCGGCAACGCGCGGCCTCGCGCGGTGTGCGGGTCGGGGCGTTTTCACGCGGGATAACGCCTGAGCCGCATATGTCGCCCGCTCTCAAGACCGTACTGGCGAGCGAAGGCGTGGACCCGGCTCTTGATCCACTTACGCAGTTGCAAGCCGGCGATCTGAAACGCGCCGACATGGTGATCATCTTCGACAAGCTGCCGCCCGGTTTGCACGGCAGGAAGCTTCACGACTGGACCGATCTGGGATCGTTCAATGAATCCTGGGCGACTGAACGGCCACGGCTGGTGGCCCGGATCGATGCGCTGATCGACGAGCTTTCCGCAAGAGCCTGACAGCGACCATCAGGATCCGGACCGTGTCGCGACCTGCTTGCCGGCGCGGCACTGGGTTTTCCCGTTGCCCGCCGCCCAGCCGATCGCCTGCTCCAGAAGCCGGACATAATGTGGCTCGGCATAGGTCGCTGGCATATGTCCGATCGCGGAATAGAAGGAACGTCCATTCCCCACGCACCGTGTCCAGGCGATCGGGTGATCCCCCATGTGCAATGCCCCGGGGGCGTAGCTCCCTTCGTCGAGCGTCGCGATCACGGAGGCGCCGTTCAGGCGCGCGCTGGCCTGAAACGAATACCACTCGTCCTTCATCGTCCAGCCCGGCGCCAGATTCTCGCCGATCCCGCTCGGGCTGGTTTCGATCGCAATCCGGGCATCCTGGAATTGCGGCGACATCGGGTGGCCGATGAAGCGCGCGCCGAGCAGGGTATCGGTATACCAGTCCCAGAAATATACGGGATCGCCGCCCGTGCCGTGCACGCCGACAAAGCCGCCGCCCCGTTCCATATAGGCCTTGAAGGCGTCGCGTTGGCTCAGCGTCAAGACGTCGCCGCTCACATTGTTCCAGATCACCGCGTCGAAATGCCTGAGATTGGCGGTGGTGATCGCGCCGCCCTTGTCGGAGATGACGAGCGCCCAACCATTGCGTCTGGCCATGTCGACGAACAGCGTGTGCGCGGCCGCGACCGATGGATCGTCGCGAAAGCCAGTCATCTTTTCGAACAGCAACAATCTCGGCTTGCCGGGCGGGAGTGCGAGCGATTGTGGAGCAATGTCATAGCGGGCGCAGCGCGCGTCCTTGTCCGCGGCGGTCAGCGGCACGGTCCGTAGCGCGCGATCGACCGCCACCAGCGCTTCTGGCGGGACGTTCCGCCAGGCGGCAGCCTTGCGTACCGACAGGATCACCGAGAAGGTCGGCACCGTCGTGCCGCCGAAGAAGCTGGGCAGGTCCCTCAGCAAAGCCGGCGCGGCGCGGTCCATGGCGGCCCTGGCGGCGGGGTTCAGCAGCACGTCAATCAACGGGCTGTCGATCGAATAGGGCTGATTCCGCAACGGGCAGTCAATCAACGGGCGGGCTGACGCGGGCACGGCAATGCCGAGAGCCAGGCAGGCTATGGCAAGCATGAACAGGAGCTTGGCCATGATGGTCGCCACAGGCACTCTCGGCGCGGCCAAAATCATGATCTCTCCCCCACAGGCACGGTTTCCGTTTGCCATATAGCCTGCCATGCCAATCGAACAGTCGCTTCCTCGGGTTTCCTCAACTCACCCGAGCGGATGCACGCCCCGCCAGAAACGCAGGGAACAGGATGGCACCACTTTGGTTGCAACTGGTGTCAACCATAAGGGAGAATGCGATGTCGCCGTCTGTAACGAAACTTGCCCCACTCGCCGCGATTTTGGTTGGCGCGGTGGGCCTGAGTGGCTGTGCCACAAAGGCCTATGTACGGGAGCAGATCGCGCCGGTGAGCCAGCGCGTCGATGCGCTCGAGACCAGATTGACGGAAACCGACGCCACGGCGAAGTCGGCATTGGCACAGGCACAGGCAGCATCCGGACAGGCGCAGAATAATGGCCAGCGTCTGGATCAGCTCAATGCCCGCGTGGATGGCATCCAGCAGCAGATGGAAGAGAATAAGCGGAAGCGCCCACGCAATTGACGCCGCTTGGGCAGCAAATGCCGATAGCATAGTGATTTTCCGCGTTGGCCGTCCTAGAGGGCGCCTGATATTTCCTTTCGAGCGCCCTCAACGATGATCAATGTGTTTCTGGCGCTTGCGGGGCTTGCGCTTACCATTCCAGCGTCCGCACAGGCGGTGGAGGCTGCGAAGTCCTCAAAGCCCCAGCCGACACAATCCAAGCCGACACAATCCAAGCCGGCAAAACCCAAGCCGGCAAAACCCAAGCCATCGCAGCCGAAAAGGACGGAAGCGGTGGTTGAGGTGACCCAATCGGCAGCGATGATGCGCGTGGCCGATTGGGTTGCCGCGTCAGGGGATAATGGTTCCCTGCCTTATATCATCATCGACAAGCCCAACGCTGCGCTCTTTCTATTCGACGCAACGGGGAAAGCGCTCGGCCAGGCTCCGGTCCTGATCGGTGTCGCCGTGGGCGACGACGCTACTCCAGGCATCGGCAGCAAGAATCTCGCCGAGATCGGGCCTGCGGAAAAGACGACGCCAGCGGGGCGTTTCCTGGCGAAATATGGATTGGCGGCCGGAAAGCAAAAAGTGCTGTGGGTCGATTATGCCACGTCGGTTGCGCTTCACCCGATCCCGACCGGCGCCAGCAAGAAGGAGCGGCGGCGCCAGCGGATGCTGTCTCCAACTTCGGACGATAACCGCATAACATTCGGGTGCATCAACGTGCCCGATAGTTTTTACGCGAAGAGCGTGCGACCGCTTTTCCAGAAGAAGGGTGGATATGTCTATATCCTGCCCGACACCAAGCCGATCGAGACGGTTTTCCCCGAACTGCTGGCTCAGCCCGTCGCGAATGGCGGCACGCGCTGAAACCAGCGTTTCAACATAGCGTGCCGCCGCTCACCGAACGAGTCGAGGCTCTTATCCCCGGGCTGATGTCGCCCGGCGCGCGTAAATGGTGATGATAGCGAAGCAGGCCGCTGGGAGGAGCAGCGCGAGCGGCACCGCGCCGACCCGAACGGCGACCAGGCCCATGAGCGGCGGAAAGATCGCACCGCCGATGATCGACATGATGATGAGCGAGGACCCCAATGGTCGCGCTGATCCCAGATCCTCGACGCCGAGCGCGAAGATGGTCGGGAACATGATCGACATGAAGAAGCTGGTCAGCATCAGCGCGCCGATGGCGGCATAGCCGGGCGCGGTCGCGGCGATCACGCACAGGATGACATTGGCGACGGCATAGAAGCCCAGCAGGACCGGGGGCCGGACACGCGTCATGATCGCCGTGCCGGCAAAGCGCCCGATCATGAACATGACCAGGCTCGTTGAGAGGAGGTAGGCGGCCTGACGTTCCGAAATCCAGGGGGCCACGTCCTTCACGAAATCGATGAAGTAGCTCCAGATGCCGACCTGGGCGCCCACGTAGAAAAACTGCGCGATGACAGCGCCGACCAGCGGCCGATGGCGGAGGATCTGACCGAACTGTGCCTTTACCGACGTTCCTTCTTGGGAGCGGGTGTCGGGCAAGCGCGCCAGGGCGACCGCGCCCGCGATGACGAGTGCCGCGACGGCGAGCAGGAAATAGGGCAGCTGAACCGTAGTCGCCTCCGCGGCGCGATAGGCCGCGAGGTCCGAGGCGCTCATCGCCGCAAGCGCGGCGTGCGAATGCTCGATACCGGAAAAGATCAGCTGAGCGCCAATGATCGGCGCAAGGAACCCTCCGAGGCCGTTGAACGCCTGGGCGAAGTTGAGCCTTTGCACCGCCGTGGCCGGATCGCCGAAATCGCCCGTATAGGCGTTGGCGGTCGTCTCGAGGCAGGCCGCGCCCGCTGCGATCGTGAACAGCGCGAAGAGGAACATGCCGAAGCTGAGCATCAGCGAGGCCGGATAAAACAGCAATGCACCCGTGGCGTAGAGGATCAGGCCGGTAAGAACGCCCGCCCGATATCCGAAGCGCCGCATCAGCAGCCCCGCCGGCAACGCGACCGTGAAATAGCCGATATAGAAGACGAACTGGATGAACCCGGCCTGCGCCCGGTTCAGCCCCAGCGACTTCTGGAATTGCCGGATCAGGATGTCGTTGAGGTTGTTCGCCAGCGCCCACAGGAAGAACAGGCTGACGATCAGGGCGAAGCCCCAGCGATAGGCCGGCGTGACGAAACCACGGGCGGTGCTGCCGGGATCAGCCGGCACGGTCTCTCCAATCATCACAGTCCTTCTCCGATCTCATTCTTGTTCGTATCCATGTCAGGCCAGCAGGGTCTGGCCTCCTTGATCAATCAGCCCTTCCGCGCGCAACGCGGACCAGAAGCTCGCGGGGATCGGAAGGCGCGCCAGTTCGGCCGTCTCCAGGATTCGCGAGGGATTGCCGGTGCCGACCACCAAAGCCGTTACCGCCGGGTGGTTCGAAACGAATTGCAGCGCCGCCGCTGCCAGGGGGATGCCGAACCGAGCGCAACATTCCTCCAGCGCGGCGACGCGTCGCAATATGTCAGCGGGTGCCGGGCCATAATCATAATGCGCCGAGCCGGATCGGGTGCCGGTCGCCAGAATCCCGGAGTTGAACACGCCGGCACCGACGATGCCGATGCCGCGCTGCCGGCAGGTCTCGAAGAACGCGCCCGCGCCCTGGTTCAGCAGGGTGTAGCGCCCAGCGATCATTAGAACATCGAGATCAACCCGCTCGATGCTCTCGGCGCAGATCTCGATCTCATTCACGCCGAGGCCGATCGCCTCGACGACGCGCTGCTCACGCAATTCGGCCAACGCGCGAAACCCGCCGATCGCGTCCGCCATATGGCGATCATGCTCGGCGCCGTGCGTCACGCGTCCGAGATCGTGCATGTAGAGGATGTCGATCCGCGCAAGCCCCAGACGATGCAGGCTGGCCTCGACCGAGCGCATCACGCCATCATAGCTATAGTCGAATATGGGATCGAACGGCATTGGCGACTGGAAGCCATAGCGGTCGTCCGCCGCGACTCCCGGCACCAGCACCCTGCCGACCTTGGTCGACAGGATGAAATCCTCCCGGTCGCGTTCGCGTAGCGCATCGCCCAGACGCCGCTCGCTCAATCCGAAGCCGTAAAAAGGCGCGGTATCGAAATAGCGCACGCCCTGCGACCATGCCGCATCGACCGTCGCGCGCGCCGTTTCATCCGGCAGCGTGTGATAGAGATTGCCAAGCGAGGAGGCCCCAAAGCCGAACGACCCGCTGGCGGCGAGGCGATCGAGGAGGGGGGAGCGCAATCTGGTCATGAGTCGGCCGCCTCAAAAACGCGCAATTGCCTTCAGTACCTGGTCAGCATTCGCGATCAATTCCGGCAGCTTTTCAGGCATGTCTTCCGCATCGAAGCTCTGCGTGTGAAGCGCCTCGGTCGGGATCTGGCCGCTCAGGATCGCCTGCTTCACCCATTGGAAGTCGGCCGCGAGGGCATTGCGGCTGGCGATCAGAGTTGTCTCGCGCTTATGGAATTCGGGATCGGCGAATATCAGGTCCCCCGGAGCGACGCCGACCAGTACCAGACTACCGCCATGGGCCACATAGTCGAGGCTTTGCGCCATCGCCGCGAGCGATCCCGTCGCGTCGAAGACCGTATCGAACATGTCACCATTGGTGCGTTCGCGCAGGCCCGTAGCGAGGTCCTGGCCCGCTTCGATGATATCGTCGAAACCGAGCTGGTCCTGGGCATAGGCCAGTCGTGCCTGCCGCATGTCCGCAAGGGTGACCCTGGCACCCTTCAATCGCGCGAAAAGGCCGACCGCGACACCGATCGGTCCCGCACCCATCACCAGTACCCGGTCGCCAGCCCCAAGTTGCGAACGCGCAACCGCATGAGCGCCGATCGCGAGGAACTCCATCATCGCGGCCTGATCGAGCGTGAGGCCGCTCGCGTCCAGAACGGCCGCCTCCGGAACGGACAGGAACTCGGTCATGCCGCCGTCCGTGTGAACGCCCAATACACGAATGTTGACGCAGGCATTGGGCTTGCCCTTGCCACAGGCGATGCAGCTTCCGCACGGCAGATAGGGATTGATCGCAACGATCTGCCCGGTGCGAAAGCCCGAGCTTTCAGCAGCGTGGGTGACCTCACCTGAAAGCTCGTGGCCCATGACCCTTGGATAGGCGAGATAGGGGTGGCGCCCGGCGAAGATATGATAGTCCGTGCCGCACAGCCCGACACGCCGGATACGCACGATCACTTCGCCAGCCTTGGCGGTCGGCACCGGGCGCTCCTCGACGTTGAGGCTGAATGGCTCCTGGCATATGACGGCCTTCATCTGGCGCACCCTTTCGCATGACGAATAGCGTTGATGGGCTAGACGGGTAATCTCATATATGCAAGCATACTATCATATCTGCGATCCACAATCGCGAGGGATTTCATTTGCGATCGATCCGCTTATCGTCTCCGGCGTTGTCGGCCATATGGGCCAAGCGATCGCGGCCTGAGGGGGAGGCTTGCCAATGTCTGAGGATAGCGAACGCGTGCGGCATATTCTGTTGCTCGATCTCAAGAATGATCCCGAAGCGATCGAGGCCTATAAAGTCTGGCATCGCCCGGGAGGGCCTCCGGCCGCGGTAACGCGGTCCATTCGCGAGGCCGGTATCCTCGAGCTCGATATCTGGCTTGCGGGAGACCGGCTGGTAATGGTGATGGAGACAGGACCCGGTTTCGATCCAGAGCTGAAGGCGGCTCGCGATGCCGGCGATCCCGACGTGCAGGCCTGGGAGACGCTGATGGACCGATATCAGCAACGCCTGCCATTCGCGGAGCCAGGCACGAAATGGGTCGCCGCCGAGAAAATCTATGCGCTGGCCGAGCAGTAGCGCCCGGCGGCGGACATGAAGGATGTGATGGTGCTACAATCTCGCTGCCCGGGCGTTGAGATCGCGCTGGCGTTGACCGGACGAGATAGGGCGGACGTCGCATGTCGAAGGGGCTAGCAACCAATCCTGGCGGCCTGAAGGGCACCTATGCCGCGCCCGCGATCGCGAAGGCATTCGAGATCATCGAAGTTCTGGCGCAGCGTCCCGAGGGGGCGCTGGTGAGCGAAATGGCCACCCAGCTCGGCCGCTCGGTAGGCGAGCTGTTCCGTATCGTGGTCGTGATGGAGCAGCTCGGCTATCTGAGGAAATCGCCGAGTACCGATCGCTACACGGTGGCCTATAAGCTGCTCGACCTGGCCTATCGCGCAACGCCCGCGCAGGACCTTGTCCGCGCGGCGCTTCCGCAGATGCAGGATCTGGCGATCAACGCCGGGCAATCCTGCCACCTGGTCGTCGCCAATGCCGGGAGCGGGCTGGTGATCGCGTGCGAGCAGCAGCCGGGCATTCGCGGCTTTTCGCTGCGGGTCGGCGCGTCGATCGATATCATCGCGAGCTGCTCGGGCCAGGTCCTGATCGCCTTTTCGGACGCGCAGCGCGCCGAGCAGATTATCGACGCAGCCGAGCAGGGCCGCCCGCAGCCAGTCGACCGCGAATGGCTTGCGGGACGGCTGACGGTCATTCGAGAGCAAGGCTATGATATCCGCAAGAGCCCAATCACCTATGGCGTGACTGACATCAGCTGCCCGATTTTCGGCATCGACGGCCGTGTGGTCGCGGCTCTCACCATCCCGTTCCTCGAACTGATCGACGGATCACAGAAGGTGCATCTCGACGCCGCTCGCGAGATGCTGCTGCAGGCCGTAGCCAGGATTTCCGACACGCTTGGTTTTCGGGCCGATCAGCCCGGTTAGCGGCTCCGGCCTGCTCGTCGCTCAGCGATAATGGCCCATCGTCACCTTCAGCACCTGAGGGCGGTCGATGAAGTTCAGGCCATAGTCGGTCTGGTCGCCGTTCCAGACACGATCGGTGACCCAGCGGCCATTTTCGAACCGCCCTTCCTCGGCACGGAGCATCTCAGCGCTTTGCGAGGTGCCCGGCGCGGGCGAGATCGTGACGCGAACATGGTCTCCCATGATCAGGAACTCGTTCGCCGAGAGTTGCGCGACCGTGACGCCGCCAACCGGCTCTTTCCCCCAGGGCGGTTGATCGCCCTTGAGCCACGACCATTCCTTCAGTCCGAACTGCCATTCGCCCCAGGCTGCGGTGATCGTCCAATCGCCCATCCTGGTCGAGCGCGCGGCGTTGTCGTCGGGCTTGGCCACGCCCCAGATCGGCTTTTCGTAAGCGATCCGCGCCCAGTCGCGCATCATCGGGCCGACGATCTTGTAGGGCAGGGCGAAGGCGTCGAGTGTCGCGGGTGACAGATCGGGGGCGCCCAGCGGATAGTTGAAATAGCCGGTATCATCCATGCCGAACGGGGCGAAGCCGATCGCTCCCCGTCCGATCGCCGGCCAGAAGTAGCGTGCAAACGCGCGGGTATTGCCAATCTCCGGCACCATCAGCGCATTATCGGCGCGCGCATATTTTTCGAGATACTGCTCGGCATTGCCGGGCGCTCCATCATAGATGTCGGGCGCGGCAAAATCGATCGCGGGCGCAGCCGCCTTCCAGATGTCCAGCACGTCCTGCTGGGG
>Ga0105245_10002987_pt1 | contig 15165 bp, 13 predicted proteins | sample KBSM54metaG_FD_81523 | JGI IMG/M metagenome (GOLD analysis project Ga0105245, IMG submission 81523) | Miscanthus rhizosphere microbial communities from Kellogg Biological Station, Michigan, USA - KBS M5-4 metaG | ecosystem: Host-associated > Plants > Roots > Rhizosphere > Soil | place... | reverse complement strand
GTCAAGAGCGCGCCCGGCCAGACTCGCCGGCGAATTCCCGGCCGCTTCACGGCGATCCGGAAAAAGCCTGCCAGCAGCGCCGCTGAAATCAGCAGCACCAAACCGAGCAACAAGAAATGGCTCGCGCGATCCAAGACCGCGATTTTGCCTTGAGCAACGACGCCCAGCAGCGCCGCAGGGCCGCCCGCAAACGCGACGGCAAAGCTCGCGCTGACCGTGAACAGACCAATCGCCAGCACCACGCACACGAGCGCGATCAGCCGCCGCTTCCACCACACGCGCCGCTCCGCGCTGACCGTCACTTCCAGCACGGCCATCAGCGTGTTGAACGCCGACGAAGCGAGCCAGAGCGCGCCGAGCAACGCGAAGGGAGCCACGGCGCTCACGGAAAATTGCCCGAGCTGCCCCCACACCAGGTTGCGAACTTCACTGGGCGTCAGATCGACGAGCAGTGAAGTGCTGATGAGCACCGCGTCACTGGCTTGCGAGAGCCGTGCAAAGAGCCAACCGGCGAGCGCCAGCATCGGGATCGTGGCCAGGAACAGATCGAAGGCCATGGCGCTCGCGGCCTGCAGTGTGTCCCGCGTGACGAGGCCGCGGGCAACCAGCCAGGCGCGGTGGCTCCAGGGCTGCGTGGCGCACAGCTCGGCAGCGCGCGTCGAAACGCGATCCCAGCGACCGCTCGGAGGCGGTGCATCGGCACTCTTGATCCAGCCGTCGCTCATGGGCTCTAGCGTCAACCGCGAAACGATCGCATACCAGAGCCCGTGGCACACCACCAGGAAACCCTCGAAATCCGCACGCCTGGCCCCGGCTTTTCGGACGTGACCGCGCAGGTGAGCGCGGTCGTCGCGCGCAGTTCAGTGAAGATCGGGCTGTGCACGGTGTTCGTCCAGCACACCTCGGCGAGTCTCGTGATTCAGGAAAATGCCGACCCGGCGGTGCTGCGCGATCTCGCGAAATTCCTGTCGGATCTCGCCCCCGAGTCGCGCGCCTGGGAGCACGACGACGAAGGGCCCGATGACATGCCGGCACACGCCCGCTCCGCACTGACGAAAACGTCCGAGACGATCCCCGTCAATTCGGGTCGGCTCGTCTTCGGCACCTGGCAAGCGCTGTACTTGTTCGAGCATCGCGCTCGGCCACACGTGCGCCGGCTCGTCGTGCATGTGAGCGGCGAGTAGCGCGCGCTCAAGCGCCGTTGATGATGACGCCGCCGGCGCTCGGGTCGATGTCGACCAAGAAGCGCATGGGGCCGAGCTTTTTCGCGGGGACGGCGTGGCCCGCTTGCGTTGCGCTGAGCGTGGCGGCATCCGTATCGGTGGTGATGATGACGCTGAGCGGCGTGGCGTGAGCGACGCACTCGGCGCTCGGGCTCGGGAAGCCCACGGCTCCGCCCAGCGTGATTGGTAGGCCGCAGTTCTTGCGCGAGAGGCTGTAGCGCGTGACCACGCTGGGCGTATCCACCCACAGCGCGCCCTCATCGACCTTGCTCTTCACGTAGTCGAGGTGCGCTTCGTAGTCGGCGGTGGGCACCGGCTCCCACGACATATCGGCGATGCCGTGAAACTCCCGAATGGCCCAGCCGCCCTTGGCGATCGCGTCATCCACGTAGGCCTTGAGCACGTCCGAAAATTGCGGGTAGTAGATGGAGTTTTCGTCGTTGTACACGTCGAAGCTCTCGCGCAGCGGGTCCGCAAACTCGGGCGTGTTCACGCCCTTCTTGCCGGCGCGTGCGCCCACGTAACCGATCTCGCCCAGGTGATCGATCATGGGCTGACTGAAGCTATCGAACGGAAAGATGAAATATTCCAGCTTTTGATCGGGGATATTGGCGGCCAGCACGTTCGTCGCCTGATCGACCTCGACCGAGAGATTCGGCGCATCCGCCACGAAATCTTTGTGATCCCAGGAGTGGCAGATGATTTCGTGGCCGTGCGCGACCATCACCTCGAGCTTGCTCCACACGCTGCGCTCTTGGCAGCGCTCGACGATGGCGCCGAAAGCGGCGTGCAAACCGCGGGCAGTGAGCTCCGGCTCGGCGACGGTGAACAAGCTATCGAGCGTGTAGTCGCACGCGTCGTCGTGGATGATGGTGTAGGCGGCCGTGGCGTTGCCCAGCCAGGGCGCCACGCTCTCGACGTGCAGAGCGCCGAGGTTGCTGGCCGGTGCCTCGCCTCCCGTGCTGCCGAAGGCGGCGCTTCCGCCGTCACCGCCGGTTTCGCCGCCTGCGCCTGCACCGCCAGCGCTGAAGCCCGCGTTACCCGCGGCGCCTCCCAGGCTCGACGACCCGGCGTGCGCGCTCGCGCCGCCTTGATCGGTATTGCCGGTCATGCCGCCCGACGGGCTGCATCCGCCTAAAATCAGGGCGGCGATGCCGGGAGCAACCCGGCGGACGAGCGAGCGATGAGCGGTCATTGCTGTACCGTGAATACGCAGGGGAAGGCGGTTCGGCTCACCGGAGTGTGGGCTGGAATCGCGTACAAGAAAGCGGTTATTTCTTCGGCCTTCGAGCAGCTTTGCGGATTGCAGTTTTCTCGGAAGTTTCCGATTTGACAGATCGCTTGCTGCTCGCGGGCTTCGGACGATCGGAGACTCGCACGACCAGTCTGAGCCCGGACCAAACTTCGTCAACCGCGCAGACCTTGTTGTCGACCAGGCCGAGCTTCAAGCCGAGTGTGCGCACGTCGGTCTCCGTGAGGTCGGTGGCCACTCCGGATGCCTTTTTTGGCCAGCACACCCAAAGCCCACCATTGGGATCGAGCCGGGCCTGGGCTTTTGGCACGAGCCGGGCCAGCTCAGCGCGCGAGCCGGCAAAACAAACGATCACATCCAGTGGGCTTGCTCCGCGCGCTCCGTCGCTGGCCTTGGCGCCCAGGGGCAGCGCTCCCAATGTGCGTTCGAAGCCGGCAGGCGCGGCGATCAAGCCGACGCGGGCCCCGACTTTGATGCCCAGCTTTTGGGGTAGGGGAGTGCCGGAATAGCCAGCCATTTCCGGCACGCTAACCGAGGCTTGCCGCCGCGCCTATCGGCAAAACCGCGCGAGCGTTGCCGCACGCTCGAGTCTCTGCAATAGGCCCCCGGAGCGATGCTCGATCTCCGTTTTGCGACGCCCCCCGAGTGGCTGGATGCCGTGTTTGCCGACTTCGACGCGTTCTTGCTCGACCACGCCTCGTGCGAGCGCAAAGCATCGGCGACCGGGATGTCGTTCGTGGTGAAGTACCCGGACAAAACCGCCATCATCGAGCCGCTGATCGAGTTCGCGCGTGAGGAGCTGGAGCACTTCCAGATCATGTATCGGATCATCCACGCGCGCGGCCTGATCTTGGGTGATGACTACAAAGACCCGTACGTGAACGGCCTGCGCGCCCAAGTGCGCAGCGGAGGCGAGGGCGTGCTGCTCGACCGCTTGCTGGTGGCGGGCATCGTCGAGGCGCGCGGCTGTGAGCGGCTGTTCATGGTGGCCGAGGCACTCGAGAAGCAAAATTCGCCGCTCGCCAAGGATTACTGGGAGCTCGCGCGTGCCGAAGCTCGGCACCATGGCCTGTTCTTTCGACTGGCGCGCGCGTGTTTCACCGAAGAAGAAGTGGAGTCGCGCAGCAGCACACTGCTCGACTTCGAGGCCGAACTCGTCCGTTCCATGCCGCACCAGGCGCGCGTTCATTGAACGCGCGGTAAGCCGGGAATTTTCGAGCACGTGCCGTTCAGCTCTCCCCGAGCGGACCAATATTTCGCGCGCTACGCCCAGCCCGAGGCCGCATTGGCGCGCGCCGTGCGCGAGCGTTACCTGACGGCGTTGGTCGTGCCCGCTTGCCGGGAGCGCGTGGCACTGCTCGATGGCTACGAAGCGGCGCTCCGGAACGCGTCGTCGCGCGTGCTCGTGCTGCTCGTGGTCAATGGCTGGGAAGATGCCGACGACGCCACCCACGAGGCCAATCAGCAAATGCTGAGCGAGCTCGCGGCCCGTTTTCCCCACGCCGAGCTGCTGACTGCGCCGGGGTGCGAGGTGCGTGCGCTGCTCGGTCGCGGCGCTCACTACGATGTGCTTTGGCTCGATCGGGCGAGCCTCGGGCAGCGCATCCCGCGCAAGGAAGGGGTGGGATTGGCTCGCAAAATCGGCGCCGATCTCGCAGCGCTGCTTTGGGTAGAGGGGCAGCTAGAGCTACCTTTCGTGCCCAATACAGACGGCGACGCGACGTTGCCCGCGGATTACTTCACGCGCCTCGCGGCCTGCGCCGTCGATCCCGGGTGCCGCGCTTGCTCTGCGCTGCTCTTCGATTTCGAGCACGTACCCGGTGGCGACCGAGCGATCGACGAAGCCACCACACTGTACGAGATTTTCTTGCGCTACTACGTGCTCGGGCTGGCCTGGGCCAAGTCGCCGTACGCGTATCACAGCATCGGCAGTACCTTCGCCTTCCACGTGGACGCGTACCTGAGCGTGCGCGGATTTGCGCGGCGCGCGGCCGGCGAAGACTTCTATTTGCTCGAGAAATTGGTCAAAGTGTTGCCCGTGATGGCGGCGCGCGGTGAACCGCTACGCCTCGCCGCGCGGCGTTCGGATCGCGTGCCCTTTGGCACCGGTCAACGCACGGCTCAAATTGCGGGGCAACCGGCGGGAACCTTCGCTTTGTACGCGCCCCGGATTTTCGAGCTGCTTTCGGCGGTGATCGCCGGGCTCGATGCGTTCGGGCTCAGCGGTGAGCTCGGCCACTTCGATGAGCTGCTCTTGCAGCGAACCGGAGCCGACCACGCCCTGACTCGTTCGGCGTTGTCGACCTTGGGCGTCGCCGCCGCGCTCACGTCTGCTGCTCGTGAGGCGCCGCCCGGCCCCGTGCTCCAAAGGCGCGTGCACACCTGGTTCGATGGCTTGCGTGGCTTGCGCTTCGTGCACCTGCTCCAAGCCGGATTGCCAGATCTCCCGTGGCGCGAAGCTTTGGCGAGCGCGCGGTTTTTGGACTTTCCGCTCGAGGGAGTCAGCGACCCCGCCGAGATCGCGCGCGCACTCGCTCGAATGGAGCGCGCCTACCCGCCCCGGGTGGGACCGGGCCTCAGGTAACGCGCGCCTCTGCCCTGTGGCAGGCGAGATACAGTATCGAACGGGCGTTCACGATCGCGTGGATTGTCGCGGTTTTTGGCCGTTTGGCGCTGTCCCGAGCGCGGCACGGGCGTTGCTGTAAGCGCCTTCGTGAACCCGCATTGGTCTGCTTTCGCTCTCGGCGCTGCGCTGACTCTGGCCGCTCCCTTCGCGGGAGCGGAGGAGCCCGTGTTGATCGTCGCGGATCCGGCGAGCAGTCTGAGCGAGGTGCAGTTGGCCAAGGTGCTGACCGCCGATTCGTCGTCGTGGCTCCGCGTTCGCGTGGCTCGCAAGGCGCGGCTCGCCGTGGTGTTCTCGGAGGTGGGCCATGAACGCGCAGATGCTGCCGACCCTTGGCTCACCGCGCTCGACACCGTGACGCGCGTGCGAGTCGCTCCGCCAGCGGGGCCGCTCGCCCATTGTGCGGTTTCGGACCTACAGCTGAGCGATTCCGGGGCGCCCGAGCCGCCGCATCTCGAGGCCAAGCAGGTGATCAGCGCCGCCAATGAACTCGAATTGCGTCGCGCGCTCGCCGCTCTGAACTTGAACGTCGATCTGAGTCAGGTGGCGGCGTTTGCGGCGCGTGGCACCGCGCCGTTTCGCGTGGCGTTTTACGACGCGCCCGCGGAGGCGGAAACGCGCGCTGAACGCCTCTTCGATGGCAATTCCGCCGGCGATTTGCCGCAATTCTTCGTGGCGGACCGAAGCACGTTGCCGCTCACGCTGATCGCGTTGACGACCGACGGGGCAAAGCCCGTGAATGCGCCCGTTGCTGATCCGAGCGAATTTCCGATCACCTACCGCGCGGTGGCCGAGCAGACTGACTACACGAACGCCCGCGGCACGTGGCTGACCGGCGCTGATGGGCGTTGGCTCGTGGAAGCACGCGACGAGGCTGCCGTGTTCACGCCGCTGACATTTTCGAGCGGCGTGATGATCGACTCTGCGCTGTCGCTCTACGCATCGGGGGCGCTCGCACTATCCGATCGCGCGGCGTGTACCGGTCGAGTCGCCGCGGCCGAGCGCGCCAGCGAGACCCACGCAGATGCCTACACGTGCGGAACGGCAGATGATTTGGCGCGGGCGATGGCCGAACTCTCGTACGCGACGCCACGCCTGAGCCGGTTCTTCGGCGCAGTCAGCGGCGAGGGCGTTCAAAATTCCCGCTTCTCGGAAGCGGCGCTGCCGGTGGCGAGTTCGCGCGTGATGGCGACTGATTTCGACGGCAGCGCTTGCCCAATCATCACCGGAGGATCGGCAATGGGGGGATCCTCGGGCAACGAAAACAGCGCCGAGCCCGGCGCGACATCGGGCGTGGTGCGTCCGATGCCGATCGACGGCACGAATTCGAGCGACGGCACGGATTCGACCGGCACCTCGAGCGGCAGCGACGACGTTTCGTCCGTCGATTCCGGAAGCTGCAATCTCTTCGTCGCGGGTTCGGACTCGTGCAGCGGCGACTCGAGCTCGAGTGACTCGAGCTCTGACTCGTGCAGTGGCGACTCGAGTGATCCGAGCGCCAACGACTCGTGCAGCGGGAACTCGAGTTCGGACGGCAATGACTCGTGTAGCGGGAACTCGAGTTCGGACGGCAATGACTCGTGTAGCGGTGATTCGAGCTCGGGCTCGAACTCGGACGACTCCGGTGGTTGCGGGAAGAGCAACTACGACGGCGATACGTGTTCGGGCAATTCGAGCTCCTCCGATCGAGCCGGCACCTCGAGCGCCGCGCTCGAAGCGGGCGGCGTTCATCCGCGGCGCCCCCGACGGGTCAGGCTGAGTTTGCTGAGCTTGATTGGCGCGGCGTTCGCGCTGCCGCTGCGCAGGCGGAAGTCGTCCCGAGCGCGATTCGTGGCCTGATTGCCGCCAGATCGCGGCCTCGCGGCTCCGGGGTGGCCGGCGAGTCACGCCGTCTTGTAGACTGCCGAGCCTCTGCATGAAGGGTCGCGAAGACAGTTTCAAGAAGCAGTGGCTGCTCCCGATCGGCGCGCTCACTTCTGCATCGCTATTGGTGTTTTGGGGCTTCTACAGCATCGACCATTTCGTGACGGGCGGTGATTCGCAGCCGCCCCCCGTGACGCCCGTGGGGCGTTACGTCCATTTCGATCCCACCAGCATCACCGACGCGGTGAGCTCGCTCGCCGGCATGATCGCCGCCGTGTTCGGTATCGTGATCACGGTGGTCAGCATCATCGTGCAGCTCTCGGCCGACCGCTACACGGGCGTTGCGCGCATGTTCTTGCGCGATCGCATCAACCTCGTGGTCATGGGCTACTACGTGATCGCGTGTGTGTGCGGGATTTGGCTCAGTGTCTCCTTGCATCGGGACTACGTGCCGCGCGTGGCGCTGTTGGCGATGATCAGCGCCACCACGCTCGGCCTCGTGCTGATGGCGCCTTACTTCCGGTACGTGTTCTGGTTCCTCGAACCGATGAACATCATCTCGCGTATTCGCAGCGAGGCCGTCGGCGTTGCCGTGCGCGGTGCCGAAGAGCGCGATCACGAGCGCTCGGCGGCGGCCCAGGCCGCCACCCTGTTCGCGATGGAGGAGCTCACCGACATCACCAGCAACTCGATCTCCGGGAAGGACAAGATCATCGCCAGTGGCGCAGTCGACGCGCTCAAGGATTTCTCGCTCGAATACCTGAAAACCAAGCAGCGCGCCTCAGACGCCTGGTTCGATATCGGGCCGAGTATTCGGCAGAATCCCGACTTCGTCGCGATGGATCCGGAGTCACTCCAAGATCTCGAACGGCGCCGTACCTGGATCGAATGGAAGGTGATGCGCCAATACCTCGGGATCTACAACGAGGCTTTGGCCAGCATGCGCGACATCAACTATTTGATCGCGATCGATACCCGTTACATCGGGGAGGCCGCCGGCGCCGCGCGCGACGACGAGCTCATCGAACTCGTGTTCCGGTTCATGAACTCCTACCTGCGCTCGACGCTCAACGCGCGCGACGTGCGCACCGCTTACAACGTGCTGAATCAGTATCGGCTGCTGGTCGAAGCGATGATCCGGCAGAAAAACGGGCGGGCTGCGGTCGAGGGTGTGAAGCACATGAACTACTACGGGCACGTCAGTTTCGACATGAAGCTCACGTTCGTGACCGAAACCGTGGCCTACGATCTCTCGGCCCTATGCCAGTACGCGAACGAACAAGGCATGCCCGAAGAGGAGGAGATGCTCGCGCGCTTCTTGGAGCTCGATCGCCCCTTGCGCGTGAGCAGCCAAGAGAGCGCGTTGCTCGGCGTGCGCAAAGCGCAGGTGAAATTGGCTGCGTTCTACTTGATGTGCGGCGAGCGCGACAAAGCGCGCCGCATTTGGGATGACATGGCTCGCGAACCCGCCGAGCGCTTGCAGTCGATTCGCCACGCGCTCGAAAGCGTGGAGAGCAAGGATTTCTGGGAGATCATCGACCGCGGGCGGAATTTCGAATACATGCCGCCCGCTCAACGCGCTTGCCTGGCGCAGTTCTTCGCCTGGCAGGAGCCGCCAGGTTCGCTCGGGCAGATCAGCAGCTGAGCTGCGCGCGAAGCTCGGCGTAGCTGCGCACGACCAAGTCGGCCTCGGCGAAGCGTTCGGCGTCGAGCGCCGCGTCTGGCAAAGCGACCACGCTCATCCCGGCGGCTTTGGCCGCTCGCACGCCCGCGACCGAGTCTTCGATCACGAGCGAGCGCGCGGGCTCCGCGAAAATGGCGCGCGCGGCCGCCAAAAAAATGTCGGGCGCCGGCTTGAGCGCGCGCACCTCGGGGTGGTCGCCGGAGACCACGGCGGAAAACAGCGAAAACCAGGCGTGATGGGCGGTTTTCAGCTGAAAGAGGTGGCGCGTGCTGCTGGTGCCGACTGCGAGCCCGAGGCCGCGCTCCAACAGCACTCGAACGAAGGCTTCGGCTCCGGGGATTTCCACGGACGTGCGAAACAGCGCTTCGGCGATCGGCAATTGGCGCCGCAGGTATTCCTCCGCCGAAATCGGCAAACCGAGATCGGTCACGAGGTCACGCGCTGCTTCCAGCTCGTGTCGCCCCATCATCTTGGCCTTCAGTGTCCAGTCGAAGGTCTTCCCGAATTCACCGACGACGGCCTGGGTTGCTTGCGTGTACAAGCCCTCGGTGTCGAGCAGCACCCCGTCGAGATCGAAGATGACGTGACTGAAGTCGGAAAGCGCTTTCACGGCCGCGGACGCTAGCGCCGCATTCGGTCGATCGCAATCGCGCCCGGTCGGTCTCGGCCGGGCGCGTGCCGCTTGCGTTCAGCGAGCGCTGGCGTGTCGGGTATCGGGGCCCGCAATCTCGAGGAAATCGCGGCCGGCGGGGTCACCGAATTCGTCGGTGACTTCGACGCGCACGACCCAGGGCCCTTCACCCTTGGGTTTCGGAATCGACGCCGTGAGCAAGTTGCCCGACCGCGTCCAATTCACGTCCACCGGTTGGACGTCGACCAGCACCGTCGGCTTCACGTTGACGTTGTCGGCGACAGCTTTGCCGTGCGCATCGAACAGCTTCACCGTGACGCTCACTTGATCTTGCGGCCAAGTGGCTTTTTTCGGCCCGATTTCGACGTCGGCTCGGAGCGTGCGCGGTTCGAGGCCCAGTTGAACTTCGTTGTGGGCGCCGGGTTCACGCAAGCGCAAGAGGGTGCCATCACCATGTGCCAGGCCCACGGTGCTCGGCGCGCGCACGAAGTGCGACGATTGGCCGTAGCTGGCTTCCAGGCCGTCGGCACCGACGAGCTTCACGCGGCCGTGATGCCCGAGCAGAATGACGCCGTTTTCGAAGCGTGCACCCTCCGGCAGCTGCGCGCCCACGACGCGCAATTGGCGGAGCTCGCTCTCTTTGCCGAAGATGCCGGTGCTATCCACCGCGCGTGCAGAAACTTGATAATGCCCCGGAGCGAGGCCTGAAATGTTGCCGACCGGGCCGGGCGCTTGCACGCGCTCGACGAGTTCATTGCCGGAGTCGCCCACGCGCCACACGCTGAGTTCGTAGTGCTCTGCTTGCGCGACGCCGCCGACGTTCGCCGCGGTAGCCGGCGATTGTCCGTCGAGTGCGAGCAAGATCGGGCGCTGCAAATCGAGTTGCGGAACACCGGGGACCGCGTGCTCTTGCGGAGTCGGATCGCTACCGATGAAGCCGCGCACCATTCCCGCCGGCAGACCCTTCCAGTCGTTTCCCGACGCAGCGAGCATGTCGCCGTCGACGGCAGCGAAGGTGACGCGATCTGCATCGGCTATTGCAATGCTGTGTCCACCCTTGGCCACTGCACTCGCCTTGTGCGGTGCTTCGATCAACACGGCCGTGCGCGGCACGCGACTCGGAGTGATGTCGATATCGACTCGACCTTCGAGCAGCTTGACGACTTGTGTCACCGTTTCCGTTGCACCGGGCGGGCCCAAGAGCAACTTGATCGAACGGCCCATTTCGATGCGTGCGCCGCGCGATAAGTGCAAGACGGCGCCGCCGGAGAGTTGTTTGGTCGTGCTGCCATCGGCCGCGACGGCCGAAACGGCCGAATGCGACGCGGCTGGCAGCGCCCCCGCTGCGAGTGCGGCGTGAGCCGCAATGAACGTGGGGAGAGCAACGGATAGAGCGAGAGCTTTCACCCTTCTGGTCATACATAAGTAAACGACCAGACGCGCTGCTAGTTCAGCTAAATTCGTCAGAATTTTTATGGACTTGGAGTACGCGCACTGCCCACCGCGACGGCCGCTCTGCGACTTTGCACGAGCAGGGACGAGCGCCGCCCGCCAGCACTCACTTGCGGATCTGCAAGCTGAGCTCAGCCAGGACACCGTCGAGCAACGACTCGTCTTGGCGCAGCACTGCGATGTGGAGCAGGCGTGCCCGCGCATCTTGCGGCTCTAGCTTTGCCAAGAGCTCGGTCGCGGCAGCCAACTTTGCGCCCATTCGTTGACCCAAGCTGAAATTCGGATCGGAACGGCGACGCGCGCGCACCCACGATTCGTCTTCCGATTGCGGAGGGACTACTCCCGGTGCTGTAGGGGGTTTGGGTGCGCTATTCGTCCTGACCTTCGTTCCTTCGAGAACGTAGACGTTGCACGTTTCATTCCGATCTCGCGTCCTCGCGTTCTTGTTACTATGCACGACCGCTTCGAAGCCAAACTGAAGTCAGCATTTGTCTCGAAAGATTGCTGAGCTAGCCGAGCTACGAAGGTGATCCGGCGGTGAGCTTACGCGCTGCGAGTTCCAGCCAGGTTTCTGCGGTACGAATACTGGATCGCAGCACCTAGTAACGTTTGCGATGTGGCACAGTCGACGACGATGTCGGTGTTTTGCGGCTTATTTCTAGCCCATTTCGCGCTCGCGGCGCGAGGCGTCTTGCTCGCTCGAGATCAGTTGCGTAAACCTGGCTCGGATGGCGAGACTGCACCATTTGGCGCTGGGCACGCAGGATGTGGGCAAACTCGCACACTTCTATTGCACCGCACTCGAGTTGACGGAGCTCGCGCGTCACGACGACGAAGCGGGTGAGTTGAGGTCGGTGTGGCTCGACCTCGGTGGTTCGGTGTTGATGATCGAACACACGCAAGAATCCCCTCGCCGAGTCGAGGGGATCGGAGCCGGGCCCTTCTTGATCGCGTTTGCGGTGTCGGCGGAGGAGCGGACACGCTTCGAACAACGCCTGACGGACGCCGGCTCCAGCATCGAAAGCCGGAGTAATTGGACCTCCTACACGCGAGATCCGGACGGCAACCGCATCGCCATCAGCTGTTATGCACTGCCCCTCGTCAACGCTTGACCGGAGCTCGGTCGCCTAGGTTATGACTCCGCCGAGCCAGATGTCGCGCGCCCGAAAATCGAAGAGTTTGCCGATCGTGAAGCCCACTCCTTCGGCGTGGCAAATCACGAAGCTCGTGCCCGGCGGTCGCGGTTTCTTGAAACTCCCGAACGGGCAGGGGGCATTCGCTGCCGGCACTCTCCCGGACGAACGCATCGAAGTGAGCGCAGCGGAGGACCACGGCGGCTATCTCGTGGCGACCGAGTGGGAGCTCGTCGAATCGAGCCCCGAGCGGGTGCTGCCCGCGTGCCCCGTGCAGTCGGCGTGCGGCGGCTGTGATTGGATGATGCTGTCTTACGACGCTCAAATCCAAGCCAAGCGCGGCATGTTGCTCGAGGCGCTGGAACGCACGGGGCACTTTCAGGCATTGCCAGAAATTGCATTCGTCCCGGCTGCCCAGGCGTTGCGCTATCGCTCGCGCGTTCGTTTGCACATCACGGAGGACGGGCTCACCGGCTACTTCGCCGCTGACTCGCGTCGACTCGTGGAGATCCCCGCTTGCCCGGTGGCGGACGCGGAGCTCGAAGCAGAATTCGTCGTGCTGCGTGCTCTTGCGAGCGAGCACCGCGCGGCGTGGCGTCAATTTCGTGAGCTCGAGTTGCGCGTGGCACCGCTTGGCCCGCGCTTGTCGCTACGACTCGTGCCGCGCGACCCGAGCGGCCGCACCGAGGGCACCTCGCTTTTGGTGCGCGCGCTGGCCACCCGGTATGCGCTGACGATTGGCGAAAAACCGCTGGAGTCTGCGGAAGAACAACGCTTTCCGTTGCCGGGCGAGGTCTACGTGCGCGCGCCGGCTGCGGCGTTCACGCAAGTGAATTGGCAGGTCAATCAACTGCTCGTCGCGGCGGTGATCGAGGGCGTGGCGCAGCGGGGCATCACGAGCTTTTGCGATTTGTATTGTGGCGCTGGCAACTTCAGCTTGCCGCTGTTGGCGCGCGGGCTCAGCGGGGTTGGTATCGAATCGGCGTCGAGCTCGATCGCTGCGGCGGAGCGCGCGGCGACGGAGCAGGGCTTCACTCGCGCGCGCTTCGTCATGGGTGATGTGCGCGAGGCACTGATTCAGCTGCCGCGCTCCGAGTCATTCGATCTCGTGTTGCTCGATCCGCCCCGTGCTGGAGCGCGCGAAGTGTTGGCTGAGATCGTCGCAAGAGCGCCACAATTCATCGCTTATTGTTCGTGCGATCCAGTGACACTGGCGCGCGACCTGCGAGCCCTGTGCGACGCCGGTTACGCACTCGAAGGGGTGACGGGCTTCGATATGTTCCCTCAGACCCATCATTTCGAGAGCTTGGCTTGGCTACGCCACCATTCGGCGAGTTCGCCTTGAAACTACGCAGCTTTCTGGCGTAAAGCAGGCTCATCTTTCGGTTCGCGGGCGCGATTGTTGGCCCCGCGTCACGCCGCTTGGAACAATTCGCCTTCTCGTCATCGCGATCCCCTTCGAGGTCCCATGGAACTCTCTCGCCCGTCCTCTGCTCGCCCCGATCCACTCGAGTGGTTGGTCACCAATGGTACGGTCACGGTCGGTCCGGTGCGCACCGAGCTCTTGCTCCGCGGCGTCATGCACGGCCGTGTTCCCAACGATTCGATGGTGCGTCAGGTGGGCTGGACGGAGTGGCGAGCCATCGGCCAGATCCGCGAAGTGTGCGCGCTGAAGCGCGTGCTCGAGCGCCAAATCGACGAGCCGCTCTCGAAACCGCAGAGCCTCCGCGATAGCGCTGAAGCCCTGAACCAAGCGGCGGACGCCGGAGAGGCTTTGTTGATCGCGCTGCATGCCATCGCCCAGGCGACATCTGCCACCATCGGGCTCGGCCACCGCCTGCGCGAACCGTTGCTACTTCCGACGACCTCCTGCGTCTTCGAAGCCAGCGCGGAGTGCTTGGGTGAGGTCGTGCCTTGGTTCGATCCCGCATTCGCCGTCGCTCGCAGCGGTGCGCCCGTTTTTGGCAGCGCGGACTCCAGCGCTGCCGCGCGGGCCGTCAGCCGGCGCCTCGCGCCGGGCGGTGAACTGCAGAGTGTCGCCATGATCCCGTTGCTCGTTGCCGGCCGCCTGTGCGCGATGCTCGAATTCGGGCGTAGCGACCACCCGTTCCGCACGACCGACGAGCGCGAGCTGCTCGAGTTCGCCGAGCAGGCTGCGGCCGCCCTCGCTCGCTTCTAGTCAGCGTTTTCGGCGACAAAAAGGGCAACGGCCCGGTGCGAGGGGAGCGCACCGAGCCGTTGAATAGATTAGGGAGGCGGCGACCCGGGCGGAGGGGGGGGTCACCAAGGGCGCCGCCTGCAATCGCCTATTACTGCAGGGAGCGTGCCAACAATATTCACGCACCATTCAACGACTTGGCGACGATTTGGTCATCGGGATGTTTCAAATGTGAAATTCCCTCGTGCGCCGGCGAAACGTTTCGCAAACACAGGGCCGATTTTTCGTGCGCCGGCAGGCCCGCTTTCCGTCGGGCGCGCCCGTTCTCGCCATTCGACACCGCCGGCACTATCGTCCGCGCATGAAGTGGTCCTTCCGCATTCTGCGCGTCTCCGGCATCGACGTGCGGGTGCATGCCACGTTTGCCTTCAGCGTGGTTCTGTTCGCGTTGCACTTTGCGGAACCACACGGCCTGCGTGGCGCGGCATTTGGGGTGTTGCTCCTGTGTGCGCTATTTCTGTGTCTGACCCTGCACGAGCTGGGGCATAGCCTGGTCGCACAACGGCTGGGCGTCTCGGTGAGCGAGATCTTGCTCTTGCCCATCGGCGGCGTGGCTCGCCTGACCAGCGAACCCAAAAAGCCGCTTCACGAGCTGCTGATCGCGGTGGCTGGGCCCGCGGTGAACGCGCTCATTGCCTGCGGCCTGTACGCGGTGCTGCGGCACTACACGGGCGGCGTGTTTTCGGCGCTGCATGACGCAGAGGAATTGGCGGAGCCGTCCGCGCTCGGCCTGTGCCGCGCGCTCTTCTTCGGCAACTGTTTGCTGGCGGTGTTCAACATGATCCCGGCTTTGCCGATGGATGGTGGGCGCGTGTTTCGGGCGCTGCTGAGTCTCGCCATCGGGCGCTCGCGTGCGACGCGCATCGCCGCGGGCATGGGGCAAGTGATCGCGCTCGGCTTGTGCGCCTATGGCTTGCACAGCCAAGACCCGATGCTGGTTTTGATTGGGGTTTTCGTGTTCGTCGGTGCTGCCCAAGAACGAACTTCGGGGCGAACGGCCGAGCTACTGAGTGAATTGCGAGCGGGCGAAGTGTGCGATCCGAACGCCATCGTGTTCGCTCCGCACGAACCCTTGGCGCACGTGCT
>Ga0105245_10002986_pt1 | contig 15165 bp, 14 predicted proteins | sample KBSM54metaG_FD_81523 | JGI IMG/M metagenome (GOLD analysis project Ga0105245, IMG submission 81523) | Miscanthus rhizosphere microbial communities from Kellogg Biological Station, Michigan, USA - KBS M5-4 metaG | ecosystem: Host-associated > Plants > Roots > Rhizosphere > Soil | place... | reverse complement strand
TGAAGTTGAGATAGAGGTCGCGCAGGTCCGCAGCAAGAAAGCCGAACCCCTTGGCGCAAAGAAAAAAGGGAGGGCCGAGGCCCTCCCTTAGCTGCCGTGTGGATCATGCAGCGCCTATTGAAGTCGCGCCGGTCACGTCCCCACCCCCCTGAAAATTCTTCCTGTGAAGCGACGCCACTGGAGGCAACGCCGCAGCACGTGACTGCATCTGTACGTGTGTGGCCTTCGACCGCCAACGGCAACCATTCATTAGTCTTAACGAATGCTTGGCGGCGTTCCCGGCGCGCGTTCCGCGTCGGCGGCACGCGCCCTGCTCATCCTCGCTCGCAACGAACGAAACGCGCTGCCGCTGTCCCAAAACGCGACAACGGCGCAGCAGGGTGAGACAGGCATATGAAACACAAGGCGAGCCAGGACCTTTTTGCGTATTGGAACGAGCTGCGCGGCATGCGCGATGCGCCGGAACGCGCCGAGGTTGATCCCGCCGCCATCCGCGGCACGCTGGGCGACACCGTCATGCTCGCCCGCGAGCCGGGCCAGCGAGCCACATTCCGCCTCGCCGGCACCAGGGTCTGCGCCCTGTTCGGCCGCGAACTCAAGAATGAGAGCTTCCAGGCCCTGTGGGAGCCGGGCAGCCGGCATGACATCGACACCCTGCTGGCGAGCGCGGCGGAAGAAGCCACCGGCTTCGTCGCCGGTGCCACCGCGCAGGTCGACGACGGTGACCCGGTCAACGTGGAGCTGTTGCTGCTCCCCCTGTTCCACCGCGGTTCGACTGACGGCCGCCTGATCGGCGCGCTGGCCCCACTGACCCGTCCCGTCTGGCTCGGCGCCCAAGCGGTCCGCGCCCTGACGCTCGTGTCCTGGCGCGCGGTCGGTCCGCAGATCGACCGCACGGTGGTGCCGCGCTACGTCAATGTTCCGGGTGAGCTCGAGCGCAGAAGCTTCATCGTCCACGACGGCGGGCGCCGGTAGCCGCTCGCTATTCTACAACCTGTCCGCGAAAGGTCCACGAGCCTAATCAGACGTTAACGAAGACCCGTTAGTGTCGCGGTTCGCTCGAGACGCGGATCCGCTTATGGCGATGCTGCAGACTGCATCCCGCCTGCCCCACGAGGAATCAGCACACCGCTTTCAGAGCGTGCGCGTGAACTTGCTCGGGCGCTACATGCTGGCCGATCGCCGCGAATTCCCGGGCCAGATCGTCTCCATGTCGCCGGGCGAGATGACCATGATCGCTCCCCAGAGCGGCGCGGCTGGTGAACGGGTCATTGCCTATATCGATCACGTCGGCCGGCTCGAGGGCACGATCGTCGACCTCACCGACAACGGCTTTGTCATGCAGATCGGCGGCACCGATCGCAAGCGCGACAAGCTCGCCGCCCAGCTCACCTGGCTTGCCAACCGCGATCTCCTGAACCTCGCCGAAGACCGCCGCCACGGCCGTATCGTTCCTAAGAGACCGGTAACCACGGTGGTGATGCCGAACGGCGTGAACCTGACGTGCCGGGTCATTGACGCGTCGGAATCGGGCGCCGCCATCGCCAGCCAGGATCGGCCGGCCCTCGGCCTGCTCGTAACCATCGGAAAACTGCAGGCCCGCGTGGTGCGCCATCTCGACGATGGCTTCGCCGTCGAGTTCACCCGCCTTCAGCATCCGGACTTTCTGGAAGAGAACCTCACCCACCAGTAAATGCCGCGCTGACAATTCAAACGATCCGACGGGCCCCATGCGGGCCCGTCTTGCTTTTACGGGGCCCGCATCGCCTTCCTCATGCAGCCGGCGCGCCCGTTTGTGCTCTCATGCGAACCCGAAAAACACTGCAGCGCGCGCGACTTCGCGCGTGGTCGATTCAATTTTAGACAAATTGGAATTTGTTCAATTGTACTCAAATACATCTCAAGTTTTACAAGTATTGTCTGAAGTATTGAACAGTCTTCTATTCAACTCTACTCGCTCTACTTAGCGGCTATTCAAAGCGTTTGTGGGAAATGTGACCCCCGATACGACGGAGGGGTCACAGAAAATGCATTCCCGTGTTCGAGGACGGCTGCTTGCGTCCGCGGTCGCACTGATGGCGTTCGGCGCCGTCAGCGCCGCGAGCGCCACCGAGCGACTGCTTTATGTCGCGGTTGGCGAGCATGCACGCGCGCCGATCGGATGGGTCGAGTTCTGCACCGAGAATCCGCGCGAATGCGCGACCGGCCGCACAGCCGCGCGCGATGTCGTGCTCACGCCGCAAGCGTGGTCGAGCCTCATGCGCATCAACGATTGGGTCAATCAGTCGATCAAGCCGATCACCGACCAGGATCACTGGGGCGTGGTCGAGAAGTGGTCGTATCCGGACGACGGCTACGGCGACTGCGAGGACTACGTTCTGTTGAAGCGTCGCATGCTCGTCGAGGCCGGCTGGCCGCGCGAAGCGTTGCTGATCACGGTCGTGCGCGATCGCAAGGGCGACGGCCACGCGGTGCTGACGGTCAAGACCGACAAGGGCGAGTTCATTCTCGATAATCAGAACGAGAAGGTGCTGGCCTGGCACGAGACCGGCTACCGCTTCGTGAAGCGCCAATCGCAAACCGATCAAAACGTGTGGGTCTCGCTTGGAGATCCGCGACCTGCGGTGGCTACGGCCAGCGCGAAGTAATCAAGACGCCGGCGCCGGAGGCGCTGACGAAACTACCTGGCGCCGGCCGAGCAATCGTCCGGAGACGCCGGGCCAAGACAGAGAGTTTAGGAGCTACGCGACTCGGTCACGTCCCCACCCCTCCCCGTCCCCAGACCGGGTTCGCGCGCGGCCGGTGCTCCCCCAGGCACCGGCCGCACTATTTTTCAACGCAGAAGCCGCCGACATAAGCCCGTTACCGCAGTTCTTGCTCCGAAGTCATGATGGCCCGGAGCTTGGTTGAATTTGGTCGGTGAACCGCCGCGCCGGATGACGAGGAACATCACCGGTGATCGAAATCCCAGCGGGCGTTGTGCCCTTCCATCGACATCGCGGCGCCGTGCCCATCACGAAAGCACCCCGGCGGACAGGCACGGCGGAGTGACCGGCGATCACCGTCTTTTGCGCAATTTTCTTTCAAGGTGCTCAAGCTGTTCATCATGGCGCGATGAACACCTCGAGCGGCGCCATCCAGGACGTTGTCGCTAACTCGCTGAAAAACCTGCGCGCGCACGAGGTCACATAATGAGGGTGAGCACCTTGATCCCGGCTAGGGAGCGCCTTGCGGATTCCAGGATCTTCGCAGGGGGGCCGGACGAAAATTGCAGATTGCGCGGTCGAGCTGAACGACTGTGACGTTCTTGCTACACTTCGCCAAAATCTGTGAGCAAAGCTGCAAGCTGCCGACGACCAAGCCAGAAACGATTTGGCCCTGCTGCCGCCCGAGTCATATTATCACCAAGCGGTAGATTCTGGGGCATTCCATGGACGTCCGGGCGCGTATTGCTGCTGCGGCGCTGGCATCAGTTTCCATCACGACTCTGTCGAGTGCGCTCGATGCGCAGCCGCTGCCGGCGCAGTGGTCGGGTTTTTACCTCGGCGGCTTCGCCGGCGGAGCGTGGAGCGCCTCCGACGCTACGACGACCGTCCCATGCCCGCCATTCGGCGGCTGGATTTGCAACGCGGGCGCGCCCTTGAACGGACCTGTCGTTGCGGCTGCCGGCACGGGTTCGCTCAACGGCAGCGGTTTCAACGGCGGCGGGACCTTCGGCTACAATTGGCAGTTCGGCGGCGCTGTCGCAGGCATTGAAACCGATTTTGGCGCCTTTGGCCTGCACGGATCGCGCACGACCGTTTCGCGATACGTTCAAGCCGTCAACGCACCCGGAGGTGTCAAGGTTGGCGATGCCTTCAGCATTGGCTCGACCGTCGATTCCAACTGGCTCTACACCCTGCGCGGGCGCCTCGGCGTCCTGATCAATCCAAGTCTTCTGGCCTATGCCACCGGTGGTCTGGCCGTTGCCAACGCCAAAATGTCGTTGGCTTTCGCGGACCCATACACGGGGGCCGCCGCATCCACCAGCGCGACCAAAACGGGATTCGCCCTTGGAGGCGGCGCCGAGTGGAAGGTCAACAGTCAGTGGAGTGTCAAGGTCGAGTATCTCTATGTCGATCTTGGATCGCTGTCAGCAACGGCGACGTTACCGAGCACCATCGTTGGAATCGGCGGGTATTCACAGTCGATCAGCACTCGGGTCGACCTAACGGCGCACATCGCGCGCGCCGGCATCAACTTCAAGTTCCCGTAAACCGGATTGAATCGTTCGCGGCGTTCGCGCACCCCTTGAGTGGGTATGCAATGCTGCGAGCGAGATTCGCATCTCCTTGCCAGCGAGGCGTGCGGCATTCTCGCCATGGCGGCGTGTCCGCTCTATTCTCGATAGATGCAGAACTGGTTCGAGCACATCCTGCATCGCATGCGAGCGCATCCGCAGCGCCCGGCGATGATCATGGAAGAGGGCGTCGTCACCTATCAAATGGCGCACGACGCCATGATGCGCTGTGCGCAGCGAATCGCTGCTCTGGATCTGCCGGCCGACGCGACCGTCGGCGTCGTGGTCGCCAGCCCGGTCCGCCACGTGATCCTGTGCCTCGCGCTGTTCCGGATTGGCGTGCGTGCGGTGTCGCTCGAGCACGGCCAGACCGGCGTGCGCACCCTCAAACTCGCTGCGATCATCGGTGATCGCGCGGCGGCCGCGGTGGTCGACCCAGCCAACCCTTTCGTTCTTGCGGCAGACGACTGGTTCACGACGGATTCAGCGCCGCGTGCGCTGCCGCCGTCATTTGTCGACGTCGACCAGGTGTTTCGCTTCAGCTTTACGTCCGGCTCGACGGGAACACCGAAACTCGTGCCGCGTCGCGTCGGCGGCACCAGCCGTACGATCCTCAAGTTTCTCGACCTGAACTGGAACGTCGTGCTCGACATGCCAGGCCTGTCGATCCACTGGGGCTTCATGACGGCTTGTGCCGCGCTTGCCACGGGCCGCACGGTCTGTTTTGCCCTGTCGCCGTTTCAGGCAATCCGGATGATCGAACTGTTCTCGATCGACTTCGTGGTCGCGTCGACCGAGCAGTTGCTCGCGTTGACGCGCGTGGCGCGCACCAGCGGAGCGCAGCTCAAAAGCCTCCGCACCATCATGACCGCAGGCAGCGTTCCGAGCCGACTTCTATTGGAGCAGGCGATGATCCATTTATGCAACAACATCATCACGCGCTATGGGGCTGCGGAGATGGGCGCGATCGCGCAAACGACCGCGCGTGAGGTGCTGGAGAATCCGGGTCTGGTAGGACTCGTGGCGCCGGAAATTTCAGTCGCGATCCGCGACCGTACCGGGCGCGAGTGTCAGGCAGGGGAAATCGGCCTGGTCCATGCCCGCCACCACGGCGACACCGACTGGATCAATCTTGACGACGCAGGTGGGCTTGACGCGGAGGGCCGCCTCTTCGTGATCGGCCGCTCGTCCGACGTAGGCAAATCAGCCCCTGCTCTGTCGCCGCTGCACGAGATCGAGCATCTGATGCGGCTGGAATGGGACCTCGACGACGCCGCCGCGGCGATCGAGGAAGCTACCGACACTCACGCAGCACGCGTCAACGTGGCTGTGGTCGGAAATGCTGGCGTCACTCCGGAGGCAGTCGTCGCCAAGCTAAAAGCGCGCGGGATTGATTGCGAGGTTAGCGTGCATCACGTCGAGGCAATTCCGCGCACAACCAGCGGCAAGATCAATCGGCTGGAATTCGCTGCGCTCATTAAGTCGCGGCGCACATAATCCATTGCCTCCGAAGTCACGTCTGCGCAGCCGGCAAGCTCCTCTTTTGTTTGATGGCCCGCGCTAATTTGTCCTGCGCGCCTGGGTGCAAACGGCAACTTCGTGACACTCGGCGAACAGCAGCGTTGCCGGATTGGGCGTCCTCTCCCTTTGGCGTAGCGCCCTCAGTCCCCGCCGCTGGTGCTGAATTGCAGCATCGCCGAGGGCCGCACAGCGAGAGACTTTTCAGTCGCCTTCTCCAGTCACCAGCCGCATTAATTTCAGAAAGAAACGGCCGCCAATTTACGGCCGTTTCCGTTTGGGGGCGGCGTTGTGCGCCGGCATTTCCGCTCGCGCTAAGCGACCTTCTGGCTGCGCCAGCTGTCGGCGTAGTTCTCGCGCGCTTCGCGGGCGTAGGGCGTGGGCGACACGCGCACGCGGATTTCCGCCTGCTTGTGCGGCTCGACCGATGCCTTCTTGGTGCCGCCGTCGGGCTCGCCCCAAACCAGGGTGAGCACATCGCCGATCTTCACGTCGGGATCGACGATGCCCAGCGACAGCATGCAACGTTCGTTGAAGCTGTAGCCGTTGAACATCGACAGGCCGACCATCTTGTTGCCGAGCATGATCTTGTCGAAGCCCGACGAGGCATAGTTCGGCTGAGGCAGATCGACCCACTTGTAGTTCATCTCGCCCGGCTTGAACGAGGAGTGGATGACCTTCATCAGGTCTTCCGCATTCCACTCGAAGGTCACCTTCTTGCGGTGCGGCTTGTCCTTCATCTTCTCGAGCGCGGCGCGGCCGACGAAGTCGTGGTCGAACTTGACGTAGAAGCCGTAGCCGAGCTCGTAAGGCGAGGTGTAGTAGTCGCGGATGTCGTCGGAGACGAAGCTGCCGCCGATCGAGGCGGTGGCTTCATACGAATTGTCGGCCAGCCACTCGCGATAGGGCTTGAGCGCCTCGCCGGTGTAGATCGCCGGCAGCGGCGACGGGATCCAGCCGGACTCGAGCGTGTTGGTCGAGTAGGCGCGTGCGCCGACGAGCGCGAGGTCGACGCCGGCAGCGGCGGCCGCCTTCAAAACTGCCTCGCGGACTTCGTCGCGTTCCGCGTACGGACCCCAGATCTCGAGGCCCGGGGCGCCGGCCATGCCGTGGCGCAGCGCGCGCGTCTTGCGGCCGGCCACGTTGATCCAGTCGACATGGAAGAACTTGATGTCGGGCACCGGCCCGCCGTTCAACTTCTCCAGCACCTTCGGCGCATCCGGACCCTGGATCTGGAAGCGGTAGTGCGTGCGGTTGACCGGCTTGCCGTCCGGCCGCGACGACGAGCGCGGATCGTGCGTGACGGTGACCTTGTGCTTGCCGAGCGTGGCGTTGAAGCGCAGCCAGTTGGCGGTCGGCGCGCGGCCGACGATCACGAACTTGTTCTCGGTCTCGCGGAAGATGATCATGTCGCCGATGACGTAGCCCTCGGGCGACACCGGCACGTAGTGCTTGGCGCGGTTGGTGCCGAAATTGGCAAAGCTGTTGATCGAGAGTCCTTCGAGGAACTTGGCGGCGTCGGCGCCCTCGACGATCAGTTCGTCCATATGGTGGGACTGGTCGAACAGCACGGCGGTGTCTCGCCAGGCGCGCTGTTCATTGCGCCAATTGCTGAATTCCGCTGCCACGACCGGGTATACATAAATCCCGACTTTCGAATTGCGCAGCACCGGGACGATATTGCCCTTCTCTTCCAAAATGCCTTGCAGGCTTGCTTTCTTGGCCATTACCCACCTCCATAAAAACTGAGTTGTATACAGCATGTCGACAGCCGCCTGACAATCCGCGGCGTCATCTGCACTGGCCGGCCGTCAATTCCATGTCGCGCTTGAGGGCTTTTGCCCGACCCAGGGCGCCTGGGACCAAGGTGCAATACCGGCGCCAGGAACGATTCTGACAGAATCCGAGTTGTTTTGGCGGGCAAACTGCGGGCTCAATCATGGGTGATGTCGTTTATCTCAACGAAGCGCCGGCCATCCGGGTCGACGGCGATCCTTGGCGGATCGTCGAGGCGCGCATCGTCTCCTTCGGCAGCGAATGGGGCGTCGCTTACCGGTGCGCCAATGGCAAGTCGAGCTCCCATCGCGTCGGCGCCTACGACCAGGCCGCACGGGCCATGCGCGCGGTCGGCACTTCGTTGCCGCCACAGCAGGTTCTCGAGCCGAAGCGCTCGGGCGACCAGCGCACGATGCAGATTCTCAGGGACCTCTACGCGAGCGGCATCCACACCCAGATCGCCAGCGCGTCCGGACGCGGATGGATGGTGCGTCTCGGCGATCGCCACAACGGCTGCGTCGCCGAGCGCGTGTTCACCAGCGATCATCTCGACCGCGCGGCGGACTGGCTGATATCGGAAGCCCTGCGCGCCTACCCTGGGTCGGTGTTCGCTCAGCGCTATGCCGGTTTTGCAGCGTCCTGATTTGAGACACTACTTGAGGTTGGTGGGTTAACCCTTTCTTCATATTTGGATTTACACTTTTTTAACCACGCGTATCGTGCCGCGGCTATCATGGCCACCCTAGATTGAAAGCGGCGCGAATGCTGTCCCCACACCCGATTTCATCGACCGCTACTCCTGCGTCGATTGCAGCCAAGACTATCCCCTCCGACGTGCTCGCAGCCATCCGCGCGGTCACCGGCGACCTGCCCCAGATTGACCTCGCCTACGAGGCGGACATCCGCACGCTGTGGATCCTGCTGCAGCCGGAGCCCAAGCCCGTCTTCACGCTGCCCTGCATCGCCAGCGTGCGCAAAGTCCAGCATGCCGTCATGCGGTTGTGGTCGGATGCGCCGGACTGTCCCGTGAAGTTCCTCGCCTATCAGGGGCGCGGGCCGGTGTTCTCGCTCGGCGGCGATCTCGATTTCTATCTCGACTGTCTCGCCACCAACAATCGCGCCGGCCTCGTCGAGTATTCGAAGTTCGCGACCGACGTGATCGCACTCAACAGCAGCGGCCTGAAAGGCCTCACGCTCACGCTTGCGGCGATTCACGGCAAGGCGCTCGGCGGCGGCATCGATCCCGCGCGCGCATGCAACGTGCTGGCTGCCGAGGAAAACGCGACGTTCTCCTATCCGGAGATCAACTACAACCACTTCCCGATTTCGGCGGTCCCGATCCTGGCGCGCCACGCCGGCCTCATCCAGGCCGAGCGGATTCTCACCTCGGGGCGCGAATACACGGCGCATGAATTCATGGAGTGCGGCGTGGTCGACGCGGTCGTGCCGGACGGCGGCGGTGGCGCGTGGATCCGCGACTACGCCCGGCGCACGCTACCGACGCACGCGGCGCGCAGTATCCTGGTGGCGGCGTTCAACCGCCGGGCGGGCGATCTTGCGGCCGAGTTGGCCGAATCCGCTGACTCCTGGGTTAATCATTTCATGCGGCTCAAGCCGGTTGAAATCGCCAAGCTCCAGCGCATCGCGCAGCTGCAGGAGCGCATGCTGGTGCGCCTGATGCGTGACGAGGCGCCGTCAACCAATCCGGCATAGTAAATAATTCCTGACTGGGACATTCCGCCGCCCCCTCGGGCGGCGGTCGCTTGTTTGCACCAATCCTTTCTTAAGTTGTTGTTTTTAAAAGGGCGGTGAAGGCCGGGGCCGCGCCGGCCCGCGGCTCGTCCGCACGCCGGAACCGCTGATGAAGATGCTGCCCCCCTCTGCCGCCGGCAGGCACGCGCCTGCGAACGTCGTTGGCCGCGTGCTCGCCAGGGCGCGCCGCGCCTACGCCGGAGAGGTCGTCGACTTTGCGAGCTACAAGCTGCTGGTCGACTCGTTCTTTTCGTCGCCCGCCTCGATCGTCATCTCGAACATCGTCGGCATCTTCATCCCGATCTTCTGCTGGGCGGCGACCGAGCGCGACCTGTTCCTCGTGTTCAGCCTGGTCGCTGCCGTCACGTTTGCGCTGCGCCTCGCGACAGTGCTGCGCTATCGCAGCACCGATCACTCGGCCGACGACCTGACGACCGTACGCGCCTGGGACCGCGAGTACCTGCTCGGCGCGGTGATCTATTCGGTCATCCTCGGCCTCGTCTGCTTCGAAGCGCTGGCGCTGACCGACAACGTACCCTCGCACATCATCACCATCGTCGCCACGATTGCGTTCGCGTCGGGCTACGTCGCACGCAACGCCGCGCGGCCGTACTTCGTGCTCATTCAGTTGTTCGCGCTGTGCGGCCCCATGACGCTCGCGCTGTTGACATCGTCGACCGCGTACTACCGCTGGATCGGCGTGTTCATCGCGTTCTACATCGTCACCAACATCGCGGTTACCTTCTCGATCTACCGCAACCTGCTGGCGCTGGCGGTCGCGAACAAGACGTCGCGCTCGTTGGCCGAAACCCTGCGCCACAAGAACGTCACGCTCGACAGCGCGCTCAACTCGATGACGCATGGCCTCGCCATGTTCGATCCCGATCTGCGCCTCGAGATCAGCAACAGCATGTTCGCCGCGCTGTATGGCCTGCCGACCGACTACGCCAACCCCGGCAAGTCGATCGGCGATATCGCCGTCCAGCTGGTCAAGAGTCAGACGCTGTCGGCGTCGTCCGCCGGCGACATCGCCGCGCTGTGCGAACGCGTGATCGACATGCAGATGCCGGCGCAACTCGAGGTCCTGACCGAGCACGGGCAGACCTTCTTGCTGTCAGCCGATCTCACGACCGACGGCGGCGTCCTGATGCTCACGGAGGACGCGACCGCGCGCAAGGCGATCTCGGCGCAGATCGAGCGGATGGCGCACTACGACAGCCTGACGTCGCTCGCGAACCGCTTCAAGTTCAACGAGGCGCTGAAGAAGGCGTGTGCGGCAGCGGGCCGCAACAACCGCCAGATCGCGGTGCTCTACATCGATCTCGACAACTTCAAGCACGTCAACGACAGCCTCGGGCACGAGGCGGGCGACGAACTTCTGATCGCGACGGCCAAGCGCGTGCAGAGCTTCGTGCGCGAGGGCGATCTTGCCGCGCGTCTCGGCGGCGATGAATTCGTGCTGATGAGCGTCGACTGCACGTCCGATTCAGCGGTCGAGCTTGCCGAGCGCATCGTCGCCGTGATGAACGCGCCGTTCGCCATCGGCGCAAACACGATCTACTCGACGACCAGCGTCGGCCTGGCGCTCGCGCCCGACCACGGCAACGAAGCGGTGGGACTGCTGCGCGCCGCCGACATCGCGCTCTATGCCGCCAAGGCCGCGGGCCGCAATCAGGTCGCCAAATACGATCCGAGGCATGCCGAGGCGCTGCTGCGCCGGCGCGAAATCGAAAGCGACCTGCGCGAGGCGTGCCGGACCGGCAGCCTGTTCCTGCATTACCAGCCGATCGTCGACATCCGGAACGGGCACATCATGGCCTGCGAGGCGCTGATGCGCTGGAAGCATCCGGAGAAGGGGATGATCGGCCCCGACGTGTTCATTCCGATCGCCGAGCAGACCGGTCTGATCGCCGACATGGGCGAGTTCGCCATCCGCCAGGCTTGCGCGGACGCCGTGAAATGGCCGGAGGACGTCTCGGTCACCGTCAACATCTCGGCCTTCCAGTTCAAGGATATCGCGCGGCTGATCGCTACGGTGAAGGACGCGCTGTTGCTGAGCCGCCTCGCGCCGCAGCGGCTCGAACTCGAGGTGACCGAGTCGCTCCTCATCGAGGACCAGCGCTCTACGCTGGAGGCGATCCGCGAGCTGCGCCGCATCGGCGTGAAGTTCGCGCTCGACGATTTCGGCGTCGGCTATTCGTCGCTCGCCTATCTCGCGCGCTATCCGTTCTCCAAGGTCAAGATCGACCGCTCGTTTGCGAAGAACGTCACCACCGACACGCCGTCACGCTCGATCATCGAAGTCGTCTGTCAGCTTGCCCGCCGCCTCGGCTTGCGCGTTGTCGTCGAAGGCATCGAGACGGAAGAGCAGCGTGACGAAGTCCAGCGGCTCGGCGCCGAGCAGGGACAAGGCTGGCTGTTCGGGCGTCCGGAGCCCGCCGAAAACCTGATCCGCCGGCTCGCGCGCGCGGCCTAACCGATCCGTTTGACGTTCTTCTTGTAGTCCTGCCAGCGCCGCACATAGATGTCGGCGCCGTGCGCGATCATCGCCGCCGCTTTCTCGTCGAGCGAACGGATCACCTTGCCCGGCGCGCCGACGATCAGCGAATTGTCGGGATATTCCTTGCCTTCGGGGATCAGCGCGCCGGCGCCGACCAGGCAATTGCGCCCGATCTTCGAGCCGTTGAGCTTGATCGCTCCCATGCCGACCAGGCTGTTGTCGCCGATGACGCAGCCGTGCAGCACCACGTTGTGGCCAATGACGCACTCGCGGCCGATGGTGAGCGGAAATCCGGGATCGGTGTGCAGCGTGGAATTGTCCTGGATCTGCGAGCGTTCGCCGAGCTCGATCCATTCGTTGTCGCCGCGCAGCACCGCGCCCCACCACACGCTTGCGTCGGTCTTCAGACGTACGCGTCCGATGACGCTCGCGTTCTCGGCAATCCACCAGCGCCCGTCGCTCGGCAGGTCGGGCTGCGCGCCCTCAAGGGAATAGATGGCCATTTCGTGCTCCAATCTCGCGCGCGAGATTGCCACGACCCATCAGCATTGCGAAGCGGGAGTTGGACGGCCGGACGTGGTCAGGCGACGAGGGCGGCGACCTCGCGCAGCGCCATCATGATCACGGTGCCCGACATCATGCTCCATACGCCGGCGATGACGGTCGCCATCATGACCAGTTCGAAGCGCTGCGGCGCCGACATTCCGGCGCGCACGATGTTGCGTGTGATGATGAAGGGCGCCGCGAACACCAGGAACGGCACGGCGACGAAGGACGCAACGCTCGGCCCGCCGGCAAGCAGCCGGAAGCTGGCGGGCTTGGCCGCCACGAGCTGGTAGCCCGTCGAGATCATCCCGGCCATGGCAAAGCCTATGGCGAAGGCGAGCAGCGATTGCACTTGGTCGGCAGACATGACGCCCCTGCTGTTTTCTTGGTCTTTCCAACCCTTCGTGTGCCGAATCGGCGGCCCCGCCGCCATCGCATCCTTAAGGAAAGGTAAATGCCGCCACCGGGCGGCGAAAAACTGTTTCGTTTACAGTCGTTTGGGGCAAGGTTACGCAGACGGCCATGCCGCGCTATGCGCAAACCGCCGTGCGCGCTTCGACGGCCGGCGGCATCATTACGCTGACGACGTGGGGCCTTTTGGCCGCAGCCGCGCTCGCGCTGGCCTATGTGATCTATCTGATGTGGCCGCGCTGGCCTGAGGTCGCCGGCGCCGCCGACCCGCCGTCAGTGCCGATCGTGGTCGGCGACGTGTTCTTCAACATGCCGCCGCATGCCATCCGCCAGAAGGTGCAGCGCCATCCCGGCGTGCAGGAGCGCGTCGATCTCGTCTACGCCTGGCCGACGCTCGAGCCCGCCGCCGTGCTGCCGAAGCCCGAGCCCGGACGCGCGCCGCTGCCGCCCGATCGCCTGTTCGTAACCATTGCCACGGCAGCGCCGGCAGCGCTCACGCCCGACGAGCGCTTGAAGACCATCTATCCGCGCTATACCGAAACGGTCGCCATGAAGGGCCCCGACGGGTTGTCACTGCTGCCGTTCCGCATCGACACGCCGTATCAGGGCGAAGACTTGCTGTTCGATCCGCAGGCGCCCGACCGCTACCTGTTCCGTTGCACGCGCGACAGAGGCCCGACGCCCGGCATGTGCATCCACGAACGCCAGTTCGCACGCGCCGACGTCAGCGTGCGCGTGCCGCGCGCATGGCTCGGCGAATGGCGAGTGGTGCTCGCCAACATCGATCGAATGATTGAAAAACTACAGCCGGCGACGCGGTAGGAATTCTCCGCGCTATTCCAGATCGGTCTCGAGGATCGCCATCTGGAAATTATACGACTTGTCGTCGTCCTCATCGTCGAGGAACATCACGCCGATGAACTCGTCGCCGATATAGACCTCGGCCGAGTCTTCTTTCTTCGGGCGCGGCACCACGCGAATTCGTGGGTTGCCGAACAGCCGGCGCATGTAGTTCTCGAGCTTCCTGATATCCGCTACGTCCACGATCGCCGCTCTCTGTCTTGTTCTACAGACTGTCGTCGTACAGCATCTGGTCCATGAAACGCGAGGGCTCGTTGCAGCCCGCCGTGCCCACGACCTTGGCGGGAACACCCGCTACCGTCATGTTGTTCGGAACCGGCTTCACCACCACCGAGCCCGCGGCGACGCGCACGCAGTGGCCGATTTCGATGTTGCCGAGAATCTTCGCGCCGGCGCCCAGCATCGCGCCATAGCCGATCTTCGGATGGCGATCACCAACTTCCTTGCCCGAACCGCCGAGCGTGACGTCATGCAGGATCGAGACGTCGTCGCCGACGACAGCCGTCTCGCCGCAGACGAAGCCGGTGGCATGGTCGAGGAAGATGCCGCGGCCGATGCGCGCCGCCGGATGGATGTCGCACTGGAAGACGGCCGACGAACGGCTTTGCAGGTAAAGCGCGAAATCCTTGCGGCCCTTGGTCCACAACCAGTGCGCCAGCCGATGCGTCTGAATGGCGTGGAAGCCTTTGTAGTAGAGCACCGGTTCGATGTAGCGCTGCGTGGCCGGATCGCGATCGAACACGGCGGCGATATCAGCGCGGAAGATCTCACCGAGCGCCGGATTTTCCTCGATCGCGCCGGCATAGGCCTGACGGACCATTTCGCTGGAAACCGCCGGATCATCGAGCCGGTCGGCGACACGCTGCGCGATCGTCGCTTCGAGCGAGTCGTGGTGCAGCACTGTTGAATAGATGAAGGAGGCGATCTCCGGCTCGCGGCGCGCAATCTCTTCCGCTTCGCGGCGGATGCGCGTCCAGACCGGATCGACCTTGTCGAGGACGGCTGGCTTGGATTGATGCTGGGCCATGAACGCTACTCTCTCGAATTCCGGCGCCCTTCTAGCACACAGTTTACGAAGGATGTCGCCTGTCCCGGTTAATGCCTAATTCTTCAAGTCGTTCAGGAACTTCAGGATTGCTTCGGAGAATTGGTCATTGCGATCGCCCGCCACCATATGGCGGGCGCCGGCCACGTCGGCATAGGTGGCATGCGGCACCAGGGTCAGGAACTCCTTCACGTGCTCTTCCTGGACCAGTTCCGATGATCCGCCGCGCACCAAAAGCACCGGCTTTTTCAGGCTCTTAGCCGCATCCTGCAGCGCGCGCTCGCGCTCCGTGCGATTGACCGCATCCGGTCCACGCCCTTCCAGGAACCGCGGATCCCAGTGCCAGCGCCAGCGGCCGTCGTCGTGCAGGCGCAGGTTTTTCTTCAGCCCCTCGTTCGACGCCGGACGCGGTCGGTGCGGCAGATAGGCCGCGACCGCGTCGGCGGCGTCCTCGACCGACGCAAATCCGTCGCGCGC
>Ga0105245_10002982_pt1 | contig 15178 bp, 13 predicted proteins | sample KBSM54metaG_FD_81523 | JGI IMG/M metagenome (GOLD analysis project Ga0105245, IMG submission 81523) | Miscanthus rhizosphere microbial communities from Kellogg Biological Station, Michigan, USA - KBS M5-4 metaG | ecosystem: Host-associated > Plants > Roots > Rhizosphere > Soil | place... | reverse complement strand
TTGCCTTCGATTCGCTCAGACCTCCCCGATAACGAACATTATCGGACGCGAAATGCCTTGTCAGGAAAAGCGGCTTGGACGAGCAATTTGCTTCGCTCATATCGTACTCTCCCACATCGTCGCTTCGTCGACTTTTTCCCGGAGTTGGCTGCTAGTGAATGGCTTTTGCAGGAATCCGGTCAATTTGTCAGCCGCCAATAGTGGCCTCATCTGGTTTTCGCTATAACCGGAGATCAAGACGACAGGCACATCGTTTCGGATTGCTCTTATCGCAGGCAATACCTCCCTGCCACCCATAACTGGCATTGTGAGGTCAAGTACGATAGCGTTAATCGATTTTGGCTTATCACGAAACACTTCGAGAGCCTCGCGACCGTTGGACGCTATGAGGATACGATATCCATGACTCTCGAGAGCCGATTTGGCGATTTTGCGAATGGTCTCTTCGTCGTCCACTACCATTACGACCCCTCTTTGCTCCGTTCGTTCCTCCTCGACCGCGCCGTCGGCCTCCAATGGAAAGAAAACCCTAAAGGTGGTACCGAAGTCACAAGTGCTAGATAGCCTGATCGTTCCTTTGTGCGCCTTCACAATCCCTAGGGCCGCGGACAAACCAAGGCCGCGGCCCGTGAACTTAGTTGTAAAAAAGGGTTCAAAGATTTTCGTCGCGGTCACCGCATCCATACCGCAACCATCGTCGCGCACCTCGAGGTAAACATAGGCTCCCGGCTTAATGATCGTTCCGTCAACAGCGAGGTGAACATCGAGGTCATCGATTCGGTGCGTCCCTGTTCGAACGACCACAGTACCGGAACCCTCGCCGATGGCTTCAGCCCCGTTTATGATCAGATTCATAACAAGTTGCTGTAGCTGGTTTCGATCTCCCTGGATTTCGGGCAAGTTCTGGTCCAACTCCATTCGTACGAGAACAGCTTTAGGAATCGAAGCGCTGATGAGCTTGTTGATTTCCATCACTAACTTCGACAAATTTAGAGGCGCAATAACGAACCTACCTTTGCCGGCGTAAGCCAGCAATTGCATAGTGAGTTCTGCTGCCTTCTCGGCTGATTTCATCAGATCCTGCAGGAGCTCTTGATTGGGATCTGAAACACTTAGGCGCTCGGAAAGTAGGCTTGCATTCCCTAGAATGCCGGTGAGCAGATTGTTGAAGTCGTGAGCGATCCCTCCCGCAAGCAGGCCCAGGCTTTCCAGTCGCTGGCTTTGGCTTTGCTGTTCAAGCATTTTTTGCCGGCTGATATCACGAGCGATATGCGAAATAGCTGTCATCTGACCATCTTTGTTTTTGATCGGCGAAATGGTCACAGAGACGAAAACCTGTTGCTTGTCTTTTCGTATTCGGATCGTCTCGAAGTGATGAACCGATTCTCCATGGCGGAGTCGGGCAAGAATTTCTGTTTCCTCATCTCGGTGTTCAGAAGGAAAAAGAACTGTCATGGGACGACCAATCATTTCCTCGGCAGCATAACCATAGAGACGTTCTGCCCCCGCGTTCCAGGATTGGACGATGCCGTCAATTGACTTGCTGATAATCGCATCTTCAGATGATTCGATGATTGCGACCGATCGCCGTCGTGCATCTTCTCCCATCAATGCTGAACGAACCGTAGATGCTACAACACTAATAAAATCATCGATGTTATTAGGCTTGCTGATGAACGCATTGGCGCCCAGATCCAGGCAGACATTCTTGTCTTTCATCGAAAATGACGAGGTCAGCACAATCAACGGAGTATGGGCGAATGACGGATCGGCGCGAATTGTCTCGACTAGCTGTAGCCCGTCGACGTGGGGGAGATGCAAATCTATAACACACAGATCAGGTGGGGTTGTACCCGGGTAGCTGGCAATCTTTCGAATGCACTCCTCGCCATCCCTGCAGTGGTCAATTTCAACGATCATGCCGGTCCGACGCAAAGACTCTTCAAAGAGGTAAGCATCAGGCGAACTGTCCTCCGCCAAAAGGATTCTAACCGGTTGTTGCATTTTCATATTCATTGGCCCTTCCTGGGCGTTGGCCGAAAGGCCGGTCGTTGGGCAACATACAGGTTCAAGTTTATTGTTATGAATAACTTGAGACATCGCTCCGTGTATATAGAGCCCTCATCACATCAAAAGTTTCCAATTTTTTTGATAACTCCGTTAAGGCCTTTACTTGGAATACGATGTGGGTCGCCACGAAGCCTGACTCCCGGACCATAGCGACCCCTTTTTAGGTAGGGTCTTGAATGGACTCAGCACCGCCCGTTAAGAACTATTATCGGACGTTAGCTATGCTGGCTCGGAGCGTCGGAAGCCGGGACGCGATGGGTTTACCAGTATCCGATCATACGGCCGGCGGTGATGGCAGTTAGCCAGCAGAAAAGCGATATTCCGCCGATCACCGCCAGCTTCGACTGCTCGGCCGCGGAAAGCTCCCGCGTCTTATGTTGCCTCCAGGCTGGCACAGAATCGAGCACGGCGACGTTCAGAAGGCCCAGAGCGATGGCGGGAAATTTGATGTAGAGAAATGGATTGCCAACGTATTCCGTCGCTTTGGTCGCGAGCAGGCAGAAGCCACTAGCGGCTGCGATGAAGAAACCGACGGTGGCGATGGGTACGGTAGGCTCGCTGATCGCCGCGAGAGCGACCTTTCGCCAGACACCCAGCAGCCGCAGGTCGAGGACCAGGACGGAGCCGAAGAGCGAGGCGACTCCGAGGATATGAACCAGGTTCGCAATGCCGTAGGTCCACACGCCGGATTCGCGCATGGCATGGCCTAGAGCCGAACTCTGCAGCCATGCCATGAATTCGTACAAAAAATCCTCCGGCTAAAGGGCTACTTGCGATCGGGATAAACGTTGAAGGTACGGCCATTCCAGGTGACACGCTCGGTCTTGACCTCGAGCCGCTTGGGATCAAGATTGCGATGGCCGTGGATAGTAACGGTCGCTCCCACTGGAATGATCCCTTCCTTCAATCCAGCCTTGCTGGTCGCGAAGGGCGGAGCCAATGTGAGATCCCAGACCTTGCCGTCAGGGCTTCGGATTTTCATCGTCGCGTGCGGCCCGGCCAGACTAACACCGGTGTCGACGACGCCCGTGAGTTCGAATTCCTGTTCGGAGTTCCCGCCCCAGCCGTGATGGGCCCACACGGGAGGGGCCGTAAGTGAAACGGTCAGAATAGCGGCGCAGATGGCAAATGAGAGTCGTGAATCCATGGCTTGCCTCTCCTTCCGATTCACATGTTACTACCAATCGGTGCCCGAAGCCCGCGCCCGGAATGGCGTTGATATCGACGGGAGACTTTAATTTTCCCGGTACAGGGCGCGGTATCATGCCACACGAGCGGGAAGTCGGCTAACCGTCGAAGTATCGGGCTTACCGCCTGATGTCCAACATTATCGGTAGCGATCCGACCGCCGGTTCAGGCGAGCGAACGGTATTCTTATTTGAGGAGGTTGGCAATCTTGGAACTACCCCCTTTTCTCCTCGATCGATGGATCGAACAGAAGCACTCCGCCAATCCGCCGATCGAATATGATCTTGCCTCAAGTACAGGTCCTGTCTGGACCCTCCGGGAACTGCTTGCACTGTCGGGTGGGGACGAGTTGGAAGCCCTGCTCGATACAAGTGTGTCGTACACGAGTGCGACCGGCACTCTGGCGCTTCGGACGGCGATAGCTGCGTTGGAAGGAGTCGCGCCTGACGAAGTACAAGTGGTAACTGGTGCTTCTGAGGCGCTGCTAATTCTATTCTTCCTGAAAGCAAAGCCTGGCGCTAATGTGGTGCTGCCCAATCCGGGCTTCCCCGCCAACGCGGCGCTGGCGAAGTCGCTGGGAATCGCGATTCGCTACTACAATCTCCGCGCCGAGAATCAATTCCGTGTCGAGTTCGACGAGATCCGCCAGCTCGTCGATCGCGACACTGGTTTGCTGCTCGTCAATTCGCCGCATAACCCTACGGGCGCAGTCTTGAGCGATGAAGAAACGGAGCGCTTGTACGAATTCTGCGTGGAACGCGGCATTCAGTTTGTCTCAGACCAGGTCTACCATCCCATTTATCATGGCCCTGAGACGCGGTCTGCGGCGCGGTTTCCACAGGCTACGGTGATCAGCGATTTCTCGAAAGCTCTTTGCCTGAGCGGACTGCGCATCGGGTGGATCGTCGATCATGATCCACTGCGGCGCGAACGCTATCGCAACGCCCGCAATTATTTTACGATTACGGCAAATGTCATTTTCGCTTAGGATTTGGGGCGAGCGGTGAGCGTTTCCCGCTCGCGCTGACGCGGGCGGTAATGACCTGATTGAAGTCTCGCCGGACAGAACTACGACTACGCTCGCGGTTCTTCCGCCCGTCGGCGGCGTATTCGACTCCGACCCCGGTCCCAGTACCGTGACCTTCGGTCGTGACGGCGCGGTTTACGCCGGCCAGTTAACAGGCGCGCCTTTTCCGGCGGGGGCCGCAAGCGTGTTCCGCGTCTCACCCGACGGAACTCTCACTCCGGTGGCCGCCGGCTTTACCAGCATCATCGATATCGCCTTCGGCCCCGACGGAGCCTTGTACGTCCTGCAAATATTCCCCGGCAACCTGATCCGCGTCGCAATCGATGAATCGCGGTCGGTAGTTTACTCGGGACTGAGTTTCCCCGGAGGCTTCGCATTCGATCCCAATGGGTCAATATATGTGACGAACCTTGCCATATTACCGGGCAGCGGCCAGGTTCTGCGGATCCAGCCCTGACGGCACAGCGTCCGGATGGTCGGCCATCCGGATTCCCACATTGCCGAGTAACGCGCAAACCGTACAAGTGGTTCTCGCTCGCTAAGAGGTACCTTTCATGCCCCGATATTCATCATTATCGGCCACAGCGAAAGACCCGCGAACAGGCGGCGCGTAAGCCCAAGCAGCAAAAAAGGGGAAGCTCGAAAGCTTCCCCAAGATAAGCAGACGGGAGGTATTACGAAAGCTTGATTACTGTCGCGGCAAACGTTTGCGGAGAAGGCCCAGGGTAAGCAGACCGCCACCGACAAGCGATAGTGACAACGGCTCAGGAACAGTACTTCCTCCGCCGGAGTCATTGCCTGAGGCTGTTCCGAATGAGAATATTACGTTGCTAATCGTGGTCGCGGCCGTTACGCCGGTGATATTCAGTGTGAACGTCGCGGACTGGTTGAGAAATGGATTGTGCGGGTCGTTCCCGGCAATCGAGCCGTTAGCGTTGCTATACGTTCCACCGATACCAGCGCCGCCAATAATCGTATGTTCCGGTCCTGCTCCGCCAGCGGCAAGGGCATCCAATATATAAGATCCAGTGGCGGGTGAACTAAGGATCCACCCCGCAGCCACCGTGCTGCCGAGCGTAAATGTGCCGTCTGCAGCTACGTTGATCTCCTGGCCGGACGACGAAGCCAACGAGCCCAGTGCAGTTGTTCCGCTCAAACTGAAAGCAAAGTCGCTGAGATTCTGCGCAACCGTCGTGGGATTCGCCAGCAAGTTGAACAACTGAATGGTCACCGTCCCGTCACCCGTAGTAACCGACGCAGCGGCTTTCACTGGGTTCCCGCCCGATTCCGTGGCACCGGGTGCTGTCATAAAGGTAAATGTGCCTGCGTGGGCTCCCATCGCAAGCACCAATAAAGGAAGGCCGATTCCTAATATCTTTGTCCTAATCATAATCGCTATCTGTATCCTCCTCTGGGCTAAGTTGGCAACCAAGTGATCCTAGAATCTTCCTCTTAGCTGTGTCGAGTATGGACACCAGATTGTGGAGGGTCAAAGAACGATAGCCCCATTACGACCGAGGTTTCGTACCATGCCCTGAATGGTACTGGAGAATCGTACCGATGCCCCACGCTGACCTTGGAATACGATGGAAAGCCGTCCACCGACTACAAGCCCGGGGATTCCGTTATCGTCGAAGGCGGCAAGATACAAGAACGCATTAACAAGGGAAACATTCCGATAAAGGCGGTCGCAACGTTTGTAATCCACAAAGGAGCAACTCTAACGACATAGGTGAGATAACATTTGCCTCTATCGTTAGCATCGGAATCTTTTCCCTGTTTTTCTAGAAGTGTGGCCGGCAATAGGTCGAAGTGACTGGCCACGTTCACTGCCTGATGTCAGCCATTATCGGAATCTAGTTCTGCTCGCCCGGCAACACTTTACGCGCCAGATTCGCCCCGCAAATCTGCTATTGTTTGTTGTTCTGCGCGAAAAATCAAAATGGTGTGGACGTTGAAGCGAATCTCGCTAACTGCGTGGATCCTGATTGCCCTGGTCGCGGGCATTACCTTTGGCGCCGTCTTTCCCGGACCCGCGAAGGAACTTGGAATCCTTGGAACCATCTTCCTGCGGCTGATCAAATCGATCATCGCGCCGCTCCTGTTCGGAACCCTGGTGGTAGGAATCGCGGGAACCGGCAACGTGAAAACCATGGGCCGCATCGGCGGTAAAGCGATTCTCTATTTTGAAGTGGTCACCACAATAGCGCTATTCGTCGGACTCGGCGCCGCGAACCTGGTGCGGCCCGGCGTCGGCGTCGATCTCAGCAAGACCACCGAGCCCGACCTGCCCGCCGCCTCTGCCAGCCTGTCGCAGATCCTCGAACACACTTTCCCCACCAGCATCATCGATTCGATGGCGAAAGGCGAGGTTCTACAAATCGTCGTCTTCACGTTCCTGTTCGGCACGGCCTGCGCCGCTATCGGCCTGAAGGCCCGCCCCATAGTCGAGTTCTGCGAATCGCTCTCGGAGGTCATGTTCAAGTTCACCAACTACGTAATGCTGTTCGCACCCTTCGGAGTCTTCGGTGCTATGGCGGCAACCGTTGGAGAACGTGGACTACAAGTGCTGGTGAACCTCGGCAAGCTGGTGGTGACGCTCTACGCGGCCGAAGCCTTCTTCGTGATCTTCGTGTTCGGCGCGGTGATCCTGATCGCGCGCATCCCGGCGCGCCGTTTCATTCACTATGTGCGCGATCCCTACCTGATTGCCTTCTCCACCGCATCCAGCGAAGCCGCCCTCCCCCGGGCGCTCGAAAACATGGAGAACTTCGGCGTCCCCAAGCACATTGTCTCGTTCGTCCTGCCGACCGGGTACAGTTTCAACCTGGACGGCTCGACGCTCTATCTATCGCTTGCCGCCCTCTTCGTCGCGCAGGCCGCTAACATCCACATGCCCTTCGGCACCCAGATCGTCATGATGCTGACCCTGATGCTGAGCAGCAAAGGAGTCGCCGGCGTCCCCCGAGCGTCACTCGTGATTCTCGCCGGAACCCTGGCGAGCTTCGGCCTCCCGATTGCCGGCGTCGCCGTCATCCTGGGTGTCGACACGCTAATGGACATGGCCCGGACCTCGGTGAACGTGCTGGGCAACTGCCTTGCCACTGCCGTCGTAGCACGGTGGGAAGGAGTCGAGTTTCCAACCGACACGGCGGAGGTTCATAACCCCGTCCCGTAAGGCGGGACACTGCGCGCCCGCCGCGCTTAAAAACAGAGTAATCACCCTCCCGTTCAATAACTTCCATTTCAAGTCACGCCTACTCACACCCACCTTGATCAGGACGGTGTTGCTCCCTGCCGCACGTGGCAGTTTCCCTCCCCAGCGCCACCTTTGTCCTTTGCGTGTCCTGATAATTGCCATTATCAGAAGTCGTCCGTGCGTTGCTTTAGGGCCGATATGCCGTTCACGATCCACTTGGGCGGTTTGCCGACAACGCGTCAAAGAAATATTGGAAAATAAAACTTGGCTGGACGTTCCCGCCCTTGCGCGCAAAGTCGGAATCCGCCCTGTTCGCCGGGCGTACACGTATTTGACTCACCTGGAAGGCTTGGGACTTGTCACCGGAGGATTCGACGTGCCTGGAAAATTGCATTTCCAGATCACGGATCGGGGATTGGAACGCCTGCAATGGCTCCGCTTACAGAGCAGCGCTACAACAACACTTAAAGCGCTGATCGTGCCTTTTCTTCGGAACAAGTGACCAACAACGCAGGGATCGAGGAAATGGTGTTTTTTTTAATTAGCGGTCCTCGGGCTCGTCGCTTTGTCAGCCCACTCATATAGCAATGGCAACAAGAAGAGAGTAAGCATCGTAGAACTAATTAATCCGCCAATGACGACGCTTGCCAGGGGCCGTTGAACTTCAGCACCTGTCGATGTGGAAGTCGCCATGGGAATGAAACCGAAGCTGGCGACGAAAGCGGTCATCAGTACTGGCCGCAACCTGCGTTGCGCACCGGCGAGCACGGCGGGGCGGGAACCATATCCGGCATCCCGTAGTTGCTTAATTGAATTCACCAGAACCACACCATTCAGCATCGCCACGCCGAACAGCGCGATGAACCCGACCGAGGCGGAAAGGTTGAGGTTCATTCCGCGAAACCATAGCGCCGCTACACCCCCCACCAAGGCGAATGGTATGTTGCCCACCACTAGCAGAGCCAGCTTGACCGATGCGAAGGTCAGATACAGCAGTACAAAGATAAGCGTGATTGCAAGCGGCACGATCAGCATCAGCCGCCGCGTGGCGCGTTCCTGATTCTCGAATTGGCCTCCGTATTCGACAGAGTATCCGGGTGGCAGCGCGACATCGCGGTCGATTTTGGACCGCACTTCAGCCACAAAGCTGCCTAGATCGCGATTGCGCACGTTGGACATCACAACGATCCGCCGCTGCCCTTGCTCTCTATTGACGAGTACCGGACCACGTCTTACTTCCACGCGTGAGACCTGCTCCAGGGCTACCTGCTCTCCTCCGGGCGCACGCAGCATGATCTTACGCATGGCGTCAGAGTCCGTGCGGTAACGTTCGGCGAGCCGAAGGGCGACGGTGTAGCGCTTCTGACCATCGATCACTTCGGAAATCAAGTCACCAGAACCCCCGCTCGACACTGCCTCTTCGACATCGGTAACGTTCAGGCCATAGCGGGCAAGGGCGGCGCGGTCCACACTCACCGATAATTCCGCAACACCTGAAGTGATCTCCATTTGTTGATCGGCCGCACCACGAACCGTCGTCACGGCACGTAACACTTGCTGCCCAATGGCGTCCAACTTACGAAAATCGTCTCCGAATACCTTGATCGCCAAGTCTGCCTTGACCCCCGAAATGGTCTCATCGATACGCATCGCCATGGGCTGGGTGAAGCTGTAGGCGATGCCGGGAATGGCTTCCAATTCCTTAGCGACAGCCTCAATCAGTGCTTCCTTAGTATGAAACCGCGTCCACTGCTCCATCGGACGTAATAAGAGGTAGGTGTCGCCTTCGTTAATTCCCATCGCCTCGGTTGCAAAGTCGGGCCGTCCAATTTTAATCACCACATCGGCGATTTCGGGAAACTGACGCAACCGCTGCTCGATTCTCTTGCTGATTGCTATGGACTCTGTCAGGGAGACACCCGGCAACTTCCGGGTCTCTACAAGTATCGAGCCTTCGTCGAGCTTGGGCATAAACTCCGTCCCAATGAAAAAGAGCGACCCTACGGCGACTGCCAAGACAAGAACTGCGGCGGCAGTGGTCAAAATACGGTGATTCATCGCTGTGGTCAAAACCCAGATATACAGGCGGCCAAGCCGAGCCATCAAGCCGTTTTCATGTTTTGGCGGGCGGCCAGCTCGACGCCGCAGACTAAAGGAAGCGAATATCGGAACCAATGTCATCGCCAGAAGCAACGAGCCCGCGAGTGCCGAGCACACGGTGATAGCCATGGGCCGAAACATGCGTCCCTCAAGGCCCTGCAGAAACAGAATCGGCAAATAGACCGCGATGATGATCACCACCGCGAAGATCATCGGCCTTGCGACTTCGTGCGCCGCGTGTCGCACGGCCTCCAGCGGCGATTCCTCGTGCCGTTCGTGCAGACGATGAACCGAATTTTCCATCATGACCACCGCACCGTCCACGATCATTCCGAAGTCTATGGCTCCGAGGCTCATCAGATTGGCGCTGACTCCAAACAGGCGCATACCGAGGAAACCAATCAGCATCGAGAAAGGAATGACGGCGGCAGTGATTAAGGCGGCCCGCACGTTGCCCAGAAATAAGAGCAGCACGAACGTCACCAGAATGAAGCCTTCGAACAGATTCTTCTCGACGGTGTGAATAGTCCCATCGATCACGAAAGACTGATCGTAAAACGGATTGATCTTCACGCCCGAAGGCAATCGCAGCGCCGCAATCTTCTCCTTCACTCGTTCGATGAGCTTCTTGCCGTTTTCGCCCTTCAGCATGATGACCATGCCAGACACCGTTTCACCATTCCGCAGGGTCGCGCCCTCCGGCGGCGCGGCGCCCACGCGTACGTCGGCAACGTCTCGCAGCAGCACTGACGCACCATTCTTTGAAACCAGAACAATGTTGCCAAGCTCGCCGGTGGTGACGGCGCGCCCGGTGCCCAGCAACGTATATTGTTCACCCGCATGTTCGATGTAGCCGCCCCCGAAATTCGTATTATTGTCCTGCACCCGCTTGGCTACATCGTGAAGAGTAAGGCCATACTGATCGAGCGAAGCTGGGTCGACCACAATCTGAAACTGCTTAGTCTGCCCGCCCCACGCGTTGATTTCGCTGACTCCCGGGAGGGTCCGCAATTGCGGCTTGATAACCCACTCGTGGAGATCCTTCAGGTCCATCGCACTCATCGGACCGGAAATCGTGTATTGATAGAGCTCTCCGAAGGCAGTCGCTGGCAGCCCCAGTGTAGGTTGAATCCCGCGTGGCAGGATTGAAGAAATCTGTTGCAGTCTCTCACTGACCAATTGCCGCGCGAAATACATCGATACCGAATCGTCAAAGACCACTGTCACCATCGAAAGGCCCAGTTTCGACAGCGAGCGGACTTCCAGCTTGTCGGGCAGACCAAGCATCACGCGCTCAATCGGATAGGTCACAAGTTGCTCTACTTCGGTTGGTGGCAATGAGGGAGCATCCGTCACCACCACAACTTGATTGTTCGTGAGGTCCGGAAAGGCTTCCACGGGAATTGTATAAAGCGCGTAACCGCCCGCTCCCAATAAGACGAAAATGCAGATGAGAACCAGCCATCGATAGGCCAACGTGAGGTCGATAATTCGATTGAGCATGTCTTGGCCTATTCGTTTTCCAATGTTGATTTCAGAAGTTGCGACTTCAGAATGAAGCTGCCTCGAATTGCGACTTGATCCCCGGCTTTGATCCCGTCCAGAATTGGCGTCTTGCCATCGGATGTTTCGCCGACCCTTACAGGACGCACTGTGAATCGGTCGGCAGAGGTCCGCACGAAGATTACATCCTGACCATTCACTTGCTGAACTGCATCGGATGGAACGACCAGCGCTGGCTTACGCCCCCCAATGGGAATCTCGGCGTTCGCCAACATTTCGGGACGCAGCCGGTTCGCGGCATTGCTAAGTTCGATGCGAACCTGCATCACGCGGGTTTCGGGGTCGAATTGTTGCCCGAGATTGACAATCTTACCCGCGATGCGCGTACCCTCAGCACCAGGCAGCGTCACGAAGGCGGATTGCCCAACGCGAAGTTTCGCGAGATCCTCCTGTCGTACGGAGGCCAACATCCAGACTTTCGAAAGATCACCAATAACGAACGTGACGGAAGAAAGCTCAACCGTCTTGCCGGGCGTTATGTTCTTTTCGATGATGTAGCCATCCGCCGGAGCCATGATCGGGACATCATCTTCGGTTTCGTCTTTTCTGTTAGCCGGTGGATCGGCGGGCACTCGCAGGTCATCTTCCAAAAGGTCGCGACCACGATCAACTTCTATCTGGGCCTTTTTGATAGCGGACTGGGCGGTCACTAAATCTTGCTGCGCTTGCTCCACCTGCTGCACGGAGCCAGCCTTCAATTCCAGCAGCCTCTGCGCTCGATCTCGATTGCGCTGTGCTTGTAAAGCGGCGGATTTCGCTCGATCCAGTTCAGAAACCGCTGCACGATATTGGGCGCGGGAATCCCGCACTTCATCGGCATGGTAACGTGCCAGTATTTGTCCCTTTCGGATGTAGTCGCCCAGGCCGACGTAGACTGCGACGACCGACCCCACGGTACGGACGCCAACCCGCCACGTGCGGTCGTCAGCAAGCACCACGCGGCCTTTCACTCGCAGCATATCGGGTTCCTGAGAAGGCGCGGCGGCTTGAGTCTCGATCATCGCCGCTGATTGTTGGCCCGATGAAAGAACTATTTCGTCGGGACTTGACTTGGCTTCCTTTGCGGCAGGGATCTCTGTGGAAGCTTTCGGGCCGGTGCACGCCGCTAAAGACAGGGATGCAAGAATCAGTAATAGTACGTCGTATTTCTTCATTCGCTCACGTCTCATTGGCTCACTCCCTCGGCGGCTTCTAATCTCACGATGCTTTGCCGGTAATCCACTAACCCCCGTGTCCATGCCAGTTCCGCGTCCAAACGGGCCCGCTCGGCATCGAGCAAACGGAGCAGATCCGTGCCGCCCTCCGCATACGCCGCCGCCGCAATCCCCGACAGGTTCGCTGCGTGTTCGCGGAATGGTTGCAGAGTATTGAGGAATTCAGCCCGCCTCGATTCGTATTCCTGTATCGCGCCGAAATAGTCCGCCCGAACTTCTGCTTCCACTGCTGCCAGCAGTTGCTGCTGCCTCCGGACTTCCGCCTCTGCTGCGATGCGGTTTCCCTGATTCTTGTCCGTGGTAGGGAGCGTCACGCGCAGCGACACAATTGCTGTGTTTACGCCCGCCGCCGTATCGGGCAATTGTGTTCTCTTATACCCATAGGTGACATTCAAATCAGGCCGAGCCATGATGTCTTGAAGCTTTACATTCGCCTTGGACTGTTCCAGCGCCGCTCGCGCTACTTTGATCTCGATACGTTGTATCAGCGCCTGTTCGACGCCGATTGGCATCACCTGGGAAGTCAATACCAACGGCTCAGTAAGCGTGACTTCGACGAAATCCGTCTGGCCCATTTCCTTAAGAAGCTCGATGCGTGTGCGGTTGGCTTCGAAGGCCGCTAGGTTGGCGGCAATCTTTAATCGCTCGCCTTCCAGACGGACCCGAAGAAGATCCTGCTCGGCGATAGCGCCCACGCTGAGTTGGGCTGCGTGGTAATCGATGACCTTTTGGAAATTGTCAAGGGTCGTCTTGAGAACGTCCCGGACTTCCTGAGCGCCGCGCGCGATCCAGTATGCGAGCTTCACCCTTTGAACAACCTGCCATCGGGCTAGCTCGTACTCCGCTTGGGTCCGGTTGACGCCCTCGCTGGCGAACGCGATTCGTTGCTTTCGCTTTCCCAAGACATCGAGCGGCTGATTGATCATTGCGAGCGTGTCTACGTCGCGACCGTAGGTCTGGCCGGGACGAAGGTTTTCGTTCTGGAACTGGAATTCCGGGTTCGGGCGAATGCCAGCCTGCTTCTTCATTCCTCCGGCGGTAGATACTCGCTCGGCTTCGGCTTTGATTGAAGCGCGCAATTGAAGCGCCTTGTTGACTGCTTCTTCCTGGCTGAGCGATGCCTGCGCCTGGCACAGATTGGTGCTATAAGCTATAAGCAAAATGGGCGCTAGATAAATAAGCTCTTTTCTCACGGAACTCCTTCGCAACCTTCACAGAAATATGGTTGAGTCCTTGGCGAAGTGACACGCCAGGCTCAGAACACACGAATAGCTTGGTCTTTGGGGAAGGCTAGGAAGGAGGGGCTCTCGGAATCGAACGGTCGACGCAGGGCGGATCGTGGCCGCATTCCTCAACGACTTCGACAGGCTGAAAAGTTACGGAGGGAACAAACTGAAGTACGGGTCCGCGAGAAGGGACAAACGGCGCTAGACCAGCGGTTAACTCCAGTGTGAATGTATCGAGCGACCAAGCTGCGGCGTGATCGTCGTCGGAGTCTTCCAGTTCGAGGCCGTGACGGTACCCGCGCTGAGCCGACGGATTATAGAAATGCGCATGGATGAGCCCGGAGTGATCGTGATCGCCAGACCCAGTTCCCGAATGAACATGCTGGAACGGCGCTAGCAAAAAAGCCAGCAGCACTGTGAGGCATGTCTGTGCTCCGGTGAAGCAGCGCATTCGATATAAGTCTACATAAGTTGGCTACGGTTTAGCCCACCGCCCAATCGAGCGCAGAACCCGTCTAACTGGTGCCACATTGTTGGATTCTTGTCCGGCACCCAATCGGCGGATAGACGGGCGTATATGAACGGCCTCAAGTAATAGGGATTTCAGAACGAACACGAACCCTCTCTTAGGACCATTTTGATCGTGTATGCCGGAAGATTTGAAGCCGGGTTAGTCACTGCGTCTTCGACTGACATAGTCGTCGAGGTACCGGTTCGCTTCCATCATTTCATCGCGTGACTTGGTCAATTGCTGCGATGCATTCTTGATGCGCTGTACACCGTCAGGGTGAGGTAGGTTGCTGGGGATATCAGCAATGACTTTCTGGAAGGCTTCGGATGCAGCATCCGCTCGTAACGCAGCGTCCTCAAGATTCTGCATTAAGCTGACGCACGTCTGCTCTGGACTGCGGGCATCGGCGCATCGGATGCAAACGGGCAGATTGGCGAAATATAGTTGTGTTTCCGCTTTGCAGTATGCGCACTGAGCCATAAAGCACCTCCTTTGGCGTGAACGCACTTAGCTTGCCACTGCGCGTAAGTAGCTGTTAGACGATGGCAAGAATATAAATTTTACAGTGCGTCGGTAAGAAGGCTCAGGTAAGGAAGAAGCACGAAGCGGACGGCACGTGAAACGCACGCGGTAGAATAAGTTTGCTGTGCGCGGATCTGCCACCGACCGCCGCTGCCCTCGCTGCCATGCGAGACTGGTGCACTCCAGAACGCGCAGTGTGCGCGAAGACCTGGCCTTGGTGCTCGGAAGTGATATTGTTCGCTGTGCCACGTGCTCACGTCGCTTCGTGTGCTTCCTTCGATTCAGTATTCCGACTTCCAACTATGACGGATACTCCAACACCGGCGACGGTTTTGCGGTCGCATGGTTTGCAATCTTGGCCGGACTCCTGTTCTGCGTGACATTGGCATTCTTCACTCTCCGCCGTTTTCACCGATGGCCGTTCTAGGCGTATGACGGGCTGCGCCGGTAGCAATTGGACGCGGACGAAAGCGCGGTTCTGGTTTTGCGGGCGAAGAGGCCGGGGGCGCTTTGATCAAGATGATAGCCGGTCGGAATCATTCGGCTGACCGCCAAGGT
>Ga0105245_10002981_pt1 | contig 15181 bp, 16 predicted proteins | sample KBSM54metaG_FD_81523 | JGI IMG/M metagenome (GOLD analysis project Ga0105245, IMG submission 81523) | Miscanthus rhizosphere microbial communities from Kellogg Biological Station, Michigan, USA - KBS M5-4 metaG | ecosystem: Host-associated > Plants > Roots > Rhizosphere > Soil | place... | reverse complement strand
TCTCCGCGCTCAGTCACGTCGAGACGCTGCCGCAGGTGTTGCCGCGTACCAAACAAGCTCGCCTCGTCGGGATGCAGGGGCGGATCGCGCAGGTCGAGTTGGTGCAGGGCAGCGGTTCGCTGGAGGCGACGTACTGCGTGCTGCTGGAGCGCACGGCAGGGCGGCCGGAGCTGCGCTTCTGGCTCGATCCGAGCCGGCCCCACGGCATTGCGGACGTGTTTGGGTTTTTTCGCGTCGAGCCGTTCGGTAACGGTCGCAGCTTGGTAACGGTCGCAGCGGCCCTCGATCTTGGTTCGGGGCTGACCAGCATGCTCTTCGGCGGCGCAGTTCAGCGCACGGTGCTGGGTGCTCCGCGGCAAATTCGCGAGTACGTCGAGCCTCGAGCGTTCGCGCTCTTGGATGCACCGGGTTCGAGCGGGCTGTAGCGGTCTCGCGCGGCACACTTCCGGTTTCGCAGCGGAGGGTGCTAGAGAACCGTGAAGAGCATGCCGAGTCGCGCCATCGTCGTCGCCCTCAATACCTATCGCGAAGCGGTGCGGGCTCGCGTGTTGCACGGCCTATTCGGCTTGGCCGTGGCCACGGCAGGTTATTCGCTGGTGGTGGGCGCCTTCGCGCTGCACGCCTCGCTGCGCGTGGTGAGCGATCTCGGGGCTGCTTCGATCTCGCTGTACGGCATCATCGTCGCGGTCGTTTTGGGCGCAACCTCGCTCTATCGTGAGCTCGAGCTGAAAACGATTTTCCCAATCCTCGCTCGGCCGATCCGCCGTTGGGAGTATTTGGTCGGTAAGTACCTGGGCACGGTGCTCACGCTCGCCGTGTTCATCGCCGCCAATTCCGGCGTGCTCCTGCTCGCTTTGGCCAGCATGGCGGGCCGCTCGTTGACGGCGACATCCGCGGTCGCCCTCGGGGTCACGAGCGTCGCGGCGGGGCTCGCTTTTCGCTTGCCGCGCCTGCGTACCTTCGTGCCCATCGGCTGGGCCTTGGCGCTTCTGGTCGCCGGCGCGTGGCTCGCGGGGGCCGCGCCGGACGATCGTCGAGTCGTGCTGGGCTCGGCGTTGCTCACGCTCGCCGAGGTGGCGATCGTGACCGCGATTGCCACGGTTTTCTCGGCATTTTCTTCGCCTTTTCTGACGGCGGTGTTCACGTTCGGCGTGTTCGTCGTCGGGCGCAGCGCAGACACGCTGGCCCGCTTGCCCGAGCGCGTCTTTGGGTCCTTGCTTGCCCACGCGGGGCAGGCTCTGTCCAAGGTCGTGCCCAACTTGATGCTGTACGTGCCGCCGCGGCCGCTCTTGACCGGTGAGGTGTCTGGCGTGCCGCTCGCCAGTTATTTGGGGATGGCGCTACTGCATGCGCTGGCTTGGTCGGTGTTCTTGCTCACTTGTGCGAGCCTTTTGTTTCGCCGTCGCGATTTTCTATGAGCGGGCTCGGGCGTTTGCTCAAACACGCGTTGCAGTTTGGGTTTTTCGTACTGCTGTTGTTGGCGGTGCTCACCGCGCGGGTGATTCAAGAAGGGCAAACCGAGCTCGCCGCGAGTGACGCCGCGTTCAACCGCGGGGCGCTGCTCGAGTCGGTCGAGCACGCGCGGCGCAGCGCAACCCTGTATGCGCCGGGCGCACCGCACGTCGAACAGGCCTACGAACGCCTGATCGCGATTGCGGTCGGATCGGAGGCAACCGGCAGCCCGAAGACGGCATTCCTCGCCTGGCAAGCCGTGCGTAGCGCGGCGCTCGAGTCGCAACACGGGTTGCTTCCGCACGCAGCCGAACTCGCGCGAGCGAACCTGAATTTAGCGCGTTTGGAGGCGGTCATGCGCAGCACGACGGATGCCGAGCGCCCGCAGGCCCAGGCCCGCGCCCTCACGCGGTTGAATGCGGACAACGCCCCGAGCAGCCTATGGCTCGCCGTACTGGGTGCGGGCTTCTTGCTCGCGCTGTCCGGGATCGCCTGGTGCGCTTTCTATGGTTTGGACGCCGCCGGCAAGGTCTCTTGGTCTCGGGCGCGCCTCGGGTGCCTGCTGTTTGCGGTGGGCGCGGCTTGTTGGACGCTCGCCGCCTACAAGGCGTAAGCTCATCGCCCAGGGTGATGACCAAGAAGCCGAACCCGGAAGCGCTGGTCGAAGACGAGTTATCGAAGTCCGTCGACCGCTTCCTGAACCACTTAGCGAACGAGCGGCGCGCTTCACCGCACACGGTCTCGGCTTATGGCCGTGATCTGGGCACACTCGTCGCCTTCGTGCGTGAGCGCGCTCGAGGCCCGGCGACCCTCGCATCGCTCGACAAATTCATGCTGCGCACGTGGCTCGGGGAAATCGCCAAAACCGCGGCACCGCCCACGATTTCGCGCAAATTGTCGAGCGTGCGCGCGCTCTGTGATTACCTCGGCCGCACGGGAGAGCTGCGCACGAATCCGACGGCGACGCTGGCCAGCCCCAAGCTTCGCCGGAAGTTGCCGCGCTTCCTCGGCGCGGAAGCCGCAGCCGAAGTGGTGACCATCCCGCTCAGCCAAACCACCGGGCGTGAGCTCGAGCACTTGCGTGACGTGGTGGCGCTCGAGCTCATGTACGGCTCCGGCCTGCGCGTGAGCGAGTTGTGCGCGATCGATCTCGACCAAATCTCCGTCGAGTCTGCCGAGCTGCGGGTGCTCGGTAAGGGGCGCAAAGAGCGCATCGTGCCGCTCGGTTCGAAGGCGCTCACCGCGCTCGATGCCTATTTGCCTCGTCGACACGAGCTGCGGCACCCGCGAACGCACGCGCAAGATCCCAAAGCGTTACTGCTCGGTCGCTTGGGCAAGCGCCTCGGGGTGCGCTGGATCCAAGCGCTCGTGAAGCGCTATGGCGCGCTCGGCGCGGGGCGCTCGGACCTCCATCCCCACGCCCTGCGTCATTCGTGCGCCACGCACATGCTGGAGGGTGGCGCGGATTTGCGTGCAATCCAGGAAATGCTCGGCCATTCCAGCCTTTCCACCACCCAGCGTTACACGCACGTGTCCTTGGACCAGCTGCTCGCGGTATACGACCGAGCACATCCCCTGGCGCAGAGCCGCGGGGAGCCGTCGTCCAAGCGCCGTAATGGGTAGAGCAGCCAGTCACCACTTTTTCGATCGCGTTCTCAAAGCCGGTTCGGGCGCTGCGCTCGGTGCCTTGGGCGGCCTGTTCCTCGTCTCTGCCGTGGACGCCAAGTACGCGAGTGGCGCCGGCCACTTCGGGCAATGCTGGCTCGCTGATGCGGGCCTGTTGGCGCCGCTGTCGCTGCTGATGGTGGGGCTGGTCGCCGCTCTGCGTCTCTTTTTTCATGACGGCCGAGCGCCCCAGCCGTGGACGCATTTGAGCGCGCTCGCGGACTCGGAGGCCAGTGACCGCGCGCGTTTCGTGCCGCTCGCGCTGTTCGCGCCGCTTGGCGTCGTGCTTTGGCTGGTCGTCGTGGCCAACGTCGCGACGCGACTCTTGGCGTCCGACGTAACGCCGAGTGCGGCTGGCGGCGCGCTCGCGCTCAGCGCGGTGGCCTCGGCTTGGGTCGCGGCGCAATTACTCACCGGGCTCAGCGTGGCGGTGGCGAGCGCGCCTTGGGTGCGCAAGCTCGATCCACGGACCGCGCTTTTCGCGGGGCTGTGCTCCGCTTCGCTGCTACTCGGCTATGCGGTGTGGTCGGGCGTGCCGAGTGGGGCCGGGGGCGCGCTCGCCGTATTCGGTGTTTTTAAGCGCCCCGAGCTCGATTTGCGTGGCACCACGTTGCTCTTGGTACTCGCGCTCGCGTCTTACTTTGGGCCGGCGCCCAAGGTGCGCGGCGCCGCGTTCGTCGCGCTGGGTGTGTGCTGCTTGCCGCTTTTGCTCACGCTCCGCGCCGCCCGTCACGGGCTCAACGCGCGCGCCGTCTCGCTCGGCATCGAGCGGCAGGCACCGCTCGGCAAGCTCGCTTTGGCGACGCTCCGCAAGCGCTTCGACGCCGATCACGACGGCTACTCGCGGCTCTTCGGCGGTGGCGATTGCGATGACCACGACGCGGCGCGCAACCCGGCGGCATTCGACGTACCCGGCAACGGTCGGGACGAAGACTGCTCGGGCGCGGACGAGCCGCTGACTGCGCCCGCTGCCGTGCCGGAAAAAGCTCCGGAGTCCCCCGAGGCGGCGCGCAAGGCGCTGCCCGAGCATTTCAACGTCGTGCTGATCAGCATCGACACGCTTCGTCATGATCTGGGCGAGGCCCCACGCCCCGTGACGCCCAACTTGGACAAGCTCGCCGAAGATAGCGTGGTCTACGATCGCGCCTACTCACTCGCTTCGTACACGGCCAAGAGCGTGGGCCCCTTCTTGATGGGCAAGTACAGCAGTGAGACACACCGCGACTGGAGCCATTTCAATCGCTTCGGCAGTAAAGACGTGTTCGTTGCGCAGCGCCTGCAACGCGAAGGGGTGCACACCGTCAGCGTGCAAGGCTTCTGGTATTTCTTCATGAATACCGGGCTAGAGCGCGGTTTCGACGTGATCAACAAATCCGCCGCGCCCGCCGCCATCAGCGTCGATGGTGACAGCAACACCAACGGCGACAAAGTCAGCGACGCCGCCCTTCAGGAGCTCGGCAAACCGGAGCTGTTGCAGCAGCCGTTCTTCATGTGGATCCACTACGTCGATCCGCATGCCGAATACGTCCCGCACGCGGGCTTCGACTTCGGCAGTTCGAGCCGCCAGCTCTACGACGGCGAAGTCGCGTTCGTGGATCATCACGTGGGGCGCGTGTTGGACGCCTTGGAACACTCGCTATTTTATGATCACACCGTGGTGATCGTGACCAGTGATCACGGGGAAGCCTTCGCCGAACACGGCATGATCCGTCATGGCTTCGAGTTGTGGGAGGAGCTCGTGCGGGTGCCGCTCATCGTGCGCGTTCCGGGCGTGAGTGCGCGTCACTTGCAGGTGCGTCGCAGCGCCATCGATCTCGCGCCCACGATCCTCGATCTGTGCGGCGTAAACCCTGGCGCTCCGGAAGACTTGAGCGGCACTTCCCTGGTGCCCGACTTCGTTTTGCCCGCCGGGGCCGAACCCGCGCCGCGTCCGATTTTCGTCGATATGGCGGCCGGGCCGAACAATGCGGAGCGCGAGGCGCTGATCGACGGCGACCTCAAGCTGGTCGAAAGCGGTGGCCGCCCGCTGAGTTTGTTCGATTTGGCCACCGATCCGGGAGAAAAGCAGGACCTACTCGACGACGCGTCGCGGGCGGAGCCGATGCTCGCCAAATTCAAGGCCTTCCGACACTCGCTGCACGAAGTGATCGTGCGCGCGCCGGAGTGAGCCTGGGCGTCACTCGAACTCGATGAGCAGCGCGCCGCGGTCCACGGTGTCGCCGGCAGCGACGCACACCTTGCGTACGACCTCGTCGGTTTTGGCGCACAACTCGTTCTGCATCTTCATGGCCTCGATCACGACCAGCGGCGAGCCTTTGCTCACCGCGGCGCCGGCGTCGCAGCTCACGCGCACGATTCGACCGGGCATCGGCGCACGGAGATCTTTTTGTGACTCGAGTTCGCGGGGCCGCGCGCGCGCGGCCGCACGCTCCCGTTCGCTCTCCACCTGTACGCGATAGCGATTCGACGCAAGTTTGAGCTCGCCGCTCGGCAAGCGCGCCTCGACCAGGTGCCCATCGACCAGGAGCGTGTGCAGCGAGGCGTCACTCGTGACCGACTGCACCGAGAATTCGCGTCCGGCACCATCGCGCACGACGTATTTGCCATCGCTCGCGCGTACCACCTCGAGCTCCACGGAGCTTCCGCCGACGTTCACGAAATAGCGCATCTAACGCCGGCTTTCTGGTGGGGGAACCATGTGCGTCGTGTTCGGAAGGGCCTTCGTCGCGCTCGGCGCATAGCCTTCTTGGGGTGGGGGATCGTGACTCTCGGGGACGGCGCACACGATGCTGATGCGCGACGGCGAGTAGATGAACAACGTGATCACGGAGGCGAACAGCGTAAACGGGTCGCGCGTGACCGTCACCTGGGCCCAGCCTTTTGGGCAAACTCGACTCAGATCGTAGGTATCGTGGCCCGGGATCACCTCGAACAGAAACGCGGGGTGCCAGCGCTCGTCGTACCCAGGTGCGAAGTCGGCGGGCGGGCGACCCGAGCGGACAGTGGTTGTCGCGCACGCGCTTGCGGCGACGATCAGCAGTAAGCAGCCGAAGGGGAAGGCTCTCACCGAACGACTCGACAATGCACGATCACTTCGCGGGGCGTGTACAAGCCCAGCGTGCCGACACTCACCAGGACGGTTGCCCAGGTTGGCCCAACGCGAACACTCTCGGCGATGCCCGATGGGCAGTCTTCACGAACGTCGAACTCCGCGGTCCCCCACACCCCAAGCACGTAGCTCGACACCCAATGCGCCTGGGTGGGGCGCAGAGCGGCGTTCGTGCTCGCGCAGCCGGCCAGGGCCAGGGTACACCCCCAAACCGCTAACAGCGCGCTCCGCATCACGGCGGCACGGTAGCCCATTTCTGGCCGCCGGCTGAGCGCCTGGGCCCGCTTTCGCGGGCCAGAGGCCGGCTGTGAACCAGGATTTCGGGGTGGGCGCAGCAGGGATTGAACCTGCGACTTCGTCCGTGTGAAGGACGCACTCTACCGCTGAGTTATGCGCCCGAAATTCGGCGCGCCCTTCTTAGCGTGCTCCGAGCGTTCCTGCAACCCTTGCGCGCATTCGGTACGAACTGCCCAAAAACTCCAAAAATGGGTGCGGGGTGTGGCCAAAGGCCGGGGTGGCATCCCGAATGGTGTTATAGGAACCGGCCTTGCCGGACTCGGTCGACATGAGTGCTCACTTCCCCCGCACAAAAGGCCCTGATTATCGCCGCGCGGACCGCTTGCGTGGGCTCGCCATCGTGGCGCTCGCTTTCGTGAGCTGCCTTCTGATTTCGGTCTGGGCGCGGCGCCGCGCCACTCCCGAGCCGGTGGTGCCGCCCGCTCCACCGACGACGGTGGGGATCGCAGGCTGGCCGAGCGCGGTCGACGTCGTGAAGACCCTGCCGCGCGCGCGTGAGCTCACGCGTCGCAGCCTGCTGCGCAGCATCACCGTCGACGGCGTGAAGAGCGACGGCACGATCGATGCGGCCGGCCCGGGTCGCGCTCGCTTTCAGTTTCAGAGTGCTGCCGGCCAAGGGCCTCAGCCTGCGCGTGAACCGGGGACGTTGGCTCGTCGTCCGTACTGCGGTCGGCAAGCGGTGCTCGTGCGCAAAGATGGCATCGTGGCGGAGGCCGATGACGCGGAGGCGAGCTGTGCTCCTCAAGCGACCGACCCATTGCCCGAGCCGCACTGCACGCTCGCCGAGATTTGGGCACACGCGCTCGAACGCGGAGTTCCAAAAGAGCGCGTCGCGCGCATCGAGTATTTTCGAGCTAGCGCTGGCCCTGCCTGGCGCTTCGACGCTGCCGGCTCGCGTGCTCATTTCACGCTCTATGGCGACTGCAAACGCGAGCTCGACGGCCGCGACGCCGCCAACGTTTCGCCCTGAAAATTACGCGTTCGGCCGCTGCTAAACGTCGGGCGCGCTGGCGAGCCCGGCGTAGCGCGAGAGCACGGCCCAAAGCGCTTCTGCGGTCTCGGGGAGCTCGGTAGAGAAGCCGAACACTTTGGCAGACGGGCCTTCGATCTTGGCCAGCGCGTGAGCGCGTTCGCCGCCGCGCATTTTGTCGAGTTTGGTCGCGACGACCACGGTGCGCACGGCCGCGCGCGTGGCGGCACTGCCCGTATGCAGCATTTCGATCAGGCCCACGTCGTCCTCTTCCAGGCCGCGTCGGGCGTCGACCAGGAGCGCGACGACGCGCAGCGTGGGCCGCGTGAGCAGGTAGCCGTCGATCAACTCGGCCCACAGCTTGCGTTCGTCTTTCGAGCGTTTGGCGTAGCCGTAGCCGGGCAAGTCGACGAGCGACAAGTTGAAGCCGTCCGAGGTGCGGACACTGAAGAAATTGATCTGCCGCGTGCAGCCCGGGGTGGAGCTCGTGCGCGCCAAATTGCGGCGGTTCATCAAGCGATTGAGCAAGCTGCTCTTGCCCACGTTGGAGCGGCCAACGAACGCGATCTCGATTTGGGTGGGCGGCGGCAGTTCCGCTTCTGCCTTGGCGGCGGCCGTGAACTCCGCGGTCACGATGCGCGGCGGCAGCGCGCGCGGCTTTTTGGTCGCGCTTTCGGCAGGGGCGGGCTTTTCCTCGGGCATGGCGGTGCGACGCTTTAGCACTTCTGTTCGGCGGTGCGCCGCTGCCGCTGCCCGAATCCGTTAACTACGCGTTTCTGGCCGCGAAGTTGGGTGCTCAGGCCCGGCTCCGCCGACGTTTGAGGGCGCTCGCCACCGCCACCAGTTCTGGGCTGCGAACCAGCAATGCCACGACCACGAACGTGGCCATGAAGGCGAGTGAGCCAGCCAAACCCGGCACTGCGCGGGAGAGGGCGCCGGCATGGGGTGAAGGGCGCAGCGCGCGCGCGAGCAATGCGCCGACGCCAGCGCCGCAGAGCGCCGCGATCAGCGTGCGCCCGGCGGAGGCGAAAATCTCACGACTATGCAGTGAGTCCAGCCGGTGACGGAGCTTGCGCCAGAGGAGCAACATCTGCACCGCGCTGGAACCGGTGACGGCCAAGCCGACACCGACATGCCCGAACGGGCCGCGCAGCAAGAGCGCGAGCACCACGAATACGCACAGATCGGTCGCAGCGACGACCACCGGCGTGCGCGTATCTCCGAGTGCGTAGTACACGCTGACCAATTGGCGCACGGCAGCGACGAGCCAAATCCCCAAACCCTGCGCCATCAGCGCGTGCGCCGTGCCTTGCACCGATTGCGCGTCGAACTCCCCGCGTTGAAACAAGAGTACGACGATCGGCTCGGCCAAGCCGACGAGCAGTGCCGTGGCGGTGATGGCCACGAACAAGGTGAGCCGCATGCCGAACGCGAAGGTTTGCCCGAGGGCCGCGCGATCACCGCGCGCGGCTAGCCGAGCCAGACTCGGCAACGCGGCCGTTTGTAGCGCCATCACGAAGATCCCCTGCGGGAAATCGCACAACCGGAGCGCCCAGCCGAAGTAGCTCTGCGAGCCTTGGGGCAGCTGCGAGAGGAAGCGCCGCGCCAGCACCACATCCACGTAGTACACGCCCATGCCGATCAGCACTGGGCCCATTCGCCGCAACGCTTCGCGCACGCCGGGATGACCGAACTCGAATGTCGGCGAGCCGAAGAAGCCGATCTTTTTCAGGCTGGGCCACTGCGCGATCATTTGCAGGACGCCGCCCGCTAAAACCGCGACGGCCAGGGCGAGCGCTGGGTCGTAACCGTGTGCGCCCAAATAACCCGGCAAACCCAGAGCCAACGCGATGAACGAGACGTTCAGCAGGCCCGGAGCAAACGAGGTGGCGACGAAGCGCTGATAGGTGTTGAGGGCAGCCACACCGAGCGCGGCCGTGCCCATGAAAAAAATGTACGGGAACACCCAACGCGTCAGCCGCACGGTACGTTCGAACTCGCCCGGGTAGCCTTTGTAACCATCGGCGAACAACGAAACGAGCTGAGGCGCGAACACCACGCCCAGCACGCTGACCACGAACAGTACCGTGAGCGACATGCCGCGGGCGGCGCGGAAGAAGCGCTTGGCCGCCTCGTCGCCGTCGTTTTCGCGGGTTTTTGCCAATACGGGCAAGACCGCGTTTTGTACGGCGCCCTCGGCCAGCAATTGCCGAAGCACGTTGGGGATCAAGAACGCGACGAAGAAGGCGTCCGTCACTGGGCGAGGGAACAGCGCGGCAATGGCCTGATCACGCCCGAGCCCGAGTAGGCGGCTCAAGAGGGTGCCGAGCGCGACGATCCCGGCGCGGCCGGTGATCTTCTTTTGCTCGCTTTTGGCGTCCTCGGTCACGCCCCTGGCTCTACACGGTTAGGGCGCTTTTGACGAGTTGTCTGGAGGGCTCCGGTCACTCGATCCCGCCGTGAACTTTGAGCGCTTGCTCCACGAGTTCGAGTGCACGGGCTGCGTGCTCGTCAGCGAGGGGGCCACCCTCGACCGCGCGAGCGAGGGCCGCGCGTTCCTTCCCGGAGAGGCGGAGGCGCGCACCGCCGCAGCTGCGACAGATCAGGCCGCCACGACCAGGGTCCACCGCGCCGGCTTGGTTCGGCAGTGCCTCCTTCCCGCAGCTCACGCAGCGGTCGAAATCGATGCCCCAACCGAACGCAGACAGCAGCCGCAGGCCCGTCGCCGCGAGGTGTGTTCGTGGCGGAGTTGGATCTTCGGCGTCAGCCAAGTGATCGAGCAACGCTTCGAGCGCGGCCCACACCTCCGGTTCGGGAACCCGCGGCGGCGCCGCTTTTCGCACCCAATTCAGGGCCAATCCCGCACATTGCATGCGCTCGAGACTGGTGACGATGAACGGCCGCGCGCGGTGCAACTTGGCGTCGCGCAGCGCGGACAGCTCCGCGCCGGGGCGATCGTCGTACTCGATGCGCAGCGTGTGCATGGCTTCGAGCCCGCCACCGAAGCGCTTTACGCTCTTGCGCGCACCCCGCGCCAACGCGGAGATGCGACCGACGGTATCGGTGAGTAAGGTCACGATCAGATCGCTCTCGCCGTACTCGACTCGGCGGAGCAGCAGGGCCTGCGCGACGTGAGCTTGACTCGACGTGCGGCGAACCGACAAGCGCCCTTAGCTTCGGTGGACGAGTGACGGCAGCGCCGACAACTCTTGCGGCATGTCATCACCGCGCGGCTTCAGCACGATGCTGAGCGCGAGCGTGAACAAGATCAGCAGCAGCACGAAGGCGATAGCGACACCGAAGCGTCGAGTGCGTGCCGGTTTTGCGGCGCTCGACATGGGCAACGGTGTGACCCACGCCACGCGCCGGCTCGCCGTGTAGCGCGCGAGCACTTCTTCACTCGGAATGTCGAGTGCGCGCGCGTAGGACTTCAAGAAACCACGCACGAAAACTTCACCCGGCAGCTCGTCGAAACGATCTGCCTCGATGCGTTCGACGCTCGAGAAGGGCACGCGAGTGGCTCGCGAAATCTCCTCTACACTCATGGACTTCGACTCGCGAAGTTGGCGTAGGAAGGTTCCGACCGTGGGCATGCGGGGACCCGAGATTACTTAAATTTTTGCAGCATTGCGCTGCATTCTTTGCCTGCGTCGGTCTTTCCGGAGAGCGTCGCGCAGCGGTCGAGATCCGCCCTAGCTGAATCGGCATCGCCGAGCTTGATGCGGATGCGAGCGCGGGCCGCGAAGGCCTCTTGCATCGAGTTACACCCGGGAGCATCTGTTTCCAGTGCCCGCGTAAAGGCTTCGAGCGCTGAGGTGAACTCCTGCTTGTGCTCGAACGCGAGGCCGAGGCGATAGCTCCCGACACAGAACAGCGGTTGCGCCGCGACACTGCGCTTGAGCGCGTCGATCGCGAGATCGAACGAACCTTGCTCTAGATACGCCCAACCGAGGTTGCCCCAGGCGTTCTCCGGAGTTTGATACAGGATGTCTTCCGTGAGTGGTTTGAGCACCAAAACCGCGTCCGCGTAGCGTTTTTCGTGGATCAGGATGACCGCGAGCGTGTTCTTGGCTTCGCGAAACTCGGGCTTGTCCTTGATGGCGAGCCGGGCATGTTTCTCAGCCTCGGGAAGGCGACATTCGGCAGGCCCCCGCGAGCAGAAGTCGAGGTAGAGCAGGGCAACGAGGTGGGCCGCGTCGGCGTTGCCGTCGTCCAAATCGATGGCCTTGAGCGCGTGAGCGAGCGCTTCGCGTGGCTGGTTCCGGCGCAGCCATAGATCCCGGGCGATATCGTACTCGCTCTCACTCATTCGCTCGGGGTCATGGGCCCCCGGGCCGTTCGATGTGCCGGAAGAACACGCTAAAACGAAGCTGAGCAGCGCGGCGCCCGCCAAGCGCCGCATCAGCTCTTACCTCGTTCTCGAACGGGGCCGCGCAGCTGGTCCTTCACGCCCAGCAAACCGTACAGCTCGCGTAGGTTCTCCAGGTCCGGGAGTTCCACTCGCTCATCGTGGATGCTCACGTAGCCGCGATCGCGGAGCTGCGTAATGATCCGCTTCACGGTGTCGACATCTAGGCCGGCTTGCGCCGAAAGTTCGAGCGGCGAGAGGGTGAGCGCGACTTGGCCGTCGGGCCGCCCATCTTGTGCGAGCTGTTGCTGGCCGAGTTTCAGGAGCGCCACGACCACTTTCGACTGCGCATCGCGCAGCATCAAGATTTCGATTTGGTCTTCGGCATCGCGCAGGCGGCGGATGAGCTGGGACAAAACGCGGGCCGCGACTTCCGGGCTGCTCGACAAGACTTGGTCGAACGTCGCTTGATCGAAGGCCAAGACGACGGTGTCGTCGAGGGCGAGGGCGGTCGATGTCCGTTGGGCGCCTTTGATCAGTGCGCCTTCACCGAACAAGTCGCCGGGCCTGACCACGCGCAGGCTGCGTTCCATCGCCCCCACGTGTTTGATCAGGCGAACTCGGCCTTCTTGCAGGAGAAACGCTTCTGTGGCGGCTTCACCATCGCGAAACAGCACGCTCCCCGCCGTGAAGCGCCTTCCGTATCGGGAAATCAGGCGCTGATCGGCCTCGCCGCCGGCTTCGTTAGAGGACGCCATCGGCGGCACGATAGTCGACACGCGGCCTGAGCGTCGACAGCCATCGACGCCGAATGCGGCTTACTTCGCGGCCAGTGGCGAAGGCGGCAGATTCGGCAGGGTCGCGCCGATGCCGCGGACATAATGCGGATCGGGCGGTGCCACGTCTTCCGTCAGTGTGGCAGCGAGCGCGGCAACCCAGCGCGCGTGGGGCAAGTCGAGTTCTGGCCCAACGAGGTGTTCGACGCCGAGATCCAGGCCCCGCGCCATCTCACCGACGATGAGCTGGGCCCCAAAGCGGCCGAGCAGCTCGCCCAGCGCGGCTGGCGCGAGGGCTTGGGGCGCGCACAATTCGTCGCCGTTGGCGGCGTAAATTGCGGCAAAAACCTCGGACCGGCGTGCGTCGACGATGGCGCAGGCCGGGCCAGGGCGGCCTCGCAAGGCGCCCCAAGCCATGGCTCGCAAAGAGCCGACCCCGAGCAGCGGCCGATCGAGCCCCAGGCTCAGCCCCTCGGCGAGTGCGATGCCGACGCGGAGGCCGGTAAAGGAGCCCGGCCCGACGCCCACTCCCAAACGGTCGAGTGAGGACTTCGGCCAGCCGGCATCGGCAAGGACGCGCTCGATCAGCGGCAGAAGCAGTTCCGCGTGCGCGTTGGTTTGCTCGTGTTCGAGGGTGGCGACCACGTTGCCGTCGTCGAGTAGGGCGACCGAGCCGCGCCGGCTCGATGTTTCCATGCCGAGAATCCGCACGAGGCCGCCTCTAGCATGAAACGTGGCGAGCCGGGCTGCTATGCTGAAGCGCGATGCCCTCGATCTTGCCTCGGTTCGACTTTCGGGCCGAATACGCGCTGGCCAGTGATATCGGGCTGACTCGCGAGCAGTACGAGGACGCGGCGCTCGTGGCGCCGCAGATCGCCGTGTTCGCGGTCGCCGATGGCATGGGCGGGCACCTCGCGGGGGAAGTGGCGGCCAAGTGCGCCGTCGACGAAGTGCAGCGCGCGCTCTCGTCGCGCATGGCGCAACGCGTGGTGGAAGCGTACGTCGCGCGAGCGGATCTGGCGGCGCGGCGCCAGGTGTTCGCAGAATTGAAGCGCGCGGTGGAGCGCGCCAATGCGGCGATTCGTGCCGACGCCGAGCAAAACCCGGAACACCGCGGCATGGGCACTACGCTCGACGTGGTTTGGTTCGCGCGCGACCACGCGTTCATCGCGCACGCGGGCGACGGCCGGGTGTACCTCGCTCGGCAGCGCGCCGTTCTGCAACTCACGCAAGATCATACCGCGCACGGTGACGTCCGCACCGACGCGCTCGGTCGCCTGCTGGGCACGAGCCATCGTTCCGGCATCACCAACGCGCTCGGCATCGCCGACCAAATCATGGTCGATACGCTGTTCGTCGACGTGAGCCGCGGTGATCGTATCTTGATTTGTAGCGACGGCGTTCACGGGCAAATCGAAGGCGAGGGCGAGCTCTCGGATCTGCTGCGTGAAGGCACCGCACAGCGCGCCGTGGACGCCTTGATCGGCCACGCCGCGCGCGTGGGGCGCGACAACGCGACCGCGATCGTGATCGAAGTCGGCGATCGTTTCGTGAAGCGCAGTGATCACGATCGCGGCTTGAATGCCGCGGATCTGGAGCGAGCTCGGCAGAGCCCGCTGCTCATCGATCTACCGCTGTCTTTCGCGCTCACGGCACTTTCGGCGGCGGTCGAGATCGAGATCGCCTTGGGCGCGCCGATTGCTCGCGTCGTGGCCAGTGATTTGGTGGCGTACATCGTGCTCGACGGCGTGGTGCGTTACCCGGACGATCGCCGAGTCGGCGCGGGTGCGCTCATTTTCGCTGAATCACTGGTGGGCGTGATCGGTCAAAGCGAGCCGCCGGTCGCCGAAGAGACCACGCGCCTCTTGCGTGTGCGCGCCGATGATTTCGCCGAGATCTGCTCCGATCCTCGGATCGCGAGCGAGCTGTACCGACGGCTTGCGTTGCACCTGGCTCGCCTCGGTCACGGTCGTTCGCGCGGCTGAGCGTCGCCGGACGCAAAAAGAGAGTGCGCGCGCTGACCGGTGCAGGACAGCGCGCGGAATGGTCGGTACGCGTCGGCTTGCGAGCGCGTTAGCGGAGGCCGTACTTCTTCAGACGATCGCGCAGCGTGGTGCGCGGCAGGCCCAGGGTGCGGGCGGCGGCGCTCAGGTTCTTGCCCGAGGTCTCCCAGGCGTCGGTGATCATTCTGCGTTCGAGCGAGCGCAACGGCTCCGACACGGAAGTCGGGAAGGTGCCGCTCGTCACTTCCGAAGAAGCTTCGAACTCGGCAGGCATGCCGTGTTCCCGAATGGCGGCTTGCACGTCGTTGGCGCGCAGCTGCGTGCCGGTGCAAAGCTTCGCCGCCTCGCTGACCACGATCCCGAACTCGCGCACGTTGCCCGGCCAATGATGAGCGTAGAGCGCCATCAACGCGGATGGGTCGAGCGTGAGGAGTGGACGACCGCTGTGCAACGAGACCTCCGTGAGGAAGTGGCGAGCCAGCGGTTCGATGTCCACGTCGCGATCGCGCAGAGCCGGCAGCAAGACGGTGAAGGCTGCCAGCCGATAATGCAGATCACCGT
>Ga0105245_10002980_pt1 | contig 15188 bp, 16 predicted proteins | sample KBSM54metaG_FD_81523 | JGI IMG/M metagenome (GOLD analysis project Ga0105245, IMG submission 81523) | Miscanthus rhizosphere microbial communities from Kellogg Biological Station, Michigan, USA - KBS M5-4 metaG | ecosystem: Host-associated > Plants > Roots > Rhizosphere > Soil | place... | reverse complement strand
CTGGCCGCGCTCACCGCCGCGTCGTCGCCGGCGCGGCTGGTGTGCGAGCCCAGACATCCCAGCTGGTTCGAGCGCGCGCCCGACGCCTTGCTGGATCGCCTCGGCATCGCCCGGGTCGCCGCAGATCCGGCGGTCGTCCCCGCCGCTGCGCTGCCGGGCGGCTGGCGGGGGCTCGGCTACTGGCGCCTGCATGGCTCGCCGCGCATCTACCGGTCGAGCTACGACGAGGGCCGCCTCGATGGTTACGCCGCCCTGCTCCGCGCGGAGCGGGCCGCCGGCCGCCCGGCCTGGTGCATGTTCGACAACACGGCGGCTTCGGCGGCGACGGGCGACGCGCTGGGTCTCGTCGCCCGCCTGTGATCTCGGCTTAGGAGGCCGCCGCCATGCTGTGCTTGAGCGCGCTCGCGGTGTCGTGGCCGGTGCGGACCGACTGGTAGGCGGTGCGGATGACCTCCAGGGCGGCCGGCGAGAGCTCCGTGTCGGCGAGCGCGGCGTCATATTTGCGCTTGAGATAGTCCTCGCCGCGCTCGACTTCCTCGATCACCGCCTTGTCGCCGCCGCCGCCGGTGACCGCGGTCCTGAGATCGATCCAGCGGCGGTGCAGGTCGCCCTTCAGTGAGCCGTCGTCATTGGGCGTGCCGCCCATGTTGCCGACGGCCTCCTGCAGCATGGCGATGACCTCCCGGCGCTCAGCCGCGAACTCGCGGAACATCTCGTCGAACCGCCCGCCCCGGGCGTCCTCGGCGGATCTCTCGAAGCCGTGGGCACTGTCGATGGTGGTGGTGATCAGCGAGTTGAGCACGGAAATATCATAGTCGCGATTCAGCATCTGGAAAACTCCTCTAGTCGGACCGCCCCAACGAGCGGACGCCGCCCACGGATGCACGCGAACGGTCGGGCACGGGAAAAAAGTTTCTGATCTCAGGCAATTATCAGCGAGACAGCGGCCGGCGCTCGATCACCGGTCTCGGAGGGCCTGGGGGCACCGCAGGACGAGCTGCGCGGGAAGGACGGCTCCGCCTCTACAGGCACTGGCACGACGAGCGGAACGAATATACCAAGATCGTTTTGAAGCCCGGCATGGCCGCGATGGAGGCGACCGCAAGCCGGAGCTGCCGGGAAACGGGGCTTGAATGTCATTGAGGGGTCCGAATGACTGAAAAGCCGCCCATCCTGGTGACCGGCGGGGCCGGCTATATCGGCAGCCACGCGGTGCTGGCGCTGCTCGACGGCGGTTGGTCCGTGACCGTGCTCGACGATCTGTCGACGGGCTTCGAATGGGCGGTTCCGAAAGGGGCCGGCTTCGTCGAGGGGGATGTCGGCGATGCCGATCTCGTCGCCGCTTTGATCGCCGAGCGCCGGATCGGCGCGGTGATGCATTTCGCCGGATCGATCGTCGTCCCGGAATCGGTGGCGCAGCCGCTGCGCTACTACGAGAACAATACGGTGAAGAGCCGCGCCCTGATCGAGCTGGCGGTGAACGGGGGCGTCGCCCATTTCCTGTTTTCCTCGACCGCCGCCACCTACGGCATTCCGGAGCGGGTGCCGGTCCGCGAAGACGCCCCCACGATCCCGATCAATCCCTACGGCTGGTCGAAGCTGATGACCGAACGGATGCTGATCGACGCGGCCGCGGCTCACCCGATCAACTTCGGTGCGCTGCGCTATTTCAATGTGGCCGGAGCGGACCCGGCGGGCCGCGCCGGACAGTCCGGTGCCGGCGCGACGCACCTCATCAAGGTCGCGGTCGAGGCGGCGACCGGCAAGCGCGGCCATGTCGATGTGTTCGGGACCGATTACGACACGCCGGACGGAACCTGCGTGCGGGATTATATCCACGTCAGCGACCTCGCCGCGGCGCATGTCCACGCGCTCGAGCGGCTGATCGCCTCGCCGACCGGCAATCTGATCCTCAATTGCGGCTACGGGCGGGGCTTTTCGGTGCTCGACGTGCTCGACAGCGTCGATCGGGTGGCCGGCCGGCGCGTCGAGCGGCGTCTTTCCGGCCGCCGCGCGGGCGACCCCCCGACCCTGATCGCCGACAATTCGAAGATCCTCGCCACTTTGCCGTGGCGGCCCGAGCGCGATCGGCTCGACACGATCGTCGCCGATGCCCTCGAATGGGAGCGCCGCCTTGCCCGGCGGTGAGCGGATGCGCTCCGCCCTCGCAGCGGTCGCCCGCCGCGCCGCGACGTCGGCGAAGGGCTTGGGGAGCCGCTCATGAGTCGTTTGCGCGCGCATCCGGAGCGCCATCTGGTTTCCCGGATCGGCTGGCTGCGTGCGGCCGTTCTCGGCGCCAATGACGGGATCGTTTCGACGGCCAGCCTGATCCTGGGCGTCGCGGCCGCCGGGGCGCAGCGGGACGCCATCTTAATCGCGGGCGCCGCCGGCCTGGTCGCCGGGGCGATGTCGATGGCGGCGGGCGAATATGTCTCCGTCAGCTCCCAGGCCGACGCCGAGGGGGCCGACCTCGAGCGCGAACGGCGCGAGCTCGCGAGCGACACCGAGGCCGAGCACGAGGAATTGACCCAGATCTACATGAGGCGAGGGCTCGACCGCGAGACCGCGGTGTCGGTCGCGCAACAGCTGATGGCCAAGGATGCGCTTGCCGCCCACGCCCATGACGAGCTCGGCATCCTCGAGATAACGACCGCCCGTCCGATCCAGGCCGCGCTGACGTCGGCGGCGACCTTCACTTGCGGGGCCGCGCTGCCGCTGCTGATCGTGTTCCTCGCGCCGATGCGCCTGCTGGTCCCGGTCGAGGCCGGCGCATCGCTCCTGTTCCTCGCCTTGCTCGGCGCGATCGGCGCCGTGGCGGGAGGCGCGGTCGTTTGGCGCGCGGCCGTGCGCGTGACCTTCTGGGGCGCGCTGGCAATGGCATTGACGGCGGGGATCGGCCATCTTGTCGGCACTGCCGTCTGAGGTGAGCGAACGATGAGTGAGCCGACGCGAACGCCCGTTCCCGAGCCGCCCGCGCCAACCGGCCCGGCCGGCTTCTTCCGGAGGCTCGGCCCCGGCCTCGTCACCGGCGCCGCCGACGACGATCCGAGCGGGATCGGCACGCACAGCCAGGTCGGCGCCCAGTTCGGCTACGGCCTCGCCTGGACGTTCGTGCTCAGCTTTCCGCTGATGGTCGTCATCCAGCAGGTCGCCGCCGACATCGGCCGGGTCACCGGCGCCGGCATCGCCCGCAATTTGCGCCGTCACTATCCCCGGCCGCTGCTCTGGGCGATGGTGACGCTGCTGCTCGTCGCCAACGTCGTCAACCTCGGCGCGGACCTGAGCGCGATGGGCGCGGCGCTCGCGTTGCTCGCCGGCGGCAATGCCGGCCTCTACACCGTGCTGTTCGGGATCGTCTGCGTCGTGCTCGAAGTGGCGCTGAGCTATCCGCGCTATGCCGCGATCCTCAAATGGACGACGCTGTCGCTGTTCACCTATGTCGCCGTCGTCGCGGTCGCGCAGGTGCCCTGGGGCCGGGCGCTGACCGCTTTGGTCGTGCCCGAGCTGCAGTGGAACGCCGCTTATGCGACCGCGATGGTGGCGATCCTCGGCACGACGATCAGCCCCTATCTCTTCTTCTGGCAGGCGGCGCAGGAGATCGAGGAGGAGCATCGCCACCACGCCAAGCCGCTCTGCGTCGCCCCGCGCGAGGCGGGCCCCGAGCTCAAGCGGATCCGCACCGACACCCTCGTCGGCATGGCGTTCAGCTCGATCGTGTCGCTGGCGATCGTGTTCGCCACCGCGGCGACGCTCAATGCCAACGGCATCACCGATATCGAAACCTCGGCGCAGGCGGCCGAGGCGCTGCGCCCGGTCGCCGGCCAGTTCGCCTTCGCGATGTTCGCGCTCGGCATCATCGGCACCGGCCTGCTCGCCGTGCCGGTGCTGGCGGGCTCGGCGGCCTATGCGGTGACCGAGATGGCCGGCAAGGCGGGCAGCCTCGACGCCAAGCCGCTCCAGGCGCGGCTCTTCTACGCGACGATCGCGGCGACGACTTTGGCGGGCGCCGCGCTCACCTCGGTCGCGATCGATCCGGTGCGGGCGCTCTATTGGGCGGCGGTGGTGAACGGCGTGCTGGCGGCGCCGCTGATGGTGGTGATGATGCTGATCGTCCGCAACCCGCGCGCGATGGGCGAGCTGACGCTGTCGCGGACGGCGACGATCCTCGGCTGGAGTGCGACTTTGGTCATGGCCGGAGCGACGGCGATCTTCTTCGCCTTCGCCCTGTAGGCTCAGCCGTCAGCCGTCAGCCTTCGGGACAGAGGGCGAGCCTGCCATCGAGGCCGCCCTCTTCAAGGCGTCGGGGCACCTCGGGAACCTTGTCGAACGAGATCCGCCCGCTCGCGCTCCGGACATCTGCGTAGGGCGCCGATTGCACGCGCGTGCCACGCAGCAACCGTGCAGAGCGGAGAATGACGATGACAAGACGGACCCTACTTTTCTGCGGCGCGCTGTCGTCGCTGCTCTACGTCGGCATCGACCTCCTCGGCGCGCTCAGCTGGCAAGGCTATTCGTACAGTTCGCAAACGATCAGCGAAATGACGGCGATCGATGCGCCCACCAGGACTCTGCTGACGCCCTTTTACGTCGGCTACACGCTTCTCCTGATCGCTTTCGGGGTCGGCGTTCGCTCCTCACCGGGGCGGGAAAAATCGCGGAGGGTCGCCGGCAGCTTGCTCGCCGCGGTCGGCCTTGTCGGGCTCATCCAACCCTTCTTTCCAATGCACTTGCGCGGCGCCGCGCCGAGCTTCACCGACACCGGACATATCGTGCTGGGCGGGGTCAATGTCCTCTTCCTGCTGCTGGCGATCGGATTCGGCGCGAGCGGGTTCGGCGCGCGGTTCCGCCTTTATTCGGCGGCGACCATAGCCGCGATGCTCGTCTTCGGCGCCTGGACCGGCTTCCTCGCTCCAGCAATCCCGGCGGGGCTGCCGACACCCTATATCGGCGTCGTCGAGCGAGTGGTCTTCGCTGCATTCCTGCTCTGGATCGCCGTCTACGCATGCGCGCTGCTTCGCTCGGGTCCGGAGCGGCATGCGGCACGTTCGACGTCCATGTCCGCCTTGTAGCGCTCCCGGTCAGCCCTCGACCACCGTCATGCCCCGCCCGGTGCCGCCGCCCCGCAGCGAATCGGTCGTGACGACGACAGTCGTGCCCGGCCGGAGCACCGCCTCGACCGCCCGGCGAAAGGTCTCATCGACGTGGATCCGGCCGCGCAGCTCATCGCCGGCAAGCGCAGCGGCGGTCTGGCCGGGCAGCGGAACGCGCAGCCAGGAGCGGGCGCCGGATTCGGTGTTGCGCATTATGAAAACGGACGCACGCTCGATCCGGCCGTCGATCGCCACCGGCGCCGAGCCGATGACGACGCCGTTGCGAAGCACGACCGCGCGACCGTCGGCCGCGCTGATCACGATCGAAACCGGGCCGGTGGGCGAGGCCTCCGGCCGCCAGATCACGCCGGTTGCCGGGGCGGCGGACTCCGGGCGCGAGCCCAGCAGCGCCTCGGCGGGCGCCACCCGCGGCACGACCGCGTCGTTGGTGATGACCACGGTCATTCCCAAACCGGTGACGCCGTAGAGCAGGCGGGCGAAGTCGTGCGGCAGGCGGATGCAGCCGTGCGAGGCGGGATAGCCCGGCAGATTGCCGCCGTGGAGGGCGACGCCGCCCCAGGTCAGCCGCTGCATGAACGGCATCGGCGCGCTGTTGTAGAGGCTGGAATAATGTTCGACGTCGCGCTCGAGCACGGTGAAGATGCCGGTCGGCGTCGTGTGGCCCGGGCGGCCGGTCGAGACCGTGGTGATCGCGATCGGCACGCCGTTGCGGTAGAGGACGGCGCGCTGGGTGGCGAGGCTGACCGCCAGCAGCACCGGCCCCTCCGGCGCCACCTCGGGCGCCCAGAGATACTCGCCGGCCTTCAGCCGCTGCGCCGCGTCGGTGACCGAGCCCGAATCGAGCGACGGCTGCGCGACGATCGCCGTCTGCGCACCTGCGACCAGCAGGAAGAGGAACAAGGCTCGGAACCGGCCGCGCATGATCATGCCGCTGCTCGGCCGGGGGTAGCGAGCGCGCGGCGCAGGAAGGCGGAGATCCGTGCGCGGATTTCGTCGGTGCGCCCGGCGAGCAGGTGGCCGCCGCTCGGCAGCACCATCAGCTCCGCGCCGGCGATATGCGCGGCGGTGAAGCGCGCGGCCGGCAGCGTGCCGAACAGGTCGTCCTCGGCGCTGACCACGAAGGTCGGCGCGCCGATCCGCTCGAGCGGCCAAGCGCCGATCACGGCGGCGCCGTCGTTGCGGATGCCTTCAACCCGGCGCGACAAGGGCAGGATGCTCTGCATGATCCAGGTCAGGCGGGCGCGCTCCAGCGGATCGGCTGCCCTGTCGACCGCGGCCGGAACGCCGAGGAAGCGCAGGACCGTCCGGCGCGCCAGCCTAATCGCGAGCCAGAAGGCGAAATCCGCCCCGCGCTCGATCATGCGCATGATCATCTCGTTCGGAGGCGAGTGCTCGGCCGTCACCTCGCAGCCGGGCGCATAGGCGCGCGGCACGACGAGGATGAGCGCCGCGACCCGCTCCGGATGGCGCAGCGCCATCTCGATCGCGCTCGGCGCTCCGGCCGAGATGCCGAGCACGACCGCCCTTTCGACCCCAAGCCGATCGAGCAGCGCCGCATAAGCGTCGGCCTGGACGTCCGGCAGCGGCCGGCCAGGCGACTCGCTGCGCAGATAGCCGAAGCGCGACGGGGCGATCACGTCCCAGGCGCTGCCGAGCAGCTCGCGGCCGACGAACAGCCCCTGGTCGTAGCCGCCGCCCGCGCCGTGGCTGACGAGGACCGTCGGGCCGATCCCTTCGCGCCCATATTCGACCGCGCCGAATTCGGTGGCGACGAGCTCGCTGCCGGCCGCGAGGGCCGCCGAAACGTCCCGCATGTCGTGCCGGAACGCGCGGCCGATGCCGATGGCGGCGGCGGCGGAGCCGGCCAGCGCGGCCAGTCCGATCAGGCTCCTGGAGCGCATGGCGACCTCCCTTGTCGAAAGACAGCCAATGGATAGCCGGCCCCGCCGCTGCCCCGCGCTACGGATTGTTCCTTAGTCCGCCGCGGCGCACCGCCCGCTATCCGCGCCCCATGGCTTCCATTCTCGCCAATCCCTTCATGCCCGGCCTCGCGCTCGCGCTCGCCGTCGGGCTGCTGATCGGCGTCGAGCGGGGCTGGCGGCTGCGGGACGAGAAAGCGGGCGAGCGGGTCGCCGGCATCCGCACCTTTGCGCTGCTCGGCCTGCTCGGCGGCCTCGCCGGCACTCAGCTGGCGGGCGCGGGCGCGCCGGTCGCGATCGTCCTGCTGCTGGGCGCGATCGCCGCCCTGCTGGTCGGCTACGCGGCGGAGATGAAGCGCGAGGGCAAGGTCAGCGTCACCTCGGCGCTTGCCGCGATCCTCACCATCGGCCTCGGCGCGATGGCGACGACGGGCAACATGGCGCTCGCCTCGGTCGGCGCCGGCGCGCTCGTGATCCTGCTCGCCTCGCGCGAGCCGCTGCACCGCGCCATCCGCGGGACGAGCGAGGACGACATGAAGGCGCTGCTTCGCCTCGTCCTCGTCGTCTTCGTGATCCTGCCTTTGCTGCCCGACGCCGGGATGGGCCCGTTCGGCGCGCTCAACCCGCGCCGGCTGTGGCTGGTGGTGGTGGTGACCAGCGCCATCTCCTTCGTCGGCTATCTGCTCGCGAACTGGCTCGGCCAGCGGCGCGGCACCCTGGTCACCGCGATCGTCGGCGCGCTCATATCCTCGACCGCGGTGACGCTCGACAGCGCGCGGCGGATCGGCAAGGGCGCGGCCGGGCCGGCCGACAATGCCGCGGTCGCAATCGCCTCGGCGATCATGCTCGGCCGGGCGCTGTTTCTCGTCGCCCTGCTTGCCCCGCTGGCGTTCGCAGGCTTCGCCCGGATGATCTTGCCGGCGCTGCTGGTCGCGATCCTGTCCGGAGCGGCGCTCGTCTATTGGGGGGCCCGCTCGCCCGAAGGGATCGCAATGCGCCAGGCCAAGCCCCCCGGCCTCGGCCTCGCCTTCCTGTTCGCGGTCACGGTCGCAGCGCTGTCGATCGCGTCCGCCTGGGCCGAAACCCGGTTCGGCGGCGCGAGCGGCGCGATCGTCATCGCCCTCGGCGGGACGGCCGACATCGACGCCGCCATCGCCGCCGTCGGCTCGTTGCCGCCGGGCCGACTGCCGATCGATGTCGCCGCGCTCGCGCTCGCCGCGCCGATCCTGTTCAACACCCTGTTCAAGCTCGCCATCCTGATCGCGGTCGCGCGGTCGCGCCGGGCGCTGCCCGGCGCCGCGTCGCTGGCCCTGGTCGCGGTCGCGCTCGCCGCGCCGATCGCCGCCCGGCTGACCTAAGGAACAATCCGTATCCAGCGCCCCGCCGGCCAGGCCTAGCTTCCCGTAGCGAGAGTTCAGGAGACTTCACGATGAAACGCATCCTCGTCGCCAATGACCTCAGCCCCTGCTCGACCAACGCGCTGGCTCGCGCGATCGGCCTGGCCGCGCGGAGCGGGGCCGCGATCCGCATCGTCCACGCGACGAGCGAACCGGAGGAGCTTTCCGCCCAACCCTCGCTGCATCGGCGGCTGGTAGCCGAGGCCCGGATCATGGCCGAGGAGATCGCCGGCCGCCCGATCGAGATCTCCGCCCGAGTCTCTCCGGCCGGCCCGGCGCACGCGATCGTACGGGAGGCCGAGGCCTATGGCGTTGATCTCGTCGTGATCGGCGCCCATGGCGAGCCCCGCTTCCGCGATGCGGCTTTCGGCACGACCGGCAGCTACGTCCTTCGCCACAGCGAATGCCCGGTGCTGGTGGTCCGGAACGACGCCTCGACGCCCTATGCGAAGGCTCTGGTCGCGATCGACGGCGAGGCGGAGGCGCCGCCCATCGTCGCCGCGGCGTTGGGCGTCGCGCCCGCCGCGGAAGTCTTCGCGGTCCACGCTTTCTCGCCTAGCTGGAGCCAGGCGCTGGGAGGGCGCGCGGAGATCGACCGCGAGGAAACGCGCCAGGAACTCGAGCTCGAGAAGATCCTCGGCGTCGCCCTTGCCGGCCGGGCGCCGGTGAAGGTCTCGGCCGAACGGCACGCCATCGTCGAGACCGGCGAGGCGCTCGAGGTGATCATGAGGGAGACCGCGGCGATCGCGCCCGATCTCCTCGTCATGGGGACGCGGCGGCAAGCTACCTTCCTGGGCAGCCACGCGGTCGACGCCATGTTCGGCTGCCCGCACGATCTCCTGATCGTGCCGGAGCGCGAGGCGGTCGCGCCCGCGGCGGCAGTGAGCGCGTGATCGCCCCGACCCTCACCTTTCACGGCGCGGCGGGCACCGTCACCGGCTCGTGCTTCGAGGTCGCCTTCGCGCGCCGGCGGGTGCTGGTCGATTGCGGCCTCTTCCAGGGCCCGCGCAGCCTGGAGGCGCTGAATTTCGAGCCGTTCGGCTTCGATCCGGCCGCGATCGACGCGGTCCTGCTCACCCACGCCCATCTCGATCATTGCGGGCTCCTGCCGCGGCTCGTCGCGGAGGGATTTCGCGGCCCGATCTGGTGCACGGCCGCGACCCGCGACCTGCTCGGCATCATGCTGCCGGACGCCGCCGGGATCCAGGAGCAGGAGGCGGCCCGCCGCAACCGCCGCGCGGATCGGGCCGACGAGCCGCCGGTGGTGCCGCTCTACACGCTGGCGGATGCCGAGCGGGTGATCGAGCTGGTCCGGTCGGTCGAGCTCGAAGAGCAATTCGAAGCCGCCACCGGCTTTCGGGCGCGGTTCTGGAATGCCGGCCATATCCTCGGCTCGGCCTCGATCGAGCTGTTCGCCGGCGGCACCGGCATCCTGTTTTCCGGCGACCTCGGCCCGGAGCATAAGAGCTTCCACCTCGATCCGAACGGGCCGCGCGGCATCGATCACCTGCTCTGCGAAAGCACCTACGGCGACCGCGACCGCGAGCCGATCACGATCGAGGCCAGGCGCCTGCTGCTCCGGGACGAGGTGAACGGGGCGCGCAAGCGGGGCGGCAATCTGGTCGTCCCCGTATTCGCGCTCGAACGTACGCAGGAGCTGCTGGTGGACCTCGCGGCGCTCATCGACGGCGGCGACATTCCCCATCTCCAGGTGTTCGTCGATTCCCCGCTCGCCAGCCGCGCCACCGAGATCTTCCGCCGCCATCAGGGCGAGCTCGAGGACATGGGCGCCGGCGACACCTTCCATCATCCGGGCTTCCACTTCGTCGAGAGCGTCGAGCAGTCGATCGCCCTCAACAACATGTCGGGCGCGGTGATCCTCTCGGCATCGGGGATGTGCGAGGCGGGGCGGATCCGCCACCATCTGCGCTACAATCTGCCGCGCCCCGATTCGACGATCCTGTTCGTCGGCTTCCAGGCGCAAGGCACGCTCGGGCGGGCGATCCTGGAGGGCGCGAAGCGGGTCCGGATCTCCGGCCGCGACGTCGCCGTGCGCGCGCAGGTCAGGCGCATCGACAGCTATTCCGCCCACGCCGACCGCGAGGAGCTGATCGCCTGGATCAAGGCGCGGCTTCCCGTGCGGGGCAGCCTGTTCCTCACCCATGGCGAGGACCAGGGGCTCGCCGGCCTCGGCAAGGCGGTGGAGCCGATCCTGCCCGGCGTGCTCGTGCCCGAAATCGGCGAAAAATACGAGCTGCCGGCGGGGGCGCCCGCGCGGCGCCTGGCGACCGGCCGCGCCGACCTTCGCGATATCCTCCACCGCGACTGGCAGAACGATTATGCCGACTTCGCCGCCAATCTGAAGCACGAGCTGCAGCGGATCGAGTCGCGCCGGCGGCGCGCCGAGGCGATCGCCCGGATGCGCGACGTCATCGCCCAATATGCCGATCACCGGGCGCGGCGAAAGCGCGCCTGATCCTCAGTGGGCGAGCAGCAGCGGGATCGTGCCGCAGCGGATCATGTCGCGCGTGGTGCCGCCGAGCAGCGACTCCTGCAGTCGGGAATGGCCGTAGGCGCCCATCACGAGATAGGCGCCGGCGAGTGCGTGGGCGGCATCGAGCAGCGCCTCCGTCATCGTGCGCCCGTCGCGCGGCCATTCGTGCAGCACCGACTCGATGCCGTGCCGGGCGAGATATTCGCTCGCCCCGGTCGCCGGGAACTCGGTTTCGTCCTCGGTGACGGTGACGATGCCGACCTGCTTCGCCTTGGCGAGGCACGGCACCGCGAGCCGGAGCGCATGGCAGGATTCGAGCGTCCCGTTCCAGGCGACGGCCGCATTGCCCAGGCAATCGACGCCGCGGCTCGATTGCGGCACCGCCAGCACCGGCGCGCGGGAGTGGAGGACGACATCGCCGACCATCGACAGCGGCCCGTCATAATTGCCGCCGGCCGGCAGGCTGAGGACGATCATGTCGGACAGGCGGGAGCGGTCGGCGGTCAGCTGCGCCGGCGAACCATCGTAACGCGCCCAGTCCCAGCTCACGCCTTCGCTGCGCAGCCGCGCCTCGATCCGGGCGCGATGCTCGTCCTCGGCCTTGCGCACCGCCTCGACGATGGTGGGCAGCGCGTAAACGCCGCCGAACGGGTCGCCCATGATGAACGAATCGAACGGCGTCACCTGCACGCAGGAAATATGGGCGTCGAACGCCCTCGCCATATCGAGCGCGGCCTGGAGCCGGCTTTCCATCCCGGAATCGTCGTTCGCGTAGAGCATCACCGTCTTCATGGCGTCCTCCCCTCGGGCAAGCGGCCGATGCTCATTTGCTAGGCTTGGCGGAGAGGGGTCGTAACTAAGGAGATTCCCGGATCGCGGGCGGCGGCGCGCGGCGCCATAATCCACGCATGAACTGGCAATCCATCCGCCTCGAACTGGCCCGCACGGCCGAGTTCCCCGAGGGTTCGGCGAGCCGCGCCTTCCTGCTTCACCTGCCGCTCGACGAGGAGGGCCTGATCGACGAGGAGGCGCTGCGCGGCGCGCCGGTGCGCGCCACCGTCCATCGCTTCTGGCCCAACGAGCGCGACCAGGCGGGCTATGTGGTCCGGACGCCGCGCGGCTGGGCTTTCTCCTATCGGCCCGGCGAGGAGGACGACGAAGCGGTCTTCCATCTGGAGACCCACCCGATCCGGATGGGCGAATATCTGACCTTGACCGAGCCCGACGGCCGCCGGCTTCCCTTCCGGGTCGCCAGCCTCCGGCAGCTCAACTAGGGTCCGCTAGGGCGCCTGCTCGCCTTCCTCGTCGCCGAGGCCGGCGGCGAAGGCGACCCTGAGCGCTTCTGACAGGCTGATCACGCCGAGTTTGGTCATCACGTTCGCGCGATAGATTTCGATGGTGCGCGGGCTGATGCCGAGATCGTAGGCGATCGTCTTGTTGGGATGGCCGCGCACCAGCCCCTGCATAACGTCCATCTCGCGCGGGGTCAGCGCCTTGAGCCGGGCGCGGGCCTCCTCGGCGCGGGCATGGCGCCGGCTGGACTGTTCGAGCCGGTCGAAGCCGTCGGCGATCGCGCCGAGCAGGACCGCCTTCTCGAACGGCTTCTCGATGAAGTCGATCGCGCCCGCCTTCATCGCCTGGACCGAGACGGTGACGTCGCCATGCGCCGTCATCACGATGACGGGCAGGAAGATGCCCTGCGCGCGGAGCTGCCGCTGCACCTCGAGCCCGTCGACCTGGGGCATCTGCACGTCGAGGAGGATGACGCCGGGCGCGGCGTCCTTCGCGTCCTTCAGGAACTCGACTCCGGAGGCATAGGTCTTCACGATATGGCCCGACGTGCGCAGCATGAAGCTGACCGAACGGCGGATCGATTCGTCGTCGTCCACCAGATGGACGGTGCGGCTTGCCTCAGCCATCCTCGCCTCCCGAAGCGTCGCCCAAGGTGAAGTGAAAGGCAGTGCCGCCGAGGCTCGACGGCTCCGCCCAGATCCGGCCGCCATGGCCGGTGATGATCGTATGGCAGATGGACAGGCCCACGCCCATCCCGTCGGCCTTGGTGCTGAGGAAGGGCTGGAAAAGGCGCTCGGCCACTTCGGGCGGCAGGCCGGGGCCGCTGTCCTCGATGCTGAGCTGGACCTGATGGTCTGCAACCGGCTTCGCGGCGATGCGCAGCCGCCGGACCGGGCTTTCGGCCATCGCCTCCACCGCATTGCGGACCAGATTGAAGATGACTTGCTGTACCTGAATGCGGTCGATGAACACGCGGTCGATGGGCGGGTCGAGCTTCACCTCCACCTCGACGCCGCGATCACCGGCGCCGACCAGGGCAAGGGCGCTCGCTTCGTTGATGACCCGCTCCAGGCTTTCGACGCGATGCTCGGTCTCGCCGCGCGAGATGAAATCGCGCAGCCGGCGGACAATCTGGCCCGCGCGCATCGAATCGGCCGCGCACTGGCGCAGCGCGTCACGAACGATCCCGAGGGTCCCTGCATCCGGATCCACGAGCAGCTCCTCAACCGTCTCGACATAGTTCGCGATCGACGTGAGCGGCTGGTTGAGCTCGTGCGCGATCGCGGTCGCGAGCGCCCCCATCGCCGTCACTCGCGACACATGCGCGAGCTCGGTCTGCAGATCGTGGACGCGAAGCTCGGCCTGCTCGCGTTCGGTCAGGTCGCGGATGAAGCCGGTGAATACGCGCGCCTCGCCGATGCGCGCCTCGCCGATGTGAAGATCGATTGGAAAAGTCGTTCCATCCCGGTGCCGCGCCGTCGTCACCCGGCCGATGCCGATGATCTTGGCCGCGCCCGTGGCGAGGTAGCGCGCCAGATAGAGGTCGTGCCGCTCGCGGTCAGGCGAGGGCATCAGCGCGCTGACATTTTCCCCGAGCAGGTCCGATTCCGCATAGCCGAACATCTGCTCGGCCGCGGTGCTAAAGGAAAGGATGCGGCCGCGCTCATCGATGACGATCATCGCATCGGGAATTGTCTCGATGATCGAGCGCAGATGGGCTTCGCGTCCCAGCAGATGGGCGCCTTCGTCTCCGGACGGATCGAGCGATGCAGTCGGCGCCATGCCGCGACTGTTACTCAATTCGCGGCCGCGTCAAGCAGTTGCGCCTCCGGGCAATTACGGATGCCGGCCGCCGCCGCACCGGGCGATACGGAAGCCGAAAGGAACGAGCGATGCAGGACAGTTTGAAGAGCGATCCGCTGCTCGCGGCCTGGGTCGTGCTGACCACGCACACCGGCCTTCGCCTCTACGTGCGCCCGGTGAACCCCGAGGATCGCGCTGAGCTCGAGGCGTTCCTCGCCGGCCTCGCCCACGACGATCTGCGCTTCCGCTTCCTGTCGCCGCTGACGAGGCCGAGCCGGTCGCTGCTCGAGGCGCTGGTCGCGGTCGATCATGTCCGCACCGAGGATTATCTCGCCTTCGCCGAGGTGGACGGCGCGAAGGAGCTGGTCGCGACCGCGATGCTCGCCGCCGATCCCTCGCTGGAGCGGGCCGAGGTCGCGATCGCGGTCCGCCCCGATTACAAGCAGCGCGGCGTCGGCTGGACCTTGCTCGACTTCGTCGCCCGCGACGCCAGGGCGCGCGGCATCAGGCGGCTGGAATCGATCGAGTGCCGCGACAACCGGGCCGCGATCGACCTCGAAAAGGAGATGGGCTTCACCGCCGGCCCCTATCCGGGCGACGCCACGCTGACCCTGGTCTGCAAGACGCTGAACGGGGCGGCATAACGTTCATGTCCGCGCAGCTCGGCACCGAGATCGCGATCGCCTATGCGCTCGTCATCCTGATGACGCTGATCCACGCGTTCGGCATCGTGCTGCTCACCAAGCTGCTCAAGCTCGAGGACGGCACGTTGCGGGCGCACCGGCTCGATTTCGGCGCCTTCGCCCTGCTGATCTCGATGGCGCTCAGCCTGTTCGCGATCCACACCGCGGAGATCGGGCTGTTCGCCCTCTTCTATCTCGCCGTCGGCGCGATCGGCGATCTCGAGCAGGCGCTCTATTTCTCGACCTCGGCCTATGCGACGCTCGGCCATCCCGACATGGCGTTCCCCGCGGAGTGGCGGCTGGTCGGCGCGGTCGAGGGGCTGGCCGGCTTCCTGCTGATCGGCTGGTCGACCGCGGTGTTCGTCACCGACATGAACAAGCTGCTCCGCAAATAGCGTGCGCCCGGGGCAGGACCAGAGGCCCGGCCACCAGCCGCGGGTCGGGTGGGCGGAGTTCACGCCGAAGCTGGCGACCGTGATCCGCGAGGG
>Ga0105245_10002976_pt1 | contig 15193 bp, 12 predicted proteins | sample KBSM54metaG_FD_81523 | JGI IMG/M metagenome (GOLD analysis project Ga0105245, IMG submission 81523) | Miscanthus rhizosphere microbial communities from Kellogg Biological Station, Michigan, USA - KBS M5-4 metaG | ecosystem: Host-associated > Plants > Roots > Rhizosphere > Soil | place... | reverse complement strand
CGTTTTTTCTGTGGTTCTTCCGCGATCCACAGCGCGAAATACCCAAAGGGGAAGGGCTGCTGGTTTCGCCTGCTGATGGGTTGGTCACCGAAACGGCGCGCATTGAAACGCCCAATGGCCCCCGGCAGCGCATCAGCATCTTTCTGAATGTCTTCGATGTGCACGTAAATCGCTCTCCCATCGCGGGCGAGATCATGTCGGTCCGCTATCAGAAAGGAAAATTTCTGAATGCGATGAACCAGAAGTGTGCGGATCTCAATGAACAGAACACCGTGACGGTACAAGGCGAAGGCATGGAGATCGTTTTCAAGCAAATCGCTGGCTTAATTGCACGGCGGATCATCTTCAACTATCGCGTGGGAGATCGTGTGGAGCGCGGCCAGCGCGTCGGGTTGATCAAGTTCGGTTCGCGCACAGATATCATTCTTCCCGCCGAAGCGGAGATTCGTGTGAAGACCGGACAGCGGGTTAAGGGCGGTTCCTCCGTCATTGCCGAAATGCCGGAGTCTGAGCGTGCAGCAGCCGTGACAACACAGCCAAGGGCTGCGAGTGCGAGCGTAGAACCCGAAGTCGCCGAAGGAGACGAGGTTTGAGCCTTACTGAGGCAGAGCTGGCCAGGATTAAGAACAAGGCGCGGCTGCGTCGTGGCATGTTCATTCTGCCTTCTCTGTTCACCGCGATGAATATCGGCGCTGGGTATTTTGCAATTATTCAGACTATTCAGGCGGCAGCAAACAATCAGCTGTCGAATAATTCTCTCGTTTTCCTGACCCATCTGGATCTGGCTGCTATTGCGATTCTCATTGCTATTCCGTTCGATTCGCTGGATGGCCGCATTGCGCGGATGACGAACACTGCGAGCGATTTTGGACGGGAGCTAGATTCGCTTGCGGACGTGATCACGTTCGGCGTTGCGCCAAGTCTGCTTGCGTTTGTGTGGGGTTTTCATTTTCTTCCGTACACGATCAGTCCGGAGTTGCGGCACCATCTTTTGCAGGCGGGCGGGTTTATCTGTTTTTTGTTTCTGATTGCCGGTGCATCGCGACTGGCCCGTTTTAACATCAGTCACGATCCGAAACCGCGCAATCCGGGCAGGCCAGATCGAAAGTATTTTGTTGGAATGCCGATACCCGCCGCAGCCGGGCTGCTGGCTGCAACAGTGCACCTCTGCAATGGGATCCCGGTGCAGGCCTGGTGGGTTGCGATCTTGTGGCTGGTGCTTGTGGGCCTGGCCGGTTTTTTGATGGTGAGCACGTGGCGATTCTGGTCGGGCAAGGAGATCGATCTCAGCCGCGCTCATCCGGTCCGGCTCCTGTTCGTTATACCCGTCGTGCTCTACGTAATGATCCGGTTCTCCCAGGTGGTATTGTTTGCTTTTGCGCTGACCTATATGTTTTCCGGTATTTGGGCCCGCGCGGCCTATGGATGGTCGCGCCGTCGCCGTCGCGGGCGCAGAGACGATCATCAACCACACGACGAGACCACCCACGACCCAGATCCGTTGCGCCATTCATAGAAACGATAAAGAAGGAAGCCTGTGTACAAGATCGCCATTGTTGGAGCGTCCACGCTGCTAGGCAAGGAGCTGAAAGAGGCTCTTACGGAGTCGTCGCTCGCCACAGCAACTTTCAGTTTTTTTGACGAAGGAGAGGGTCTCGGCCAACTTGATCAGCTTGGCGACGAGGTTACGTTTGTCCAGGCTGTCGGCGCGGACTCTTTCGAACATGTGGACTTCACATTCTTTTGCGGCACGGAAAGCATGACGCGCAAATACTGGCGCGAGGCGCTACGGGCGGGGTCGACGGTGCTGGATCTTTCCGGGGCTCTTGATCAGGAGCCCGGAGTGCTGGTGCGCTCGCCATGGGTCGGAGAGCAGGACGTTGCCGCCGATCTTTTTACACCTGCAGTGGTTCCTGCGCACCCGGCTGCACTGGCGCTGGCATTGTTGATGGAGCGCCTGCAGCAAGCTGCACCTTTGCGGGAAGCTGCGGCGACCGTGATGTTACCGGCGAGCGAGTTCGGCCGGGCAGCAATGGACGAGTTGCATCAGCAGACAGTGAACCTTTTGAGTTTCCAGGGCATACCGCGTGAGACATTCGACGCGCAGTTGGCTTACAACTTGCTTTCTGGTTTTGGAGAGAATGCCAAAGTCGGCATGCGCGCGATGGATGCGAGAATTCGTCGCCAGTACAGCGCGCTTGCGGGCAGGCGCCTATCGGTTCTAGCGATACAAACGATCACAGCGCCGGTTTTTCATGGCCACTCGTTCTCCATCTTTGCCGAATTGGAACGGCCCGTGGATCTGTCGGCTATGGAAGACGCGCTGAGCGGTGATCACGTTGACCTGGTGCTGGAGGATACTGATTCGCCATCGAACCTGGCGGCGACCGGACAGAACGATGTGCTGGTGAGGCTGCGTCTCGAGCCGGGGCCGCGAAACGCAAACGAGTCGGCTCGCGTGTGGCTATGGGCGGCTTCAGACAATCTGCGATTATTCGCGCAGAATGCGGTCGAGTGTGCACTGGATCTGAGACGGCTGAGGCCCCAGGGAACCGTGCAGTAGTTCTTCCAAAGTCCGTCTTTTCGTTATCGAATCACTTGCAGGACCGCGTCCATAACTGTTCGATAAAACTGTCCGTCATTCCCGCAATGTAGTCGGCTACGGTGCGAGCAAGTCCTTCGCCGGGAATCTGTAGCTGGTGGTCGGCGGGAAGCAAATTTGGATCGGCCATCAATACGGAAAATAATTCCTGTACTAGTCGAGCAGCGCGCTCATGCTCTTCCTCCATTCCGGAAGAGTTATAGAAGTTTGTGTAGAGAAAGCGTTTGGCTGTGGCGCGTTCGGCCTCCATCCGCGGGCTGAGCGCCGCAATTCTTCCGGGCGCATGGCGAATGTCATCAAGCGTCGTGGCTTTTAGGGCAACAACTCTGTTTCGGACCTCTTCGATCAGATCGGTGACGAGTGCGTTAAGCATGTGGTTAAGACTTTCATAGACCACCTGCTTCGGGTGCGCCAGAGGGTATTGCGCTGTAACGTCGTCATGGAATCTGCTGAAGAGCGGGACTTCATCGCGGACGGCATCAAGCCTGAGGATGCCCGAGTCGAGGCCATCGTCGAAATCCGCTGTGAGGTAGGCAATTTCGTCGGCGAGATCGATCAACTGGGCTTCCAGCGGAGGTCGAAGGTCGAGGAAGTACTCGCGGAGCTCTGGATGCGATGCGCTGGTGTAATCACGCGAGTGCTTGATGATACCTTCGCGCACCCCGAGAGTGAGGTTCAGACCACGGTATGCAGGGTATCGCTCTTCGAACCAGGTGACGATACGGAGCGCGTGGAGGTTATGGTCGAACCCAAGACCGTGCTCTTGCAGGGCAGCATCCAGCGCTTTCTCGCCTGCATGGCCAAAGGGTGGATGTCCGATGTCATGGGCCAGAGCGAGGGCCTCGGCCAGTTCGGTATTCAGGCCCAGTGTCGCCGCGATTGTCCGGGATATTTGGGCCACTTCAAGCGTGTGCGTGAGGCGGCTGCGAAAGTGGTCGCCGGGAAGAGCATGGGAAAGCCGGGAGAACACCTGGGTCTTTCCGGCGAGACGGCGAAAAGCGCGGGCGTGAAGGATGCGGGCACTGTCGCGCGCGAAGGGTGAGCGATAGGGATGAGGCTTCTCGGGGTGCTTGCGTGAAGCGAGTTCGCCCAAGCCATCGACAGCGATTTTTTCCGGCAGCAAACGATTCATGAATTTGTGAACTGAGTCCGTTCCCGTCCAGTCTGGTTATACCGTAGCAGCGTGCCGCACCGACATGAACTACGACTGGCTGGGCGGTGATGAGAAGATGGTTCTACAGAAGCAGACGCCACGAACGTGTTTGTAGTCACCATTGTGGAGGATGCACGGTGCTATAGAATTCTCCTGCGACGGGATTGGACAATTACCGGGCTTCCGGAGTACTATCCTGCCGATTTTAGAATGTGCGCGGGCGGACGTCTTAATTCGCGCATTCCGAACTCTTTACTTCGGACTGGAGGCAAGATGAAGGGGATGAAGTGTGTTGCATTGGCCCTTGTGGCCCTTGGAGTTGCTTTCACGACGGGCTGCGAAAGGCACTCGAATAAAGAAGTGTTCTACATGGTCTCGTCAAACATGGCATTGCCGTATTGGCAAGCGGCTGCCAAGGGATTCAACAAAGCCGCGGCACAGTATAAGGTCACTGCGAAAGTGGTGGGTCCTGAGAACTATGATCCTCAGGCAGAATTGGCGGAGTTGCAGAAGGCGGTTGCGGCAAAGCCAGCCGGCATTCTGATCTCGGTTGCGGATGTGTCTGTACTTGGGCCGGCGATTGATTCGGCGATTGGCGCCGGGGTTCCGGTGATCACGATTGATTCGGATGCGGTGGGAAGTAAGAGGCTGTTTTTTATCGGCACCAATAATCTGGAAGCCGGGAAGATGGGCGGCCATCGTGTGGTCGAGCAATTAGGCGGCGTTGGAAACGTGGTGTTTTTCACGATTTCGGGTCAGCCGAATATGGAAGAGCGGTTGAAGGGATTCAAGGATGTCCTGGGCACGCGACCTGGAATTCACATTGTTGATGTTATCGACATCAAGAGCGATGCCCGTGCCGCGTTCGACAAAACACAGGAACTAATGGCGCAGACGGGTCCGAAAAAGATCAATGCATTCATCTGCCTCGAGTCAGCTTCCGGCAAAATGGTCTCAGATGCAGTGAAGCGAACGAATTCAGGTGACCGCATGGTGGTGGCTTGGGATGTCAATCAGGACACCTTGGATGGCATCAAGGGCGGCTCGATCAATGCAACTGTTGCCCAAAAGCCTTTCACCATGGGATTCATCGGTTTGCGGTCGCTGGACGAGATCTTCCATGCGCCCCCGGTTGGGCTGGCGAATGACTATAGCCAGGATGCCTTTTCGCCCTTCCCGGTCTTCATCGATACCGGAACTTCTCTCGTCGACAAGCATAATGTGGATGCTTACATCTCGTCCGCAGAGGCTCACCAGTAAGAACGAGGGACTTTCGCGACGAAGAACTAGAACGAAGAAAAACATACGGCAGCTTTCATTCACATGAAAGCTGCCGTATGTTTTTTGTGCAGCAATAATGCGACAATCTGGCTGTGTTGATATGTAAACGTTAAGCTAAATCGATTCCTGAAAATATTTGTTTCGCCATATCCTCATGGACCTTGACCTCTGACCGAATTGGGTCCAACATAAGCAGCAAATAGTCCCGCTGCGAGCGGTGAGTAGTGGTTTGCCGAAGAATATAGACGCCGGCAATGTGTCAGTGAACCGGGCTCGATGCGCCGATTTTTGTAGAGAGATGCGGGGCGAGCAATGGTAGTCAAGACTCAATTGAAGGGCAGCGAGGTCACGGGACTTAATATCGGGGTTCGAAACGTGCGCCGATACTTTCCAAAGCAGGTTCGTGTGATTGAACTGCAACTTGATCATTTGCAGATACAGTGCGGACTTTCGCCGCAGTTCTGGCATGGTAAGCCGGAAATTCACGATCCGCGGCTTTGTGAATGGCTGGACTTCAAGGTGATTCATCATTGTAACGGCCGAAAAGACGTCAGACTGGCGATGATCCCGGCTGGCAAAAACATCTTTGCGCTGCGCTCTTCGTCGGTGGTACGTAATGGAATGAGCAGCATTGAACCCCGCTCGGCGGCATGAGTTTTCAAACAGGGGACCCGGCAGTCCGCAGAAAGTGTGGTTCTGATGAAATGGCATTTTGAGAATGAAGCGATCGAGGCACTGCGGGAGACCTTAAAGCAAATCTCTGTAATCAAAATCAGGGAAATCGAAATCGAGGAGCATCGGCCTCGTGGCGAGAGAACAATCATCGCTCGCGTCGAGATCTACGGGCACGCCCACTTGTTGGTCTGCAAGCTGGTGGAGAACTGCGATATGCGTGAATTGCAGCGCGCGTTCCGAGAGCTGAATAAACTTCAAGCTAGATTTCCGAAAAGCACACAAGTTCTGATTGGACCAGTATTGTCGGACGAAGCCCAGGATATGTGCCGGGAAAGCAACGCAGGATTTTTGGATCTTGAAGGGAACGCCCGTCTCTATCTTGATGAAGTCTTTATTGTGAAGCGTTCACTACCGCTCCACAAACCGATTCCGCCTCAGGCTGAACCATTGCCCACCTGCGAAACGGCCCACTTTGCGACTGGCACAGCGCGCGCCGGGGTTCCTCAGCCAAGGCGGTAAACATTAAGGGCGACCAGTGCGCTGGCCGCCCTTAATGTGTCTGCGAATAATTTTCGGTAATCGCTATTCCGGTTTGTTCGGACCGGTGGTGTTTTCCTGCTTGGCAAGCTTTACGCGGGCTGTCTCCAGCTTTTTCTGGACTTTTGCGACTTCGGTCGGCTCAACGTCGGAAGGCGCAGACTTAGAGTACTCAGAAAGCGAAAGCTCCCATTGCGCGGCTGCAAGCCGAATTCGGCCCGTCTTCTCGTAAAGATCCCCAAGATGGTCGTGGACGGTGGGGTCCGTCTGGTCGCGTTCGACTGCCTGGCGAAGATTGTCCTCTGCCAGCTCATACTGGCCCAGCTTGAAATAGGCCCAGCCAAGTGAGTCGAGATAGGCGCCGTTCATCGGTTCAAGTTCGACGGCTTTGCGGATCATCTTCAAGGCTTCAGGCACCCGGTTGCCTTTATCCGCCAACATGTAGCCAAGGTAGTTGAGGACCATGGCATTGTTGGGGTCGAGCTCGAGCGCCTGGTGAAAATACTGCTCTGCCGGTTCGAAATGCTTTTGCCGCTCGGCCAGGCCGCCTTTCAGGAAAAGAAGGTAGATATTGTCTTCCTTCTTGGTCGTCATGGTCGTGGCCTTGTTCAGAGCATCTTCGGCTTCCTTCCATTTACGAAGGCGCGTGTAGATCTGTCCGAGGGTAATCCACACTTTTTGATCATTAGGGCTATTGGTCAGGAGACCCTTCGCCATAGCGATGCCTTCCTCGTCCTTGCCCTGGTCGACGAGTTCTGCGGCAAGCATCAACTTCAACTCCTGATCCTTGGGGTTTGAATCGACGGCTTTATGGGAAACGGCAATCGCCTTGTCAAACAGTTTGGCATCGCGGTAGACATCGACCTGGTTCTGATATCCGCGCAACGCATTTTCGCCACCCAGATCGATCATCTTCTGGTAAACGGCAATGGCTTCATCCACTTTGTTCTGCTCGTGGTACACCGAGCCGAGCCGCTCAAGAAAGATAGCGCGGTTGTTTTTCTCGTCAGCGGTATACGCGCCGTTTGCATGAGAGGTGAGGTCGACCATGTGTTCGTAGACTTGGGCAGCCTCGTCGTAACGGCCAAGTACATCGAGCAGCAGCCCTTCGTTGTAACCGGCTTCAAGTGAGTCCGGATCCTTCTTGACTGCTTTTTTGATGGTCGTGAGTGCTTCTTCGTATTTGCCCTGGCGGCGAAGGATCTCGCTGATATGGACCGTAGTGCTTGCATCCTGCGGGTCGGCTTCGGCAAGCTGCCGATATTCCTTCAGCGCTGCATCGAGTTGATTGTCATTGAGGAGGGCCTGGGCGAGCGCAGCAAGGTTGTGCGCATCTTCGGGGTCGAGGTCGGCAGCGCGCTTGTAAGCTTCGATTGCGTCCTTGGTGTGCTTCGACTGGTCGAAAACCGCTCCCAGAGCGAATTCCATTTTGGGCGTGCGCTCAGAGACTGGCACCGCCTGGATTACCTTTGCGGCGTGCGCGAGATCGCCATTCTCCGCATAAAGACGAGAAAGATTGAGGACAACTTCTTCAGAATCAGGATCGAGATCCTGAGCGGCTTTGAATTGCTCCTCGGCTTTCTCGTTCTGGTGTTTCACCGTGTAGAGTTGGCCGAGCACCATGCGATCTTCCACGCTCTTGGTGTCGAGTGTGACGATCTTCTGGAATTCCCCGATGGCCTGGTCGAGTGTGTTGCCCGTAGGTGACGAGGACGAAACTGAGTTCTGCGCCTCACTCAACTGGCGCAGATAGAGGCGACCGAGCAGACGATGCGCCTCGATGTCGTTGGGCGATGTTTTAAGCAAGCCGCGTGCGGTGGCTTCCGCTTCGCGCACCTGACCTGTACGGAAGTACAAATCCGCTAACTCATCATTCAGTTGCGGAGAACTGGGGTCGTTACTGAGGGCCGTTTTATATTCTTCCACCGCATGGCGCATGAACTCCGGCCGGCCGGAAGCGATTGCGTCCTCTTCATAAATGTGCGCCAAGCCAGAGTGGTAATAGGCCTGGGATCGGTCGGGCGCAGGGGCAGAGGAGGTCGCTGGGGTCGATTTTGGGTCCGATTTAGGCTCAGTGGCGCTCGCCGGTGGAGGCTGTCCAGGCTTTGCAGGGAGATTCGGAGATTGGGCTGCAAGAGATGTCCCCGCAACCAGAGAAGCCGCGAGCGGCAGCCAAAGAGATGGCGATAATGTTTTTATTTTCATGATCCTCGGGGATCCAGTGTGTCATGTCCGGGAAGGCAGCAATCCCTCCCTCTCAAGCCGGTTAAAGCTTTGATGCCGCCAATGCGGCGACAAAGCCCACCATATGTTAAAGACGATTTTACCTGTGAATAGTCGCAGCAGACTATCGGAATCGGGGCTTTTCAGCAGGCAGGTAATCTGCCTGGTTTCATCTCAGGTCCTTGATCCGCGAGAGTCGTCAGGAATCTGAGCCGGGAGCCAGCCGCTCGTTGTGAGCGCCTTCAACTGGCGGCGCAAAATCTCAGTTTGCCGCTCCATTAGCTCAAGTTGCCGTTCGCCGGGGTGTTCTTCAGAGGAGACAAGCGCAATCGAATCCGCATTCAACTTGGGCCAGGATGAGTCATCGACCTCATCACGGGAATCAAATCGAGATTCAAGCCATTGGAGGCGTCGCTGGAGCAGTGCGAGCCTGCTTTGAACGTCAACTGATCTCTTCCAACCGGATTCGCCGCGTAAGGCCGTGAGGGTGGTGACACTTTGTGCGAAACGCCGCAGGTAGGTAACGAACGCAGTTGCAAAGTGGGCAACGGGCAATCGTCGCGGCCAGGACTCGGCGAGGAGGCGCTGCAGCGATTCGTCGGTGTCATTGTGTGCGAGGCCTGCACGGCGCCGGGCGCCTGCGATTCGACGTGCCATGGGAGAATCGCTCGCCCATGAATCTGCTAGTTGCTCTAGGTAGTCCCGATCTGCGCGGAGGCTGGCGCGCAGGAATGCCGGCGCACGGTCGCGTTCATAGATGGGAAAAAGAAACATCATCGCGAGGATGGAAATAACAGCTCCAGCGAATGTGTTGAGGATCCGGATGAGAGCCAGCTGCCAGTCGCCGGAATAGGGCAGCCATGCCAGCACAAAAGCCGGAGTGAGGAAGAATGCGAACGCTGCATAGCTGATCGGCAGAACCGCAATAGCAAGCAACGAGAGCGGAAAAAGAACGGCTGCAATGACAAGTTGGTTGTGAAGGAGAACTGCGAGCACTGCAGCGAAAATGCCCCCGCCGACCGTACCTCCTATTCGTTCGAGCCCGCGGCGCAGAGTGCCCGACACGTGGGGCTGCAATACGATGAGCGAGGTAAGCAGAAGCCAGTAGCCGTGATCGATGTGGAGAAGCAGAATCAGGGCTACATCCAATCCGCACACGACGGCAACGCGAAGCGCATGGCGCAGCGTCAAGGAGCTGAAGGTGAAATTTGCGACGAGGAGGTCGAGATTCGGGCGGTGACGCGATTGCCTGAGCCGCTGGTTGACGTGCTCAGAAGGAGTTGACGTGGTTATGGCTTCGGTGGAAATATCCGGCGATTGGCCGAGACGCTGCAACGATGCGCTTTCGATTGACGACTGTAGAACAGAGGCTGATTCTGCAACTTGAGCCAGCAGAAAACTGTCGTTTGGATTGGAAGAGTCGAGGCATCCAGCGAGATAATGCGGCAGCCGATCCATTTCGCGCCATTTGGCACGAGCGTGCGCGACGGTCAGGCTGCGGCGACGTGTGAGCAGGGAAGCGATCCATACCTCGGCGGAGCGAAGGTCAGAGAGGCTTTCGAGACCTCGTTGAAAACAAGAAGACCCGCTCTGACTTTCGGCTTGCGCTTCGAGATGTTCAGCAAGGGCGACAGTGCGCGCTATAAGCAAGTCGGCGTGTTCGAGCAGGACGACGAACTGGCGAGCGCGTACCGAATCAGCTTGACGCTCGGTCTGTACGCTGGCTACTGCCTGCCAGCCCTGCTCCACGGCACGGCGAATCCTGTACTGGTGATGTTGGGCGAGGCGATGCCAGAGTGCTGGTCCAGGCGCCTGGCGCTGGCTTTGATCCCGCGTAGCGAGGTCGTATACCGAACCCAAGAAGGAAGAGAGTTCGTTGTAGCAATCTGCGACGGCAAGGCGCGCTGGACGGTATGCATCAAGTGGCCAGAGCAGAAGCGAAAGTACCGCCGCCCAAACGCCGCCTACGAAGAGAGCGAGAGACCAGCTAAGCGCCGTCGTCCAGTTTGCCGGCGGGGCCCCGATGCCGCAAATGTAGATAACCTGGACGAGCAGACCAGCTGAGGAAAAGGGCTGGCCGAGCACGGCGAGGTAACTCCAGAAGAAGCAGAAAGCGATAGTGACAGGGACCGCCCAGATGAGACTTCGTCCAGCGATGCAGCCAAAAAAGAGTCCTGCGGCACCGCCAAAGGACAGCGTGGCCAGGCTGGCGAGACGAGACCGATATGGGCCGCCGGTGTCGGCGAGGATGGCTTCAAATCCGCCAAGTGCTGCCCATCCGAGAATTGATAAGCCAGCCAGATCGCCGATGATCAAGGGCGTACACAGGGCAACGGCAGCACGCAGACCTCTGAACCAGTCCATCTGACGCGCGAGGGAGAGGAAACGTGCGTTCGGCCGGGTTGAGGACTCGGCGAAATTGGTCATGCTGTTAACTTTCTGCGCAGAATCAATGGCGGAAGTGCCGGATTCCGGTGAAGACCATGGCCAGACCAAGACGATCGGCGGCGGCAATTACTTCGTCGTCTTTTACCGAACCGCCTGGTTGAATGACCGCTGTTGCGCCGGCGGCGGCGACTGCTTCAAGTCCGTCTGGAAACGGGAAGAAAGCGTCTGAGGCAGCGACGGTTCCTTTGAGCGGCAGCACCGCCTTTTGCGCACCGAAGCGGGCGGCATCAACGCGGCTCATCTGACCGGCGCCTACACCTATCGTCTGGCCGTCGCGGGCGTAGACGATGGCGTTCGATTTGACGTGCTTGCAGACGCGCCAGGCAAAGATGAGGTTGCGGAGCTCTTCAGCCGAAGGAGGACGCCAGGTTACGACCTTGAGTTCGTCCTCGGTGACGCGGCCGGTATCTGCGTCTTGTAAAAGAAGGCCACCGGAGACGTTTTTGACGACAGGGCGCAGCGGAGCGGGACGGACCTCGACGAGACGCAGGTTCTTTTTGGCGGCAAAACGCTCGCGCGCTTCCGGAGTGAATGCAGGGGCGGCGATGGCTTCGACGAAGAGCTTCGCGATCTCTGCTGCGGCTTCAGCATCGACAGGGCGATTGATGCCGATCACGCCGCCGAAAGCAGAAACTGGGTCGCTGGCGAGCGCCTTCTTGTATGCCTCTAGGATCGTGTGGCCAGTGGCGGCCCCGCAAGGGTTGGTGTGCTTAACGATGATGACTGCGGGCTCATCGAATTCCTGCGCGAGCTCCCAGCAAGCGTCGAGATCGACGAGGTTGTTGAAGCTGAGTTCCTTGCCCTGTAACTGTGTTGCTCCGGCGATGCCCAGACCGGAACCGTCGCTGTAGAGCGCGGCACGCTGATGAGGGTTTTCGCCATAACGCAGAGATTGAGTCAATGGCATGTTGATGCGAAGGGTGGAAGGGAGAGCCTGCGATGCCGCTGGCTGCGCTTGCGACGCGATGGGCTCGCTGGGTTCGGGTGCTTCCACAATCTGATCAAGCGTGTTTGCGATTGCGGAGTCGTATGCGGCCGTGATGGCAAAGGCCTGCTTCGCGAGGCGCCAGCGAGTTTTGCGGGTGAGAGCGGCGCCGTTGGCGCCTTTCATCTCCTGAATGAGCTCCGGGTAATCCGTAGGGCGCGTGACGATTGCGACATCTTCGAAATTCTTGGCGGCGGAGCGAACCATGGAAGGGCCGCCAATGTCGATGTTCTCAATGAGGTGGCCGAAGGCGACGCCCGGCTGAGCCGCGGTCTTTTCAAAGGCATAGAGATTGACGACGACCATGTCGATGGGCAGGATTCCGTGAGCTGCGACGGCGGCTTCGTGCTCGGCGTTGCCGCGGATGTAAAGCAGTCCGCCGTGCACAAGCGGATGAAGCGTCTTGACGCGGCCGTCAAGCATCTCCGGGAAACCAGTGATTTCGCTGATGTCCTTCACGGAGAGTCCGGCTTCGCGGAGGGAGCGCGCAGTGCCGCCGGTGGAGATCAACTCCACGCCGAAGCCGGCGAGGAACTTTGCAAATTCAGCCAGGCCGGATTTGTCTGTGACGCTAAGAAGGGCCCGCCGAATCGGCTTTGTCGTACTTGTCGATACACTCACGTTTCTGCTCCTGGCGATCTTCGGGATAAGGATTCAAGCGCTGAAAAAGCGCAAAATGCGAGGACCAAAGAACAGACTACATCGAATGGGTCAGTTCAATTTGTGCGCTGATTTGCACCGGCTTGCTCTGTCTCAGGTTATGCGTAAACAAATGCAGGGGATGGATTAGAGTGGTGATATGAGTAGCATTCCCCCTCCCTCCCAGGGAGCCGGTCCTAATCGCGCCGGGGCTGGCGCAGAACCGGAAATTTTGAGGCCGACTGCGGGCTACATTCCCACACCACAGCCGGTGGTCAGGCGGAGGCGGTCTTTCTGGGCCACCGCTCCCGCGACCTATGTGCTGGTCGGCATCAACTGCGCGGTGTTTGTCGCAATGCTGCTTAGGGGAGTCGGGCTTATTAGCCCGACAGCTGAGCAATTGATGCAGTGGGGCGCAAACAACGCAGGATCTGTATTGATCAATGACCAGTGGTGGCGCATTATCACGGCCATGTTTGTGCATGTGGGCGTCATTCATCTCGCTACCAATATGTGGTGCCTTTGGAACCTTGGGTTGCTGGCAGAGCCGCTGATCGGCTCGTTCGGCGTCGCGGCCGTTTATGTGCTGACCGGCGCGGCAGGAAATTTGCTGTCGGTAATCTGGAATGCCCGGCATTTTAGCGTTGGGCTGTTCAACCAGCAAATGCAGCATCAGGCGTTTAACATGCTCGATTATTTCTCGCCGGGTGCTGGGGCGTCCGGCGCTGTATTTGGGATTGCCGGAGCGCTGATCGTGTTGCTGAAGTCGCCGAAGCTTCCCGTGCCCCCGGCGGAGTTGAAAAAACTCCGCAAGTCGGTCATCTATTTTGCGGTGATCAACCTGGTGATCGGCCTTTCCATCAGCCTCAACGTGGTGTCGTCACGAACCGGCATCAGCATCGATAATTCTGCTCACCTTGGCGGGGTGCTGTGCGGGCTGCTGTTCGCGACGCCGATGGTGCCTCGCCTGGGCAATCCTGCGCAGGTGTTTCGTACCCGGCTGCAGATCGCTCTAGGAATGATTGTGGGCATCCTTGTGCTGTTCGGGTTCTTTATTACCGTCGTGACGAGCTAGACAGTCAGCCGTTCCGAATACCCCGACGGAAGCCCCGCCACCAAATTATGCGAAAATCTGATTGACCGCTGCTCGTCTTATCCCACTCCCGGAGGAAGACCATGAGGCGTCGTGAATTCCTGAAACATGCTGCCGTGACCGCGGCAACCGTCGCTGCTTCAAGTCAGCTCAAAGCCAAGACTCCTGCCAACCCCATCCAGCGGCGAACCCTGGGGCGAACGGGCGAACAGCTTTCTATCATTGCGTTTGGCGGGATAGTTGTGATGGACGAAAATCCCGGTGAAGCCTCGAACATCGTGGCCGAAGCTGTAGATCGCGGCATCAACTACTTCGATATTGCTCCCAGCTACGGTAATGCGCAGGAACGGCTCGGCCCAGCGCTGGCGCCTTATCGCAAGAACTGTTTCCTGGCCTGCAAGACAGAAGGCAGGATGAAGGACGACTCCCGAAAGCAATTGGAAGAGTCTCTGCGCCTACTGAAGACCGATCATGTAGACCTCTACCAATTCCATGCGCTGACGAAGATGGCCGATCTCGATAAGGTGCTGGGGCCGGGCGGCGCCATGGAGACGATGGAGGCGGCCAGGAAGGAAGGGAAGATCCGCTATATCGGATTCAGCGTCCACTCCGCTGAGACTGCTGTAGCTGCCATGGATCGCTACAACTTCGACACGATTCTTTTTCCACTTAATTTCGTGCTCTACACACAGGCAGGGTTTGGCCCGCAGATTTTGAAGAAGGCGCTAGAGAAAAAGATGGGCATCCTCGCGCTGAAGGGTATGGCCAAAACAGTTTGGCCCGAAGATCAGAAGAAGGATCATCCTGAGCCGAAGTGCTGGTACAAGCCGGCGGGGTTTCCGGATGAGGCATCGATGGGCTTGCGCTGGACGCTGGGTCATCCAATCACAGCGGCTATTCCGCCGGGGGATGAACGCTACTTCAGGCTGGCAATGGATGTGGCCCAGAACTTCAGGCCGCTGGCACCGCATGAGGAACAGGCGCTGTTAACGGGCGCGCATGGCGTCGAGCCTATCTTCCATCTAGGGAACGACGTTTAAAAGGGGCTCTCGTGCGTCACTGGCCATGAGCTCAAAGCCCCCGCTAGGCCGAAACTGCTTACCGTACTGCTGTCGAGGCGAACTTTTTCACCATGGCGAGCAGCAGCTTGCGGTCACTCTCGTTGAGATTCGTTGAATAGCGCCGAATTTGCGTAAGAAAACGCAATTCTTCGTCGCTAAGATGTTGCGTGTTTACTGCGCCCAGCGAGTCTTCGGCAAAAAATTGGGCGATAGGCAGATCGAGCGCGAGCGCGATTTTTGAGAGGGTGTCGAGCGAGGGAACGGTGTGTCCGTTCTCAACTCTGGACAAATAGCACCGCAGCAGGCCGGTCTTCTTTTCAATGTCACCTTGAGAAAGTCCCTTTTGCAGCCGGTGTGCACGGATGGTAGTGCCGATCTTCATCACGCCAAAGCCCTTTTCTGCTTCCGTGCAGAGGACAAACCCACGGTAGCTACCACTGAGTTATTGGCGTAAGAGTAAACATGGCGTCTTGCGCAGCGCAAGCGGAAATCCAGG
>Ga0105245_10002975_pt1 | contig 15194 bp, 14 predicted proteins | sample KBSM54metaG_FD_81523 | JGI IMG/M metagenome (GOLD analysis project Ga0105245, IMG submission 81523) | Miscanthus rhizosphere microbial communities from Kellogg Biological Station, Michigan, USA - KBS M5-4 metaG | ecosystem: Host-associated > Plants > Roots > Rhizosphere > Soil | place... | reverse complement strand
TGATCGTCTGCGATCGACGCCAGTCTGTTGCCAAGCCATTGTGATTCCAGGACGTTCATGAGTAGTTGATGGTTGTTAGTTGTTGGTTGCTAGTTATTGGTATCGGCGGATTTGACGGCCTTTGTAAGGACTCGTGCAGGAACCCCTACCGCGGTTGCATACGGGGGCACGTCGCAGAGGACTACGGCGTTTGCGCCGACTTTGGCGTGATCGCCTATGGTGATGCCGCCTAGGATTTTTGCGCCTGCGCCGACATCGACGTGGCCGCCTATTGTGGGGTTGCCGGGGAACTTTCCGCCGTAGCCTAAGGTGACTTGTTGGTTGAGGAGGCAGTTGGGTCCGATAGATGCGCCGGGGTTGATGACTACGCCGTTGGGGTGGGGGAGGATCAGGCCGCCGCCTAGTTGGGAGTTAAGCGGGATTTCGGAGGCGGTGACGATTGACCAGAATCGATGCGAAAGGACTGCGAATCTGGAGAAGATGAAGCCGATGGGGCCCAGTCTACCTTTCCAGTATTGGTAACGCCGGATAGAGCGGAGGAGCTTGCGGGAGGGTTCCCATTTTAAAAAAGTGCAGGCTTCACGGGACCAATCGGGAGTGGTGGCGGAGATTTCCGGTTTAGGCTGGGAAGGTTTCGCGGGGATTTGTACGTCTAGCTGGGACATCAGAGATCGATTGAAACACGAAGGCTGCACCAAAAAAATGTCGGGTTGCGCGGACGGGGTAGTTTGCGCGTCTTTGGGTGTTGGGTCAATTGGTTTTGTAAAAGACCTCTTGGAAGAAGTCGCAGTATTGTTTGCCGACTGCGGGCCAGGAGAAGCGGGATTCGGCTAAGCCTCTTCGGGCGGCGGTTTGGTTTGGGGTGTTTTGAGTTAGCGCGTTTTCGAGGGCGCGGGTTACTGCGGGGAGGTCGGAGGTGTCGATGAGGGTGGCTTGGTTTTGAAGGATCCAATCGGTGACGGGGGTTTTGTGGGCGATGATGGGGAGGCCCGTGGCCAGGGCTTCGATGTAGATGTTGCCGAATGGTTCGTCCTGGGACATGTGGAGGAGGGCGTCGGCTGCGCGGTAGAGGTCGGGCATTTTTTCTCTTGGGAGGGTTAGGCGGGTGAAGCGGTTGGGGAGAAGCTCTTGGCCTAGCGTGTCGACTTCGTGACGTTGTTCGCCGTCGCCTGCGATGATTAAGTGGGCATTGGGGACGTTGGCGGCGGCGCGGATGGCGTCGGGGACTTTTTTGCTGGGGATTAAGGCGCTGACGATTAGGATGATGGGGGTGGTTTCGGGGAGGTTGAATTGTTGGCGAATTGAAGACACGGGCAGGTTGCCCGTGCTACGTGCGGGCGGATAAAAGCGCGTCGTGTCTACGCCATTGGGAATCAGAGCGCAGGGATAGCTGTTTTTGTGGCGCTCGTAGTATTCGGGGTTGGTGCAGATCAGGCCTTCGCAACTGAAGTGTTTGTACTCGGCGTTTTTGGCTTGGACCATCCAGTCGCCGTTTTGCGTGATGAAGATGTGGGCGGGGCGATGCGTCTTTTTTCGGCCTCGGCGGAGGAGCATGTTGGAGTAGGGGTAGCCGCAGGTCACGGTGATGTCGTAGTCTTTCGGGCGGTAATTCCAGTAGAGGCTTGGGGCGTGGGCGAGTTCTTCCCACATGTAGTGGTCACGGACGTAGGGGAGCTTGGGGAATTTTTCAAACCATTCGCGGCGGAGGCCTTTTAGTTTTTTGTAGCGGTAGGGCTGGTTTGGGCGGGCGGGGCCCGAGCCGAATACGGTTACGTCGAAGTCGGGATTTTGCGCGGCGTGGGTGGCTACTTCTTCGAGGACGACTTCAGCGCCGCGGTTTACGCGGTGCAGGCCTGGGAGGGAGAAGAGGATGCGGAGTTTTGGCGTTGGCAATTGTCAGATGTCAAAAGGCATATGTCATGAGTAAGCAGCAAAGGAAAACGTTTTCAACCAACATCGCTCCCCTCACTATTGGGAGGAATCAGACCGCGGACGTTGCGAGAATGCCGCAGCATCTCGGCAGTTTTAGCGCGCTGTCCAGCACGGGCTTCATCCGTTAGTTCATCGTAGGGCCTCACGCTCAAGATCCTGATCAAACCATGCTTTCCAGCGTGCTGTGTCGTCGCCGAAATCCTGACCCGTAAGATCCTGAAGCTTTTTGAGGCACTCTTCTGGAGTCATTGAGCGAACGGTATTGAACTCCCATTCTTCAGGTAAAGCCTGCCGCGAAAGACGCATGATCAGCAAGTCCTCTATGTGTATTCTCGATGCCATAATATCGCGAAGAAGAGAAGCTAAGCGTTGTTTTTTCAAAAACACGGGCTGGTAGCCCGTGCTACATTATACCCGCAGCGGTTTCAGTAAGATCGACAGGGCATCGCTTACATTTTTGTACCGATCCGGATCGGTGCGGCGTTTTCCGGAGACGAACATTTTCATCTTCTTCATCGCCAGCGCGAGGATGTCGCAGAGTCTTACTGTTGCCGCCGCCGCTCGGCCGTAGCATTTTTTTTGTACCTGGTATCTCGCCTGCCACATGTAGATGCTTTTTAGTTTTCCGCTGACTCTTGTCGGGTCGGAGCTGCTGCCGCCTATGTGGGTGATGGCTACTGCGGGGTCGTAGTGGACTCGCCAGCCGTGTTTGTGGAAGCGGTAGCAGAATTCGATGTCTTCGCCGTAGAAGAAGAAGGAGTGGTCCAAGCCGCCGCCGATTTGTTTCAGGGCGGTTGCGCGGAGGAACATGAATGCTCCTCCCAGCCAGTCTACGTCACGTTTGGTTTTCAGGAGTTCGTCGGGGACGTCGTAGATATCGGCTCATTTGAAGCGCTTGGTCCAGGTCCAGGGGAGGCCGAAAGAGCAGATGGCCTGGCGTAACGGAGTGGGGAAATCTCGGGTTACGTTTTGCAGCGATTTGTCGGCGTTTAGCAGAAGGCAGCTCATTACGCCTATCTGCTGCTCTTTTTGCATGAGCTCGTAGCAGTATTTCAGTGCGCCTTCGTGGACGATGGTGTCGCTGTTGAGGAGTAAGGCGTAGGGGACATCTTTGTATTGCGATTGGAGAAGATCTAGGGCTGCGTTATTGCCGCCTGCGAAGCCTCGGTTGTCGGGCAGAGCCATGAGGGTGGCCCAGGGGTGCCAGTTGTTGTCATTGATGGCGTTGGCGATGAGTTTTGCGCTTTCATCGGCGGAGCCGTTTTCGACGATGATCGCGTGGAAGCCGCCTGGGATTTCTGGCTGCTTGTCCTTGAGGGAATTGAGGCAGTCGATGGTAAGGCGCGGGGTGCGGTAGTTGAGGATTACGATTAGGAGATTCATGAGACTAAAGGAGTGCGGATTGCACTTGGCTCGTTTGTATCACGGGCATCTTGCCCGTGCGAATTGATTTATGAAGACGGGGATGATTCTTATCTTGAGCAGCCAGCACGGGCAAGATGCCCGTGACACGACAATCAGGACGGTTTCGGGGCGGAGTTGGCAGACCATTGCACGGTGCTGCTGGTTTGGTCCTGGATCAGGCCGCTGGATCTCAGGACATTTTTAAGCGTAGTGCCCCAGCTTTGGTTCAGGTCGTAGAATTGGCCTTGCGCGTTGTGGCAGGCGGTCTTTTTTTGCTGGTAGAACGGGAGATCGTCGCAGAGTTTTAGGATGGCGGCTTGGTAGGCGTCTACGTCGTCGGGAGGGACTTCTACTACTGCATCTCTTACGTATTCGAGCGCTGGACAGACGCTGCTGGTGATGACCGGGCGGCCTGCTAATACGCCTTCGGCTACTACCTGGTTGAAGCCTTCGATGAACTCTGTTGTCGTGGGGACGATGACTACGTGGCAGCGGGAAAACATTTCGCGCATCGTCGGTTTATTGCAGTGGCCATGACAGCGGAAGCGATCGGCGAGACCTGCAGCTTCGGTTTCTGCTTTTAAGTCCGCCAGTGCGCCGCCTGCGCCGCAGAGATCGAATTCGATATCGGTTCGGCCCGCAGCCGTGAATCTTTTGCAGATTTCCAGGAGATCGAAGACGCCTTTATTGCGTTCGACCCGGCCTGCGAAAAAGACGCGGAACGGATTGCGCACCTTTGATGGCTCGCCGATGTCTTTGAATTCTTCGGGGCGGTAGCTGGGAAGGAAGGGGTAGATGGTTTTCATCCGGCCCGCGGTGAGCTCATTGACCTGATCGCTGATATCGCGCGATGCGGTCATGATTCCGCTAACGGTGTTGCGGAAGAATTTGCGGTTGAGTTTTCCGATGTGTTTTTGCAGGCCATGGAGAGAACCGCCCTTTCGCCAGATCACGCAATGCATGGTCGGGATGACCTTGATTCGAAACAGGCGGAGGATGCGGAGCGGAAACCAATGGCAGGTGCCGCAGACTATTACGACCGCATCGGCGCGATAGGCGATGGCGGAACAGATCAGGCGGATGGCGGACCAGAGTTGTCCTGTGTGATAGAGCAGGGCTGAGGACTGGTGCTGGAAGGGAATTTTACGATTCTTGATGATGAAATTGCCATCGCGCAGTTTTCCGGGATAAGTGTTGCAGGCGATGACGCAGGCTTTGGCGTCGAGGTTTTTGATGAGGTCGTAGAATTGTCCGGAATAGGTCATGGAGACCTGCGATGGGTCTTCGCGGCCGGTTTTCCAATGGCGGTAGGTACCCAGGACATCGCCCGGGCCGGCCGCATAAAGGATTCGTAGAGGCTGCGCCATGAACATCAACTCCGTAAGCGGGGCTTCCCAAAACTGGATGTGGTAGCGACGAAGTATATCACGGTTTTGTATCCGGGGCGATGCCCGATAACGAAGAATTTTCTCGAATCATGCGGCATGTTTTACGACACCTTTCCGGTTGCGCCGCTTAACCAAGTGGGCGATTGGCTCGGATGTCGATCTATCGATGCGAGAACGCGCTCGAGAACGGCGGCCCAGCCTTTGCGCGGCTCGTAGAATTGCTCTTTGGCCGTTTCGCAGGCTCGGCATTTGGCGTGGTAGAGCTCGGTGTTATCGCGCAATTGCAGGATCGCCTGGGCGTAAGCGGGCACATCATCGGGGGGGACTTCGAGGACTGAATCGCGGACGAGTGCGAGCGCGGGGCATACGCTGCTGGTGATTACGGGGCGGCCTGAAAGTACGCCCTCAGCCACGACTTTGTTAAAGCCTTCGATGAAGTCGCTGGTGGTGGGGACGATGACGACATTGCTGCGGCTATACATTTCGGTCATGGTCGGTTGATCGCAGTGGCCATGGCAGCGGACGGTTCGGCTGAGCCCTGCAAGTTCGATGGCCTTGCGGAGGTCTTGCAGCGCCGAGCCTGCGCCGCAAAGGTCGAAGGTGAAATCTGTGCGGCCGGTCTGATTGAAAATGCGGGCGATTTCTACAACGTCGAATACGCCTTTATTCCGTTCGATGCGACCGACATAAAGCACGTTGAACGGCGAACTGTTTTCCTGCGGCGGACGAATTTTGGCGAAGCTGCTGCGGCGATACTGGGGGACGAATGTGGTGACTGGTTTTGATTTGTTCGATGTCAATTCGCCGACCTGGCGCGTGATTTCTTCAGATACGCTGATGATCGCGGCGCAACCATGTCTGAAAAACCAGCCATTGAAAATCTGCACGATGTTTTGAAAGAAAGTATTCCGTCGGCGAACCTTCGTCCAGAGCACGCAGTGCAGCGTCGGCACAACCTTGATCCGCATCATCGTCATCAGCCAAAGCACAAACCAATGCGTGCCGGCGCAGACCACAGCGACATTCGCTCGCACGCGCAATGCGGAAAGCAACAGGCGGAAGCCGTAATAAAATTGCCCTAAGTGATAGAGGAAGCCTGATGAATTTTCGAACGGAACGGTGCGGTGAACAATTCGGAAATTCCCATCTTTCAATTTGCCGGGAATCGGACAGGTGGCGATGACGTAGGCCCTGGCGTCGAGATCGCGCACGACGTCGTAGAATTGGCCGGAGTAGGTCATGGCGATCTGCGTGGGATCGTCCTTGCCTTCCTTCCAATGGCGGTAGGTGCCCAGGACGTTACCCGGGCCGGCGGCATAGAGAATGCGCAGGGGTTTGGACATACAAACTGTCAGCGCGGCTGACGAATCCCCTTCGTTCTTCCTCCCTCCCTTAACTCGCATTATTGGCGCATAAACGGTTTCAGGCGCGATTCATGCACTGTGCCGGGATATACCCATGCCACATTAGTATCCATCGACTCATCGTGTTGTTCGATTGGGGTGAGATCGAGCTTTTGCCGGCCCCATTTTCTACGCAGGCCGACGTTATAAGCCCGATATCCGTGCCCAAGCATCAAATCGAATATCTCTTTCACCGACGCCCCGGCCCGGTGCAGATGCTGCCCCAGCACTTCAGTGCAGACGGCGGGGTGGTATTTTGTGAGTGTGTTCGACAGGCCTCTTAGCGCCCGGCATTCGAAGCCTTCGATGTCTACCTTCATCGTCACAGGCGTTTTGAGATCGGCTGGTAGTTCGTCGTCGCCGCGCATTACTTTTACGGTGTGGCGCTCGGAGATCAGTTCGGCTTCTTCGCCTTTGGGTGTGGCGAGCGTGCCCATGCCGGAGTGCTTGGTGACGATGCTGAGCGTGAGGGTGTCCGGCGCATCGGAGAGACCGACGGGATGGAGCGTGACATTTTTAATCCCGTTATCCGTCAGCGTCGTGGTGATTCGCTGAACTTCGCGCGGGTTGGGTTCAAACGTATGAACGACGCCGGCATCGCCGACTAATCGCGAGCCTAGCAGCGTCATCATGCCGATGTTGCCGCCCACATCGCAGAGCGTATCGCCCGGGCGCAGGCAGGCCATCAGAAAGCTCTGCGTATCGAGTTCGTAATATCGCCCCAGAAAATAAATCTGCCGCTCCGACCATGATTCAAGCGACAGCGGCATTTTATATCCATGCAGCTTGCCACGGATGGTGTAGCTCGGCGCGCCATCCCAGCGGTCGTGATCGAAGACGCCCACCGCCTTGAGCACCTTGCCCCACCCTGGAAGTTCCATGCGAGCATAGGGAACCGCTAATCTTGCTAAAATAGGAAATGCCATAATGTCTCTCGTTAAATGAGCAGCGATTGAAAGAGCTTAGTTAAATGCGGTTTGCCCGGTGCGCTGGACGACCGGAAAACCCTGCGTCGCCGAGCGGACTTTTGCGCCGCCCGCCACCACACCGGCCAAACCGCCCAGGCCCAGGATAAATAGCGGGTTGAGCATTGCGTTCATCAGGTTATCGATCGCGTGCAGCGTAATCACCACCGCGAAAGATGCGACGCCTGCAAGCATCGGGTCATCCCAACCCGTCGCGGGAAATCGCCTTTTCACCAGCATCACAGGCACAATCTGTGCCGCGAAAAGCGCCATCAGTCCAATGATGCCGTTGGTGCCGATCGCGATGACCCAAAGTCCGTCAGGAATCGAAATAATCGCACCATCGGGCGCGAGCACCAGATTTGCGCCATTGGGGCCCCAGCCGAAGTATGGTTTTTGCATCGCCTTTTTCAGCAGCATGTTCTCATTATCAAACCGGCATTGCAGCGACAATGCGCGATCCTTTTCTGTCGTATCCGCGATCAATTTCAGCAGATTTTCCCCTTCCCACCCCCCTATCGAACGGGCGGCCATATAGATGAATGGCACTACGCAGAGCACGGTGATGATGATGTAGTTTTTGAGAAACTTCATCGCGAAGAGCACGCCCAGACCAAGAATTAACAATGCCAGCGCGCCGGATGATTTCACCGCAAACGTAGTAAACACCAGCGCGCCCAGCGGAATGACAATCGGCATGCCCCAGAGCGTCTTGAGCGATTTAGTCCACCAAAGCCAGATGCCGGTCAGCGAAGCCGCCGTCATCATCATGCCGACGGCGATGCCGTGCTGCATAAAGACCATCGGGCGATAGCCGCCCATGCGAATGACCTGGTTGAAATCGTGCTGATAAAAACCGTAGGTCATGAAATGCAATTGCGGGCTGACGGCGCATTCGAAAAGGCAGAACGGCACGTAGATCACGCCCGCCACGAACACCCAGACGGCCAAACCGCGCAGGCCGATAAAGTCGCCGAAGTAGACTCGACCAAGCAGATAAGGAATGCCCCAGATGATGAATTGCGTAGCCGATGAGGCTGCCCCATCGTAAGGCGACAATCCGTTACTGACGGCCGACGAATAAGGCACGAAACACCAGACCGCCATGGCCATGTCGAGCAAGTTCGGGCGGAACGAGAACAACTTAGGGGTATCAAAAATAAACACACCCAGCACCGCCCCCACGCTGGTCGCGGTATGTTTATCCCATTTCACAAACGGCACCGGCAATGCCAACTGCGGCAAAAACAGCCACCCCAGCACAAACCCCAGCACCACTGCCCGACGCGGCGGCATGAAGGCGAACAACGCCACCGCAAGCGCAGGCCATCCCCAGATGAAGAGGATCGAGAGAAAATTGGGGGCTCCCATCATGGTGGTTAGTTGTCAGTTGCCAGTTGTTAGTTGCCAGTTGCCAGAAGGTTGTCTTCTACTGTCTACTGACTACTCGTACTGTTTACTTTCTTTACCTTATTCCCCGCAACACTTTCAACCCTGCCCACGAACAGGTCACCGAACAAACCGCCACCGCCACGATTCCGTTGTACAGCACCATATGCGTATCAAACGACGGAAGCATGCGCGGCAGAAAAATGCCAGACAGGCACATCACCAGCAATACGGCTGAGTAAAGCGTGTCCTGCCTGAAGATCGAAATCCCGCTGCGGGCCATCTCCAGCTGAATCATAAAGTGACCAGCGATCTTGCCCGTCGCCATACCGACGATGAAGCCGACGATCCCGATATTTCCTTCTTGATGATTGAAATGAAGATCGAGGTATCGTCCGAGAAATCCGCCGGCGATGGTGATGATCAGATTGACGGCGTTGCTGGTTGCCAGTACACGCGTTTTGCCGAGGGCCAGCAAAGCGCGATCGGCTGAGACCTGCAAAAGCATGAACCACGCGCCGATCGTGGCGAATTGGGCCAGCATCCCCGCGCGATGATAGGCGGGTTTATAGAACATCATGATGAAGAGAGGCCCGCCTAGAACGACGCCAAGTGTCAGCGCTAGAGAGACCGACAAAATCAACCCGCGCGCCCGCCATAAAACCCGGCGAAGATCTTCCGGATTTTTACTCTCCGCCGCTCTCGATAGCGCTGGGAAGAGCGTCACGCTCGCAAGGCGCCCAATGATCTCAGCGGGCAGCCGCACCAGCGTCAGCGCCACGCCCGCGTACAACCCAAGCCACGATTCATCCATGATCTTGGCCATCAGCGGGCGATCAATCTGCATGGCGGTGTACGTGATCAGCGTGCTGACCATGATCCACCGGCCAAACTTGATCAGCTCGCGGCGAACGGTCTTATCCCAGCAAAACCGATTGCGCAATCCGGGCATCATCGTGTGCGATGCGATCAGCCAGAAGACATTGGAAACCAATCCGCCCAGCACGATGGCCCAGGGCGATCGCCATTTCCAGGCGATCGCGATTTGCACGCCAACGCCAATCAACTGATAGGCCAGCGTCAAACACGTCACCAGCCCCATGTTCAAATGCCGGTTCAGCGAAAAATTACGCGTCGAGTTAAATCCATTGAGCAGCGGCCCCAATCCAGCCACCGGCAGCATGGCCAGTAGATAGTGCGCATTGCCCTTGTCGCGATAAAACCAGTAAACCGGAAACGCGATCAAACAGCAGCCAAGCCAGAGAAACACGCCTCGAATCGCATGAAGCGTCCAGGCGGTATTCAAAAAGATCGGATCGTCGCCGCGCTTATTCTGAATGATCGATTGCTCGATCCCGACATCAGAAAGCGCCGCCAGACCGGTGACGAATACGCTGATCAGCGCAACCGTGCCAAAATCTTCCGGCACCAGCAACCCCGCCAGGATCGGATTGCTGAAAACGCGCACCACCTGCCCGAACCCAAAGGCGATCATGGTCCACATGGAACTGCGGACCGCTCGCTGCTTGAGGGTTTGGCCGTTGTGCGGCGCATCGCCGTTGGTGCCTTCGACGTGAAGGATTACCGGACGTTGGGCAGCGCTGTATTCAACAGGCGACCCTTCGTCAGGATCCGATACGATTAAGTCCACGTGTTCGACCTTACCACTCGAACTACTCATGCATTCACACCCACATCCAAAACGGCGCGCGACCGGCCAGTGGGCCAATCGGTTGCAATACTATATACCTTAAATGTGATCTACCTGGCGGCGTCTTCTTTGGCACTTTGGGCAATTAATTCCCGCTGATACTGAGGATACCAGCTTCTCATCTCTTCTTTGCTCTTGCCAAACATAAATGCAAGCATTCGCAAAGCCCGCCAGGTCCCTTTAGCTCGGGGGATTTTGAAGCGTAATTTACTGAGATCCGCCAAGGCTTCGCTAATGACCCGCCGCCAAAGAAATTGGCGGTAAAGCCGGCGCGATCGGCCAATGTCATTACTATGCAAAACGTGCAAGGCCATGAAGTTAAGATATCGGAGGGTAAACACCACTTCCCGCGCCAAGCGCCCACCGGGAGCTTCCAGGTGACATTGAAGGGCGGATGGGCAGAACGCGATCAATCCACGGTGCTTGATGCGTTCGGAAATATCCCAGTCTTCCCCAGCTGCATAGCGTTCGAGCATTTCTTCAAAGCGCGCGGTCCGCACCGCCTCGGTCCGAAAAGTCGCTGACCCCGTCGAAAATCGAGTCGGGATTAAATTGAAATTTTTAAGGTGCTCCGGAATCGGCTTGACGCCTTCCTGGCCATCATATGGAAGAAGTTGGAGATGTGACCAGAGCAGCCACCGCATGATTTTCCGAAGTGGATTGGCGCGCGATTCGTCGCTGCCGACATGACCCTGCGTCGGGTGGCCTGGCGTTACCAGATTGAGATGCGCATCAGGAACCTGCGGCACAAAAATCGGCGTGAGAGCTACAACCTGGTTTCTCACATCGGCATCGTAGACCGCCATGATCGCCTCAGCCGAATTGGGGAAGAGTAACGAATCATCATCAAGCATGAAGGCGATGTCGCCCGTCGCCAGTTCCAAACCCTGATTTCGCTGAGCTGTTAAACTCGCCCGGCGAGCGCCGACGTAGACGAAATTGATATCCGGATTGGCAGCTTCAAATTCGCCGAGCACCGCATCGCGCGTGGTCTGCCAGTAGGGGCTGGCGTCGATAATAATCACTTCGGTGGGCCTGCGCGTTGAAGCAATCGCACAGCGAACACAGCGCGGCAGAACTTTCTCGCGCTTAAAAGTGCAGACGATCAGTGACCACGCCAGGCCCTTGGGCTGGAGTGTGCGCGCACTAGTTTGCGAGCCGGCGGCGGGTTGGTCGAGCATGGTTCTCATGGAAGGCTACCGGATAGATATTGGGGTGCAAGAGAGGTGGCACGGGCATCTCGCCCGTGATTAACTCATGTGGCACGGGCGGCTCGCCCGTGTCTTCAACAATCGAAGATGCTGCTGCGCAGCAAAATCATGGGCGGGCCGCCCATGCCACTTCTACAAATCAGGCACAGGCATCGCAAACTGCGGCTTTGGCAACTTCGGATTCAGCACCCACTGATAAACTTCCATCGTCTGCCTGGCTTTGGAATCCCACGTAAATTGCTCCGTCGCCCGCCGTAATGCCGCCTGGCTTTTCTCTTCGATTTTGTGCGGATTCAAAGCCAAATCAGCGAGAATTTCGCGGAAACTGTGGATAATCTGCTGGCGATTGCCCATCGGAACCAAGAACCCGGTCTTGTCAGTCACCAGTTCAGCCGGTCCGCCGTAATCCAATACGATTGGAACGGTTCCAACCGCCATCGCCTCCAGCGCCACCGCCCCGCCGAATTCGCGCACGCTGGGGAACGCAAACACATCCGCCTTCGCAAGCCACTCCTGCACCTTCCCATGGTCCACCCAGCCGCGAAAATTGATGTTCGGCGGCGAACCCAGCTTCACCAGCATCTCTTTCAGTTCCCCCATCATCGGCCCATCGCCAATCACATCGAGCACGATTGACCCGTCCTGCGCCAGCGGGGCAACAGCTTCCAGCAACATGTCCGGGCCTTTGTATGGCACGAGCCTGCCCAGGAAAATTACGCGGATCGGCCGCTTGGCTTTATGCGTTCGCCGCATCGTAAATCTTGCCGGATCGATCGCATTTTCCGGCAGGTAAAAGCATCTTCGCTGATACTGCTTGGGCATCTGCTTAAGCGTATCGCGTGAAGCCACAAGGATCGCAGCCGCATCTCCTCGGGTTGATCGATACGCCGGCATCAGTTGGTACGCGCCGCGCACATACGAGAGCCATTCTTTTTCTTTTCGCCGGGCCGCATCAAACTGCTTAGGCCAGGGCACGCCGCCGTTCAGCGGTCCAAGGATAAACGGCACGCCCACGCTCTTACATTTCGCCGCCAAGGTACTCGGCGCTGTGGGACTTAACGGTGTCAGGCGATGAACAATATCAAACTCCCCTGCCGCCAGCCGCGCGCCAAATGCCTTCCAAACCAGATGCTCAAAGTAGTAATAAGTCGGGACGAACAACGCCGTCTGAAGCGTCCAACCTTTCCCTCGTCCGGCAATCTTTTCGCCAAGCCACCAAGTCAACTTCGCGGCCTGTTCCGCATTAACGGTGCTGAAATCTTCACCCTCGCGCCAGCCCGCACCTCGAAGATCGTCGCCATTTCGCCAATGCGTAACGACATGCGTATCCGCCAGTTTCGCCAGCGCCTGTGCCTGCGAAAAACCCACCAGCGGCACGCTGATCATCTTCGGATTGCAAGACTCAGCGATCAGCAGAACCTTAAGCCGGCGATTCGCTCGCTTGCTTCGAATTGGCGCGGGTTTTTCAAACGTCGTGGTCATCGCGCCGCGCCAATCGGCTCTGCCTTCACGGCGCCGGCGGGCGCGGGTTCATCAGATGGCGGCTGATAGCCGGGCGGCAGTGTGTGGAACAGCTCCTGATAAAGATGGCACGCCCAGATTTTGCTGTCGAACTTTTCCAGCACATTCTTCCGACCGTTTTTGCCCATCTGACGGCGAAGCTCGGGATCGTTAATCAATTTCTTCAGCGCCTCAGCAATATCAGGCGGACTGTTGGGCGGAACCAGCAACCCCGTCTTGCCGTCAATAATCAATTCCTTCGCACCCAGCGCGTTGCACCCGATGGCTGGCACTTCCATCGCCTGGGCTTCCATATAAACCACGCCCATCGGCTCGCCATGACTGGCCAGCAGAAAGATGTCAGCGTTTTTCATCTCATCGAGATAGCGCTCTTCAGAAAGATTGCCGAGCATCTCGACGCTGTCCGCCAGATCCAGCTTCACGATAAGTTCTTCAAGCTGTTTACGATCAGGCCCATCGCCGCCGATTTTCAACTTCGCAGCGATCCCCTGATCCTTCAGAATCTTGATCGCCTCCATGCTGTGATTGTGATTCTTACTGGAAACCAATCGCCCCACCGCCAGCACCACCGGCACGCGATTCTCAGGCTTACCGGCAGGATCAGGCTTCCACCGCCGGCTATCGACACCCACCCGGCCAAGCGAATACTGGCTGCGCGGCACCTTCGTATACTCACGCTCCATCTGCTCGACCATCCACTGCGTCACGAAAAACGTATGCTGTGCCTCAAGGAATTTCTGTTCCATCGCCCCGCCCCACCATTCGATGTGGGCGTTGACGACCATCGTCCATTTGATCCCGGTCATCCGCTGAACCATCATGCAGATGATCGCGCCCTTCGCCGCCGTATGCGTATGCAGATGCCCAATGCCATTTTTGCGCACCAGGCTTGCAAGCCGGCAGGCCAGCATGATCAGCGGTACCGTATGCTTGATCCGAGGCCGCTGGGAAAAATCGACATCCAACGTCATCCCAAGCCAAATGCACCGAACGAACCCAATCGGCGATCGCAAAAAACCGACCAGCAGCAACCAAAGAATCTGAAAAATCCCCATCGGCCAGAGATAAGTCGTCTCGGCCTCTGCCTTTTCCGCCCAGGCATGCTTGGCCTTGTCGTGCGGTTCCGCGTGCCGCGTGGCGAAAATCTCCAGCGGAACGCCAAATTCCCGCATCCAGCAGACTTCCCGCCAGAACCAAAGGTGGGCCTGATGCGGGAAAACTGTCATTAAATAACCGACTTTCATCCGGGCATGCTCCTCAAAGCGGTGGACCGATCCGGCGCGATTATAGCATCGAGTGCAAGAGGCGTTATAGGGCGGGTTTGGCGGGTTTTGAACAGGCTCCGCCTCTGTCGCTTGCGCAAATCGCGCAAGCGTTTTGAATTCACTTCAATTATCAGGCCCTGCTCTACGCCACGAGTGAATCGAGGCGTTCCAGCAAGGCGGCTTCGATATCAAGGCTTACAGCTTGCCCTAACGTCTTAACCCTCAGAATCAATCGGTCCGGCCGAACCTGGTCTTCAACTTCACCGATCATTCCGCGCAAAGGCCCCGCAGAAACTTCCACCCGCGTGCCAATCGTCATCTTCGAATAAGGCATCAAAACCATGCCCGCTTCCAAAGCGCGCCTGATTTGTGCCAATTCTGTTTCCAGTCGTTTCTGATCTGAGACTTCGATGATTTTCGCAACCCGCTTGGTTCGGTCGGCCTGATACGCATCATCAAGGCTGCCGCGAAGAAAAAGATAACCGGGAAAAACGGGTAGCTCGCTTGTGAGCTTCCGCCGCCCGTAATATCGGACCGAAGCTTGCAGCGGCAGATAATGTTCGACACCTCGGGCAGCCAGATCCTTCGCCAGCGCCTTCTCCTGCCGGGCGAGTGTATGCAACACATGCCAGCGGGCATCGGCAGCGGATAACGGGATTTCAGAATCAGGCTGATACATATGAAATAGACCGCGTTACCGGTTTTATCAGCATTTAGGGAGCATAGCTTTTGAACGGCGCGGATTTTGTGGAAAGAGACGATAATGAGATTGCTACCCTCATTTCTTGCAAGGCACATATGAACTGCATCAATCCTACGACACTCGAGCCAATTGAAACGCCAGTTTTGTTCTCCGCCGGACAGATTGACGCGACATTGCAGCGCGCCGCCAAAGCATTTGAAGAATGGCGGCGAGTATCGACGGAAGAGCGCGCGAAGCTGATGAAATCCGCCGGCACGATTCTGCGCCGCGACCGCGATCGCCTGGCGAAACTCATGGCCACG
>Ga0105245_10002973_pt1 | contig 15195 bp, 12 predicted proteins | sample KBSM54metaG_FD_81523 | JGI IMG/M metagenome (GOLD analysis project Ga0105245, IMG submission 81523) | Miscanthus rhizosphere microbial communities from Kellogg Biological Station, Michigan, USA - KBS M5-4 metaG | ecosystem: Host-associated > Plants > Roots > Rhizosphere > Soil | place... | reverse complement strand
TCTGTGTCCGATGCATAACGCGGCGCGTGGTTGGATCGAATGGGTCGCGACGATGCATGGTCGAGCGATTATCCCACAGCACGAGATCGCCCACCTGCCACTCGTTCCACCACGCCAATTCTTCCCGGGTGGCGATCGCCCACAGCTCGTCGAGCAACGCTTCCGACTCCGCGAGTGGCAGGCCCTGAATGTAACCATTCCGCCGGCGTCCCAGATAAAGTGTGTGGCGCTTGGTTTCCGGGTGCATGCAAACCAACGGATGCCAGGCGCCTGGCGACGTCATTGGATCGTCACCGGCCGTGACGCCCTGGCGCAGGTATCCGCCGCTATTGTAGGTGCCGTCGTGCTTCAGCATCCGCCCCGCGATGCGGTGTTTCAGAGCGTCCGGCAACGCGTCGTAGGCGTGGTACATCCCGCAAAAATACGTATTGCCGCCGCTCGGAGGAACCTCCAGCGCATATAGCATGCTGGCTTTGGGCGGAACTTCCAAATACGACATGTCGGTGTGCCACGTCGCTTCACCCGCGCCCAGGCTGCCAATCGGCTCGCCGTTCACGATCACATTCGAGACCACGTAGATTTCCGGATGCCCCTCTACGAAGCGCCGTCCAGTTTCCTGAACTGGCGCCCAGTCGAGATCGCCAAAGCGCCGGCTGAAGGCGATCAGGTCGTCGTCGGTAAGCTGCTGGCCGCGGAAAACCAGCACCGAGTGATCGTTCCACGCGACCTGAATCGCCGCAAACTCAGCGTCTGTCACGACTTTCAGATTGATGCCGCGGATCTCCGCACCCAGCGGCTTCCCGCTGGGAAGAACCGCCATCGTCGATTCCGTGGAAGCTGTCGGATTCATCGTCGCCTTCTTCGCATCGCACCCAATTTAGCAAATGCCCCACGCTGGCGGTCCGGCTGTTACGAGGTCTTTCAATTTCGACTCGCCGACTTTACGTCAAATGGGTTACTTCCTGAAGTCAGGCCTTCCACGGCCGCCCCGATGCCTTACTTGGTCGGGCAAGCCGAGAGGAGTTTGAGCGATTTGTTGCAATCTTCTTCGCGGTCATCAGACGGAACGCTTCGCGAATCACGGCGCCTAACCGCTCGTCATCCACACGTGACAGTTCGATGCCAACCCAGCCGGCCCCACCTACATATGGAGGCCGGAAGTAGGTCTCGGGCGCCTCCTCGATCAAATCGGCCTGCACGCCGGGAGCGGCAGGAACCCAAACTGCGACGCGTCCGTCGCCGTGGTGGTTATTCGCAAACATGGCGAAGACCCGCTTCGGCGTGAAGAATGTGGGCTCGCCGTGAGAAATCTTCTCGATTGTGCCTGGAATTGAGCTACAGATAAGGCGGACCCGCCTGAGTTGGGTGCCATCGTCCCCTTTGGCAGAAGCCCCCTTGATGCCAAGGCCGCGCCTGTCACCCCGCTGATTGTTGTCAGCTGCTTGGACGGCAGCGGTCTTGTCTGGTTTGGGATTCGTTTCCAGGGCCGCATTCCCTTTCGACAGCGCACTCGACGTTTTATACGCTTCCCGGAGCCAGTCCGTAAGCGGTGCTTCCACCTCGTCCCGGTGTGTTATCCGGATGATATGCGCGATTTTGGATTTTGAGACCCGGTCGATGCGGTGCACCTGCGAAGCCTTCATCTCACGGCCGAGGAACACACAAACTTCCAGGAACTGCTTCTTCGGACGCACGAAGAAATAGCAGGTCTTTCGCGCGAACATGATCGCATGACCCGAGGCGTAGATCCGCTGTTGGCCAAAAGCAGCAGCGGTCTCGCGCAGCCGCAACCAGGCGTCCCGCAGTTCCTCGGTCAGATCCCGTGTTAGAGCAGCCTCGGTGGTCGTCCAGCAGTCGTGCGTCTCCCCCTGCTCGATCCACTTTTTACAGTGATGGCATTTCCGGCCGCCCATAATTAGATTGTGGCGCGAGTTGGCTTCCCGAGCCCAAGCCGCCCGCAGGCGCTTCCTCCAGGCCCCCAAGCGTCGAAAAGTCCTCAACGATGTGTTAGCTTGAGAGTTGGAATGCGACTCTCCTCTGCGTTGAGAATGGGGTTGATACTGGTAGTCCCGTTCTCGGTGTTTTGCGTGCGGGCTCAAACCCAAGACGCACCGGCTCAGGATGCAGCCAAGGACGCGCCGGCCAGTGAATCGAAGGGCATGCCGCCCCGCGCGACGCCGGCGGATTACCAGGCGCATACGCAGGCAGGCACGCTGACGCTAGCCGCCGAGTTTATGCGGCACTCCGTTCCCACGCCAGAGGCGACCTATTCGACCGAAGACTTTGTGATCGTCGAAGCTGGCCTATTTGGGCCCCCGCAGGCGCGGCTCACGCTGTCGATCGGAGATTTCTCGCTCCGCATCAACGGCAGGAAGATGGCCTCGCCCAGCCAGCCTTATGGACTTTCGTTCTCGTCCCTCAAAGATCCCGAATGGGAGCCGCCCTCCAAGCCCAAAGCAGACAAGCCCACTCTCGACGCCGGCGGCGGAAAAGCCGATGACTCCTTTAAACCGATTATCCGCATGCCCATTGAGCTTAAGCGCACGATGCAACAGCGTGTGCAGCGCGCCTCGATGCCGGAAGGCGACCGCGCATTGCCGGCGGCGGGACTACTCTATTTCGAGTATCGCGGCAAGCCCGAGAGCATTCGCTCGCTCGAGCTGATTTACAGCGGACCGGCCGGTAAGGCTACCCTGGCGCTCCAGCCGTAGCCGTCACCCTAAAGACGCGTACCGTTGCGAAGAATCGATGCGCGCGTGATCTGCGCAAGCGTGGGTGTGCCACACTGGCGCATCGTGAGTTCGAGCTCGGCGCGTAAGATGTCGAGCACGCGCTCGACGCCCTCCTGGCCGAATGCTGACAGGCCGTAGATGTAGGCCCGGCCGAGACCCACGGCGCGCGCCCCGATCGCGAGCGCTTTGTAAATGTCGGAGCCGCGGCGGAAGCCACCATCGATTAAAACCGGAAATTGCGGGCCCACCGCGTCGATCACCTCAGGCAGAATATCGATGGTGCCGCGGCCAGTCTCGGTAGCGCGCCCCCCATGGTTCGAGACGATCACGGCGTCCACTCCGTGCTCGCGCGCCAGCCGCGCGTCTTCGCCCGTATCGATGCCTTTGAGGATCAGCTTCATTTTCGTCAGCTTCTTCAGCCGATCAACGTACGCCCAGGTTGCTTCCGGTGGATTCATGGCACCGGAGAGTCCATCTAACATAGGCTTGCCCGCCATGTTCGAGGTATTCGCCCCGGCCTTCGGGGAAGTCGCATGACAAGATAGGCACTCGCGCGTGTCCTGGCGGGCGAATCGCGAAGCCGTCTCGGTATTCCGGCCGCCCAGAAGGTCGATGGTCCAGACCAGCACCGGGCAACCAGCAGCCTCGACTCGCTTCACCATTTTCTCGGTTTCGCTCCACATCGGCGGCATATAGAGCTGGAACCAAGGTGGCCTGCCCAGCGCCTTGGCCACTTCCTCCACTGGAGTGGAGGTCGTTGTAGACAGCATCTGCATGGCCTTCTTGGCCTTGGCCGCGCGCGCCGTCGCCAGTTCGCCTTGGGGATGAAACGCCCGCTGGCTGCCTACGGCGCTGATATAGATCGGCATGTCCCAGGGGACACCGAGTACGTCGGTCTTCAGATCGAGTGCCGCGACATCCACCAGACGCCGCGCGCGCAACTGGTAATGGTGGAAGGCTTCGCGGTTCATGTTCAGCGTCAGATCGTCATCCACGCCGGTGGCCATGTAGCCCCAATGCGCCGGCGGCAGCGCCTTGCGCGCCAACGGTTCGAAGTCCATCACATCCAGGGCGTCCTTTGGCGACTCGGGGGCCATGTAGGTAGGTGTATATGGGCCAGTCGGATTCTGTGCCAAGACCTGTGCGGCTAGCGGACTGGCGGCCAGGAAACGGAGGAATTCTCGGCGAGCGGAAAGGTGATGGCTCATGGCTACGAAATTATACTACGGCCATCACGAAGGGCGGGTTATCGCCTGCGCCCGGTCAGCCGTAGGAGACTCAGGAACAGATTGATGAAGTCGAGGTACAGCGTCAGAGCGCCGTAAATCGCAGTCTTGCGGCCGGCATCGGTACCTTCGCTGCCGGGCGCGTTCATGGCTTTGATGCGCTGGGTGTCGTAGGCGGTCAGTCCCGCGAACACTATGATGCCGACGATTGAAAACACGAAACTCGCTCCCGCGCCCATAATAGACGGGAAGATCAGGGAGAGCACCGCAAAGCCCACCATCCCGAACAAACCCATCATGCAGAAGGAGCCTACTGGACCCAGGTCGCGCTTAGTCACCAGTCCGAACCCGCTGAGGCCGGCGAAGCCGAAGGCCGTTACGCCGAATACCTGGGCGATGCTGGACCCGGTGTAAGCCAGGAAGATGCTGGAAAGAGTCAGACCAGTTAATGCCGCGTAGACAACATAGATGAGCGTCGCAGTCAGGGCATTGATCCGGTTGATCAATCCCGACAAGGCGACCACGGCCCCAAGCTGCGCGATGATCAATCCCCAGAAGAGCAGCCGGTTGCCGAAGATCATCTGCACCAGGTCAGGATTACCCGCGACGTTCCACGCCACCGCGCCGGTAAGACACAAGCCGCCCGCCATCCAACCGTAAACGCGGCTCATAAAGCGGGCGTTCTCTGCCGCGATGGATGTATTCCCGAACGCGCGATTGCCCAGCGCCGGACTGCCTGTCGTTGAACTACTTAATGACTGGTTCCCGAAAGTTCCTTGTTCCATGCCCCAACTGTAGGCTGCAATTGAAGTGAGTGTCAATAGCAGCAGTTCCTCCCCGACCAAATAGCGTCACTTTGGCCACTCTGGCGATGAGCTCGGTCGAGGAGCGAACGTGAACAATAAGTTGCATAGCCTCTGTATTGTGAGGCTTGCGCTTGCCGTGACCGCCGGTCAAGGGCTTGGCACGACAATTGCGTTAGCCGGGGACTAGGAGTAACAAATTTATGCTTCGTTTTTTGAATGCGGCTTTGCTGGGTGCCGCGCTTATCATCCCAGTAGCCATGGCGCCAACCGCGTTACGAGCCCAAGATAACAGGGGCGCGCGCAGCTACCATGACAAACAGCACAACGACGATCATGAATGGAACAATCATGAAGATCAGGCGTACCGTGTGTACGCCAAGCAGAACCATCGCAAATATAAGAATTTCTCTACGCTGAACGAGAACGATCAGCAATCCTATTGGGGATGGCGTCACGATCATTCGGACGCCGTGCTCAAAATCAATATTCGCTAGGCTGGCGAAGTTCTGATACGCGGGAGCGCCACCTCCAGGCGCTCTCATCCATCGTGTAGGGAAGGATATTCTCCATGACTGAGACTGAACAAAAGAAATGCGCGCACCCGGCATGCTCGTGCACCGTGGCGGAGGACAAGAAATACTGCGGTCAGCGCTGCGAGGATGTGAAGGAATCGGTTGAGATCTCGTGCGGTTGCGCCCATCCGGGTTGCTCACTGTAGGAGAATCAACTTAGTACTGGTGCTGATGAGCCGCGCCAAAGCGGCTTCGTCGCCGTCACACAGCTAGTCCACTATGCCTTGCCTCCTGCTATTTATCGTCCTGCTGTTTCCCCGCGTAGCGCTGGTCTTGATGTGGTTCTTCACCAACTACCTGCAGCGCGCATTCCACGCCAGCTTATTCCTGCCACTGCTCGGCTTCATCTTCCTGCCGCTCACGACGATCGTTTACGCATGGGAGCTCAATAGCGGGATGCCCACTGCGGGAATCAACTTGCTATGGCTGTTGATTGCGGTGATCATCGACCTGGGCGGCCTCGGCGGCGGCGCACATCGCCAGTCACGAAGTTAAGCCCCGCAGGCGCCTGTCATCTCGGGCTGCGCTGGTGCTTCAACAACACAAGAGTTAGAATGTACCAGAATCCGCGATTCCATCGCGGCTGAGGAGACCCATGCTGGAACTGATAACGTCGCAGCAGACGACACGCAGAGAAACCTTGAAGCGAGGACTGGCAGCGGCGGGCTTGCTTGCATTGGTGCCGGATTGGGCCACACCGGCGCTTGCGCAGGGCGAAGTGGACGTGCCGTTCACCGATATCCCCGCCACCTTCAATCCGAACAACACCACTACCGGCGTCCGAATGCTTGATATCCGCAAGATCGACGGGCCGTTTACATCGAAAGACGACTTCTTCACCATCCAGCACATGGGCAAGCCCGAGATCGATGCCGCCAATTACAAACTGAAGTTCAGCGGCATGGTCAACAAGCCGGCGGAATTCACGCTGGCGGATCTCCGGGCCATGCGGTCCACCGAGCTGGCCGCGGGCTACGAGTGCTCCGGCAACAGTCCGCGAGCGATCGAGGGACTGTCGTCGTGCGGACGCTTCACGGGCGTTCGCTTGAGCGACGTCCTAAAGCAGGTGGGCGTCAATGCCAAGGCTCGAGAAGTGGTTTTTTTTGGAACCGACCGCGGGCCGCAGGAAGTCATCTTCCGGACCAATACATTTAAGGTCGAGCAGCAGTTCGGGCGCAGCGTCACGCTGGAAAATGCGATGAAGCGCGAGCCGATGCTGGCCTACGCGCTCAATGGCGAGCCCTTGACGCGCAATCAGGGCTTTCCGGTGCGGCTGCTCATGCCGGGTTGGTACGGTGTCGCCAACGTGAAGTGGCTCGCAGAAGTGCATTTGCAGGAAGACCGTTATTTGGGGAATTATCAGGCGCGCTGGTATCGTTCGCTGGTCGGTGTAGACGGAACCGGCGAGGACAACGACCCGGCCACCCAGTGGGTCGAGAACGAGATCACGCGCATTCACTTGAAGTCGGCCATCGCACGCGTCCGCAAGAAAGGCGATGTCCATGAGATTCTCGGCTTCGTGCTGAACGATGGCACGCCGCTCAAATCCGTGGAAGTGCAGATCGACAACGGGCCGTGGCAGAAGGCCACGCTGGCTTCGACCAACACGCAGTATTCTTGGAAGCTATTCACCTACCGCTGGGAAGGCGCCACGCCGGGCGAGCATACGCTGGTCTCCCGCGTCACCGATGCCGAGGGGATGGTGCAGCCCACGGCGGCGGAGTTGAAGCGGAAGAAGACGTTTCTGCAGGACAACAGCCAGTTCCCGCGCAAAGTCATGATCTCCTGAGTCTCAAATGCTCCGAACAAGCAGATTGTGGTTGCCGTTTTTCGCCGGCTTGCTACTGACCGGCGGCGCGACGAACACCCACGCGCAGCTTGCGGCACGGAAGGCGGACGAATGGGTCACCACGCTGGAAGGTCCGCAGCGAATCGCCACGCAGAAGATCGTTCAAGTCTTGTCGAAGCTGGACTTGAAGCCTGGCATGATGGTCGCGGATATTGGCGCCGGCTCGGGACTCTTTTCGAGGCCGCTGGCGAAGGCGGTGGCCCCCGGCGGGAAAGTATACGCCGTCGATATTCAGCAGGACCTGTTGGATCACATTAACCAGCGCAATAGAGAAGAGAACATCGGCAATATCCAGACCGTCTTGGGTGAATATGACGATCCCAAGCTGCCCCTGCGCAACGTCGACCTCGCTTTCATCAATGACGTGCTCCACCATATCCAGCACCGCGCGGCTTATTTGAAGGCGCTCAGTACCTATATGAAGCCGGGCGGACGGATTGCCATTATCGAAATGGATAAGAACGATCCCAAGACGTCGCACAGGAATCAGCCCGAGCTGCTGGTGGCCCGAGAAGAGATCTTGGAGTGGATGTCGGATGCGGGGTTCAAATTGGTTCAGGAACATCCAGACCTGTTTCCGGGGACTAAGTTATTCCTGGTGTTCGGAAGGAAATAAGTAATGAGCAAGATTTTCTATACGATACTCGCCGCCGCAGTTTTGGTGGCGCCGGTGTTGCCTCTCGGAGCTGCGGCTCCGCTGCGCGTCATGATTTTGGACGGACAGAGCGCCGGAACCTATCACGATTGGCAGCACACCACGCCCGTTCTGAAAAAGGAACTGGAGGACTCCGGTCTATTCCAGATAGACGTCGTGACCGCTCCCCCGTCCGGAGGCGACTTCAAGAAATTTAAGCCGGACTTCAGCCAGTATCAGGCCATCGTGCTGAACTACGATGGACCGGATTGGCCAGCCGAGCTAAAAGCATCATTCGAGACATACATCAAAGAGGGCGGGGGACTGGTTATCGTTCATGCTGCCGACAATGCCTTCCCGGACTGGCGCGGCTTTAATCAGATGGCCGGCATCGGCGGCTGGCGCGATCGCACCGAGAAGGCTGGACCGCTCTGGTATATCAAGGACGGCCGTTTAGTTTCCGATAATACCCCCGGAGCTGCCGGGTCCCATGGTGCTCGCCTGCCCTTCCTGGTGACCGCGCAGCAGCCGGAGCATCCCATCCTGAAGGGATTGCCGAAAGCCTGGATGCACGCCGGGGACGAACTTTACGCCACCTTGCGCGGGCCAGGCGAAAACATGACGGTTCTCGCTACCGCTCATTCCGATCCTGCCAACAAAGGTACGGGCCGCGACGAACCGATGCTGATGGTTCTCAGTTATGGGAAGGGCCGCATTTTCCACACCACGATGGGGCACGATGTTCCGGCGTTGAGCTGCGTCGGTTTTATCGCGACATTCCAACGCGGAACCGAGTGGGCCGCGACCGGAAAAGTTACCCAAAAAGTTCCGGTTGGATTCCCGACCGCTGAAACCGTCAGCTTCCGTGTCGATATCGCGGCGATGACTCCCGCGAAATAAGGTTACACTTATCGTCGCGGCGAGCCGCTCAGCAGCTGGATGATCGTGTTCTCATAGATTCCGCTGAACTCCGTCATGTCGCCCACCTTCTTACCCGGCGCCGGCAGCAACCGCGTCGCCAACGGCTTATTCCACTTGAAAGCCAGGGTTGCGACGTCGCCGATAATTCGCGCGATGGTGTCTTCGCTGGTGTCGCCCGCCAGCGGGACGGTATCCACGCCGGTGGCGCAGACCGCGGAGTAGGCCAGGATCGAATCGATCCCGTAGGTGCCCTCCGTCCAGCGGCGCAACAGCGTGTCGTCCTCGAGCACCGCCAGCATCAGTCCCGAATAGCCCGCTTGTTTCACCGGCACTGCTTTGACGGCGCGAGTGATGATGCCGGCCGCGGTCTCCGATCCAGGAGATCCGAATGGAGCGCCAGTAAACGATTCAATGGCCGCGCCAATCGACACCGGTCCGCGCGGCGCGGGCGTCGGATCGATACCGGCATAGGTCCATCCGCTGCCGGCAACCGCCTTCATGGCTGCTGCTTCCACCGCGCGTGCGTGTACAGAGAGCGCCTTGGTGAGTGCCGCCGCTGCCGTGCGCGGGTCGTGCTCGCGCGCGAAGACATCCATCACCACGTTGGCGGATTCCAGGCCGATCGCAAAGCTGCGCGGCTCTTCCGCAGGATGCCAAGAGCCGGGATAGAACGGAACATATGCTTTTATCATTGCGGTGGCGGCGAAGCTGGAGTTTCCCTGGCCGTGCGGGCTGCGTTCGCCCACAGTCTTGATCAGGTGGGCGGCCTGCCGTACCGCATTCCAATGGATACCGTCCTCGCCTGCCGTCACGATGGTCCCGCTCACGCGATTGCCGGGCGTCGACAGTTCGTCGATGAGAACATCCACCGGCTCCCTGCTGTCGTTGTCTTTCGACATCGCGGGACCGATACTGACGGAGAAGTGTTCTTTCGCCGCCAATTCGCTGATACCGCGCAGCACCTTCAGCGCCTCGGCGCGGCTGAGACCCCGCGTGTATTCGGGAAACGGCTGCGTCGTAATGCGGATGCCCTGCACTTCATATCCGGCCGCTTGGATCGTTTCGCGCACATGGGTGAGGAATTTCGCCGCTTCTTCAAACTGCGATGGATATGACTTCGCGTCGATGGTGATGAAGCCGGTCACCGCGCGGACCTTCGCCTTCGCTTGATCCGCCGCGCGCAGCGCAGGCAAGAAGATTGCGGCTAGGCAGATGATCGACGGTAGGATGCGTTTCGAGTGCGCCATGACAATTAGTGTATGCCTCCGCCACATAAGAAAGGCCCGACTCCATCAGGAGCCGGGCCTCTTATGAAACGAACCGCCAGTTAGCTTAGAAGATCAACTTGAGAGCGAACTGGTACTGTCTGGGGTTCAGAGCCAGATTGGACTGAGTTATCTGGCCGAAACCGCCCTGTCCGAGTATCGGAGTGGCGCCCGGTGCTCCGGTGTTACATGGGCTGCAACCCGGTATCGGGTCCAATGTCTTACTCCACTTTCCGATCGTGATGTTGGGTTGCCCGAAATTTTCTGTATTGGTGATGTTGTAAACTTCGGCCCGGAACTGCAGCTTCATCTTCTCGAGAAGTTGGAAGTCTTTGAAGATCGAGACATCCGCGCTCCTTTGCTTCGGCCCGTACAACTGGGCACGCGATTCATTGCCAACGGTACCTACCGCCTGCGCGGCAAATTTGTTCACGTTGATCCAATTGTTGTAGTCCTGGTTGGACGGTGCATACGATTGGCCTGCAACCACGTTGGGACGGTCGGTTGTTACCAGGTCGCTCACGTTCGACGCAACCGGAGTTACGCCATTGAGGACCGTAAACGGTACGCCCGACTGATAGAAGGCCAGCATATTAAGCTGCCATCCGCCCACCGCAAGCTTCTTCATGCGGCTTCCCGATTTGCCGAAAGGAACCTCATAGTTGACGCGGAACGAAAGCCGGTTCTTGATGCCGATGTCCGAATTGCCCCAGTCGTAGGTGCGGTCATAGGGCAGGATCGCGCCGACTGTCGCTGCGCCGGTGGTGCCGCCATCCGAGATGTTGGTAAGGTTGCGGGCGAAAGTATAGTTCACGTTCGCCGTGAGCCCCTTCGAATAACGGCGCTCAAAGCTAAACTGCGCCGCATTGTATTCCGATGCGCCGGTCGCCGTGTAGTAGTTGATCGAAGCCAATTGCGGCATGACCCCGGAATAAACCCGCGGCAGGTAGTTCTTCAGGCCGTTTTTGCTCGGTGCCGCGACATTCAGGTTGGGGGCGTACTGCAGATGCCGGCCTACTTGTCCGACGTAGCCGGCGCTTACGACGTTGGCGCCGAATTGCTTCTGCACCGTGACGTTCCATTGCATGATGTAGGCCTGCGGGTATGCGTTGGCGTGCGCGCCCACGGTGCCGGGCAACTGGTTGTTAATCGGCGGAATCACCACCGGCGGAGCACCCTGTTGCAGCCTCCATCCAGGTGTGCCACCCGGGCAACCGACACCCGTGGAAGTATTGCAATCCAGGTTGAGCGGAATGAATGGCGGATTGTAGAGATTCATCGAGCCAGAAGCGTAGTCCTGCGCGAAACGGCTGAGACCGAAGCCGCCACGAATCACTAACCCCTGTCGCGGAGTGGCAGCGAACCCAAGCCTGGGCTCAAAGTTGGTCCAATAGGACTTGACTCCTGCTGTTGAGCCAACATTGAACGGATTGCAGGCGGCGGGTGTACACCTGGCGGCCAATTCTGGATCGAAGCTAGAGCGCTCTCCCTGGGAGGCTGTGATGGGGCTGAAGTGATCCCAACGCAAGCCCAAATTGACATGGAGCCACGAGTTCGCACGCCAGTCGTCCTGGACGTAGATATTCGGTTCCCAAAAGCGGAAATACTGCCGCTTGGGATTGACCTGCCGTTGAATCTGATCCGGCCTGCCTTGGATGAAGTTCACCAAATCGGTGCGCTCATCCTGGGTGAAGCGAAAGTATCCTAGCCCGAACGTATTCTGATAGTAGTTGACTTGCCGCCGGATCAAGCCCGCGCCCATTTTAATGTTGTGCGAACCCCGAGTCCAGGTGAGTGAGCCCTGTTCCTGAAAAACGTTGTTGACATCGAAAATCGGAACGAAGCGGTCGTCGCCCAGAGTAAAACTGCTGCCCACTCCGCGCATCGGTACGATGTCAACGGTTGCCAGCCCCGAAATCTGATCGCTAACGTCCGTGTTCGGCATGCCGAACTTGGCGCTGGCATTCGTGCCCTTGTTGGGAGCCGAAGTGTAAAGCCAGAGCCGCGTAAACGCGCCCTTCAATTCCATCACCATGGTGGGGCTGATGATATGAACGAAGTCCACCATATAACCCTGCGAATTCGCATCGGACGGGCCGGGGAAAATTCCGCCGCCCGCGCTAAGCTTAAGTCCATCTACGGTCACATCGGGAAATAACGCAGGTTGCGAGTTGAAAGTCGGGTTGTAGGAGAAACGACCGAAGATGCTGTCTCTGTCAGAGAAGCGATGATCGATACGCGCATCGTAAGTGGTGCTGTTGTACGCGCTTTGAACGTTGCCGTTGTAGTTCGCGCATAGGGTGCCGACGCCGTTGACAACGGGACATGAGATAGTGGGCGAAGGCCATAACTTCCAATACTTCTTAGCAACCGGATCCTGCTGGCTGTCCGGGATGACCGGGCCGCCTACGTCACTGAAGTTTCCCACGTTCGCCAATTCAAACGCGGTTGGAGTGAAGATCAGACCGGTCGGTTTGCCCGAGCGGATTTTCAAAGCTTCGTAGTCGCCGAAGAAGAACGTCTTGTCTTTGATGATGCGGCCGCCCAGGGAACCGCCGTACTGATTCTGGCGATATGCGGGACGCGCAACCCCGGTTTTGTTGGAGAAGAAATCGTTGGCGTTGAGCTTGTCATTGCGGAGATATTCATACAGGCCACCGTGGAATTCGTTGCTTCCCGATTTGGTGAGCAAGTTGATCACAGCGCCGCCTGCGCGGCCCAATTCCGCCGGATAACTGTTGGTATCGACTTTGACTTCCTGGATCATATCGATCGAGGGCCGCATCAGGAGCGTGAATTGTTCGCGCTCGTTGTTGTCCATTCCGTCGATCAACTGATTGTTGAAAACTTCGTTCTGGCCATTGGCGCTAATGTTGGCCGTCTGCCGGCGTTCGTCCGGGCGAGTGCCGCTCAAAATCGAATTGGACGGCCCGATCGCCACGCCTACGGTGCTTTGCACCAGGGTTACGAAGTTGCGGCCGTTCAAGGGCAGATCCTGCACGGATTGCGCGGCTACGATGGTCGATAGTGTTGCGCTGTCCGTCTGCAATGCCGGGGTTTGCGCCGCGACTTCGACCGTCTGAGTCACATCGCCCACCTGCAATTGCACATTCGATCTGGCACGATCGCCGGCTGAAACTGCCAGATTTACCGTGGCTCTCTTGAAGCTCGGCGCTTCCACGGTTAACGTGTATTGGCCGGGTATCATCAGGTTAAAAATGTAGTCGCCGTTTGAACTGGTGGTGGTGGTCTTGGTGTCGTTCGTGGCCGAATTAACAATGGTCACCTTGACGTTCGGTATTACCGCGCCACCAGCGTCGGTTACCGTTCCAAGAACGTCGGCTGTGTTGACCTGGGCAGATGCCCAATTGGCAGCCATGAATAAGCACATCGCCATCAAAAACACTGATAGCGTGTGGCGTGAAAGTGTCCTCATAATGTAAAACCCCCTTAAAACAAAATCCTGCGATACATCCCGTTCGACTTTTTAAAACAAACTCAACTTCTGCGTTTCCCTGTACTTAGCTTGGAACGTACTGCGAACCGGTGAATCCCCGCTTGGTGATTTTGCAGGCGAACCTAGCGTTCAGGTTCGGGCAATCGACTTCGTGCACTGAGCGTAATTCCGCGTGCTTGCAGAACGTAACCAAACCCCTTCCAGGAGTTTATGGGACGCTCCTGGATGGCGCTATCCCTAGAACGCATGAGATTTTGCTCAAGCGCACATTACAGGGCGATGACAGAATTAGCTGAAGCGACCATGTGAACGAAAAACAGGTGACGTTCCTGGCTTAAGGGAACGTCACCCGCCACTGAGGATTCCCAAAGGGGTGGATATCCCCAGCAACCATCGTTGAGATGGGCGCGCCGGACAATTGCTGCCCAGCGCTTTAGGCTTCCTAAGTAGACTAAGCCGAACGCGATCCTTACACCATCCCTAGAACGCCTGAGATGCCGTTGAATTGCACCATCGTCGTGGGTCGCGATTTTCTGCGGGGTATCTTCTAATGCTGCACCTGTTTCTCGAAGGCCCTGTTCGGGTCGAGTGCCGCCGTCGATCTTATATACTCTGGTCTAGTCTGCTCATAAACTGCAAAAGGAGGATTTGTGGCCCAAGTTTATTTGATTCTGCTGGCGATCCTGACGTTCATGGGACTCTATGTGATCTTCGGGAGCTTCTTCACGGTCGAGACGGCAGAGGTGGCGGTGATCACGAGATTCGGTAAATTCCTGCGCATCGCCGACGCGGGATTGAATTGGAAATCTCCATTCTTCGATACGGTAGCGGGCCGAGTCAGTTTGCGGGTCATTCAGATCACACTGACGATGGAGACAAAAACCAAGGACAACGTTTTTGTCACTATTCCAATTTCCGTTCAGAACCGAGTCCGTCCGGAGAAAGTTTTCGACGCCTATTACAAGCTGGCGGATCCAGTTGCCCAGATCAAGTCGTATGTCGAGCAGGTGATTCTCGGCCATGTGCCCGGAATGACACTGGACGAAGTATTTGCCAGCCAGTCCAGCATTGCGGCCGCGGTGAAGCAGGAATTGGACGCCGACATGGCGGGGTTTGGCTATGAAATCGTAAATGTGCTGGTCACTGATATCGTTCCCGACGCCAAAGTAAAATCCGCGATGAATGACATCAATGCAGCTCAGCGCGAGCAGGTTGCGGCGAATGCCAGGGGCGAGGCGGAAAAGATCCTGGTGGTGAAAAAAGCCGAAGCGCAAGCCGAGAGCACCGCTCTCCAAGGACAAGGGATCGCGAACCAGAGGAAAGCCATCATCGAAGGCTTACAGGTTTCAATCGAGCAGTTCCAGAAAGTGGTCGAGGGCGCGTCGGCTAAAGAGGTGATGCAGTTGGTGATGGTGACGCAATACTTCGATACTCTCAAGGCGATCGGTGAAAGTGACAAAACCAACACTTTGTTCTTGACGCACTCGCCAGCCGGCGTGAAGGACGTTTCCGATCAGATCATGCAGTCCATGCTGGTTGCGGAAAGAGCCAATCCCTAGCCGGCGTTAGACGGGCGAATTCGCCGCATGCAGCACACGGCGATCCTCGATTACCGATCCCAGATCGCTGAGGCTCGAGCGCTTGCGAAGCAGCCGATTCATCGGCTCGGAATAGAAGCGCGCGGCGGCAGCTCCGAACGCGCCGGAGATTGGAATCGCCGTCAGGAATAGGAT
>Ga0105245_10002971_pt1 | contig 15198 bp, 9 predicted proteins | sample KBSM54metaG_FD_81523 | JGI IMG/M metagenome (GOLD analysis project Ga0105245, IMG submission 81523) | Miscanthus rhizosphere microbial communities from Kellogg Biological Station, Michigan, USA - KBS M5-4 metaG | ecosystem: Host-associated > Plants > Roots > Rhizosphere > Soil | place: Michigan... | reverse complement strand
TCTCGCCGCGAACTGGTCGCGAATCGCGGGCTGACGGCGGGTTAGACGAGCAGAAAGGCGCCGAAGGCCAAGAGCGTCCAGAACGCGATGCCTACGATCGCCGCGTTGCGGATCCCGTCGATTGGCGCGTCGTCGTCGTAGTCGAGCGCCATGTCGAGAATCGCCTCGGCGACCTCGTCACCGTGCGGGGGCACCGGTTCAGCGGCTCGTCTCAAGGCCGCGACATCGGGCGTCTGCTCGAGCTTCGCGTGTCCCATGGATCGTCACCTTTCGGCCACGACTCTCGCCCGAGTTTCCCGCAAACGTATCGCTCGCGGTACGAACCAAATCACGCAGAAGTCGGCGCAACAGAATCTGTCAAATGGAGCGCACCAAAACTGTGGGACGGGTCACACGCTGCTTCGCTGCGCGAGCTCGCGAGGGCCAGCGCGGGCCGGGGGAGCCCTCAATGCGTCATCGCGTACACGACGTAGTTGACGGCGAAGCGGTACGCGAGGTTCGTCATCGGCTCGGGATAGCGCGGGTCGTCCGCATGCTCCCAAGCGTCGCCGAGATCCATGTTGAAGTTGATCGCGACCATGAGCCGGCCATGGTCGTCATAGATGCCGCGCCAATGCGGCGTGACGCCGTCTTGCTCGTACGTTCGGCCGGACATGAGCGCGGCGATGCCGGGGATCTGAATCCGTTGATTGAGTTCGTAAAGCACGTGGAACACCTCGTCGCCCTCGGAGATCTCCACGATCGGCCGGTCCGGGAACACGCGCTGCATCGACTCCACGAATCCCTCCCATTGGAGCGTGCCGTGGAAGTCGTCGACCATGAAGAAGCCGCCACGATCGAGGTACTCGCGCAGTCGCGCGGCCTCCGTGTCGTCGAGGTGCCAGCGGCCGACCTCGACCGCGTAGAGCCACGGATAGTCGAAGATCGCGTCGTCGGTCACGCGCAGCATCCGCGCTTGCTCGCCGATGTCGACGCGCGTGAGGCGGCTCACGCCGAGGTGGAAATGAAACTCGGCCTCCGGATAGTCGGTCGTCCAGCTACGATCGAAGCCGCGGTAACTGCGACCATATGCGCCGTCGTGGTAGAACATCCGGACGAAGTGGAACTCGGAAGTCGGCTTCGCCGGGGCGCCGCCGAGATCGTCACCGGCAGCGATCAACGCGAGTAGGGCGCCCGCCACGAGCGACCAATGCCGGCCCACGCGCCCCCAAAGCGAGCTGCGCGCACCGCTCGCGGGCGGCGAACTCATCGGGCGCTCGACGGGACTAAACACGAGTGCACGACCCCCTGAGTCGCGGCATCTAAGGATAGTAGCGCGCCGCTCGGCGATCCTGGAACGGCGCCGCCGGGTCTAGGCGCGAGCGGCATCGTTTCGGTAAGCTCGGGTTCGAACCGGTTTCGGTTCGCTTTCTCTCAGGGCCGACCTCGACGATTCTGGAGTTTTCACCAGATCGTCCAGTCCGCTTCGGCGCACGGCGTATGGTTACGGTCGGATCAGCGGAGCCAGCGTTTGTTCGAGCTGTTGTTCAAGTACTCGCGTGCGACCTTCGAGCGGTCCGACCTCGTGTTTGCGAGCGGCTGGCCGGTTTGGTTGCTGGTCGCGCTGATCGTCGCGGCCGCCCTGGCGGTCGGCGTGACGCTCGCGCGCCGGCGCGCGGGCTTTGCGCTTCCAAAGCTCTTCACGCTCGGCGTGCTGCAGACGCTGTTGATTGCGGCGCTGCTCGTGCTCGCGTGGCGCCCTGCGCTCGTGACTCAAACGCTGCGTCCTCAGGAGAACTCGGTCGCCGTATTGCTCGACACGTCGGCCAGCATGCTTTACGGCGACGGCACGCACTCGCGGCTGCAAGAGGCGGTCGACGCGATGTCCGCGCGCGCGTTGCCGGATCTCAAGTCGAGCTTCAACGTGAGCTTGTTCTCGTTCGCGGGCGACTTGATCGAGCTGCCATCGCTCGAGCAGGTGCCTGCGCCCGGGCCCGTTACCCACATCGGCGACGCGCTGTTGAGCGTGCTGCGCGGCGCGCAGTCGGGCGCGATCGCGGCCGTCGTGCTCGTGAGCGACGGCGCCGACAATTCGCCGGACTTCGACGCCGCGAAGATCGCCGAGATCGCGAGCTTCGGCGTGCCCGTGCACACGGTGGGCGTCGGCGCCGAATCGGACCCGAAGGACCTCGAGCTCGAGGACGTCCAGGTCGCGCCGGTAGGCCTGCCGGGCTCGACCGTGAGCGCGCAAGTCAGCATCCGGCATAGCGGCGCGTCGCTCGCACAGCTCAGGGTCTACGACGGCGACGCGATTCTCGCGTCGCAGGCGATTCAGCTGCCGAACACCACCGGCATCACTACGCGCTGGGTCGAGCTCGAAGTCGGCAAGCCGGGGGTGCGCGACCTGAAGTTCGCCCTCGATGCGCTGCCCGGCGAGACGAACGTGATCAACAACGTCCAGATGCGGCCGATGGAGGTCCCGGAGCAGCGTCGGCACATTTTATATATCGAGGGCGAGCCGCGCTGGGAGTACAAGTTCATCCGCCGGACGATCGAGGACGACTCGCCGATCCGCGTCGCGAGCCTGTTGAAGACGACGCCGAACAAGTTCTACCGCCAAGGCATCGAGTCGGCGGACGAGCTGAAGGACGGCTTCCCGGCCGACGAGACCACGCTGTTCAAGTACGACGCGCTGATGATCGGCAGCTTCGAGGCCGCCGCGCTGTCGCCCGAGCAGCAAGACATGATCCGCGAGTTCGTCGGTCGCCGCGGCGGCACGCTGCTGATGATGGGCGGCCGGCGCGGGCTCGCCGACGGCGGCTGGGGGCCGACGAGCGTCGCCGAGGTGCTGCCCGCGCAGCTGCCGCTCGTCGAGGCGCCGACCTTCGAGCGCAATCCTGCCAAGGCGAAGCTCACGGCCCTCGGTAAGACGTCGCCGATCACGCGGCTCGAGACCGACGACGCGAAGAACGCGAAGTCGTGGAGCGAGATGCCCGAGCTCGCCGACTTCGAGCACCTCGGCGAGCTCAAGCCCGGCGCCGAGGTGCTGCTCGAGGCCGATTTCGCGGGCCGCACCGAGCCGCTGCTCGTGCATCAGCGCTACGGGCTCGGCAACGCGTACATCCTTGCGACGGGCGGCACCTGGCGTTGGCAGATGCTGCTGCCGCACGAGGACCAGCGCCACGAGATTTTTTGGCGGCAGCTGCTCCAGGCGATCGCGACGAGCTCGCCGCAACACGTGACGCTGACGTCGAAGCAGGTGTTCTACGGCGACGAGAGCACGGTGACGTTGCGGGCCGAGGTGCGCGACAAGACTTTCAAGCCGGCCGCGGACGCGAAGGTCAACCTCGATGTCATGGACGGTCTCGGCGCTCGTTCGACGCTGTCGATGACGCCGGTCGCGGGCGAGCGCGGCGTCTACCAGGCGACCTACGAGACGGCGCACCCCGGCATGTTCCGCTTCGCCGCGGCCGCGAGCGTCGGCGACGAGTCCCTTGGGCTGGCGCAGCTCGCGGTGCGGCGCGAGGACGGCGTCGCCGAGCACTATCACACGCAGCAGAACCGCGCGCTGCTCGAGCGCATCGCTGCCGCGACCAGAGGCAGCTATTTCACCGTCGCCGACATCGGCAAGCTCCCGGAAGCCGTGAAGTTTTCCGACGCCGGCACGGTCGAGCGCCAGGTCCTCGACCTCTGGAGCATGCCGATCATCTTCCTTGGTCTTCTGATCCTGAAGTCCGCCGAGTGGCTGTTGCGCCTCTACTGGGGCCGGCTGTGACCTCACGCGCGCCCGTGTTGCGGCCGTTGTGCCAGATTCCGGCGGCGCGCCCGCTGAAGGGGGCCTCCCGGGGGACGCCAAGACGCCATCCCTGGGGCTCGGCGGCGCACATCCCTGTGCGCCGACGCCCCCGGGAAGCCCCCTTCATCGGGCGCGCCGCCGGAATCAGCCGGCGTTTGCGCAGGGCGCTCGTGCTCACGGTCGGCCTGCTCGCGCTGCCTTTGGTGGCTCGGGCGGACCTCTATTACGTGATCGTCGGGGGGCTTGGCGGCGAGCCGAAGTATCAGGAGGCGTTCGATAAAGAGGTGCAGCAGCTCGCGGCGGTCGCGCGCCGCACCACCGGCGACGCGCGCGTCGCAGTGCTCAGCGGTGAGCACGCGACCAAGGCCGCGGTGGAGAAGCTGCTCGGCTCGGAGCGCTCGAAGGTCAAGGCGAGTGACACGTTCGCGCTGATCCTCGTCGGCCATGGCAGCTTCGACGGCGAGCAATACAAAGTGAATCTGCCCGGACCCGATATCGACGGCGACGAGCTCCTGAAGCTGCTCGCCGCGATTCCGGCGCGCTCGCAGCTGATCGTCAACACGACGAGCGCGAGCGGCGCGACGCTCGAGAAGTGGGCCGGCAACGGCCGCATGTTGATCACCGCGACGCGCAGCGGCTTCGAGCGCAACGCGACGCATTTCGCGGAGCATTGGGCCAAGGCGCTCGCCGACGGCTCGGCCGACGTCGACAAGAACGGCGTGATCACGGCGCAGGAGGCGTTCGACTACGCGTCGCGCGAAGTAGCCGACAGCTTCAGCAAAGCCGGCACGCTCGCGACCGAGCATCCGCAGTTGAAGGGCGACGGCGCCGCGCGCTTCGTGGTCGCGAGGCTGCAATCGGCGCCGCTGCCCTCCACGCCCGAGCTCGCCGCGCTCGATCGGCAGAAGACCGCGCTCGAGGACAAGATCGCCGACCTCCGGCAACGCCGCGAATCGATTGCGCCTGACGCGTATCTCAACGAGCTGCAAGGTTTGCTCGTGCAGCTCGCCGATGTGCAGGGGAAGATCGACGAGGCGCAGAAGGCGCACAAGGAATAGCGCGTGTCCCGGCGCCTGTTGCTCGCTTTGCTCGCGCTGCCGTCGCTCGGCGCGGCGCCGAGCGCGTTCGGCGTCACGATCGAGTACGCGCTCGACCGCAACCCCGAGCTCGTCGCATGCGACCGGGCCGCCTACCGCGGCGCACGCGCCGAGGCGCAACAGTGCTTCGTCGCGTTGCTCGCGAAGACCAGCGACTCACGGATCAAGGCGGACGCCGCGCGTGCCAGCGGCGACGTGCGCGCCGCGAACTCCTTCTTCCAGCAGGCGATCAAGGAATACCCGATGGACGCGGCCGTGCGCGCGCGTTGGGGGGGTCTGTTTCTCGAGACGCACCAGAACGACGAGGCTGCGAAGCTGTTCCAAGAGAGCCTGATGCTCGACGAGCACTACGCGCCCGCGATGCTCGGTCTCGCGAGCGTCGCGGCCGGCCGGTTCGAGGAGAAGGGCCGAGATCTCGCGAACCAAGTGATCGAGAAGTCGCCGGACTCGAGCATCGAGGCCTACCTGCTTCTCGCGCGCGCGGCCCTCGAGGATGGCGCGCTCGCTGAAGCCGACGCGAAGCTCGACAAAGCGCGCTCGATTGCACAGAAGCAGAAACTGCCCGAGCTCGAGATCGACGCGCTCAAGGCTTCGGCCGACCTCTTGCGCGGCAAGACGGACAGCGAGTGGACGGCGCGCGCGCTCAAGGCGAACCCGGGCTACGGAGACGCGTACGCGATCCCGGCCTATTTCTACGTGATCACGCGCCGCTATCGCGAGGCGATCGAGCTCTATCGGAAAGCCGTCGAGATCGAGCCCGGGCTGTATTCGGCGCACGCCGAGCTAGGCGTGAATCTGCTCCGCGAGAACCGCGTCGACGAGGCGCGGGAACATCTGCAGATCGCGTATCGCGGCGACCCGTTCAGCGCGCCGATCGTGAATACCCTGCGGCTGATCGACAGCTTCCAGAACTTCGTCGTCGAGAAGCACATGCCCGACCCGAGCGCCGCCACCGAGGCCGCGCCGGGCGCGGACAAGCCGGCCAAGAACCCGGGCGCGCTGCTGCGACTGCACAAGAACGAAGCCGCGGTGCTCGACGCGTATGTGCTCGATCTCGTGAACCGGACGGTCGAGGAGTACTCGAAGCGGTATGCGTTCGAGCTGAAGGAGCCGGTGGTCGTCGAGCTCTACCCCGAGCACGACGATTTCGCGGTACGGACCTCGGGCCTGCCCGGCATCGGTCTGCTCGGCGTGACCTTCGGCTACCTCGTCGCGATGGACAGCCCGACGGGCCGGTCGGATTCCGATTTCCACTGGGGTACGACGCTCTGGCACGAGATGGCGCACGTGTTCACGCTCGAGAAGACGAAACATCTCGTTCCGCGCTGGTTCAGCGAGGGTGTGTCCGTATACGAGGAGTGGACCACGGGTCCGCTGCCGGGCCGGCACATCCCGCTGACCGTTTTCAAGGCGATCAAGGAGGACAAGTTCCTACCCATCGCCGAGCTGGATCGAGGCTTCATCCGGCCTATGTACGAGGCGCAGGTGATCGTGTCGTACATGCAAGCCGGTCTGACCTGCGAGTACATCGCTTTACGCTGGGGACAGCAGGGCTTGCGCTCGATGCTCGATCAATACGCCGCGGGTAAGGAGACTCCGGCGGCACTGCAGGCCGCGCTCGCGATCGAGCCGAGTCAATTCGACAAAGACTTCGCGGGTTATGTGCAGAGCCAGCTCGGCGAAGCGGTCAAGAACTTGGAGGTGTGGCAGAAGGCCGCCAAGGAAGCGCAGCAGGCGTTCCTCAGCAAGGATTGGAAGGGCGCCTCGACGGCGGCGACCCACGCGATCGAGCTCTTGCCGCAGTATGTCGACGAGAACAGCCCGTACCTGATCAAGGCGCGTGCGAGCCGCGAGCTCGGTGACGAGCCGCTGGCAACGGCGACGTTGCTCGAGTATCGGCGGCTCGGCGGCCACGACCCCTCCGCGCTGCTGGCGCTCGCGAAGGCGCTCTCAGCGACCGACCGCAACGACGCCGCGATCGGCGTGCTCGAAGACGTGCTGATGGTCGCGCCGTTGCGGGAGGAAGTGCACGCCGAGCTCGGCGACCGGCTGCTCGCGGCCGGCGACGCGAAGCGCGCGGTCATCGAATATCAGGCGCTGCTCGCGATGAATCCGCACGATCTCGCGAACGCGCATTTCCGTCTCGCAAAGGCCTATCTCGCGGCCGACGACAAAGCGAGTGGCCGGGAGCAACTGTTGTATGCTCTGGAAATCGCCCCCGGTTTCAGGGAAGCCCAGCAACTACTATTGGAGATCGTACGTTGAGCGACGCGCAGAACCAGCTCGAGACCGAAGAGACTCGAGCGCTGATAGGGACGTTCCACGGGGCGCTCGGGCAGATTCGCGAGCAGGTCCGCCAAGTGATCGTGGGCCAGGACGAAGTCGTCGAGCACCTGTTGATCACGCTGCTCGTCGGCGGCCACTGCTTGATCACCGGCATGCCGGGCACCGCGAAAACGCTGCTCGTGCGCACGCTCGCGGTCGCGCTTGGACTCACGTACAAGCGCATTCAGTTCACGCCGGACTTGATGCCGACCGACGTCACGGGCACCGACATCATCGAAGAAGACATGTCGACCGGCCGGCGCACCTGGACGTTCGTGCCGGGCCCGCTGTTCGCGAACGTGCTGCTCGCCGACGAGATCAACCGCACTCCGCCTAAGACGCAATCGGCGTTGCTCGAGGCGATGCAGGAATTCTCCGTCACCGTGCGCGGTCATCATCACACGATCGAGCGGCCGTTCTTCGTGCTCGCGACGCAGAACCCAATCGAGCTCGAGGGCACGTACCCGCTGCCCGAGGCCCAGCTCGACCGCTTCCTGTTCAATGTGCTCCTCGACTACCTCACGGGCGACGACGAGCTCACCGTCGTGAAACGCTTCACGGGACGCATGGACATGCCCGAGGTCAAGCCGTGCACGACGCCGGAGCAGATCGTCAAGTTCCAGTGGCTCGTGCGCCAGGTTCCGGTCTCCGAGAGCGTCGGCCGTTACGCCGTCGAGCTCGTGCGCGCGACGCGGCCGAAGGATCCTCTCGCGCCCGACATCGTGCGCAAGTACGTGCAGTACGGCGCAAGCGTGCGCGCGACGATGTTCCTCACGCTCGCCGCGAAGGCCCGAGCGCTGATGCAGGGCCGCTACCACGTGACGCGCGAGGACATCGCGGCGCTCGCGTTGCCGGTGATGCGGCATCGCGTGCTCACGAACTACTTCGCCGAGTCCGACGGCGTCGATACCGACAAGGTGCTGACGGGCCTCATCGAGGCGCTCGGCGGCTCCGAGAGGCAGGCCCGGGTCGGCTGACGGCGATGAGCGCAGGGACTGCGATTCCACAGCACCTGCTGCGTCCCGAGACGCTCGCGAGCCTCGCGAATCTCGAGCTCGTCGCGCGCGCGGTCGTGACCGGATTCCTCACCGGCATGCACCGCTCGCCGTTCTTCGGCTTCAGCCAGGAGTTCGCCGAGTACCGGATGTACGCCGAAGGCGACGACCCCCGATTCGTCGACTGGAACGTCTACGCGCGCACGGAGCGCACGTATGTCAAGCGCTACATCGGCGAGACCAATACGCGGCTCGTGATCCTGCTCGACTCGAGCGCGTCGATGGGCTTCGCGTCGGGCAAGGTCTCTAAGCTCACGTACGGCAAGTACCTCGCTGCGACGCTCGCGTACCTCGCGGCGCGCCAGCACGACGCGGTCGGCCTCATCGTGTTCGACGACAAGATCCGCGAGCACCGCACCGCGTCGTCGCGGCAGGGCCGGCTCACCGGCGTGATGCACGCGATCGATCGCGCCCAGCCCGGCACGGGGACCGACCTCAAGATCCCGTTCGAGCGCTTCCGAGAGGTCGAAAAGGGCCGCGGCCTCGTCGCCGTGATCTCGGATTTCTACTGCGATCCCGACGCGCTCCTGAAGAGCGTCCAGCCGCTAGCGTATCAGGGTCAAGACGTGATCTTGTTCCAGCTGCTCGATCCGCAAGAGCTCAAGCCGCAGCTCAAGGAGTCGGCGCTGCTCGAGGACATGGAGAGCGGCAAGTCGATGGAGGTGTCGCCGATCTACATGAGCTCGCTGTACCGCGAGCGGATCGCGGCGCACGTCGACGCGCTGAACAAGGCCGCGCTCGGGGCGCGCGCGGACCATCGGCTCGTGAACATCACGGAGCCGCTCGATGCGGTCCTGCGCAGCTACCTCATGTTCCGACACCGCCGCGGATGAAGGAGTCCGAGTCATGACCGAGAGGCTCGAGGCATCTCTCGGGGGACGCCAAGACGCCGTCCCTGGGGCTCGGCGCCGCACATCCCTGTGCGGCGACGCCCCCGAGAGACGCCTCGAGCCTCTCGGCCATGACTCGGACGGCTTGTTTACGAGGGTGCTGCGATGTCGCTGATCGCGCCCGCGTTCTTGTTCGGGTTGCTCGCGGTGGGTTTGCCGTTGTGGCTGCACCGGCTGTCGTCGGATAACCCGAACAAGCAGAAATTCAGCTCGTCGATGTTCCTCGAGCCCGGCGAGCCGCGCCGCGTGCTCGCGAAGAAGCTCCAGTACCTGCTGCTGCTCGCGCTCCGGCTCGCGGTGCTCGTGCTGCTCGCGCTCGCGTTCGCGCAGCCCGCGCTCTGGCGCAAGCCGCAGGCCGCCGCGTCCGGCAGCGCGCATCTGCACTTGATCGTGCTCGACGGCTCGGCGTCGATGGGCGACGACGGCCGATGGGAGCGCGCGCGCGCCGCGGCGCGCGACGTGATCGATGGCCTCCGCGGCGACGACCGCGGTCAGGTCGTCGTCGCGGGCCGCCAGTTCGAGGTGCTCGGCGCCGCGACCGGAGACTCGTCGGTGCTGCGTCAGGCGGTGAACACGGTCGAGCCCGGCGTGTTCCGGCTCGACTACGGCCAGCTCATGCGCTCGGTCGACGCGCTACTGCGCGGCGCGGAGCTGCCCGTCGTGATCGACCTCGTGACCGACAGGCAGCAGAGCAGCTTGCCGACGCGCTTCGGCGAGCTCGCGCCGCGCCGCGCGGCCGAGGTCGCGATCCACGACGTGTCGGGGGGCAAGGCGGACAACTGGACGATCGAGAGCTTCGGCGGCTCCGCGCTCACGGGCGAGCTCGAGGCGTCGGTGCGCAGCTTCGCGGCGGCGGACGCGCACAAATCGGTGCGCCTCACGCTCAACGGTAAGACGATCGGGGAGCAGCCGGTCGATATTCAGGCGGGCGGCCGCGCGCAGGCGCGGTTCGCGGCGCTCGACCTCGCTTCCGGACCGAATCGGGTCACGGTATCGCTCGAGCCCGGCGACGATCTGAAGGCGGACGACCAGCGTTACCTCGTGCTCAAGCGACCTCAGCCGCGCAGCGTGTTGCTCATTTCGGCCGATCAGCGCGGCAAGGGCGCGTTGTTCCTCTCGTCCGCGCTCGGCACGCTCGCGACGCTCGGGCTCGTGCCCGAGACGCGCGTTCCGAGCAAGCTCACCGAGCGGCCGCTCGCGGAGCAGAGCTTCATCGTCGTGGCCGACGTGGGGCTGCTCGGCGCGGGCGACGTCGCGGCGTTGACGGATTATGTTCAAAACGGCGGCCGCGTGTTGCTGGGGCTCGCGGGTCGCTCCGCGGGGCTCACCACGGTGCCGATCTCGGGTGAAACCCTGCGCTCCGGCCAGCAGCTCGGGGCGACTGCGACCGTGTCGATCGGCGAGATCGACACCGGGCACCCCGCGCTGCGGGGGCTCGACGACCTGCGCTCCGCGAAGTTCACGCGCTACGTCGGCGTCGAGGCCGGCCCGGACGATCGGGTGCTGATCCGGCTCGACGACGGCGCGCCGCTGCTGATCGAGAGGACGATCGGGGCCGGCCGCGTGCTGCTCTTCACATCCTCGCTCGATCGCGAGTGGAATGATCTGCCGGTGCAGCCGGTGTTCGTGCCCTTCGTCGCGGGCCTCGCGAACCACTTGCTCGGCGGGGCGGGATTCACGAGCGAGGCCGAGCTCGGCAGCACGCTCGCAGTCCGCGCTCTCGGTCTCGCGGGCGGGCAGATTTTCGATCCACGGGGCCAGAAGGCGCTCGGCCTGGGCGCGGGCGAGGACGTGCTGCTGGACCAGGTCGGGTTTTACGAGGTCGTCGGCGGCGGCAACACCGAGCTCGTCGCGGTGAACTTCGACCCCCGAGAATCGGACTTAACCCTTATAGACGACGCGACGCTCGCGCGCTGGAAGGGACTCGGCACGGGCGCAGCGGAAGCGTCCCCCGGGAACACGAGTGCCTCGTCGACGCAGCCCGTGCCGCGGCCGCTGGGGCCGCTGCTCGTGATCGCGCTGCTCCTCGCAGCGATCGTGGAATCCTGGGTTGGAAACTGGCATCTTAGAATTCGCAGAGGATTGGCCGCATGACCGCACAGTCGCAGCTCGAAGCCTACCTCGCCTCGTTCCGCAGCCGCCTGCAGGCGCTGATCGTCGCGCGCGGCGCGGCTTTGCTCGCTGCGCTGGCGCTCGTCATCACGCTCGTCGCGGTCTATTTCGGCATTCGCCGCGCGTTCGATCACGCCTTCGTCTACGGCGCTCGCACGGTGCTCGTTCTGCTGCTCGCAGCGGTCGTCGTCGCGCTGCTCGCGCTGCCGCTGCGCGCGCTCAAGCGCACGCGCGGCATTCGCGAGATCGAGCGGCGTGCTCCCGACTTCAACGGCCGGCTCGAGACGTACGACGGTCTCACGCACGGCGCGCCCGCGAATCCGTTCTTGGGGCTGCTGGCCGAGGACGCGCTCAAGGTCGCCAATAAGGCGCCCGTCCGGATCAAGGTGCCCGCCTTGCACGTTCGGGTGCCTGTCGTGATCGCGGTGCTCGCGGCCGGGACGCTGGTCTGGTTCGCCGCGTACGGCCCCGCGAATTGGCGGTATGGCGTCCGCAATCTATGGGCCGGCTGGCTGCTGCGCGACACGTTGCCGCCGCAGCGGATCGCGGTCGAGCCCGGCGACGGCACCGTGCGCCGGGGCGGCGACTTGCACGTCTTGGCGACCGCGGAAGGCTTCGCGCCGCCGCACATGCAGGTCTTCGCCCAGTTCAAGCCGGGCGGGCAATGGGAAAGCACCGAGATGACCCGCAGCCCGAAGGGCGAATTCGACTTCACTTTCTTCGCGCTTCGCGAGCCGCTGCACTACTACGTGGCGGCAGCCGGGCTCCGGAGCCCCGAGTATTCGGTCGACGTCGTCGATCTGCCGCGGATCACGAGCTTGAAGCTCACCTATGACTATCCGAACTGGACGAAGCTCGAGCCCTCCGTCGAGGACCCGGGTAGCGACATCCGCGCAGTCGAGGGCACCAAGGTCACCGTCGAGCTCAATACCGACGCGCCGCTGCAAGCCGCGGAGATCGTCGCGAACGGCGAGCGCGTCGCGATGCAGAAAGACGGCAACGCGAACACCGCGACGCTCGAGATCAAGAAGGACGGCCAGTACTTCGTATCGACGCTGTTCAACAACGACTCGGTGAAGCTCACGGACGATTACCTGATTACGGTGGTGCCGGACCAGAAGCCAGTCGTGAAGGTGCTGAAGCCGGGCCGGGACTGGCGCGCGAGCAACATCGAAGAGGTCGGCGTGCGCGTCGAGGCGAGCGACGACTTCGGTCTCGACAACGTCGAGCTGCGCTACTCGGTGAACGGCGGCGAGTGGAAGAGCACGCCGGTCAAGATCGACGGTGCGCACGCGCTCGACACGCAGACGCTGTTCCTCGAAGACATGACGCAGAAGAAGGCGGCACCGAAGCAGCGCGACGCCGACCGCGCTCGCCAGGGGCTGTCCAGCAGCGTCGAAGAGCTCACGGTGCGCCGGCCGCGGCAGCGGCAGCGACTCGTGACGCCTGGCGACGATCCGCAGCCGCAGATCGAGAACCAGCGCGAGATCAACACCGTTCGCGAGCGCACGCAGCCGGGCGGCGAATCGCAGACCGCGCCCAATGGCAGCCAGCCGGCCTCCAGCGAGCAGGCCGCCGCGGCGGCGGAGCTGCGCAAGCTCGAGCCTGGCGACGTGATCTCGTATTACGCCGTCGCGAAAGACCGCAACCGCGAGGTGCAGACCGATCTCTTCTTCGTGGAGGTCCAACCGTTCGACCGCAGCTTCACGCAATCGACGCAAGGCGGTGGCGGCGCGGGTGGCGGCGGGCAGCAGCAAGACGAGATCTCGCGGCGCCAGAAGGAAATCCTCGTCGCGACCTGGAACTTGATGAAGGAGCGCGACGAGGTGACGTCGAGCTACCTCGACAAGCAGCAGCTGCACGACAACGCGCAGATGCTTTCCGATCTGCAGCGCACGCTCGCGGATCAGGCTCGCACGCTCGCGGCGCGCGCGCGCGCGCGTCAGCTCACGGGCGTCGACGAGAAGATTCAGCAGTTCGTGCAGAACTTGGAGGACGCCGCGGACGCGATGAAGCCGGCGTCCGACAACCTCGGCGACGTGAAGCTCGCGGAAGCCGTGCCGTCGGAGCAGGACGCGTTGCAGCATCTGCTCCGCGCGGAATCCGCGTTCACCGACGTTCAGGTCGCGTTCCAACAGGGCGGTGGCGGCCGCGGCGGCAACGCCGGCCGCGACTTGAGCGAGCTCTACGAGCTCGAGATGGACTTGCAGAAGAACCAGTACGAGACCGAGTCGTCGGCGGGCGGGCTCGATTCCGGCCAGGACAAGGTCGACGAGGCGATCAAGAAGCTCCAAGAGCTCGCGCGCCGCCAGGAGCAACTCGCGCAGCAAGCGAACCGGCGTAACGGGCTCAGCGAGCAAGATCGCTGGCAGCAGGACGCGCTGCGCCGCGAGACCGAGGAGCTCAAGAAGCAGCTCGAGCAGGCACAGCAACAACTCGCGCAGGCGCAGCAACAGCAAGCCGGGCAGCGCGGCCAGCAGGGTCAGCAAGGCCAGCAGGGCGGGCAGCCGTCGCAGTCGAATTCGAACGGCCAGGGCCAGCAGGCGACGCAGCAAGCGATTCAAAAGCTCAACGAAGCGCTGCAGGCGATGAACCAGGCGAACGGCCAGCAAACCCAGCAAGGCCAGCAGGGCCAGCAGCAGAACGCGGATCCCGCGCAGACGCAGCGCGCGATCGAGCAAGCGCGACGGCAGCTGCAGCAGGCGCTGCAGCAGCTCACCGCTCAACGTCAGGCCGCCGTCGGCGAGGCGTTCTCCGATCTCGCGGAGCGCTCGAAGCAGCTCTACGAAGGCCAGCAGCAGGTCGCGCAGGATCTGCAGCGCGCCGTGCGCAACTCGACCACCGGCAACGATCGACAGAACTTCGGCCAAGGCGGTCTCGACGCGGACAAGGCGAACGAGCTCGCGGAGCGCAAGTACGACTTGCAGAAGCAGCTCGAAGCGCTCGAGCGCGACATCCAGCGCGTCGCGCAGCAGTACCGCGGCCAGACGCCGGCTGCGACCGAGGAGCTCAACAAGGCGCTCGCCGAGGAGCAGAGCAAGCAGACGGGCGCGCGACTCGGCCTCGGCGGCGATGCGATCGCGCGCGGGGCGGGCATGCAGGTTGCCGCGACGGAGACGGTCACGACCTCGGCGCTACGCGATCTGCAGCGCGACACGGAACAGGCCGCGAAGGACGCGAACGAAGAGGCGGTCGCCGGCCAGGGCAGCAAGACCGACCCGAACGCCGAGCTCGTCGCGAAGCTACAGTCGTTGCGCCGCCAGCTCTCCGAGCTCAATCAGCCGCCGCAGCAACAGCAGTTGCCCGGCCCGAACGGGCAGAACGGCCAAAATCAGCAAAGCGCCAATGGTCAACAGCCGGGCCAGCAATCCGGTCAGCAGGGCCAACAGGGCCAAGGTCAGCAAGGTCAGGGCCAACAGGCGTCGGGCGGCGGCAATGGGCAGGCGAACGCGACCGGCGGCAACCAGTTCGGCGGCACGAACGGGGGCGCGTACGGCATCGGACCCGGCGGACCCCGCGGTTGGTACGACCCACGGCGCGGCGGCGTTTGGGATCCGCGCAATCGCGGGATTTGGCAGAACCCGGACAACGTGCAGCAGGCGCGTGATCAGCTCAGCGACGCATCGCGCGACTTGCTGACGCTCGGCTCGCGGCTGCGCGATCAAGGCATCAGCGACGAGGAGCTCAAGGCGATCCGCGAGCTAGGCGAGGCGCTGCGCGCGGGCCTCAACGTCGGCGGCAATCCGGATCTCCTCGAGCAGCAGTTCCAACGGCTCGTGAACCTCACCGATCAGCTCGAGCTCAAGCTCACGGCGAACAACGACAAGGGTGAGCGCGCGTCCGTGCGCTCGCAGGCGCCGCCGCAGATCGCCGAGGGCTACGAGGACGCGGTGGCCGAGTACTTCCGCCGGCTCTCACGCGGCACGCAGCCGCAAGCCCCGCAG
>Ga0105245_10002970_pt1 | contig 15199 bp, 14 predicted proteins | sample KBSM54metaG_FD_81523 | JGI IMG/M metagenome (GOLD analysis project Ga0105245, IMG submission 81523) | Miscanthus rhizosphere microbial communities from Kellogg Biological Station, Michigan, USA - KBS M5-4 metaG | ecosystem: Host-associated > Plants > Roots > Rhizosphere > Soil | place... | reverse complement strand
CATTCTGGGGTTCGCCGACGAACTGCGGCACGGCACAACCATCGACAAGCGAACGCGGGAGCTCGCTGTGCTCGTGGTCGGACAAGTGACGCACTGCGCGTATGAGTTCGACCATCACTGGAACGCCGCGCTCAAGGCCGGCATTCCGCGCGAGCATCTCGAGGCCGTCGCCGACTTCGAAACATCGCCGCATTTCAGCCAGCGCGACCGCGCGGTCATGCGCTTCGCCAAGGAGGCGACACTCGCGGGAACGGTGAAGGATTCGACCTGGACGGCGTTGCGCCATCATTTCGAGACGCCGCAGGCGATGGAGATCCTGCTGACCGTCGCCTGGTACAACTGCGTGGTGCGTATTTTGCTGCCGCTCGAGATCGAGAACGAGCCGGGCTTCAAGCGGCAATAGGCAAGCGCTCTAAGTTGCCGCGCGCGGGAACGTCGGCGTGCCTTCCGGAAACTTGACCCACGCATGCTGGTGCTGCGTCCACACCGCGCGCGCCGGGCCGGGAAACTTCGGATCAAGGAAGTAGCCGACCGCGATGCCGGTCTGACCGGCACGCAAGTCCGCGTACCAATAAACGGCGCTGCCGCAGTCCGGACAGAAGTGGTTGGTCAGGGTCCGCTCAGTGCCCTCGACGCCGCGTTTGAAGGACTTCGACGTGCCTTTGATGCTGACGCGCTCGTTCTTGTAGTAGGCCCCGACCCCGAACGGGCTTCCCGTGCGGCGCTGGCACCATGTGCAATTGCAGGCCGAGACGGCGTCGGGCTCGCCCTCGACGGTGACGCTCAACTGCCCGCAGGCGCAGGTCGCTTCACGCTTTGCCATGACCACCCCCATTGCATCGGCCAATTGCTCTCTCGATTGGACGATGACACCATCATTACCCAACAACCCTGGATACTGCCATGACTTGCCGATGGGCTGCCCTCGCGTTTGTGCTGGCCCTGTGCGGACCAGCCGTCGCGGCTGACTGGCCGGCGCGTCCCATCAAGATCATCGCGCCGTCCACGCCGGGCGGCGCTGCCGACTCCTTTGCGCGGCTGCTCGCGGACCGGATGGGTCCGCTCATCGGTGGCACGATCATCGTCGAGAATCGCACCGGCGGCGGCGGGCTGGTCGGCGTCGCCACCACGGCGCGCGCGGAGCCCGACGGCTACTCGCTGGTGATGTCGAGCGCGGCCTACAACACCATCGAACCGTTCGTGTCGCCCAATCCTGGCTTCGATCCGGCGCGCGACTTCACCCACATCGCCTATGTCGGCGGTCAGGCCAACACGTTCATCGTCAGCGCCAAGGTCGGCTGGCAATCGCTCAAGGACGTCATCGACGCCGCGCGCAGCGGCAAGACCGTGGATTTCGTCACGCCCGGCGTCGGTACGGTCGGGCACCTGCTGATGGAATCGTTCGCCAGTGCCGCCGGCATCAAGCTCCAGCACATCCCGCATCGCGGTGCGTCACAGGCCATGCTCGATCTTGTCGGCGGCACGGTCCCGCTCGGCACCATGACCTGGAGCTCGGCGATCGGGCAGATCCGCGCCAAGACGGTGAAGCCGGTCGCGGTGTCGTCGTCGGCGCGCGTGCCGGAATTTCCCGACGTGCCGACGTTACGCGATCTCGGCTTCGACCTGATGGCCGACAGCTGGTTCGGCCTGTCCGGCCCCGCTGGCATGCCGCCGGAGATCGTGGCCAAGCTCAATGCCGCGGTGGCGACGGTGATGAGCGCGCCGGACGTGCGCGCCAAGCTTGCTGGCGACGCCATCACGCCCAGCAGCATGTCGCCGGCGGAGTTCTCGGCTTATGTTGCCGCCGACATTGCCAAATGGCAGCCGCTGGTGCGGCAACTTGGCCTGGGGCATTAGCGTCGACGACCGTGGCGTGGGCATCGGCCCGCGCCACAGGTGCATGCCTGTCCGTCGATGACAGTCGCGCGCGCTTTGTGCGATAGTTGCAGAAATAAGAATGCATTGATGGGAGGGCACTATGTTCACGCGACGTGGTTTCCTGGCTTCCGCGGCGGCAGCGCCGTTCGCAGCGCGTCCGCTGTTTGCGCAGACGCAGATCGACGGCTGGCCCTCGAAGCCGATCCGCTGCGTATTCCCGACCGGCCCCGGTGGCCCGAGTGAGCTGTTCCGGCTCTACGGCGAGTACATCAAGGACAAGTACGGGCAGCCGTTCCTGTACGAGAACCGGCCCGGCGCCTCCGGCGCCATCGGCACCATGGAAGTGGTGCGTGCGCCGGCGGACGGTCACACCATCATGGTCGGCTCCAACAGCTTCACCATTCTCAATCCGCTGGTGTTTGCGAATTCGCCGATCAACACCAAGCGCGATCTGGTGCCGATCGCGTTGATCTTCAGCTATCGCTTCATGCTGGTGGTCAATCCCAAGCACGGCGTGAAGAGCTGGAAGGAATTCGCCGACTTCGCCAAGGCGCGGCCGGGGCAACTGAACTACGGCTCGCCCGGCATCGGCACCGGCGGCCACATCGTCACTGAGTTGATGCTCAAGCGCACCGGCATCCAGGCGGTGCACGTGCCGTATCAGGCAACGACCCAGCAGATGATGGCGACCGCCGGCGGTCATCTCGATTTCACCTTCGACACCGTCGGCAATGCCAAGGCTCAGGTCGAGGCCGGCCGCATCACGGCGCTGGCCGTCTCGGGCAAGGGCCGGGCCACCGCCATGCCGGACGTGCCGTCGTTCGGCGAACTCGGGGTGCAGGGCTTCGACGGGCTGTTCGTGTCGCTCTCGGCGCTGGCGCCGGCCGGCACGCCGAAGCCGATCATCGCGGCGCTCAATCGTGAGATTCTCGAAGGGCAGGACAAGCCCGACATCAAGGATCGTCTGGAGAAGGGCTCCTACGAGCCGGGACGCCTGTCGCCCGAGCAGACGCTCGCTTTCTTCGATGAGGATCACAAAAACTGGTCGCAGGTCGTGCAAGAGACCGGCGTCCGTGTGGGCTAGGGATAACCGAGGCAGACCAATGCATCCGCCAACCAATTACGCGCCGCCGTTCAATATCACGCGCGCGAGCCATCTCGTGTTCACGGCGCGCGACCTCAAGGCGAGCCGCGCCTTCTATACGGAAGTGGTGGGGCTCGTCGTCAGCGATGAGGACGACAACACCATCTGGATGCACGGCGTCGAGGAGCGCTGCCACCACAGCCTCACCCTCAAGAAGACCAAGAGCGAGGCGGTGTGCGAGCGCGTCGGCTTTCGCGTGTTCACCGACGAGGACCTCACCAAAGCGAAGGCGCATTTCGACGCCAACGGCATTGAGTCGCGCTTCGTCGACGTGCCCTACCAGGGGCGCACGCTCCACGTCGACGACGCGGCCGGCACGCCGCTCGAGCTCGTCGCGACCCAGCCGACGCATTTGCGCACGCAGACGAAGACCAATACCCACAAGGGCGCCGCCGCGCTGCGCATGGACCACTATCAGGTGCTGGTGCCGGACGTGAACGCGGCCGCCAAGTTCTATCTCGATCTCGGGTTCCGCACATCAGACTACTATGTGGCGAACAACGAGAAAGTCGTCGGCATCTTCATGTATCGCAAGAACAACCCGCACGACATGGTGTTCCTGCAGCGCTCGGGCCCGCGCTTCCACCACTACGGCTACATGGTGCAGGAGATGCATCATGTGGTGCGGGCGCTCGACATCGCCGGCAACCTCGGCTTCGGCGACAGCCTCGAGCACGGCCCGGGCCGTCACGGCGGCGGGCACTCCTATTATGTCTATCTGCGCGATCCTGACGGTCACCGGGTCGAGCTGCTGCTGCCGGCGACGCAAATCATCGACATCGACGACGAGCCGATGCGCTACGACGTGCGGCCGGGCCGCAACAGCAACCTGTGGGGGCTGCCGCCGCCGCGCACATGGTTCGAGGAAACGACAGCGTTCGCCGGCGCCAAGATCACGCGGCCCGCCGTCGAGGGCGAGCCGTTCTCGCTTGAGAAGTATCTGTTCGCGAAGCGGCCACAGGCGGCCGCGGCGGAGTAGATCTTACGCAGCCGCCGTCGCGGGGCGGCCGGACTGACGCGAGCGCGCGATCAGCCACACGACGATCGCCATGTTAAGGACGTTCCAGCCGATGCCGTTGACGAAGGCAGTGCGGTAGGAACCCGTCAGGTCGAATATCAACCCGGACAGCCAGCCGCCGAGCGCCATGCCGAACAGCGTGGCCATCAGGATGACGCCGAGCCGCGTGCCGGCTTCCTTGGGCGAGAAATATTCGCGCACGATGATGGCGTAGCTCGGCACGATGCCGCCCTGGAACAGGCCGAACAGCGCCGAGATCACGTAGAGCGAGGTCAGCCCGTTGAACAATGTGTAGAGCAGGAGCGCCACGCCCTGAAGCAACGAGCCGAGCAGCAGCGTCCGCAGGCCGCCGACGCGGTCGGCAATGAAGCCGGAGCCGATGCGGCTGATGATGCCGAAGGCCATCATGTAGGACAGCATTTCGGCGCCGCGCGCTACCCCATAGCCGAGGTCGCCGCAGTAGGCGACGAGATGCACCTGCGGCATCGACATGGCGACACAACATCCGACGCCGGCGACCGCCAGCAGGATCTGCAGCGCCCGTGGCGACAACCCAAGTGTGCTCGGGTCAGCGTGGGTCGCGCCGGCTGCCGCGTGGCTGGCGGCCGGGCGGCCGCGCATCAGCGCGATGAGCGGCAGCAACGTCACCAGGCAGAAGATTCCGATGCTGACATGGGTTGGCCGCCATCCGTCGCTCGCAACGAAGTGCTCGATGATCTGCGGCCACAAGGTTCCGGCGAAATAGTTGCCCGAGGCGCAAATGCCGACGGCGATGCCGCGGCGACGAAGGAACCAGTGGGTCATCTCGGCGACCAGCGGACCGAACCCCGCCGACGTTCCGAGCCCGAGCAACAAGTGCGCCAGCGCGAACACGATCAGCGTCGGCGCGCTGCCGGCAAGGACGTAGCCGATGCCGGTCGCGATTGTCCCCAGTGCCAGTGAGACGGCGATGCCGTAGCGATCGGCGATGCGGCCCATGATGACCGAGCCGAACGCGAAACCGAACATCACCAGCGTGAATGGCAGCGAAGCTTCGGCGCGCGTGACGCCGAAATCGTTCTGTACAGCCGTCAGCGACACGACGAACGACCACATCCCCACGCCGCTGATCGTGGAAAACAGTGTCGCGACGGCGAGCCGCCACCAAGCGTAGCCGGAGTCGGGCACGTAGCGATCGGAGGTCAGTGGGGACAGAATGGCCATGCGTACTTCTTAAAATTCAGGTGCGGCGAGGTTGTGACGTTGTAGGAGGCGCGTAATAACCGGCTTCCGATCACGCGCATTCAGCGCGTTTCTTTCACCAGCGCGCCGGTCGCGCTGGTGGCGAAGTTCGGCCACGACTCGGTATCTGCCACCACGCGATTGCGCAGAGTGCCGATCTTTTCCACATCGAGCTCGACGACGTCTCCGGCAACGAGTTTTTTGTCCCCGGCGAAGGTGCCCAGGGCGATAACATCGCCGGGTTCCATCGGGGTGTAGTCGGAGCAATAGGCCAGCACTTCGAACGGATCGAAGATCATTTCGGACGAGTTGCCGCTGCGCGTGACCTTGCCGTTGATGCGCACCGCCATCTTCAGGTTGCGCGGATCGCCAAGTTCCTTTGCCGTCACGATCCACGGGCCCATCGGGCAGAACGATCCGAAGTTCTTGGCGTAGGCGTAGGGTTGCCCCATCTTCATGCGCTCGCGCTGGCGATCGCGCGCCGACACGTCGTTGCAGATCGTGTACCCGAAGACGTAGTCCTTGGCCTGGCTCGGCTTGATGTGGCGGCAGCTGCGCCCGACGACCAGCGCCAGCTCGTGCTCTTCGTCCACCTTCTGCGGAAACGGCGGCAGCACGATGTCGTCGTCATGCGCGATGAGGTTCGACGAATATTTCGCGAACACGATTGGCTCGTTGAGAAAGGTCAGCGACGTCTCGTCGATATGCGCCTGATAGTTCAGGGCGAGCGCCAGGATTTTCGGCGGGCGCGGGATCGGCGGCAGGAATTTCGGATTGGCGACGAGGAAGCGGTCGAGTTGGCGCGATTGCCTCAGCGTATCGAGGCACGCGTCGCCGTATGCATCGAGGTCGGCGCCGGACTCGATCAGCGCCAGCAGCGAGTTGGCGTTTCGGACGTCCGGATGCGTGACGGCGAGGGCGCGCGTTAGATCGACGATGCCTTCGGAGATCGCCGCCCCGACACGCGCGGCGCCTTCCGTCTGAAACGACAGCAATTTCATTCCGGCCTCCGGCAACAGCCACGGTTACTATAGTGGCCGAATTCCGCGCAAAACAGCGCCCAACCGGCATGGCACCTGCGCGGGCGGATGCCCCGGGCCGGTTGTTGATGCTAGAAACGGCTGTTGGCAGGACTGCGTGCATGCGTTCTCAAATGACATCCATCGGCGCCGGCTTGATCGCATCGGTGATCGCTCACCTGATGTTGATCAGCGTAGCCGCCATCCCGGGCCGCCAGCAGACCGCGCACGGCGAGACGGTGACGGTGGAGCTCGTGCGGCCGGAGGATGCGCCGGCGTTTGAAGAAAACCCGGCGGCTCCAGGCGACTCTCCATCAGAAACGCCGAAAGCCGACACTCCCAAGCCCGACGCGCAACCCGACTTCAGCAAGCTGCAGGTCAGTCCGCCGGTTCCCAACCCGGAGATCCTGCAGCAGCAGGCGCCGGGCCAGCCCGGCCGGCAGCGACCGCAGCAACAGCCCCGGCAACAGCCTCAGCAAAAGCAATCGCAACAACAGCAATTCTTCCCGCCGCCGCAACCACCGCAGCAGCAACAGCAAGCGCAGCGTCAGCCACAGCAACCGTCGCAACAGCAAGCGCAACCGTCGCCCGCGCAGCCGCAAGGCAACGCGCCGCCTCAAGGTGCGGCCGCGCAGCCACCCGCGGCGCCGGCACCTGACACGCAGGAGCGCGCCGCGGAATTGCAAACGCCGGAGACTCTTCAGGAAACCGGCAACCGGCTCGCTTCGATGCTGGGTCTTCCGCCGCCCAATCAGTCTGGCGCCGAGGCGGAAGCGTCCAAGGCCGACGTCGGTGCGCAGGCTGCCGCGGCCTTCAAGGAACATTTGAAGTCGTGCTGGTCGCCGCCGAGCGTTCCGGATGCGCAGAAGGCTTACGTGATGATCCGGGTGGCGCTGAAGCGCGACGGCACACTCGCCGGGCCTCCGGAGATGGTCGGCGGATCACCGACCGGGCCATTGCTCAGGGAGGCTGCGTTTCAGGCGCTCAAAGGCTGCCAGCCGTACACGATGCTACCGGCAGAGAAATACAACGAATGGCGCGTGCTTGATCTGACGTTCCCGCTCGACGCGGGCGCCAAGGGCTAGCGAGCCCGCAGGCCGTTGGTCAGCGACGGCGGAACTGCTGATTGCCGCGCGGTGCGGCAGGGCGCGGCGCCGCGCCAGTATCCTTGTGACGGAAGATGACGCGGCCCTTGTCGATGTCATAGGGCGACATCTCGACGGTAACGCGATCGCCGGCGAGCGTCTTGATGCGGTTCTTCTTCATGCGGCCGGCGGTGTAGGCGATGATCTGGTGCCCGTTGTCGAGTTGCACACGAAAACGAGTATCGGGCAGAAGCTCGGTGACCAGACCTTCCATTTCGATCAGTTCTTCCTTGGCCATCGTGTCGTCTCCGTTCCTCTCCGTGTGAAAACGGCCGCCGCGATAACGCGGCGGCCTCTATCTTGATCCCGGCGAAGGATCGCCGGAAGCCCTAATCTTACAGAGCCGAGATCTTTCCAACCGCGATCTTGCCGGAGCGCGGATCAGTCTGCGTATCGAACGTGACCTTCTGGCCCTCACGCAGGCTGCGGAGGCCGGCGCGCTCGAGCGCGGTGGCGTGGACGAACACGTCCTTGCTGCCGTCATCCGGCTGGATGAAGCCATAGCCCTTGGTCTCGTTGTAGAACTTCACAGTGCCGTTCGTCATTTCAGTTCCTTCCACTGAACATTTGCGCACGTGGGTCCAGGCGCTTTCGCCCGTTCCCGGTTCGTCGAATTGTGGTCTAGATTGCTGAAGTCGTGCGCCGAGCGAAATGCGAAGGCGAAGCGGCCCAGTCTTCCGGCCAAAAGTCGATCGCGCCTAAATATACGTCCAGCGCCTTGATTACAAGGCAGATTTCGGCCCGACGACCCTCTCGATCCAGGTTACCAGGGTGTTAAGGATGTCGCCGCGGACCTGCGCATCGGTGCGCCCGCTGCGCGCCGGCACGTGAAATGAATGGTCGGCGTCCGTGAACAGCGTCAAAGTTGCGCGTTTTCCGAGTTCGGCGCACAGCGGTTGCAGCAAATCGAGTGCGGCAAGCGCGTCGCGCGTTCCCGTCAGGAACAGCATCGGGATTTTAACCTCAAACAGATGCTCGCCGCGCTCACGCGCGGGCTTGTTGGCCGGGTGCAGCGGAAATCCCAGAAACGCGAGACCTCGAACGCCCGGCAGCGGATCGGCGGCTTGCGCTTGCGATGTCATGCGCCCGCCGAAAGACCTGCCGCCGGCCACGATCGGCAGGTCGGGTAACAGCCGCGCCGCCGCGGCGACCGCCGCGCGCACCGCTGCGTGCGCCACCTTCGGCGGGTCGGGCCGCTTCCCGCCCGCTTCCATGTAGGGGAACTGATAGCGCAGGGTTGCGATGCCGCGCGGCGCGAGCTCGTTTGCCACAGCAGCCATGGCCGGATGGGTCATGCCGGCGCCGGCGCCATGGGCGAGTACGTAGCAGGCGCGTCCGTCCTTCGGCGCGATCAGCAGGCCCGAGACCCGCGTGTTGGCGCTGACGTCGATGCTGACGGACTTTGCCTCGGCCGGCACGGCAATACTCCGGGTGCGGGCTTGTATGTCATCTTCGGCCCGCCAAATGTTAGGATCGGTAGCATACCAAGGGGACGGAGAGAGTATCGATGTGCCGCAATATCCGGACGCTGTTCAACTTCGAGCCACCGGCGACCGAAGATGAGATCCGGGCCTCCGCGCTGCAGTTTGTGCGCAAGCTTTCCGGGTTCACGCATCCGTCGAAAGCGAACGAGGCGGCGTTCGAGCGCGCGGTGAACGAAGTGTCGGATGTGGCGCGCCGTTTGCTGCGGTCGCTGGAGACGGCGGCGCCCGCGCGCAATCGCGAAATCGAGGCGATGCGCGCACGCGAGCGCGCCAAGGCGCGCTACGCCCGCGCGTGACGGCCGCCACTAGGCGGCGACAGTTTCCTTGGCTTTCACCGGATCGCGCAGGCCGAGGATGCGGCGCGCGTTGTCGTAGAACAGCTTCTGCTTGTCGGCGTCGGAGAGTTTGATCTCATCGATCAGTCGCAGACACGTCGCCGGGTCCCAGCAGGGATAGTCGGTGCCGTACATCACATTGTCGATGCCGTAGTACTCGATGGCGAACTTCATGCCGGCCGAATGCGGCGACACCGTATCGGTGTACATGCGCTTGAGATAGCTGCTGGCCGGCTGCGGCAGCTTCGCCGCCTTGGTGTTCTTGTCCATGCGCCCGGACTGATAGGGCAGTGCGCCGCCGGTGTGCGACAGCACGACCTTGAGCTTCGGATGCCGCTCCATCAGGCCTGACAACACGAGCCGGCTCGCCGCCACGCTGACTTCGATCACGCGGCCGAGGCTCAGATGCAGCGCGCCGCCGTAGCCCTCGAGTTGATCCTGGAACAGCGCGTCGGTCGGATGCAGGAATAGCGGGACGCCGAGCTCCGCGACGCGCGCGTAGAACGGCTCGAGCCGCTCGTGGTCGATGCGCGGATCGGGACCGATGCTGCCGGGAAGGTTGACGCCCATCAGACCTAGCTTGGTGATGGCGTGATCGAGCACGTCGAGAGCGACACGCGTGTCCTGCAGCGGCACTGCCGCGCTCGCCCACACCCGGCCGGGATACTTGCGCTGGGCGCCGGCCATCTCTTCGTTCCACATCAGCGCGTAGTCGCGGCCCTGGTCCAGCGGCATGTCAGAGAACGCGACCGAGAACGGGCCGATCGAGCACACCACGTCGACCTGGTGGCCGAGCCCGTCCATATGCGCAAACTGGTCGTCGAGGTCGAACCACTCGGCCCAGCTGTTGAGGTGCTCGGCGCTGTCCTGGCGGCGGGCGTAATCGTAGCCGCCCTTGGTATTGACGGCGGCGCGGGGATACCCCTTGGCCTTGCAGAGCTTCTCGAAGATCGAGCGGGGCCACCAGTGGAAGTGGGAATCGATGATGTGCATCGGGACACCTATCAGCCGATAGTCGCCAGCATAGTAGCAGATTCCTTAACGCCCGTCTCCGAGGCCCATCCGCGGTCAAGTTTGTTAGGGACGGGTTAACGCAACGCCCAAAATTGCTGCAGCGTCGGCGCAGCCTACAACCGCGGCCTAACCGCCAAGAACTATCGTGCCGGCGACCTATAAAACGACCGGTCCAACGAGGGCTCCGCATGGCGGCAGTACCTCGGCGGCATGGGGTGGATCGATCAGAGGACGGGCGATGCTGCAAGGCATTCGGCTAAGGCTTCTCGGCCTCTGCGTGGCCGCCACCGTCCCGTTCATGGCGTTGATCGGGACCGGGCTGTTCCAGCAATGGCAGAACGAGCAGCGCCAGGCGCTGCAGCTTGCGCTGAGCGAGGCGCGCGCCACGGCCGCCCTCGTCGACGACCACATCGGCAATCTCGAGAACCTGATCTCCGGCCTGAGCTACGCCGTCTCGACCAATGCGAAGGATGCCGAGGAGAACGACATCCTGTTCGTGCGCGCCAAGGCGGCGATGCCCGATTACATCGTCAACGTGATGCTGTTCGCGCTCGACGGGCGCAACATCGGCATTGCCGAAGGCCAGCGCTTCTCGGCGACCGACCGCATGTACTTCCAGAAAATTCTCGCCGGAGAGCCGGTCGTCATCGGCGAGCCGGTATATGGCCGCGCCACCGGCCGCTGGGTCGTGACGATCGCGCGGCCGATCGAGGACGCCTCCGGCAAACTGCGCGCGGTCATCGCGATCGGCACGTCGCTTGAAAAATTCCAGCGCGCGCTCACCGAAAAGGGCGTAACGGGCACGGTCGTACGCCTCGTCAATGAGAGCAGCGTCGTCATTTCCGAAGGCATCACCGGCGAGAACGACCTCGGCCGCGAACTCGTGACGTTCGAGCAGGGCGTGCGCCACATCGCTCCACGTGACGCGGCGGAGGTTCTGCGCTGGTCGGACGGCGTCGAGCGCATCACCGGCTCGGCCGGCTCGCAGCGCACGCGCTGGCTCGTCTCGCTTGGCCTGCCGATGCAGAGCGTGCTCGCGCCGCTCAAGACGCGCATGGCCTGGAGCGCGCTATTCTGCTTCACGGCGCTCGCCGTCACCTTGTTCATCGCCTGGATCTTCTCGGGCCGCACGGTTCGTCCGCTCAGGCAGTTGACACGCGACGCCGCGATCCTCGCGGAAGGCGATCTCGGGCATCGCACGGGGGTGCGTGCGTCGCACGAGATCGGCCAGCTCGCGAACAACTTTAATCGTATGGCGTCCGCGCTCGAGCAGCGCGAGGAGGAAGCCAAGCGTACCGCCGAAGAAGTGCGCCAGACCAAGGACACGCTCGCGGCGGTTGTCGACGCTTCGCCGATCGCCATCGTCTGCACCGGGCTCGATCGCCGCATCATGCTGTGGAACCGCGCCGCCGAGCAGATCTATGGCTACAGCCGCGAGGACGCGGTCGGGCAGGCGATCAAGATCGTTCCGCAGGACAGCGTCGATGCTTCGCGCACGCTCTATCAGCGCGCGATCAATCGCGAGACGATCCGTGACGTCGAGGTGAAGCGTCTGCGCAAGGACGGCACCGTCGTCGATGTCCGCCTCGCGGTCGCACCGATGTACAATACCGACGGATCGGTGCGCGCCGTCGCCTGGGCGCACGAGGACATCACCGACCGGAAGCGCGCCGAGGAGCAGCTGCGGCGCTTCGCGCACTACGACCAGCTCACGGGGCTGCCCAACCGCCTCACCATGCGCAAGGAGCTCGAGGCTTTGCTCGCTCCGGATCGTCGCCACGAACCGGTGTCGATCGCGCTGTTCGATCTCGACGGCTTCAAGGACGTCAACGATACGCTTGGCCACTCGACCGGCGACCGGCTGCTGATCGAGGTCGGCCGCCGTCTCACCAAGGTGGCGCAGGAGCAGAATCCGCCGTGCCAGGTCTGCCGTCTCGGCGGCGACGAGTTCGTGGCCATCATTCCGGAATGTGGCGATCCGCGCGTGGCGGCCGACGTGGTACGCGCCATGCTGCGCGTCCTCGCCGATCCGTTCGAATTGAGCGAGCACGTGCTCCATCTCGCCGGCAGCGCCGGCATCGCCATTGCGCCGAACGACGGCCAGACCGTCGACGACCTCATCGCCAACGCCGACCTTGCGCTCTACACCGCCAAGAAGAGCGGCGGCGGCGTCTATCGCTTCTTCGTGCCGTCGATGCGCGCCAAGGCGCAGTCGCGCCGCGCGCTCGAGGTCGAGCTGCGCCAGGCCTTCACCGGCGGCGAGTTTGAGTTGTTCTATCAGCCGCAGGTCAAGCTTGCCGATCGCACCGTGGTCGGCGCCGAGGCGCTGCTGCGCTGGCGCCATCCCGACCGCGGCCTGCTCAATCCGGGTCTGTTCATCGATGCGCTCGCCGACAACCCGATCGCGCCCGACGTCGGGCGCTGGATCACGCGCACCGCTTGCATGCAGGCCGCGCGCTGGCGCGCGCAAGGCTACGCGCTCAACCGCATCGCCGTGAACCTGTTCTCGGTGCAGCTGCACGACCCCATGCTGGTCGACGAAATCGAGCGCATCCTGCAGGAAAGTGGCCTGCCGCCGCAGGCGCTGGAGCTCGAGATCATCGAGAACGTCGCGCTCAATAACGAGGCTTCCGCCAAGCCGCTGCAGCGGCTGCACGAGAAGGGCGTCAAGCTGGCGTTCGACGACTTCGGCACCGGCTTCGCGTCGCTGAGCTATCTGCGACTGTTCCCGGTCTCGCACATCAAGATCGACCGCAGCTTCGTCGATCGCGTGAGCAACGGCGGGCAGGACGCGGCGATCGTGCGTTCGCTCATCGCCATGGCGCACAGCCTGGAGCTCGACGTGATCGCGGAAGGCGTCGAGACGGAAGAGCAGGCCGCATTCCTGACGGCCGAGCGTTGCGACGAAGGGCAGGGCTATCTGTTCGCCAAGCCGCTCTCGACCGGCGACTTCGAGGCCTATCTGCGCAACGCCTATTTCTCCGGCGAAAAGCTCACCGACGTTACGCCCCGGACGACTTTCACGCCGGGCGGCGAGCCAACCATCGAGCGGCCCTTGCGGCGCGGGAAGGGGCGCTAGTGCCCCGTTTCCGAAGTGCGTGATGCGGCACTCTCTGACACGCACTGCGGAAACAAAGGGGCACGAGCAACAATATGATTCTAGTGCCGCTTATCGATTTGACGTTCCTGAACGAGCTCGCAGCAGGTGGCGCAGGAACGTCAAATCGGCGGCACTAGCCGCCCTCCTGCGGCCTGTGCCGCATCACCCCACCATAGTGTCATGCAGCCATGACGGCCGGGGGCTTGTGCTCGCGCGTGGCTCTTGCCACTTGTCGGCGCATGTCCGCCGCGCCCGCGCTCGCTGTCCGCGATCTCACCAAGATCTACAAGACTGGAACCGCCGTCGCCGGCATTTCCTTCGCGCTTGAGCCCGGCACGGTCACCGGACTGCTCGGCGGCAACGGCGCCGGCAAGACCACGACCATCGCCATGATCATGGGGCTCGTGGCCCCGACCTCGGGCACCGTCGAAGTGCTTGGCCGGCAGATGCCGCGCGATCGCTATCATCTGTTGCATCGCATGAACTTCGAGAGCCCGTACGTGGAGATGCCGCATCGCCTCTCGATCCGGCAGAACCTGAAGATTTTCGGCAAGCTCTACGGCGTGCGGGACATCGCCGCCCGAATTGCTCAGCTTGCAGAGGAACTCGATCTTGCCGACCTGCTCGACCGCGCCGCCGGCAAGCTGTCGGCCGGGCAGAAGACCCGGGTGTCGCTCGCCAAGGCGTTGATCAACAGCCCGGAGCTCCTGCTGCTCGACGAGCCGACGGCATCGCTCGATCCCGACACCGCCGACTGGGTGCGCGGCCGGCTCGAGCGTTTTCGCGACGAGCGGCGTGCGACCATCCTGCTCGCGTCGCACAACATGGCCGAGGTCGAGCGCATGTGTGAGCACGTGATCATGATGAAAAAGGGCGTCATCGTTGATTACGACACGCCGGCGCGCCTGCTGACGCGTTACGGCCGCACCAATCTGGAAGAGGTCTTCCTCGACGTGGCGCGCAACACCGGCGTACGGGAGGCGGCGCAATGAGCGTGCCGGTGCAGACGCAATCCCGTCGCGTGGAGCCGGCCATCCGCTTCCACCCCGCGTTTTCGTGGGCGCGCGTCTTCGCCATGGTGCAGCGCTATTGGTACCTGCTGCGCTCGTCGTGGCCGCGCGTGCTCGATCTCATCTATTGGCCGACCGTGCAGATGTGCATGTGGGGCTTCCTGCAGATGTATGTCGGCCAACAGGGCGGCGTCGTTGCGCGTGCCGGTCAGACTTTCCTCGGCGCGGTGATGCTGTGGGACATGCTGTTCCGCGGCCAGCTCGGGTTCTCGATCTCGTTCCTCGAGGAGATGTACTCGCGCAACTTGTCGAACCTGCTGATCTCGCCGTTGCGGCCGATGGAGTTCGTTACCTCGCTGATGATCATGAGTGTCATCAGGCTTGCGGTCGGCATGGTGCCGGTATCGATCCTCGCCATCCTGTTCTTTGGCTTCAATCTGTGGGCGCTCGGCTTCGGGCTGGTGGCGTTCTTCGTCAACCTGATGCTCACCGGCTGGGCCGTCGGGATCTTCGTGTCGGGCCTACTGCTGCGAAACGGGCTCGGCGCCGAGAACATGGCCTGGTCGATCATGTTCCTGCTGTTGCCGCTCACCTGCGTCTACTACCCGGTCAGCGTGCTGCCCGGCTGGCTGCAGACGATCGCCTGGTCCCTGCCGCCGACCTACGTGTTCGAGGGCATGCGCGCCCTGCTGCTCGACCACGTCTTCCGCGCAGACCTCATGCTGCAGGCGCTCGCCGTCAATATGGTGCTGTTTATGCTGGCGATTTTGGCCTTCCTGGAGTTCCTGAAGAGCTCCCGCCGGCATGGTTCCCTGCTCGCCGGCGGCGAAT
>Ga0105245_10002967_pt1 | contig 15205 bp, 16 predicted proteins | sample KBSM54metaG_FD_81523 | JGI IMG/M metagenome (GOLD analysis project Ga0105245, IMG submission 81523) | Miscanthus rhizosphere microbial communities from Kellogg Biological Station, Michigan, USA - KBS M5-4 metaG | ecosystem: Host-associated > Plants > Roots > Rhizosphere > Soil | place... | reverse complement strand
TGATCGGCCTCGCCGCTGCGCATCAGGCCGTGGTCGACGAACACGCAGGTGAGCTGCTCGCCGATCGCCTCATGGATCAGCACCGCCGCCACTGCTGAATCGACGCCGCCCGACAGGCCGCAAATCACCCTCCCCTTGCCGACCTGCGCCCTGATCTCGGCGATCTTGGCGGCGCGGAATTCGGCCATCGTCCAGTCGCCGGCGAGGCCGCAGACATGACGGGCGAAATTGGCGATCAGCTTGGCGCCATCCGGCGTGTGTACGACCTCGGGGTGGAACATCGTCGAATAGAAGCGCCGCGCCTCGTCGGTCGCGACCGCGAACGGGGCACCGGGCGAGCGGGCGACGACGCTGAAGCCCTCAGGCAGCCGGTCGACCCGGTCGCCATGGCTCATCCATACCTGGTGCCGCTCGCCCTCCGCCCAGAGGCCGTCGAACAAAGCGGAGGTGCCGACAATGTCGATCATCGCATCGCCGAATTCGCGATGGTCGGACTGGATCACCTCGCCGCCGAGCTGCGCGCACATGGTCTGCTGGCCGTAGCAGATGGCGAGGATGGGGAGCCCGGCCTCGAAAAAGCCCTGCGGCGCGCGCGGGCTTTCCGCCGTGTTTACCGAGGCAGGGCCGCCGGACAGGATGATGCCCTTTGGCTGGAGCCGGTCGAACGCGGCCTGGGCCGACTGGAACGGGGCGATCTCGCTATAGACCCCCGCTTCACGTACGCGGCGGGCGATGAGCTGAGTCACCTGGCTGCCGAAATCAACGATGAGGATCGAGTCGCTGGGCTGTGTCATGCGGCCAGATAGCAGATGCGCGGCTGACGGGAAGCCCCGAGCGAACGGGGCGCTCCGGTTGCCGCGTTACTTCGCCGCCACCGCGTTCCCGTCGATCGTCACCTGCTCCACACCCTTTTCGCCGACCCGGCAGGTAAAGGCGCGGCGATCGGTGACGGGCGCGCGATAGTCGTCGCGTAAAGCCAGCGTACCACGGACGATCCAGTCCGAGGCCACCGCATCGACGATCGTCACCTTGTCGATCTTCGAGACGCGGGCGTAGCGGCGCCCCTCGCTCTCGGCCGAGGCGACGCACGCGTCGACCGCGGCTTCCTCGTCGGTGCGTGCGCGGGGCGCCACGCCGCCATCGCCATTGCCATCGCCGCTCACGACCGGCGGCGGTGGCTGATCGTCCGATGCGCCGATCGGTTCGGGCGCCGGCGCCTTGTGCTTGCCACTCGAGAGGATCGCGAACAATCCGCCCGCGAGCAGGGCGCCGAGCAGAACATCGCCGCCATCGACATGATCATGGCCGCGGTGGCGCGGGCCGTGCCATTGCGCTTCGGCCGGCACCGTAGCGAGACTTATCGCCGCCAGGGCCATGACCGCGCCCGACTTGCCGAAGATCGTCATATCCGCCCCTTTTCGATTCGTTAGCGTATCGATAGCTCCGACCGACTTTCGCTGCGATGAACCGAGGCGGCCTTGAAGGCGGTCACGGCCCTGTGCCACAGGACAGACCAGACGGTCGGAAGGGGCATGAATGGCGGACGGCGACAAATTCCAGCAGATGGCGCGTGCCGCCTTCGAGCCGATGGTCGCGGCTGCCGCGGGGGATGCGCGCAAGCTCACCGCCCTCGCCACCATGGCGCAGCGCATCGGTCTGTCGTCGCGAATCTACCCGCTCGCGCGGGAAGCCCAAATGCTCGCTCCGGATGATTCCGACATCCAGTTCCAGACCCGCGCCCTTATCGCGGCATCGGTCCAGGGCTGGCATTTCTACATGGTCCGCGATGAAGCCCGCAACAACGACTATCAAGCTGCGATCGAACGCGCGGTCGGGCCGAATACGAGGGTGCTCGATATCGGCTCGGGCACCGGCCTGCTGGCGATGATGGCGGCACGGGCCGGTGCGAAATCGGTGGTGAGTTGCGAGATGAATCCGGCGATCGCCGATGCCGCGACCGATATCGTCGCGCTGAACGGCTATGCCGACCGGGTCCAGGTGATCGGCAAGAAATCGACTGACCTCGATCCCGAGGCTGATCTCGGCGGACGAGTCGATCTGCTGGTGTCCGAGATTATCGCCGGCAATCTCCTGTCCGAGGGCGTACTGCCGGTGATGACCGACGCGGTCTCGCGGCTGCTGGCGCCGGGCGGGCGCATGATCCCGGAATCGGGTCATGTCGTGGTGTCGCTGGTCGACCTGGCGGATTTCGGCCGGCGCGCCATGGGGGATGTCTCCGGCTTCGACATGCGGCCATTCAACCGGCTCGACGCCCCGCTGCGCAAGATCGGCACCGGCAACCGGGGCATCACCCTGCGCGGCGAGGCGGCCGATATGTTCGGCTTTGATTTCACCAGCGGCGGGCCGTGGCGCAACCAGCAGCGCAGCATCGACCTCGTCGCGGACGGCGGCAGGGTGAATGGCGTGATCCAGTGGATCAGGCTCCAGATCGACGCGGAGACCGTGCACGAGAACCGGCCTGTCCCGGGCGGGATGTCGAGCTGGGCGGCCCTGGTGATGCCCTTCTCGCGATCGATCACGCCGCCAGCGGGCACGAAGATCCAGGTCCATGGCGCGCATGACGACCACAGCGTGCGAATCTGGGTCGATGAGCGGCAGTTCGCAGGGATATAGGCAGCCATGGTGCGGCCTAACCCCGCGCCTGGCTGGCCGATTTCCCTGTTATGGGCGCTTTAACAGGGAATTTTTTCTTTTTTCCGCGATTTTCGAGCTCCAAATCCAGCTTAAGTGAATAATATCAAATCCTTAGAAAATTTCTTTGTTTCGATAACAGGGAAATCCGCGGCGATAACAGGGAATTTCCGCGCCACTGCGAAGCTTTCCTGAGCAAAGACGATTGAGCCTCCTCTATCTTGATGGTCATGTGAAAGAGCGAAGCGGGAGCAAGATGGACGCCCGCCGGAACGCACAATGCGACGATCCGCGTGCAGGTTGAATCACATCATGCCCTCAGTCGAGCCGCCCGGGCTCGTCGAGATGGATGGCGATCAGGAAACAGCTCAACTTCGGTCGCGCTTGCCGAACAGGCTCCATAACAGCGACGCCTGCAGCGCCAGGCCGATGCCGCGCAGGATCAGCAGGATGATCGAGATGAGAACCGAGCTGCCGCCCCAGAAGGGCGAACGCCCGTCGGGCGCGTAGGGGAAAAGCAGGTCGACCGCATAACCGGGAGCATCGAAGGCGTGCAATGATTTCGGCAGCGCGTAGTTCGCGCCCGGGACCGGCGCCCATCCGGCCTTGTTGCAGGCGGGGGGATCATCCTCATAGGACTGGAAGCACGGGTCGCTGATCACTGATCGCTCTATCGGCACGATCAGGCCGCTGGTGTGAAGCGCGGCAACCGAACCCACCGAGACCAGGTACATTGCCAGGAGCAGCGCGAGCGCACGCTCGGGATGAAAGGCAAGGCGCTGCAATGCGAGATATAAAGCGCGCGACCACCGCCGGGCGCGCGAGCTGGCGCTCTGGTTGACACGCGCCTGCACCTCGATGGCGAGCAGCGCGGCATCGTCCTGAGCGTTGGCTGCATCCAGACAGGCAATCAGTGTCCGGCCATTATCGACGAAATGCTCGGGCTCGAGCGCGAGCCAGGCGATATGGTTCTTCAGCGGCGCCGGGTTCTTCCGCTGATAGCTGAAGCCCGACATGTGGAGATTGCCGGGTTCAGGCCAGGACATCAGGCCATCCGCCAATTTATCGCGAAGCGTGGCGATCTCGGCATCGCGCAAGGTCATCACTGACCCCGGTTGGAGCGTGATGCCGCCCCAGAACAGCGCCCTCGCCCTGATGCGCGAGCCGCCGAACGCCTCTCCGACATGCTCGGCGACCGTCATGCCATTGGGCGAGGGGTCGTCTGCGGCATCGGGCACGCCGAAGCGCGCTCCGGTGCAATCGATCACACCCTCGATCGTCGCGTCCCGCAACAGCAGCGCCCTGTCCACCCTCACGTCGCGCAGGAAGAGATTGCCGCGCAACGACAATACGCGTGCGTCCAGCGAATGGAGACGCGAGCCGTCGAGGGTAAGGCTCCGGCACGCCAGCCCACGCATCGTCACCGGCCCTTCGAAAACGCAGTCTCTGAAGGCCAGGCTGCGATCGAAAACAAGCTCATCCAGGCCGAGCGAGTCCGTGACCCTGACCTTGCTGAAGCCGAGTGGGGTAGAGCGCCCGGTCAGCGCGGTTTGCAGCGCAATCAGCAGTCCACGCAGTGCGTCCCCGGTCACAACGGGTTGCGGCCCGGAAAAATCAAAGCCGGTTACGCCCGCAAACGCCCGTCTGACCGCGCCATCGCTGAAATCCACCAACCCGGCATCCAGCGCCGCGATCAGTGTCTTGAGGGGAGGCAAAGCCCGCTGGGAGGCACTGCGCGAGAAAATCGCGGTCAACCTGTCAAACGCCTTCACGATCCGGGTTTGCATGCTGAGCGAATGCGCGACGCAGGTTCGACGCCCGTATCCGGCGGCGGAGGTTCGGAAGCCGTACAATCGGCGGCGCGCTGCTCTTCGGCCCTGAAAAAGGCCCTTGCCTTGGCGCATCTGGGTGGTGGGGGCGGCTCCTGTTCCGGCACCGTGCAGCGCGCCCTGGCGGCCGCTATCTCGTCAGGCTGCTCGGGCGCTGTGCACCTGCCGGGTACCGGCGGATCGGGTTCATGATCGATGAAATAGCCGACCAGGGCCTCGCAATCCTGCCGGTAACGCCGGGTCCACAGGATATGGGCGTGCCAGATCGCATCGACCGCGGCATCCGGCCGTCGGCGCGCGGCTGAATTCGAGAGAAAGGCAATATAGGCGCGGCGATGGTCTTCCGCAGCGTCGGCCGACCAGCCCCGCTCCGCCCTCACCTGTTCGACGATATCGTCAATCGCCAACATCGTGCCGCGCCCCCTGTCATGAGACGGCGCGAAGATAACCCAAAAGAAAAGGCCCCGCTAGCGCGAGGCCTTTCCAACTCCAACCAGGATGGTTGCGATCAGGCGGCCTGATCGTAATCCTCGTCGGTCATGACCGGGCCCGAATCCTGGCCCTTGGCCGAGACGTCGCGGTCGACGAATTCGATGATCGCGATCGGCGACGCGTCCGAAGCGCGGATGCCGGCCTTGATGATGCGGGTATAGCCGCCGTTACGATCGGCGTAGCGCGGACCGAGCACCTCGAACAGCTTCACCAGCTGGGCGTCGTCGAGCAGCCGGGCGTGCGCCAGGCGGCGGTTCGACAGGCCGCCCTTCTTGGCGAGCGTGATCAGCTTCTCGACATAGGGGCGAAGCTCCTTCGCCTTGGCGGTCGTGGTGGTGATCTGCTCATGCTTGATGAGCGCTGCCGACATGTTGCGGAACAGGGCTATGCGGTGGGCCGAGGTCCGCTGAAGCTTACGGCCGCCTACGCGATGACGCATTGGTATTTCCTTCGTTCGTTAAGGGGCCGGATGAGGTACCCCAGACCAGGCGGTGTTGAGGGCCACCGCCCATTGCCCATCTCTTCGATGCAGCGCCGCGGCAAAGCCGCGTCGTCGGACGGCGCCTTTGGCCCCGCCGGCCGGGCCTCGCGATCATCCCGGGATTAGCGTCGCTAATCCCGGACGCGAGGCTCAGCCCATGATCTCCTGCTCAAGCTTCTTCGCCATCTCTTCGATGTTTTCCGGCGGCCAGCCCGGGATTTCCATCCCGAGACGGAGACCCATCGAAGACAGCACTTCCTTGATTTCGTTCAGCGACTTGCGGCCGAAATTCGGGGTGCGCAGCATCTCGGCTTCGGTCTTCTGGACCAGATCGCCGATATAGATGATGTTGTCGTTCTTGAGGCAGTTGGCCGAACGCACCGACAGTTCGAGCTCGTCGACCTTCTTGAGAAGGTAACGGTTGATCTGCTGGGTATCGCCCGAGACATCGCCGCTCGCCGCGGGGGCCGCATGGCCAATCGGGGCCGAGCGTGCGACCGACGAATCGTCGAAGTGGACGAACAGCGCGAGCTGGTCCTGCAGGATACGGCCGGCATAGCCGACTGCGTCCTCGGGCGTGATCGTGCCGTCGGTCTCGATGGTGAGCGTCAGCTTGTCGTAATCGAGCTCCTGCCCGACGCGGGTGTTCTCGACCTTGTACGACACCTGCCGCACCGGCGAGTAGAGCGCGTCGATCGGGATCAGGCCGATCGGGGCGTCCGCCGGACGGTTCGCGACCGCGGCGACATAGCCCTTACCGACATCGGCGGTGAGCTCCATGTTGAGCGTCGCGCCTTCGTCGAGATGGCAGATCACGAGACCGGGGTTCATCACTTCGATGTCGCCCGAAACCGCGATGTCGCCGGCCTTGACTTCGCCTGGGCCGGTTGCGGAAAGCTGGAGGCGCTTCGGCCCCTCGCCCTGCATGCGCAGCGCGATCTGCTTCACGTTGAGGACGATATCGGTCACGTCCTCGCGAACGCCCGCCAGCGACGAGAATTCATGGAGGACATTCTCGATCTTGATCGAGGTGACGGCAGCACCCTGAAGCGACGACAGCAATACGCGGCGCAGCGCGTTGCCGAGCGTCAGGCCGAAGCCACGCTCGAGCGGCTCGGCCACGAAGGTCGCCTTGCGCTTGGGATCGCCGCCAGGCTTCTTTTCGAGGCCATTGGGCTTCTTCAGTTCCTGCCAGTTCTTAGCATTGACGGACACGGGCTTCCCCTTGGTTTTGGGCCGAAGCGGGGGAGCTTCGACCATGAAGGAATCGACCGCGCAGCGTGATCAATCGCGCGCGACCGAGACGAAAATCAGACGCGGCGGCGCTTGGAGGGCCGGACGCCATTATGCGGGATCGAGGTCACGTCGCGGATCGAAGTGATCTGGAACCCAACCGCCTGCAACGCACGAAGCGCCGATTCGCGGCCCGAACCCGGACCCTTTACTTCCACTTCGAGCGTGCGGACGCCGTGCTCGGCGGCCTTTTTGCCGGCATCCTCGGCCGCGACCTGAGCCGCGTACGGGGTCGACTTGCGTGAGCCCTTGAAGCCCATCATGCCGGCCGACGACCACGAAATCGCGTTGCCCTGGGCATCCGTGATCGTGATCATGGTATTGTTGAAGCTGGCGTTCACATGTGCGACGCCAGAGGTGATGTTCTTGCGCTCGCGGCGCTTAATGCGCTGTGGTTCGCGTGCCATGGTGAAATTCCTGACCTGTAGCTCTCGTTACACCGGGGACGTTCCTTGCGGAAACCTGCCTCCGGCGGAGTAAACCGTCCCCCGGACGGTTTACTTCTTCTTGCCGGCGATCGGCTTTGCCTTGCCCTTGCGAGTGCGCGCATTGGTATGCGTGCGCTGGCCGCGAACCGGCAGGCCCTTGCGATGGCGCAGCCCACGATAGCAGGCCAGATCCATCAGGCGCTTGATGTTCATCGCGGTCTGGCGACGAAGATCGCCTTCCACCGTGTAATCAGCGTCGATCGCTTCACGGATGTGGAGCACTTCCTGATCCGTCAGGTCCTGCACGCGCGCGGTATCGGGGATGCCGAGCTTGGTGATGATTTCCTTGGCCTTGGTGTTGCCAATGCCGTGGATATAGGTGAGCGCGATAACAACGCGCTTGTTGGTCGGGATGTTGACACCCGCAATACGAGCCATGAAATTTAGTCTCCTGCTCCACGGGGCGTGCATGGCTGCAACCACCCCATCTCATCGCGTTGCATACCGAAACGCAAGACAACGGCGAGCGCAGACAAGCGCCGCCGGGACCCGGTGTTTCGGAATAGGTGCCAGATAAGAGCCGCGTGTTGGACTGTCAAGCGGCAGAACGGCTGCACCCGAGCCATTTGTCACTATCGCATATTTGGCGCAGATCGCAAACTGACGAAATCATGCCAGGATATTCACCGCCCGCGCCGCCACCAGCGCGATCGTCAGCAGCGAGATGGCGGATTCGGTCATCATCAGCAGCTTGGCACGGCCCGACAGCGGCAGCGTGTCGGTCGGCGAGAAAGCGGTCGCATTGGTGAAGGACAGATAGAGATAGTCGATGAAACCCGGCGACCAGGTACAGGGCTCGCGCGGCTCGCCGATCGTCATTTGCGGATAGAGGAAATCGCATTTCTCGGTTTCGACCAGCCCGCGCGTCGCCGGGCCGCCATGATCGATGCTCCAGAACCACAAAGCGAAGACGATGACGTTAGTCGCCCAGATATTGAGTGCGTCGAGCAGCAGCGTCTGGCCGATCTTCGTGGCGCTGCCCGCGAGCAGATCATGGACAAGCTCGAGCAACGCCCCGAAATTGATGATCGTGATCAGCGCGGTCAGGAACAACGCCAGCCGGCGGATCATCCGCCTTTCCCAGGCGATGCGCTGCCAGTGGTGGTCGGCCTGCGCCTCGCGCGCATTCGCCTGAGTCCAGGCGGTCGCGGCGGACAGGGGCAGGAGCAGCGCGATCTCGACCCCCGGCGCGAGCCAGCGCGGCCCGATCGTCAGATCGTTGAACATCAGGAGTTGAAGTCCGGCAATCAGCGCCACCGACCCTCGGGCGAGCCAGAAATCCCATGCATGGGTATGTATCGCCTTCAGCGTCCAGCTCACCGCCACCCCCTGTCCTGCATCCCAGATCTCACGCGGGTAGCACGATTGCCGCGATCAGGCCCGGCATGTTGTCGCCAAGCTCGAGCCGCCCGCCATGCAGCCGCGCGACCGCCTCGATCAGCGACAGGCCGAGCCCGGCGCCTGGAGTGCTGCGGGCATTGTCGAGCCTGCCGAACCGGCGCAGCGCCTGCCCGCGATCCGCCTCGGCGATGCCAGGACCGCGATCCTCCACCTGAATGCGGATCTCGCTTGCCCGTGCACTCAGCCGCAACGTCACCTCGCCACCCGCGACGGCATGGCGGAGCGCATTGTCGATCAGGTTGGTGATTGCCTGAGTCATCAATTCGCGGTGAAGAGTGAGCCGGCGCGGCGGCGTTTCCAGCACCGTCATGAAACGCATATCGGCATCTTCGGCGACCGGGGCGTAGAGCTCGGCGATCTCCTCGATCAGCGCCGATGGATCGAGGCTGGCGAAACGATCCCGGGACACCGATTCCGAGCGGGTGATCTCCATCAGCATCGACAGCATCCGCATCACCAGATCAGTCTCGGCGAGCAGGCCCGCAAGTGCCGCATCGCGTTGTGCCGGATCAGCGACGAGCAGTGCAGTCTCGGTCTTTGCCCGCAGCCTTGCGATCGGCGAACGCAGATCATGGGCGAGGCTGTCGGTGACCAGCCTGAGTTCGGCCATCAGCCGTTCGACCTTGTCCAGCATCGCGTTGAGCCGGGTCGCGAGCCGATCGAACGCATCGCCACCGCCGGGCGCGCTCGCCACCCGCAGCGACAGATCGCCACCGGCCACGCCCTCGATCACATCGGCGACCCGGTTCAGTCGGCGCCCGACATAGCGTGTCACGACCAGTCCACCGCCGATGCCGAGCCCGAGCGACAATGCGGTCGCGAGCAACAGCGCACGCTCGATCCCGCGCTGCTCCTGCTCCCAATCGTCGAGCAACCGGCCGCTCACCAGCCGGTAATCGCCGATCTGCCGCACCGCATAGCCGGCTTCGCGCTCGGACCAGGGCCGCGCCTTGCCCAGCCGACTGATCTTGAAGGCAAGCGTTCCGGGCGAGCCGATCGCCGCCACATTCGGCCCGACCCCTGCGACACGCCGGCCATCGGCATCGATAACGGCAATGATCAGCGACAGGTCGCCGGGCGCCCTCGCCTCCTCGATCGCGCGGTGGAGCGCAGGCAAGCCGCCGGTACGCCAGACAGCGACCAGCGCATCGGATTGCTCGATCGTATCGCGGCGCAGTGCGTCGATCGCGTCGTCATGGATTTGCCGCCACACAAAGGCGACGAGAACCAGGTTGGAAACCAGCGCCAGCGCGATCGCGAGCAACGCGATCCGCGCAGTGACCGACAATCTCATCCGGCCTCAGCCGACAGCCGATAGCCGGCGCCGCGGACCGTATGGAGGATCGGCGCGCCGAACCCCTCCTCGATCTTGCGCCGCAGCCGGCCGATATGGACGTCCACGACATTCGAGCCGGGGTCGAAATGATAGTTCCAGATCTTCTCGAGCATCATGGTGCGGGTGACGACCTGGCCGGCGTGGCGGGCGAGATATTCGAGCAGGTTGAATTCGCGCGCGCCGAGCGCGATCGAGCGGCCGTCGCGCGTGACAGTGCGGGCGAGCAGATCGATTTCGAGATCGCCGACGTTGAGCCGGGTCGGCTGCGCATCCGCCGCGATACGGTCCGTGCGGCGCAGCAGCGCCTCGATCCGCGCCGACAGTTCGGCGAAGGAGAAGGGCTTGACCAGATAATCATCGGCACCGGCGCGCAAGCCATCGACCCGATCATCGACCGTTGCGAGCGCTGACAGGACCATCGCGGGAGTGCGGATGCCGGCCGCACGGATCGCGCCGATCATCGCAAGACCATTCAGCCCCGGCAGCATGCGATCCGCGATGATGAGATCGAAAATGCCTTCGCTGGCAAGGAACAGCCCATCGCGGCCATCGCCGCATGATTCCACGGCAAAGCCCGCCTCGCTCAGTCCCTTGGCGAGATATCCGGCGGTGGCGGGGTCGTCCTCGACGATCAGGATCTTGCGGGTCATTGGCTGCATTCCGGGGCGGGTTCCTCCAGCCTAAAGCATCGCGCCGATACCTGGGAACCGGTTTTTCGCCCCAAAAACGACGCGGCCAAGAAATTGGCCGGCGGAAAGCGAACCTTCCGCCGGCCGCAGCGCCCCCGGGAGTGCGGACGCTGATCTCGAGAAGTGTCCAGGCTCCGCTATGCAGCCCGGGCCTCGCAGATAACCCGCGCCGCGACACCGTCCGATGACGGCGGCGTGAAGAGTTTGTCATGCGGCAGAATCCCTCTTCCCCTGGGGGAGGGGAAAAAGCTTATTTGCTTTTGTCGGCGGGGTCGCCCGGCGGCGGCGCCAGAGCGGCCGCTTTCAGCCCGGCGAGCTGAAGTCCAAGCACTTCGTCCACTTTGGGGGCGAGCGTGTCCGCGCCCGCCTTGACATAACCGCTCACCACGTAATCGAGTGTCAGCGTTGTCGCGTTCGAGCCTTCGGGATCGAGCTTGAATGTCAGCGTGCCAACTACCGCCTCGGCCTGGAGCGGACCGAGCGCGCTCGACAACCGCATCATCCGCGGTGCTTCGACATAGATGATCCGGCCATGTTCGACGCTGCCCTTATGGCCGGGCAGCCGCTCGCAGAAGCAGCCGGTCGCCTGGGCATCGAGATAGAGATCGGCTGAGTCGCCTGAATAGGTGTGCTCCTTGTTCCACCAGCGTTGCGGCGCGCGGAGCGTATCCCAGACCTGCTGGATCGGCGCGTCGATAGTGACTGACTGGTGGATGACCATCGTCGTCGGAGTCGCGGCGGTGACCTCGGCCGCCGACGGCACCGCGAGCGGAAGCGCGAGCACCGCGCTTAACAAACCGAGCCATTTCATCCGCGTCCTCCCCAGACTGAGAGAGGCATCATATGCGCTGGCGGGGGGACGGCAAGCCGAAGTGCAGCCGCCTTTTTTCGTGTTACGCCTTGCCGTCCAGGATCGCCTCGATCGCGTGTGCCACGTCCTCGATATCGGCCATGCCATCGACCCGCGACAACAGCCCGCGCGCCTCGTAGATCGGCAGGATCGGCTCGGTCTTGGCCCGATATTCGGCCATGCGCTTCCGCACGGTTTCCTCATTATCGTCTTCGCGGCGGACGAAATGCGTCGAGGAGCAGACATCGCAGACGCCCGGAACCCGGGGCAGCTTGTTGCGATCGTGATAGCCCTCACCGCATTTGGCGCAGGTGTAACGCCCGGTGACCCGGTCAACCAGCGCGTCCTCGTCGACATGAAGCTCGATGACATGGTCGAGCGTCCGGCCGCGCGCGGTGAGCAGCTCATCGAGCTGCTCGGCCTGGGCCGCGGTGCGCGGATAGCCGTCGAAGATCACGCCGTTCAGCGTATCGGGCATGTCGAGCCGCTCACCGATGATGCCGGAGACGATCTCGTCCGGCACCAGGCCGCCAGCCTCCATGATCGGCTTGGCCTTGAGGCCAACCGGGGTGCCGGCATTCTTGGCCGCACGCAACATGTCACCGGTCGAGAGCTGCACCATCCCGCGATCGGCCATCAGCCGACTCGCCTGGGTGCCCTTGCCCGCCCCCGGCGGACCCAGGAGAATGATATTCAAGCCCGCATTCCTCTCGGTATCGCGTCGCCCCTCTTAACGAAGACGCCCGCCCTTCAATTTAGCCTTTTTGATCAGATCGCCATATTGATGCGCAAGCAAGTGGCTTTGGATCTGGGTAACGGTATCCATCGTCACGTTGACGACGATCAGCAGGCTGGTCCCGCCCAGGGTGAACGGAATCGCGAGCTCCGACGACAGCCATTCCGGCAACAGGCAGATGATGGTCAGATAGGCGGCGCCGATGACGGTGATGCGCGTCAGCACATAATCGAAATAGGTCTCGGTGTTCTTGCCCGGGCGGATGCCGGGGATGAAACCGCCATAGCGCTTCAGATTGTCCGCCGTCTCTTCCGGATTGAACACGACCGCTGTGTAGAAGAAGGAAAAGAAGATGATGCCAGCACCGTAGAGAACCAGATACACCAGGCTGCCGCGGGCGAGATACTGGCTGAGCGTGATGACGATATCGCCCCAGCGGGTATCGGTCGAGACGTTCTTGCCCATCATCTGAATGATGGTCAGCGGCATCACCAGCAGCGACGAAGCGAAGATCGGCGGAATCACGCCGGCGGTGTTGAGCTTGAGCGGCAGATGGCTGCGATCCGCCTGCATGCCGCCGGTTCGGGTCTGTCGCTTCGGATACTGGATCAGGATGCGTCGCTGCGCGCGCTCCATGAAGCAGATGAACAGCACGATCGCGACCACGCCAACGACGATGCCCAGCGTCTGGAACCCGCTCGTCCCGCCATTACCGGTCCGCGCGCTTTCGAGCATGTTGTAGATCGTGGTCGGCAGGTTCGCGACGATGCCGGCCATGATGATCAGCGACATGCCGTTGCCGATACCGCGGCTGGTGATCTGCTCACCCACCCACATCAGGAACATGGTGCCGCCGACCATGGAGATCACCGCGCCGATGCGGAACATCAGGCCGGGATCGATCACTGCCTGCGCGGCGTGGGAAGCGCCAACCGCCTCGAGACCGACAGCGATGAAATAGCCCTGGATCGCAGTCAGGCCGACCGTGCCGTAGCGGGTGTACTGGTTGAGCCGCTTGCGCCCGCTCTCACCCTCTTTCTTGATCGCGGCGAGCGTCGGCGACAGCGAGGTCGCGAGCTGCACCACGATCGAGGCGGTGATATAGGGCATCACGCCGAGCGCGATCAGGCTCATACGCTTCAGCGAACCGCCCGAGAAAGTGTTGAAGAAATCGAGGACGCCGCCGGTGGTGTCCTTGGAGAGCTGGGCCAGTATGGTCGGGTCGATGCCCGGCAGCGGCACATAGCTCAGCATCCGGAAAACGATCAGCGCGCCGATGGTGAACCAGAGGCGCTTCTTGAGATCGGTGGCCTGCGAGAATTTCGACAGACTGATGCCGGAGGCCATTGAGTCGGCTGCGGATGCCATATTGGTGATCGTCCCAAAAAGATCGGGGGAAACAAAAGCGGCGGGAAACGTTTGACCGCCCCGCCGCTCATATAGGGGCCCGATCGGGCTTGTCTAAGGGCCTTTATGCATCTTCGCGACGAACGGGGCCGGATCGGCCCCGCTCATCGGCGAAAACAACGGCAATCAGGCCTTGCGCGCCTCGAGCTTCGCGGCGCGAACCTTGCCTTTCTTGGCAGCGGCCTTCTCGGCAGCCGGCACGACGTCAATCACGTCGACCTTGCCGCCGGCCTTCTCGACCGCCTCGATCGCGCCCTTCGACGCGCCGGCGACGGTGAAGCTGAGCTTGGCGCTGAGCTCGCCCTTGCCGAGCAGGCGGACGCCGTCCTTGCCGCCACGGGCGAGGCCGGCTGCCTTGAGCGCGGCGTGATCGAGTGCCGCACCGGCTTCGATCTTGCCGGCGTCGACCGCCTTCTGGATCGCGCCGAGATTCACCTCGGCATAATCCTTGGCGAAGATGTTGTTGAAGCCGCGCTTCGGCAGCCGCATGTGGAGCGGCATCTGGCCGCCTTCGAAGCCGGCGATGGACACGCCCTCACGGCTCTTCTGGCCCTTGATGCCGCGGCCGCCGGTCTTGCCCTTGCCGGAACCGATACCACGGCCGACCCGCATCCGGGATTTACGCGCGCCCTGATTGTCGCGGAGTTCGTTCAGTTTCATTTCGTGCACTCGCTTTCGCTTTTGTCGCGCCAACCTCTCCCCGGAGGGAGAGGTGATTCATCAACCCTCGACAGACACCATGTGCGCGACCTTGCGGATCATGCCCCGAACCTCGGGGCTGTCCTGCAGTTCACGCGTCTTGTGCATCTTGTTGAGGCCGAGACCGATCAGCGTTGCGCGCTGATCCTTCTCGCGGCGGATCGGCGAACCCGTCTGGGTCACCTTGATCGTGCCGCCAGCGGCTTCTTTCTTCTTCGCCATCTGTCTTACTCCGCAATCGCTGCGGCATCAGCCTCGGCGGCCTGCGAGCCACCACGGCCTAGCAGGTCGGCGATCTTCTTGCCGCGACGCTGCGCGACCGACTTCGGGCTGACCTGTGCGGTCAGCGCCTCGAAGGTCGCACGGATCATGTTGTACGGGTTCGACGTGCCGACCGACTTGGTCACCACATCGGCCACGCCCAGGCTCTCGAACACGGCGCGCATCGGGCCACCCGCGATGATGCCGGTGCCCTGCGGCGCCGAACGCACGGTCACGAGGCCAGCGCCGAAATGGCCCTTGCCGTCATGATGCAGCGTACGACCTTCGCGGAGCGGAACGCGGACCATTGCCTTCTTGGCGGCTGCCGTCGCCTTGGAAATGGCTTCCGGCACTTCGCGCGCCTTGCCATGACCAAAGCCGACCCGGCCCTTGCCGTCGCCGACAACGACGAGTGCTGCAAAGCCGAAGCGCTTGCCGCCCTTCACCGTCTTCGAGACGCGGTTGATGTGGACCAGCTTCTCGATCAGCTCTTCGCCGCCTTCGTCGTCGCCGCCACGGCCACCGCGACGATTGTCGTCGCGACGACCGCGATTGCCGCCGCCGCGATTGTCGCGACCACCGCCGCCGCCG
>Ga0105245_10002962_pt1 | contig 15223 bp, 15 predicted proteins | sample KBSM54metaG_FD_81523 | JGI IMG/M metagenome (GOLD analysis project Ga0105245, IMG submission 81523) | Miscanthus rhizosphere microbial communities from Kellogg Biological Station, Michigan, USA - KBS M5-4 metaG | ecosystem: Host-associated > Plants > Roots > Rhizosphere > Soil | place... | reverse complement strand
GGCCCGGCGAGTCGTGGTTCCTCGCGATCACGACGACCGGGCGCGTGTGATCGGCGGCGAGGGCGAGCAGCGCTTGGTACACGACGTCTTCCGCGTCGGGCGCCGGGCCCGCGGTGTCGAACAGGTCGCCCGCCACCAGCACGAGGTCGACGCGTTCACGGTCGGCGATGCCGGCGATCTCGGTGAGCACGGCGCGGTGTTCGTCGATGCGGCTGCGCCCGCGGATCGTCTTGCCGACGTGCCAATCGGACGTGTGCAGCGCGCGCACGGTCAGAACCCGCTGAAGGGATCGTCGGGCTGATCGCTGGCCGGGTTCGCGCCGGCCTCGCTCGCCCGGGTCGCCCACGCCGGGAACGGGAATTGCACGACGATCGGAATCGGAACTTCGGGCTGGCTCACGATCATCGTGCCCGGCTTGATGATCGTGGACCGCTGACGTTGCATGACGGGGAGGAACCCGTATTCACCGCGCGCGGCCTCGGCGGCGTCGAGACGACCGACGACGCGGATCGCGCTGTTGGCGACGACCCGTCGCTCGACCTCGCTCGCGGTCTGCTGCGCGCCGATGAGGATGATGCCGAGGGACCGGCCACGCTCGGCCACATCGAGCAAAATCTCCTTGATCGGACTCGACCCGTCGCGCGGCGCGTACTTGTTGAGCTCATCGAGCACGACGAACTGCAACGGACGCGACTGACCCGAACGCTCCTTGCGCTCGAAGGCCTTGCGCAGGACGACGCCGACCACGAACCGCTTGGCGCGGTCGTTGAGGTTGTGCAGGTCGACGACCGTGACCTGCGCTCGATCGAAGTCGACGGCGTGGGTGTCGGGGTTGGGGATGTCGGCACGGATCAAGTGCTGCACGTGTTGCACCGACGCGTGCAGGCGCCGGATGAACGCGTTGACCGTGCCGGGCCCGATCGCTCGACCCGCCCACTGGTCGGCACCGTCGGGGTCGACCTTCACATCGATGAGCTCGACCAGATCGCGGAAGCTGCGCACGATCTGGCCGTCGATGTTGACCGCACCGTCGCCCGCCGGCATCGCATGTTCGAGCTTCGCCGTGACGTTGCTCACCACGATCGGGTACTGCTGGCGATCGTCTTCGACGTCGGCGAACAGGAACGGCAGCAACCCGTCGTGACAGAACTGCTCGATCGTCCAGAAGAACGACGTGACGCCTTCGGTGCGGGCCCGCACATCGGGACGGCCGACCGTGTCGCCTTTGACGGGCGGAGCGAACACCGACACCGACGAGAACGCACCGGGCGCCAAGCCCAACGCCTTGTAGCGCGCCGCGTCGTCGCTCGACAGCTCGATGTTGGTGTGGTCGAGGAACAACAGGTCTTCGCCCTTGACGTTGAACACGAGTGCCTTCGTGTTCGCGGCCTCGGCGCCGAGCACGCCGGAGTGGAACAGCGAGTAGAGCAAGAACGTGGCGTAGGTGGTCTTGGTGGCCACACCGGAGATGCCGCTGATGTTGACGTGCGCGCCCCGTGTGCCGTCGAGGAACTCGAGGTTGATGAAGTAGGGCTCGTCGTCGCGCGACAGCCCTGCCGCGAGGCGCCGTTGCATCTGGTCGAAGAAGAGCGCCTCGTTGCGGACATCGCCGGTGGCCTTGGCGACCTCTTGGCCGGGCAACGGCGGCACGAACACCTCGGGCTCGAAGCGCGTCGTGGACACCTGGGCCGCTTCGGTCGTCTCCGCGAACAACACGCCCTGCTCGACGAGGAACACGTCGCTGTCGAAGCGCACACCGAGGTGTCGAGCGCGTACCTGCGACACCACGCCGTAGACCTTCACGATCTCGCCGTCGGGCAGCACCCGCTGCAACGCCACGACATCGTCGAGCTGCAGGTAGTGGCCCTCGGCGACCGCGACCCAGAACTCGAGCGGGGTGGCATCTTCGGTGCCGATCACCCGGCCAACGACGTCCATCGTGACGATGGTAAGACGCCCCTGTGACAGTCTCGGGGACCGGCGACGAGACCCTGCTGAACAGGTCAAACAGGCCACGAATTCGGGGAAAATTCGTGTAACGGCGACGGTGATTTCGGGGACCCAAGGGATAGCGTCGCCCGCACCGAGTCTTCCAACGGGCTCGCGTTCAAGCGCCCAACGCGGGCCCGATCGACACGGAGATCCGATGATCAGAATCGGCGGTAGTGCGTATTTGTGGTCTGCGCCTGTGCGCAACCTCACTTGGGTCGCGGCACGCTTCGGCTACCGCTAAGCCGCCGTGCCGTCGCCCTCGCGGTGCCTGACCGCGGGCGACGCTTTCTGTTTCGTCCGTGATCTGGCCGTTCATCAACCAACCGGCGCTCCGCGCGTCGGGCTCGAGCTGGAATGGCTCACGTTCTCGTCGGTCGATGCGTCGCGACGCGTCGACCTGACCGATCTCGCACCCGTTCTCGACACGCTCTCCGGCGCGTTGCCGTGTCGTAGCCGGCTCACCGTCGAGCCGGGTGGGCAGGTGGAGATCAGCACGCAACCGTGGTCATCCGTCGCCGATGCGATCGACGCGGCGCGCACCGACACCGAACGCGTCCGTGCCGCGCTGTGCGACGCGGGCATCGTGATGGTGGGAGCCGGGCTCGACCGATCTCGTCCGCCGACGCGCGTGCTCGACACCCCGCGCTACCGCGCGATGGAGGAGTACTTCGACTCGTTCGGTCGCGACGGACGCACGATGATGTGCAACTCGGCGTCGATGCAGATCAACGTCGACTTCGACGGCGATGTCGGAGAAGCATGGCGGGCCGCGAACATCGTCGCTCCCCTACTCGGTGCGCGGTTCTCCGAACCAGGCGCCAATCGCCTCGGGGTGTGGTCGCGTATCGATCACACGCGCACCGCGCCGGTCGGCGGCGACGAGCCGGGCGACGCGTGGGCGTCGTACGCGCTGGCGGCGCGGGTGATGTTCATCCGCCGCGACGACACCGAGTGCACCCCGATCCTCGACGGCATGACGTTCCGCGACTGGATCAAGCGCGGTCACGCACTCGGCTGGCCGACCGAGGTCGACCTCGAGGAGCACCTCACGACGTTGTTCCCTCCGGTGCGGCCTCGCGGCTACCTCGAGGTACGCACGATCGACGCGCTCGACGACGCGCGCTGGCCCGAGGCGGCCGAGCTGGCGGTGTCGATGTTGCTCGACGGCCCGCAGCGACGGGCGGCGGTGGAGCTCGCATGTCGGTGATCGTCGACGAACTCGAACGTGCTCGGCGCCGAACGCTCGATCTGCTCGCTCCGTTCGACGACGACTTCCTCACCGCGCAGCACTCACCGCTCATGTCGCCGCTTGCGTGGGACCTCGCGCACATCGGCAACTACGAGGACCTGTGGCTCGTCCGAGCGCTGGGCGGTGACGGCGTCGGGCCCCAACACGACGACCTGTACGACGCGTTCCGTCACCCGCGCGCCGATCGCCCGTCGCTGCCGCTGCTGTCGCCGTCGCAAGCACGGGCGTACGTCGCGGAGGTGCGCGACCGAGCGCTGACGCTGCTCGAGAGCGAAGCGGTGCGACCAGACGATCCGCGCTTGCTCGACGACGGGTTCGTCTACGGCATGGTCGTCCAGCACGAGCATCAGCACGACGAAACGATGCTCGCCACCCTCCAACTCTCCGCAGCGGTGATCGACGTCGGCCGGGGGCCTGCGACGGTGGCGCGCGACCAGATGGTGTTCGTGGCGGGCGGTGACATCGCCGTGGGCACCAGCACCGAGCCGTGGGCGTACGACAACGAACGTCCCGCTCACACGATGGAGTTGCGGTCGTACTGGATGGATGCCGCGCCCGTCACCAACTCCGAGTACTCGCGGTTCGTCGACGCGGGCGGGTACGACGACGAACGACTCTGGCATCCAGACGGGTGGACGTGGCGTCACCGCGAGCACGCGACGGCGCCGCTGTTCTGGCACGACGACGGCAGCCTGCTGCGGTTCGGCCACCGCGTCGCTCGCGATCCCGACGAGCCCGTGCAACACGTGTGCTGGTACGAAGCCGACGCGTTCGCCCGTTGGGCCGGCAAACGGCTGCCGACCGAGACGGAGTGGGAGCACGCGGCGCCCCTGCACGCCGGCGAGGTGTGGGAGTGGACCAGTTCGACGTTCGCCGGCTGGCCCGGGTTCGAATCGTTCCCGTACCGCGAATACTCCGAGGTGTTCTTCGGGCCCGACTACCGCGTGCTGCGCGGCGGCTCGTGGGCCACGCAGGCGCCGGCCATACGCCCGACGTTCCGCAACTGGGACTACCCGATCCGCCGGCAGATCTTCTCCGGCTTCCGCTGTGCGAAAGACACCGACTGATGTGCCGGCATCTCGCCTATCTCGGTGAGCCGGTCACGCTCGCCAGCGTGCTCATCGAGCCGCCGCACTCGCTGCTCGTGCAGTCACACGCGCCGCGCCATCAAGCGCTCGGGCGCATCAACGCCGACGGCTTCGGCGCCGGCTGGTATGCGCCCGACGTGCGCGCCACCCCCGCTCGTTACCGCAAACCCGACCCGATGTGGACCGACCAGACGTTCGCCAACATCGCCGGCGCGATCCGCAGCGGAGCGTTTCTCGCCGCGGCGCGCAACGCGAGCCCCGGCTTGCCGATCAACGAGGCGTGCACCGCGCCATACACACGCGACCACTGGCTGTTCAGCCACAACGGTTACGTGGCGCACTGGAACGGGCCCGATGGCACGGGTGTTGCGCTGCGCCGGCGACTGTCCGACGCGTCGCTTGCCGCGACCGAAGGCGCGACCGACAGTGAGGTGCTGTTCGGGCTCGTGCTCGACGCAATCGCCGCCGGTGACGCGCCCACCGACGCGATCACACGCGTGGTGCGCGAAACGTTGCAGGTCGCACCCACGTCGAAGCTCAACCTGTTGCTCACCGACGGCGCGACCGTCGTCGCCACCGCGGTCGGCAACTCCCTCTTCACCTGGCGCGACGACGCGTCCACCGTCGTCGCCTCCGAACCCTTCGATGACGCATCCGGGTGGCAGCAAGTACCCGACGGCTCGCTCGTCGTCGCCAATCGAACCGACCTCACCGTAGGAGCGATCTCATGACCATCACCGTCGACGTCCATCTCGACGACCGCGACATCACGCGCTCGTTGCGCAACGACGTGTACTGCGGGCTCACGGCGACACCGAAGGTGCTGCCGCCGAAATGGTTCTACGACGATCGCGGCTCGGAGCTCTTCGACGAGATCACGCGCCTGCCCGAGTACTACCCGACGCGACGCGAAAGCGAGATCCTCGAGCGCGAGTCGCACGCGATTGCGGCGGCGAGCGGCGCCGACACACTCGTCGAACTCGGATCCGGCACGTCGACCAAGACGCGCTTGCTGCTCGACGCACTGCGCGACGGAGGCCAGCTCAGGCGGTTCGTCCCGTTCGATTGCAGCGCGGCAACGCTGCGCGCCGCCGGCGAATCGATCGCCGACGCCTACCCGATGGCAACGGTGCACGCCGTGGTCGGCGACTTCGATCGCCACCTGTCGCTCATCCCGCACGACGGCGGCCACCGGCTCGTCGCGTTCCTCGGCGGCACCATCGGAAACTTTTCGCCGCCTGACCGCGCGAAGTTCCTCAACGAGTTGGGCGGTGGGCTCGAACCTGGTGAGCACCTCTTGCTCGGCACCGACCTCGTGAAGGATCGCCAACGACTCGTCGACGCGTACGACGACGCCGCAGGCGTCACCGCCGAGTTCAACCGCAACGTCCTCCACGTGATCAACACCTCGCTGCACGCCGACTTCGCACCCGACCGGTTCGAACACGTCGCGCTGTGGGATGCCGACCAGGAGTGGATCGAGATGCGGCTGCGGTCGATCGAGTCGCAACGTGTCGTCGTGCGCGACCTCGACCTCACCGTCGACTTCGAAGATGGCGAGGAGATGCGCACCGAGATCAGCGCGAAATTCCGACCCGAGCGCGTCGAGACAGAGCTCGACGCAGCCGGCTTCGAGCTGGTCGAGTGGTGGACCGACGCGGCCGGCGACTTCGCTCTCTCGCTCGCCGCGCGCCGCTAGCGACCGACCAGACGATTTTCCCTGGCGCCGAGGCCGGGTTGGTCGGGCATTGTGATGGTTGAGCCACTGAAATGGTGGCTGAGACAGCACAATCTCGGCCGGAGCGCCGATTGTGATGGCTCACCCACGAAATCGGTCGGTCGGGCAGCACAGACGCGCACTGCTGCGCGCAGTCAGATGGGGAGCGGCACGGGCACGGCGATTGCCGGATCACCGTCGCGCGCGTTGACCCGATAGATCAACGCGACCGGAGCCGGGCATCGGTTGCCGGTGAGATCGAACGTCACGGTGTCCGTCAGCCGAGCACCAGGCGGGATGGAGTCACCGGTGCTGAACGCAGGAGCGTTGCCGTCAGCAGCGTGCTCTCCATCGCAACGCGCCTCGAAGACCGGGACAACTTCAGACGAACTCCCCGTGTTCAGAAGCGATACCGCAAGCTGCAAACTGCCTGGACCCTGACACGGCACGGTATGACGACCAATTGCGCCGCAGTCGCCCAGGTAGTCGAAGGCTCCGATGAGGTGCGCATCGACTTGCAGGGTCCCGGTCAATCGTTCTCCGGTTGCACCGGAGTAAAAGAGCTCCGTGTTCACATTGACAAGCCGCTCGTCGTTCATTCGGTGAAGGACAAGCGTCGTCGCCGCGAACGCGACCACGACGAGCAGACAGCCAAGAAACACCAGCCGACGGCGCCCCACGACGTCAGGGTACGGCGATCAGGTTCAGCCGGAGGATGCGATGTCGTCGAACGCGGCGGCGAGATCGGCTCGTGCGCGGGCGACGCGGGAGCGGATCGTGCCGATCGGCACGCCGATCACCGTGGCCGCCTCGGCGTACGGAAGGCCGAGCATCTGGGTGAGCACGAACGCCGCGCGCCGGTCGGCGTCGAGCGCGTCGACGAGCACGTCGAGGTCGACCTGACCGACGGCGGGTGGAATCGCCGACCGAGTCGGTTGCGCTCGCAGCCGGCCGAGCAAGAGCCGGCGCCGTTGCGCTCGGCGGACATGGTCGGCGCACGTGTGGTGGGCGATCGACAAAAGCCACGTGCGAGCCGACGACTCGCCGCGATACGACGGCAGCGCCCGCAACGCCCGCACGTAGGTCTCCTGCGTGAGGTCGTCGGCCTCCTGGCGGTCGCTCAGGTGCGCGCACAGCCGCCACACGTCGGCCTGGCTCGAGCGAACGAAGCGCGTGAGCGCTCGGCGGTCACCGTCACGAGCCGCGATGGCCAGCGCGGTGAGGTCTTCCACGGCGACATCGTTGCAGGCCTGGAACCAAATGGGTCGTCCGGTCGACTACCACCACATGCAGTGCTCAGATTTCGAGGAGGCGATCTCCGCGCATCTCGACGGCGAGGCCTCCACCATCACTCCGTCTGATGTCGAGGCGCATGTCGCCCGCTGCGCGTCGTGTCGCGCGTTCGAGGCCCAGGCGGCGGTACTGAACCGCGTCCTGCGGGTGCGTCCGGCCGAGTCCGTGCCCGACCTCTCCGTCGCGATCCTCGCGTCGGCTCCGACAACGTCCCGGGTGTGGCCGCGCTATGTGCTCTTGTGGGTCGGTATGACCCAGCTCGTCCTCGCGGTGCCAGCGCTCGCCGGCGATGGCCGCGGCGCCTCCACGCATGTCGCCCGTGAGCTGGGCTCGTGGGCCATTGCGCTCGCGATCGGCCTGCTCGTCGTCGCCTGGCAGCCGCGCCGTGCCGCCGGGCTGCTCCCGTTCGCGCTCGCACTCACCGGCGCCACAGCGCTCACTGCCCTGCTCGACGTGATCGCGGGCCACGCGCCCGCATCCGGCGAGTTGCTCCACATCATCGATTTCGCTGGTGTCGGCGCCCTGTGGTTCACCGCGCGGGCGCCCATCAACGCGCGCTGGCGTCCGGCACCCCGCCCGCGACCACAGGGCCTGCGTACGGCGTGATCCGCCGTCTTCTCGTCGCGATCACCGTCGCGACCATCGCACTCGCGATCATGGCTCCCGCGGCGTCCGCGCATGCGGTGCTGCAGGCGACGACGCCCGGCGACGGCGCGCATCTCGACGCCGTGCCCACCATCGTCAGCCTCACCTTCAGCGAGCACGTGTCCGCCCCCTTGGGCGCGGTTCGAGTGTTCGATCAACGCGGCACCCGGGTCGACAACGGCAACGTGACGGCCAGCGACGCCACGGTCACCGCTGGGCTGAACAGTGGACTCGGCGACGGCGCGTACGTCGTCACGTGGCGGGTCATCTCCGCTGACTCCCATTCGGTGCGCGGCGCGTTCACCTTCACGGTCGGCAACGTGAGCGCGGCGAGCGCCGGGCTCGTGTCGTCGCTGTTCGACCAAGGAGCCGACAAGCGATGGGAGGTCGTCGGCGCTTTCGCCCGCGGGTTCGCGTACGCCGGCACGCTCCTCGCCGCCGGCGGGGCATTGTTCCTTGCCCTGCTCCACGACGACGGCGACGATCGACCGCGCCTGCTGCGCGTCGTCACGATCGCCGCGATCGTCGGGCTGTTCGGTGTGCTCGCCGCGTTGCCGATCCAAGGCGCCCTTGCCACCGGTCTCGGTCTCACCGCGATCACGAAGGCAGGAGTGCTCGGCGACGTCGCGGCCGACGGCGTGGGCCTCTCCACCGTGCTCGCCGTCGTGGGCCTCGCGGCCGTCGTGATCGGGTTGCGCTCCCGCAAGCGCATTGTCACGCTCGCCGGCGCAGGCGCCGCGGCGACGTCGTTCGCGTTCGCGGGTCACACCACCACGAGCGACCCGCGCTGGCTGGTGATGTCGGCCGACGTCGTGCACACGGCCACGACGGCCGCGTGGTTCGGTGGCCTCGTCCTGCTCGCGCTCACGCTGCGGGCGCGCCGGCACGCGGAGGCCGACCCCGTCGCCGCCAGCGGTGTGGTCAACCGATTCACGACGATGGCCACCATTTGCGTGCTCGCCGTGACGATCACGGGGACGGCGATGGGATGGGCCGAGGTCCGCGAGTGGCACGCGCTCACGACGACGACGTACGGGCAGTTGCTGATCGCGAAGGCCGCTCTCGCCGCGGTGATCGCGTTGATCGGTGCGTACAACCACTACCGGCTCGTACCCGCGTTGCAACGAGCGACAGAGAAGGGCCGCAACGTGTGGCACCACCTGCTCCGCACGGTGCGCATCGAGATCATCGCGATGGTCGTCGTGGTCGGGCTCACGGCGGTGCTCGTGAACGTGACCCCGGCCCGCAACGCCGCCGGGCTCGGGGTGATCTACTCGAAGACCGAGGCCATCGGCGACGGCTCCGTGAACCTGGTTGTCGACCCCAACCGAGCGGGCACCAACTCGGTGCACCTCTATCTCCTCGATCCCACCGGTCGGGCGCTCGACCTCGTGCAACCACCGACCCTCGAGCTCTCGCTACCCTCGAACCAGCTGGGGCCCATCCGCCGCCAACCCTTCCTCGCTGGTCCCGGCCACTACCAACTCATCGGCGGTGACCTGTCGATCCCAGGTGACTGGACGATCGTCGTCCGAGCCCAGACGTCGAAGTTCGAAGAGAAGACCGCCACCTTCACGGTCACGGTGAACCCATGACCGGGACGCCACGACCATCTCGCCCCCCGATCCCAAGGAGACGCAAGGCATGAAGAAACGACTCGGCGCCACGATCGCGATCGCGGTCGGTGTGCTCGTGCTGTGGGGTGCGCCGGCATTCGCGCACATCACCGTCGACCCGAGCCAAGCGGCAAAGGGAGGCGAGGCGAAGCTCACGTTCCGCGTGCCGAACGAGAACGCGACGGCGAGCACGGTGAAGTTCGACGTGAAGTTCGATGAGAACCATCCCTTGGCGACCGTCGACGTGAAGCCGAAGGCGGGTTGGACACCGCAGGTGATCACCACGCCGCTGAAGGCACCGCTGCAGACCGACGACGGCCAAGTCACCGAGGCCGTCTCGGAGATCATCTGGACCGGCGGCACGATCGGCCCCGGACAGTTCGACGAGTTCGAGGTCACCGCAGGCCCGCTGCCGACCAGTGTCGACGTGCTGCTCTTTCCGGCGATCCAGACGTACTCCGACGGCACCCAGGTCAGCTGGATCCAGCAGGCGTTCGAGGGTCAGCCCGAGCCCGACCATCCGGCCCCCGAGCTGAAGCTGTTCTCGCTCACGTCGTCCAAGAAGTCGTCGAGCAGTAGCACGAACAACACGAAGACCCTCGCCATCGCCGCGTTCGTGGTTGGTCTGGCCGGCGTCGGCATCGGGGGCTGGGCCTGGATCAACGTTCGTCGCTGGCGGTGAGATCTCGTCTCGCCCGCGTGGTGTTGGGCGCATGCGCTTTGGTTGTGCTGACCGCGGCGCCCGCGTCCGCCGACCCGGCCAAACCGGGCGACTACCGATCCACCGTCACTCGCACGGAGCCGACGGTTCCGGGCATCACCGTGAAGGTCGTCGGCGGCGACGGCTTCCTCGACCTCACGGTGCAATCGGGTCACGACGTGACCGTGCTCGGGTACGCGGGCGGACCGTGGTTGCACATCCGCCCAGACGGCACGGTCGAAGAGAACCAACTGTCACCCGCGACGTTCTTGAACAACAGTCGCTTCGCACTCACGCAGGCTCCGGCGAACGTCAACGAGGACAGCGAGAAGAATCAGACACCGGTGTACAAGACCGTGGGCAGCGGTGGCACGTTCGCGTGGCACGACCACCGCATCCACTGGATGTCACCCCAGCCAGAACAAGGTGCCGTGCGCGGTGCGATCCTGCCCGGCTTCGACGACTGGAAGGTGCCGATGATCGTCGACGGCACCACCGTCACGGTGCACGGGCAACTCTTCTACGCGAACACCGTGAGCCCGATCCCGTGGTTCGCATTGGCGATCCTCGTCGCTGCGGCCGCGGTGTTCATCGGACGCGGCAAGTCGACGTTCGTGGCCGGTCTCGCAGTGCTGCTCGCGTCGGTCGGCGCGCTCGAGGTGGGCATCGTCGCCTACCGCAGCATTCCTTCGGTGGCCGGGCCCAACCCGTTGGAGATCGCCTTACCCGCGGTCGCCACGCTCGCCGCACTCGCGGGCGCGCTGCTGCACAGAAAGTCGCTCGGCGTCGTGTGCATCCTCGGCGCCGTGGCCGCGCTCGCCGGGTGGGCGTTCATGCGCATCGCCGTGTTGCTCCACCCGATCCTGCCGACCGACTCACCGTTCGCGCTCGATCGCGCCGCCACCGCGGTCGCGCTCGGGTGTTCGGTCGCGGCCGCGGTACTCGCCGTTCGATCGGGCGCGCTCGTGCTGCGACTCCCCGACCTCGACTTCGACGACGACGACGCACCGAAGAAGAAGTCGGCGAAGCCGAAGAACGGCCCGGCTCTCACGCTTCCCGACTGAGCCAGCGTCCGACCGCAACCAACAACGCGAGGAACACCACCACGCCGATGACCGTGAGACCGGTGCCGGCCTTCTTGTAGGCCTCACCGAACAGATAGCCCGCGATCAACACCTCGGCGACCGACGCGAGCGCGCCGAGACCATCGCCGACGAAGAACCTCTTGGCGTCCATCCTCGATGCACCCGCGGCCGCGGCGATCATCGTCGACGGGAACGCGGCCAATCGTCCGAACAACACGACAGGTAGTCCCTTCTCGTCGAGCACCTTCGTGAGCGCCTTGATGCGCTTCGGCGGAAGGATCCGTCTCGGGAGGCGCGGCAACTTGTCGTCGTTGATCTCCTTCGCCCAGCCCTGCCCAAGGAAGAAGAAGTTCCACACGCCGAGGATCGTGAGCGGTATCGAAGCGAGCAATACGGGGAACAGTTCCACCCGTCCGTCTCGAATGAAGAACCCGGCCGCGAGCAGCACTTCCTTCGATGGTCGCAACAGCACGAGCACGACGAAGTGATCGCGATACAGCGCGGGGGCGAAAGGGATGGCGACGATGCCGAGCACTGCCCGCACTGCGGCGAACCAAGCGAGCGGACCTCTCGCTCGCCGCGAAAAGCGCTCCGTCTCCCGCACCGTCGTCGACATGGCATCGTCGTTACCCGAACACGTCAGGCGGAGACTCAACCCCGACGAGCGGTACGGATTGCGCGTCACGCTGTTCGCAGTTTCGATCGTCCTCGTGGCCGTTCCGTTCGCCACGTTGGTATTCCAAGTGGTCGCGAAGGGTCCGCTCACGAGGCTCGACGGACAGGTCGCCAACCGGCTCAACGATTCGGTGCACAGCTCGCCGGCCCTGGTCCGGCTGCTCGACGACATCAGCAACATCGGCAAACCGATCACGCTCTTCGTCGTGGTGTTCGGCGCGGTCGTCTATCTGTTGTGGCGCCGCCGCGTCCGCCTCGCCTTGTACCTCGCGGTCACGACGATCGTCGGCGGCCTGGTCGACACCGCGGTGAAGGTCCTCGTCAACCGGCCGCGTCCGGTCGTCGACCATCCGATCGCCACCGCGCTCGGCAAGAGCTTTCCGTCGGGCCACGCGATGTCGTCGACGGTCACCTACGGCGCGCTGGCGCTCGTGTTCCTTCCGGTACTGCCGAGGCGGTGGCGGCCGGTCGCGCTCGCGACCGTGGTCCTCGTCGTCGTCGCGATCGGGATGTCGAGGCTGTTCCTGGGCGTGCACTTCGTGAGCGACGTGATCGGCGGTTTTGTCCTCGGTCTCGCGTGGCTGGCGGCGTCGACGGCAGCGTTCAGCATCTGGCGCACGGAGGAGGGCAAGCGGCCCGTCGAGGTCGTCGAGGGCCTCGAGCCCGAGGCGGCCGACGCGCTCAAGGGTGACGAGTGATCGACCACTCCGCCCTCATGATCGGCGGCGGCTGCTCCCGCTGATCGCGCCCTGCGGCTCGCCGTGGTCGGCACGGATGAGGTGGATCACCGCGTTGATGAGCGCGAGGTGCGTGAACGCCTGCGGGAAGTTGCCGAGGTGGCGCCCGCTGTGCGGGTCGATCTCCTCGGCGTAGAGACCGAGCGGGCTCGCGAACGAGAGCAACTTCTCGCAGAGTTGCCGAGCGCGCCTCACGTCGCCGATCTCGACCAGCGCCGACACCAACCAGAACGAGCAGATCGTGAACGAGCCCTCTTCGCCCGACAGCCCGTCGTCGGTTTCCTTCACGACGTAGCGCAGCACGAGCCCGTCGACGGTGAGCTCGTCGGCGATGGCGTACACGGTGGCCTTGATACGAGGGTCGTCGGCGGGGAGGAACCGCACGAGCGGCATCAGCAGCAATGACGCGTCGAGTGCATCGGTGTCGTAGTGCTGCGTGAAGACGCCGCGGGTGTCGACGCCGTGATCGCAGATGTCAGCGTGGATCTCGTCGGCGATCGCCTGCCACTCGTCGGCCAACTCGAGTTCGTCGCGCAAGCGCGCGAGGCGCGCGCCACGATCGAGCGCGACCCAGCACATGAGCTTCGACGAGGTGAAGTGCTTCGGCTCGCCGCGCACCTCCCAGATCCCTCGGTCGGGCAACTTCCAGTTGCGGATCGCAGACTCGACCTGACGCTTGAGGATCGGCCACATGCGTTCGTCGAGTTGATCGCGTGACTTGGTGTGGATGTACACGGAGTCGAGCACCGCGCCCCACACGTCGTGCTGCACCTGGTTGTAGGCGCCGTTGCCGATGCGCACAGGCCGCGACGCGAGGTAGCCCTCGAGATGGTCGAGCGTCTGCTCGGCGATGTCGCGTTCGCCGCCGACGCCGAACATGATCTGCAACTCCTCGTCGCGCTCGGCCACGTCGGCGATGAAGTAGAAGAAGTCGTTCGCTTCCCAGTTGAAGCCGAGCGTGAAGAGCGCCCACAACGCGAACGTCGAGTCGCGGATCCACGAGTAGCGGTAGTCCCAGTTGCGCTCGCCGCCGGGTGTCTCGGGCAGCGACGTGGTGGCGGCGGCCACGAGCGCACCGGTCGGCGCGTACGTGAGGCCTTTCAACGTGAGCGCGCTTCGTTCGAGGTGCGTGCGCCACGGATGATCGGGGAAGTTGCCCCTCGCCAGCCAGTGCTGCCAGTGATGCGCCGTCCACCGCAGCCGCTCGTACGCGTCCTCGGCCGTCTTCGGTGGTTCGTGCTCGCTCCATGACAGCGCGCAGAAGCGCGTGTCGCCTTCCTTCATCAGCGTGCGCCCGATCGCACGCGGCCCTTCGAATCCGAGTCGGAGGTCGGTGGTCAGCTTCAACTCGAGATCGGAGTTGGGGACCGTCACGACACCCTGGTGGTAGTCCTCGCCCGAGTACACCCAAAGACCCGACTCGCGGCCGTAGTCGAACCGTGGTTCGCACTGGAGCTCGAGCTGCACCTCGCCGTTCACACAGCGCACAGAACGCAACAGCACGTGGTCCGCGTCGTAGTCGGTGGGCGCCCGCCGGTGGGTGTGCGACAGCTCGTCTTCGTGATGCCATGGGCCGATGAGCAGCACGTCGCGCACGATGATCCAGCCAGTCGACGTGCCCCAGCTCGTCTCGACCACCATGGTGCCCGGCAGGTAGCGGCGCGCCGATGGCACGGTGACGTTGTCGGGTCCGAAGCGGAAGCAGCCGGCGCTGCGGTCGAGCAACGACCCGAACACGCTCGGCGAATCGAAGCGCGGCAGGCACAACCATTCGACGTTGCCGCTGGGCGCGATGAGCGCCGCGGTCTCACAGTCCGACAGGAACGCGAGCTCGGCAATCGGCGGATAAGCCGAGCTCGTCGCCGGCGGTCCCCCCACGCTCGAAACGGTCACTGAACCAGTGTTGCCGGTTCGGCAGTACGTTGTCACCGATCAGTGACGGCGGCTCGAGGGGGAGCACGAATGAACGGTCCAATCGTCGTTGGCACAGACGGTTCGGGAACGGCCACCGCAGCCGTGCTCGCGGCGATCGATCTGGCGAAGGCATTCGATCAGCCGCTCCACATCCTCTCGGCGTACCGGCCCGTGCCGACAGGCGGTGGCGACCTACCGCCCGAGTTCGCGCACTCGTTGAACTCGCGCAGCCAGGTCGACGCGATCCTCGCCGACGTCGGGTCGCGCGCTCACGCCGTGGGCGTGAAGGCCGAGACACACGCCGTCACCGGCGACGCGGCCAACGCGATCCTCGCGCTCGCCGAAGACATCAACGCGGGGCTGATCGTCGTGGGCAACAAGGGCCTCGGCTCGCTCAAGCGATTCGTGCTCGGCAACGTCCCGAGCAAGGTGGTGCACAACTCACCGTGCTCGACCTACGTGGTGCACACGACCGGGTGAGCACCTGAACGCTGGCGGGTTCGGGCGCGCGG
>Ga0105245_10002961_pt1 | contig 15229 bp, 8 predicted proteins | sample KBSM54metaG_FD_81523 | JGI IMG/M metagenome (GOLD analysis project Ga0105245, IMG submission 81523) | Miscanthus rhizosphere microbial communities from Kellogg Biological Station, Michigan, USA - KBS M5-4 metaG | ecosystem: Host-associated > Plants > Roots > Rhizosphere > Soil | place: Michigan... | reverse complement strand
CGTGGCTCGCGGCGCCAGTCGTCGCGTGGCTCATCAGCCGCACGCCGGTCGCAAAGGCGAAGTCGGACCTCAACAGCGACGAGCAGACCGCGTTGCGCCTCATCGGCCGGCGCACCTGGCGTTTCTTCGAGACCTTCGTCACGCCCGAAGACAACCACCTGCCGCCCGACAACTTCCAGGAAGACCCGCGCGGCGTCGTCGCGCACCGCACCTCGCCCACCAACATGGGCTTGGCGCTGCTCGCGAATCTCGCCGCCTACGACTTCGGTTACATCGGCGCCGGCGAGCTCATCGAGCGTACCTCGCGCGCGCTCGCCAGCATGCAGACCATGGAGCGGCACCTGGGCCATTTCTACAACTGGTACGACACCCAAACGCTGCGCCCGCTCACGCCGCTCTACATCTCCACCGTCGACAGCGGAAACCTGGCGGGCCACCTGTTGACCCTCCGCGCCGGACTCCTCGCCTTGCCCGACGACAAAATAGCCCGGGCCCGCGTGTTCGACGGCATCGAAGATACGCTGGCGCTTCTCGAAGACTGCGGCGGCCCCAGCGGATTCACACCGCCCCCGGGCAATTCCGCCTCGTTCACGTCCATGCACCAGCGTCTCGAGAAACTCACAGCGGCCGTTGATACCGCCGTGTCCAGCCTCGCGGTCACTGCGGGCGGTGAAATTGCCTTGTGGTCGCAAGCGCTTGTCCGCCAATGCCGCGGCGCACTCAACGAACTCCATTCTTGGCTTCCGGCGGACCGCGCCCACACGCTCCGCGAACTCGCCGCGCAAGGCTCCAGCCCGCAGGCCTGCCAGAGAATTCAGGCGCTCGAAAACCTGGCCCAACAATGCGGCAACCTGGCCCGCGCCGAGTACGATTTCCTGTTCGACAAAACCCGCCGCCTCCTGGCCATCGGCTATCAAGTGGAAGCCTCGCGCCGCGACGACAGCTATTACGACCTGCTCGCCTCCGAAGCCCGCCTTTGCAATTTCGTAACTATCGCGCAAGGGCAGCTTCCCCAGGAAAGTTGGTTCGCATTAGGGCGTCTGCTAGCCAGCGCCGGCGGCGAGCCGGTGCTCATTTCCTGGAGCGGCTCCATGTTCGAATACCTCATGCCGCTGCTGGTGATGCCCACCTACGAAAACACGCTGCTGGATCAAACCTATCAAGCTGCCGTCGAGCGGCAGATCGATTACGGCAAAAAACGCGGCGTGCCCTGGGGCATTTCCGAATGCGGCTACAACACCATTGATGTCCATCTCAACTACCAGTACCGCGCCTTCGGAGTACCCGGCCTCGGGCTCAAGCGCGGACTCGCCGATGACCTGGTGATCGCGCCCTACGCCTCCGCCATGGCCTTAATGGTCGCGCCTCTGCAGGCGTGCCAGAATCTCGAGCGCCTCAGCGCGGAGCATCGCGAAGGGCGCTACGGATTCTACGAATCGCTCGACTACACCGAATCGCGTTTGCCGCGCGGTGAGACCTGTGCCGTGGTGCGCTCCTTCATGGCGCATCACCAGGGCATGAGCCTGTTGTCGTTCGCTTACGCCCTGCTGGGCCGCCCGATGCAAAAGCGTTTCGAGGCGGATTTGCAATTCCAGGCCACCACTCTGTTACTGCAGGAACGCATCCCCCGCGCCACTGCCTTCTATTCACAAGCCGCCGAAGTGTCCAGTCTGCGAACCAGCGCGGCGCCCTCGGAACCGCCCTTCCGCGTCTTCACCGACCCGAACTCCAGCATGCCCGAAGTGCAGTTGCTGTCGAACGGAAAGTATCACGTGATGGTGACGCACGCCGGCGGCGGCTATAGCCGCTGGAAAGATCTCGCCGTCACGCGCTGGCGCGAAGACACCACCCGCGATCCCTGGGGCACGTTCTGTTATGTGCGCGACACCATCAGCGGCGAATTTTGGTCCACTGCGTATCAACCCACGCTCGACCGTCCCGATCGCTACGAAGCGATTTTCGCGGAAGCGCGCGTGCAATTCCGCCGCCGCGACGGCCACTTCGATACGCACACGGAAATCGCCGTCTCGCCCGAAGACGATATCGAATTGCGCCGCGTGACGGTGACCAATCACTACTCGCGCGCGAGAACCATCGAGATCACCAGCTACGCCGAGGTCGTGCTGACTTCTCCCGCCGCGGACGCGCTGCATCCCGCGTTCAGCAATCTTTTTGTGCAGACTGAAATCCTGGCGCAGCGTCAAGCGATCTTGTGCTCGCGCCGCCCGCGATCCGTCGACGAGCCGGTCCCCTGGATGTTTCATTTGATGGCCACCGAGGGCGCCAGCGAAGTCTCCTACGAGACCGACCGCGCGCAATTCATCGGACGCGGCAATACCGTCCAGCTTCCGCGCGCGATGTCGGAACCCGGGCCCCTTTCCAACAGCTCCGGCTCGGTGCTCGATCCCGTGGTCGCGGTGCGCTACCGCGTGACGGTTCCCGCCGGGAAGTCGGTCACCGTGAATATTGTTTCCGGTGTCGGCGAAACCCGTGAGATTTGTCTGGGGCTACTCGAAAAATATCAGGACCCGCGCCTGGCCGATCGCGTTTTCGATCTGGCGTGGACCCACAGCCAGGTCGCCTTGCGCCAGCTAAACGCCAGTGAATCCGACGCACAACTCTACGAACGCCTGGCCAGTTCCGTGCTCTACGCGAATCCTTCCCTGCGCGCCAACCCCGCGACGCTCCTGCAAAACCGCCGTGGCCAATCCGGACTGTGGGGTCACGCCATCTCCGGCGACTTACCCATCGTGCTCCTGCAAATCGCCGATCCCGCCAACATCGACCTGGTGCGCCAGTTGGTCCAGGCGCATGCCTATTGGCGCTATAAAGGACTCGCCGTCGATCTCGTCATCTGGAACGAAGACCAAGCCGGGTACCGCCAACAATTGCAGGAACAGATTTTGGGCCTGATCGCCGCCGGCATTGAAGCGAACGTCACTGATCGTCCCGGCGGCATTTTCGTGAGAGCGGCCGAACAGATGTCCACCGAAGACCGCATCCTGCTCGAGACCGTCGCCCGCGCCATCCTCACCGACAAGCGCGGCACCCTGAGCGACCAGATCATACAGAGCCGAATCGGCGAGGGCTCACGCGACCCCGCCGTACCACGGTTGGCGCCCGCCAGGAACCGTCCCGCGCCCGGCACTGCCGTGGTGCAGCCCCCCGTGCGCGATCTGCTGTTCCACAACGGCCTGGGAGGCTTCACGCCCGACGGCCGCGAATACGTGATCACTACCTCCGCCGGACAAACCACCCCCGCCCCGTGGGTGAACGTGCTCGCCAATCCCAACTTCGGAACGGTGATTTCAGAAAGCGGCTTGGCCTACACCTGGAGCGAGAACGCCCACGAGTTCCGCCTGACGCCGTGGGCCGACGACCCCGTCGGCGATTCCGACGGCGAAGCGTTCTATCTGCGCGATGACGAGAGCGGAGCGTATTGGTCGCCCACCCCGCTCCCCGCGCGCGGCAAAGGCGACTACCTCAGCCGCCATGGATTCGGCTACAGCGTTTTCGAGCACGCCGAAGCCGGCATCGTTTCGGAGCTGTGGGTCTATGTGGCGATGGACGCCGCTATCAAATTCTCCGTGATCAAGCTGCGCAACACCTCCGGCAAGCCGCGCAAGCTCTCCGCCACCGGGTACGCCGAATGGGTGCTGGGCGATCTGCGCCCGAAATCCACCATGCATATGACCAGCGCCCTCGATCCCTCCACCGGCGCGCTGTTGGCGCGCAATCCCTACAGTTCTGAATTCGGCGAAAGGGTGGCGTTCTTCGATGCCAGCTGGTCCGGCTTGAAAGGCGTGACCCGAACCCTCACCGCGGACCGCGCCGAGTTTATCGGCCGCAACGGCGCCTTTTCCGCACCTGCCGCCCTGAGCCGCGTGCGTCTCTCAGGCAAAGTAGGCGCGGGCCTGGACGCTTGCGCGGCGATTCAGCTCTCCTTCGAACTCGCCGCCGGCGACGAATGCGAGATTGTCTTCACCATCGGCGCCGGACGCGACGCGGAAGACGCCGGCAATCTGATCCGCCGTTTCCGCGGTTCCACTCCCGCTCGCGAAGCGCTGCGCGCAGTCTGGCAATATTGGAATCACACGCTGGGCGCCGTGAACATCGATACGCCCGACCCGTCGGTCAACGTTCTCGCCAACGGCTGGCTGCTGTATCAAACCCTTGCCTGCCGCATCTGGGCGCGTAGCGGCTTCTATCAATCCGGCGGCGCCTTCGGCTTCCGCGATCAACTGCAGGACGTGATGGCCATTGTCCACGCCGAGCCTCACCTCGTCCGTCAGCACCTGCTGCTCTGCGCCAGCCGTCAATTTAAAGAAGGCGACGTCCAGCATTGGTGGCATCCCCCCTTAGGCCGCGGCGTGCGAACCTTGTGCTCCGACGATTTCCTGTGGCTGGCCCTGGCCACCTGCCGCTACGTCACCCACACCGGAGATACCGGCGTACTCGACGAGCGGGTTCCTTTTATCGAAGGCCGCGCCCTCAGCCCCGGCGAGGATTCTTACTACGATTTGCCGCGCCGCGCCGACGACACCGCCACTCTTTACGAACACTGCATCCGCGCCATCCTGCATAGCCTGCGCAACGGCGAGCACGGACTTCCGCTGATGGGAACCGGCGACTGGAACGACGGCATGAATCTAGTAGGCGAGCACGGCAAAGGCGAAAGCGTCTGGCTGGCGTTCTTCCTGTGCGATGTCCTCACGCAGTTCGCCCCCCTCGCCAGCGCGCACGCCGACGGCGCGTTCAGTGAGCGCTGCCACTCCGAGATCACCCGCCTCCGCGAAAGCATTAATCAACACGGCTGGGATGGCGAGTGGTACCGCCGCGCTTACTTCGACGACGGCTCGCCACTCGGTTCCGCCAGCAATCCCGAGTGCCGCATCGACTCGATTCCACAGAGCTGGTCCGTGCTGTCCGGCGCCGGCGACCCCGCGCGCACCCGCCCCGCCATGGACGCCGTCGACAAGTTGCTGGTCCGCCGCCAGGACGGGCTGATCCAGCTCCTGGACCCGCCCTTCGACCACTCCGCGCTCAACCCCGGCTACATCAAAGGATATGTGCCCGGTGTGCGCGAAAATGGCGGCCAGTATACGCACGCCGCCATCTGGGCCGCCATGGCTTTCGCGCGCCTCGGCGACCGCCGTCGGGCCTGGGAATTGTTCGGCATGATCAACCCCATCCACCACGCGTCGTCCGCGGACCAGATCGCCAAATACAAAGTCGAACCGTATGTTGTCGCCGCCGACGTATACGCCGTCGCGCCCCACATCGGCCGCGGCGGTTGGACTTGGTACACCGGCTCGGCCGGCTGGACCTACCGCCTGATCATGGAATCCCTACTGGGCCTGCGTATCGAAGGATCGAAACTGCACATCGACGCTTGTATGCCGGAAACCTGGTCCGGGTTCACCATCCACTACCGTTATCGTGAGACGGTTTATCACGTCCACATCTCCCAAGCCGCCGGTGAAACCGCAAGATTGACTCTCGACGGCGCGGCGTCACACGAACCCTGGATCACCCTGATCGACGACCACAAAGAGCACTCCGTCGAAGTGCGAATGGCAATTCCTATATACTCGGTTTGAAATAGGAGGATTTGTGGCCCAATTGTCTTTGGTGTTATTAGCGGTCGTGGCCTTCATCGGGCTGTACGTGATTTTCGGAAGCTTCTTCACCGTGAACACGGCGGAAGTCGCTGTCATCACCCGCTTCGGCAAATTTCTGCGCATCGCCGACGCGGGACTCAACTGGAAATCCCCGTTCTTCGATACCGTAGCCGGCCGTGTCAGCCTGCGTGTGATCCAGATCACACTGACCATGGAAACCAAAACTAAAGACAACGTGTTCGTGACCATTCCCATCTCCGTGCAGAACCGCGTGCGCCCGGAAAAGGTCTTCGACGCCTATTACAAGCTGGCTGACCCGGTGGCGCAAATCAAATCCTACGTGGAACAAGTCATTCTAGGCCACGTGCCCGGCATGACGCTGGACGAAGTATTCGCCAGCCAATCCAGCATCGCCGCGGCTGTGAAGCAAGAACTCGACGCCGACATGGCCACCTTCGGTTATGAAATCGTCAACGTTCTGGTCACCGACATCGTTCCCGACGCCAAGGTGAAGTCCGCCATGAACGACATCAACGCCGCACAGCGCGAGCAAGTCGCCGCCAACGCCCGCGGTGAGGCCGAGAAAATCCTGGTAGTGAAGAAAGCCGAAGCTCAAGCCGAAAGCACCGCTTTGCAAGGTCAAGGAATCGCGAACCAGAGAAAAGCCATCATCGAAGGCTTGCAAGTCTCCATCGAGCAATTCCAAAAGGTGGTGGAAGGTGCATCCGCCAAGGAAGTGATGCAACTGGTGATGGTGACGCAATACTTCGACACGCTAAAGTCCATAGGAGAAAGCGACCGCACCAACACGTTGTTTCTAACCCACTCGCCCGCGGGCGTCAAAGAAGTCTCCGATCAGATCATGCAATCCATGCTGGTGGCGGAAAGAGCCAACATTTAGGCGGCCACTTTTTCCACCACCACGAAGGTGATGTCGTCGGTTTGCGGCACGCCTTTGGTAAATGCCTCTATCGCCCGCAATAGCTGTTGCTCCAGCACATGACTCCCCGCTGGCGCTTCCTGACGGATCAGTTCCAGCAGACGCTCCTCGCCGAACATTTCTTCTTGATGGTTCTCCGCATCCGTGAGTCCGTCGGAATAAACCACCAGAATATCGCCGGTATTGAGATGGAAACCGCGCACCGGATAGCAAGCTTGATCGAACATTCCCAGAGCAAATGCGTCCGGCGCCAATTCTTCGATCGCTCCGGTGGCCGAGCGGAATAAATAGGCAATGTTATGTCCCGCGCTAATGAATCGCCCGGCGCCATCGGGCCCCAGCAACAGCAGAAACAAGGTGACAAACTGAAACGGCAACGACTTTTCGCGCAGCAGACGGTTCACGCGGCTCAGAACCTCTGGCGGCTGTGTCCCCGCGTGGAATTCCATGCTGAGAGCGCCCAACACCATCGAACTCAACAGTGCCGCCGACATGCCTTTGCCCGACACGTCGGCCAGCACCCCCATCCATTCCCCCGATTTCAGTTGCAGGAAATCGTAGAAATCCCCGCCCACGTAGCGCGTCGGGTTATTGAAGGCATGAATGCGGAAATTCTCAAACTGCGGCAGGCAACGAGGCAGCAGGCTCTCTTGCGTTTGCTGCGCCAGCGCCAATTCCTCCTCACTCTTCTTTCTTTCCTCCAATGTCTTCAGTCGAATCACTTCGCGGCTGGCTTCCAGCTCCCGCACGGTCTCTTCTAGGACCCGGCCGTGCTCCTGGGCTCTCAGATGCAGCAGCCGCACTTCCAGAATGTTGCGAACGCGCGCCCGCAGCTCGGCCAGCTCAAACGGCTTGCTGACGAAATCCTTCGCGCCCGCTTCAAGCGCGCGCAGCTTGTGGCCGGGCTGCGCCGTGATCACCAGCACCGGCAGATAGCCGTCACCTTCGATTTCCTTCAGACCTTCCATCACCTGGAAGCCATCTAATCCGGGCATTTGCAGATCCAGCAGGATCAGGTTGTAGCGGTTGCGGCGGTGCAGATCGCACACCACGCAAGGGTCCGTGGTCGCTTCGACGGAAGTATAGCCAGCGCCCTGCAGCATGCGCTCAATCAGCTGCACGTTGGCCGGCTTGTCGTCGACTACCAGAATTTTCGCGTTCAGAATATCGCTTGCGCTGACCATTATCTGGTGGGACCGACCGCCAGCGCCGCGTATTCCAGTGCGACTTCCAACGTCTCCATGAACTCGTTGACCTTAATCGGTTTGGTGAGATAGCGGAAGAAGCCCGCCTGCAAGCCTTTCTCGACATCCCGCGGCATGGCGTTGGCGCTCAGCGCCACCACCGGAATGTGCGCCGTCGCCGGATCGCCGCGCAGGATCTTGAGCGCCTCGATGCCGCTGATACCCGGAAGATTGATGTCCATCAGAATCACTTCCGGCTGCTTCTCGCGCGCCAGGCTGATACCCAGCGTCGCGTCGCGTGCGCTTAGTAGACGCATATCCGGGCGGCGCGCGATCAGTTGTTCGATCAACATCAAGTTCGCGGGATTATCCTCCACGTAGAGCAGCGTCCGCAGCGGCGCCCCCTGCGTCACCAGCGTTTCCGCGACCTGCGTGGACGCCGTCTGATCCAGCGCCAGACGTGGCGCGTCCGCCGCGTTTAGCTCGAACCAGAAAACGCTGCCCGCGCCGACGGTGCTCTCGACGCCAATCAAGCCACCCATCATTTCGACCAGCCGCTTGCTCATCACCAGGCCGATGCCGGTGCCTTCCTCCGCGCTATTCTCCTGCCCCAGACGATTGAAGGGCTGGAACAACTGTCGCAGCATATCGGGAGGCAGTCCCGCCCCGCTATCCCGGACGCTGATGCGGATACGGTCCGGCGTCCTCATGGCGCAGTCGACGGACACCGTTCCGTTGGGCTGGTTGTACTTGATCGCATTCGAGAGCAAGTTGATCAGCACCTGTTTCACACGAGTGCGGTCCGCGTCGACGAAACACGGGGTGTCGAAGACGGGAAACGTCATACTGATGCCGCGCTTTTGCCCTTGCGGCTCAATCATGGCCTCACACTCCGCCATCACTTCGGCGAGCGAAGTCGGTTCCAGAGACAGCGCCAGCTTGCCGGACTCGATTTGCGCCAGATCCAGAATTTCGTTGATCAACTCCAGCAAATACCAGCCCGCATGAAGAATCTGGTCGATGCTGGCCATCTGCGAAGCCGTCGGCGGTGGCGATTCCGAACTGATGAGCTGCGCGAAGCCTAGGATGGCGTTCAGCGGCGACCGCAGCTCATGGCTCATGCTCGAAAGAAAATCCGATTTCGCGAGGTTGGCTTTCTCGGACGCCGCTTTGGCGCGCTCCAGTTCGATATTGTTTTCCTGCAGAGTCCGCTCGAAGCGTTTACGCTCGGTAACGTCGCGGGCCGCCGCGAACACGCCTTGCAGCTTGCGGTCGCGGTCATGAAAGGTGGTGGCGTTGTAGGACACCACGGTTTCCTTGCCGTCACGTGCCCGCGCCGTGAGTTCGTAATCGGTGACTTTGCTCCCGCTCAGCACCCGCTTGATACCGGCCTCAGCGCGCTCGGGATCCGTGAAGTAGTTCTTGAATGGCGCCCCAATCAGCTCATCGCGCGTGCACCCGGTGAGCAGTTCCATTTGCTTGTTCACATCGGTAATGATGCCGGCGGGATCGGTGGTCATCAACGCGTCAATATTCGACTCGATCAAAGAGCGCGTGTAGAACTGCTGGTCCCGCAAGCGCTGATCGAGCAGCTTCTGCTCAGCCTCCACTTGTTTGCGCGCCGTGTTGTCGGTGCCGATCAAGAGGTAGCCGATAATCCCGCCGTGTGCATCGCGCAGAGCCGTGACTGACACCACCGCCGGAAAACGGCTGCCGTCTTTACGAATGTATGTCAACTCATAAATGTCTTCGATACCGCGCGAGGCCTTGAACGCCAGCGCTTCGAAGCCCGGCGTGATTGGCGCGGCCAACTCGTGGCTCAGCGCTTTCGCGCGCGCGATCACTTCCTGTGGATCGGAAATATCGGCCGGAGTGATTTTATCCACGACCTCACTTGCCGTGTAGCCCAGCATGCGCTCGGCGCCGACGTTGAAAAGCTGAATGACGCCCTTCTCGTCGGTAGCGATGCTCGAAAAATTTTCGCTATTGAAGATCGCGCTTTGCAAGGCGCCCGCTTTCAGCAGCGCTTCTTCCGCCTGCTTGCGCGCCGTATTGTCGGTGCCGATCAGCAGGTAGCCGATGATCCCGCCCCGATCGTCACGCAGCGCCGTGACAGAGACCACCGCCGGAAAGCGGCTGCCGTCCTTGCGTATGTAGGTCAGCTCATAAATGTCTTCAATGCCACGCGAGGCTTTGAAAACCAGCGCCTCGAATCCCGGCGTGATGGGAGTCGCCAACTCCAGGCTAAGCGCCTTGGCGCGCGCGATTACTTCCTGCGGATCGGAGATGTCGGCTGGCGTGATTTTGTCCACCACCTCCATCGCCATGTAGCCCAACATGCGCTCGGCGCCGACGTTGAATAGCTGGATGACGCCTTTTTCGTCAGTAGCGATGCTGGAGAAATTGGCGCTATTGAAGATCGCGTTTTGCAGCGCCCCGGTCTTCAGTAGGGCCGCTTCGCGCCGCACTTCTGTAACCACATCGTAATTAGCGAAATCGTCAGTTGGCTCGCGCATGACCCGTTTTAATGCACGAGTCGCACCACTTTCTCCCTCATTTTGAGCCGATTCGCCGCGGAGTAGGCCCCGTTCAGTAACGATATTTGGTCAGGTGCCCAAGGGCGGTCACGGACCCCGCGTTAGTCCTCGGCTGGCGGAGGAACCGCCTCCGCTGATTCCGCCTGATGAATTTGCGTCGAGCGCTCATAGGCGATCCGCGAGTGCTCAAGCGCCTGCCGCGATTGCTCCTGTCTCGTCAAATGATCCTGCTTGCCGCGCTGCTCCGCCGCGCTGCGATGCGCGTGCGCGGCGCCGTCGTGCAGCTCCGCCGCCCGCTGGTGATTTTCATAGTGCGATCCGTTGTTATAGCGCGTCGACATATTAAAGTGTCTCGATCTTTCCAGACTTCGTATGCGCTTCTTTAGCCAGTTCGTAGGCTCGATCCGAGTGTTCGAGCGCCCGTTCGTTATGCCAGTTTCCTGTCGGATTCTCGCCTTTTTCGTTGTGCTCGGCGGCGGTGCGATGCGCCCGCGCCGCTAATTCATGCTGTTCGGCGGCTTTTCGATGTAATTCGTGCATAACCTCTTATATGCACGACACGGGCCACCCTCTATTTCTGACTGAGGCCGCCGTCGACCGCCAGCACTTGCCCGGTAATGAAGTTGGTCGCGCTCAGAAAATAGATGACCGCGTCGGCGATTTCCTCCGCCGTGCCGGCGCGCTGCGCGGGAGTTTTGCAAATCAAACGTTCAATGCGCTCGTCGTATTCGCCGAACGGAATCACCCCGGGCGCTACTGAATTGACGGTAACCTTCGGCGCGAAGGCTTTCGCCAGCGCTCGCGTCAGCATGATGACGCCGGCTTTCGAAGCGCAGTAATGCGCGTGGTCCCCCCAAGGACGCAGGCCACCGAGCGAACTAATATTGACGATCCGTCCGCCCTCGCCCGCGAGCATGCGCCGAGCGGCCTGCTGGCAGCAGAAGAAAGTGCCTTTCAGGTTGACGTCGTGGATCGCATCCCAATCGGCTTCGGTGATTTTGAGCGGATCGATACGCGTGAAGCGCGCGGCGTTGTTGACCAAGCCGTCGATGCGCCCGAAGTGCTGCTCGACTTCGGCGAACAATCGCTCGATTTCAGAAACGTGCTCCAGATTTGCCTGAAAAGTGGGTGCGTTGCCGCATTCGGCGGCCGTCGCGCGGGCCGCATCCGCCGAACCGCTGTAATGAATCGCCACGCGCGCCCCGGACTGGGCCAAGCGCAAGGCGATCCCGCGCCCGATGCGCTTGGCGCTGCCGGTGACCAGAATCACGCGTCCATCGAGAGAATCCATTTCTTCATTATGAAGGTGCTAAGCTGCGTTCGTGACGCGGGTGGTATGGTTGGCGGCGATGGCGATGTCGGTTTATGCGCAGACGGCGCTGGAGGCAGATCTGGTGCGCGCCGCCGAGCTCGGCGATGTCGCCAAGGTTCGCGCGCTACTCGCAGCCGGGGCGAATCCGAATCTTCCCAAGAACTTTTCGGCGCTGGAGGCTGCGTCGGCCGCCGCTTATCCGCAGGTGGTGGAGGAACTCCTGAAGCATCATCCCGATGTAAATCAGCGCGATTCAGCGGGCCGTACGGCGCTCAATACACTGGGGCAAAGCGCCGTCGGCCGGCCTGGCGAGAATCCAGCGGAGGTCGCGCGTTTGCTCATTCAGGCGGGAGCGGACGTGAACGCGCAAGACAATATCTACGCCAACACGCCGCTGCATGAGGTTCCAGATGCCGCCAGCGCCAAGGTTTTGATCCAAGCGGGCGCGAACCTCAACCGGCGCAACGTGGAGGGCCAGACCGCGCTGATGGTGACCCTCGATCCTGAGGTCGTGCGGGTGCTACTCGAGGCCGGAGCCGATAAAACCGTGCGCGATAAAAACGGTAAGACGGCCCTGGATCTCGCGCGGGCTTTGCAGCTCACCGAAAAGATTGCATTACTGAAGTAAAGTCCACTCCCTGCAGTCAAAGCAAGCGGCCTCGTACTACGCCGCTGGGTCGCCGTGCACTTCCACTTCATCGGCCGCGCCTCCGGCCAGCGCCGGTTCCGGTAACTTCCCGGCGTAGTTGGCCCAACCCCACCAGAAAGCCGTCGACATGCTGAAAAGCGCGGCCACCGTTCCGATGACGCGCGGGCTCACGTGATCGGAGGCGAAACCCGCGACGCTCATTGAAACCATCATGGTCATCCAGGTCCAGGTTTCAACGGTGGAGAAAACGCGGCCGCGATATTCGTGGCTGACATGTCGCAGCAGTTGCGATGAATTGCACACTGAGCTGACACCGACGGCCACTCGCGACGCGCCTATAAAGACGATAGCGGCAACGAAGGAAGGCGACAAACTGAACAGCAAATAGAACACCCCGTGAACGATGTAACAAAGCGACACCGTGATTTTGTACGCCTTAAAACTGAGCCGTGGAAAGATGCGGTGCGCGATGATAGCCCCGATGATGAGGCCGACGCCCGCCGAGCCCCAGATGGCTCCAATGCCGACCGAGCCGCGCCGGAAGACCACGTCGCCGAACAAGCTGAGCAGGATTTGTCCCGCCCCGCCGCCGCTGGCCCAGCCGACATTGATCAATCCGATTCCAAAGATCAACGGCGTCGCACGCAGGTAGCGCAAACCTTCAACGTATTCATGCCAGGGGCGCACAATACGGTCTTCGGTGAGAGACTCCCGAGCGACTCGAAACCCCCCGGGGACACGAAGCTGCCAGATGCACGCGGCGGAAAACACGAATGAGAAAGCATTGAACGCGAACGCCAAATGATAACCGCCAATGACGGCGACGCCTCCGAGAAAGGAACCGATGGCGAGCGCGGTCCACTGCGTGAGTTGCGTAAGCGAATTCGCAGTATGCAGTTCGTCGCGCGTGGCAATCGAAGGCAGAATCGCCGCACGGCCACTCGTGAAGAACGGCGAGGCGAACATCAGCAGGCCGCTCAGTAGGTACAGCAGCCACGTCCGTCCGCGCGGGATCGCGAAGATAAATGCCAGCGCGACCGCGGCGCGAACCAGATCGCTCAGGATCATAATGCGGCGGCGATCCATGCGATCGAGCAGGACGCCGGCAATGGGCCCCGCGGGCAGCATGGAAATGGCACGCGACAACAGAATCGCGGCGACAACGAATCCTGAACCGGTGTTGGCCAGCGCCAGGCTGAAGACCGCGACGTTGTTGAAGTTGTCACCGGCTTCGCTGACCACTTGTCCGGTCCAAGCGAAGCGATAGTTACGATTGGAGCGTAGCAGCGACAGGAAGCCGCCGGACTTCAAGAGAGGACTTCCTCCCGAACAGTGATGCTTTTGAGGTAATCGAAATCCAGATCGTAACCGAAGCCGGGCGCTGAAGGAACAGTGATGGCGCCAGCGGACGAAATCTCAACCGCAGGCGTGATCACGTCGCGCTTCCAATAGCGCTTGCTCGCGGAGACGTCGCCGGGCAGCGTGAAGCCGGGCAGCGTCGACAGCGCAATGTTGTGCGCGCGCCCGATGCCCGATTCGAGCATGCCGCCGCACCACACCGGAATCCCGTGGGCGTGGGCGAAATCATGCACTTGCTTGGCCGCGTGGAAGCCGCCAACGCGGCCCAGCTTGATGTTGAGAATACGGCAGGCTTGGAGCGCGATGGCTTGTTCAGCATGATGCGGCGTGCGGATGCATTCGTCCAGGCAAATGGGCGTCTGGATCTGAGCTTGCAGGATGGCGTGGTCGAGAATATCGTCGTGCGCCAGCGGCTGCTCGATCATCATCAGGTTAAACTCATCGAGCTGTTTTAGGTGTTCAGTGTCGGCCAGCGAATAGGCGGAATTCGCGTCGGCCATCAACAGGATATTCGGGAACTGGTTCCGCACCTGGTGCACAACGTCGATATCCCAGCCGGGCTTGATCTTGATTTTGATGCGCTGATAACCGGCGTCGAGCTCGGTCTGGATTTTATCGATCAGCTGAGGCACGGAATCCTGAATTCCGATCGACACGCCGCAGGGGATTTGGGTGCGCGCGCCTCCGCCGATGTGTTTGGCGAGCGCCACACCAGCCCGCCGGGCTTCCAGATCCCACACGGCCGCTTCGAGTCCGCCGCGCGCCATGAAGTGGCCGCGGATATGCGCGGTGCGGTCGTAAACTTGGGCAGCGCTTTCGAAATCGCGATGAAGGACGCGCGGGGCCACGTAATCCCGGAGCAGCGGCCAGATGGATGCCGTCCACTCTTCGTTGTAGAAAGGGTTTTCGCCGGCGGTGACTTCGCCCCACCCCGACAGACCGTCGGAAATCACTTCCACCAGAACAATGGCGCGCTCATAGGTGCGGCTGAAGCTGGTTTCGAAGAAATGCACCAGCGGCATGCGGATCTGGCGGAGTACGATGCGGTCTAGTCGGAAGGCCATGATGAGAAAAGATACGTGCCGAACTCGGCGGAGCGCTCGAAGCCGGTGACGGCGAGGCCCGCTTCCAGATTCTGTTGGAACAAACGGGCCACGCGCTGCTGGATCTCGATCACTTCAGAGGGATCGCTGCGGCGGAGGCGGTCGAGTCCGGTGGGTACGGGAATGCGCGCGAGCGTGATCGCCTCCTGCCGCGGGCGGTTGAGATGCCATTCGGCGACGCAGCGGTCAGTAGGCAATCCGCCTTGCAGGCGGCTAGTCGTGATGCCGTAGTGATTCGGCAGATAGCGGCGGATGATAGCTCCGAGCTTCTCCACATTGAAATAGGCGTTCTTGATTTCGAGCGGATCGAAAGTCCACTCAACCAGATCGAAACCGCGCGCCAGGGCGTCTTCGCGCTGGGCTAGTTTCAGCATTCGTCCGGCGCCGGAGTCGCGGTATTCCGGCAACACGCCCAACATGTGGCTATGCAAGTAGGCGCCTTGGCCCGCGCGCACACCGGGGATGGCGACGCAGAATCCGCACAGGAAATTATCATCGAAGGCACCCAGCACTTGGCCGCCGAT
>Ga0105245_10002960_pt1 | contig 15235 bp, 10 predicted proteins | sample KBSM54metaG_FD_81523 | JGI IMG/M metagenome (GOLD analysis project Ga0105245, IMG submission 81523) | Miscanthus rhizosphere microbial communities from Kellogg Biological Station, Michigan, USA - KBS M5-4 metaG | ecosystem: Host-associated > Plants > Roots > Rhizosphere > Soil | place... | reverse complement strand
TCGACAACGTCGACAAAAACGGCGACGGCGTCTGTGATTGCCTCTTGATCGCGACTCTGGGCGTCAAAGGTGGCTCCGGACAGGGTGACGTGTTCGCGGCGTGGCTCTCCGCGCGGAGCGACGTCGGCGCGGCGGATTTGGCCGATCAAACGCTCACCCCCGAGCTACTCGCCAAGTACGAAGTGATCGTTGCGCAGGACGTGCACAAGAACCACCCATACACGGAGAGCGAGGTCGCGGCGCTCACCGCCTGGGTAAAGGCCGGCGGCGGCTTCATGACGCTGATCGGCTATTCCCGTTCCGGGGAAGCGCACAACGTGAACCAACTGCTAGCGCCCTTCAGCATGAGTTACACCGACCAGCAGATCTTGCAAAAGGGCAGCAGCAGCTCGACGGTACCCATCACCATGTGGACGCCTCACCCAATCGACGTGGGTGTCACGATGGTGGGCGTGGACAACGGCTACCCCGTGCAAGGAATGGGCACGACCATCGCCACGGGCGGCGGCTTCGACGTCGGCAAGGTGCAAGACGTCGAGCAGGGCCACGTCTTCTTGTGGGGTGATGAATGGATCACCTACAACAGCGAGTGGCAAAATCACCCGGACTATCAGGTGCAATCGTTGTGGCTCAACGCGATCAAATGGCTCACCGTCGCCAGCCGCTGTCAGGTCGACATTCCATCGAACCCGCGCTGAACGGCCGGCGACACGTGCTGTGCGGACCTGACGCCGTCGACCGGCGCGAGCGTCCACAGCGGTCGACCGTCCACTGTCCGCTCGGCGAGCAGCGGCAGTCTCCCGACTACTCGGCAGCGCCGCCGGCGCCGAAACCAGCGTCGCCCGGCGCGCCTGCTGCTGAGTCACGCAGGTCCAGATACGCGTTCAACGTTTTGCCGCCACAGCCGTTGTCGACAGCGTGGTAGACGACGGTCGTGTCGATCTCAATCACCGATGCCCCGACATCGCTCGGAGCGATGAGCACACGGTAACGATCGCCATCTTTGAATGCGCTGCTGTAGCCGGGCGTGGTCCACGAGAAAGTGAGCCACTGGTCGACCGACACCTCGATGAACAGGTCGCGCGTCATCGGATCGATCACGGCCGTATTGCCGCTCCCGAATTTAGCCTCGTAGCATTCGTCATTGCGACACACTTGAGCGATGCTCTGCGCGAGCCCTTCGGGTGGAGGGATCCAATCAGCCTGGATGGTCACCCCGGAGAGATACAGGACGGCAGGACAGCCGAACTCACCGCCCGCAACGCCTCCCGATGCCGTCCCGCCGCTCGCGCTCGAGCCGCCTGCACTCGTGGCACCGCCCTGCGCGCGTCCGACTGCTCGTTCACCTGAAGCACCGTAACCCCCGCCGCCGGCAATCGTCCCTGAGCCGGCACTGGCGGCGTCCGACGCGGTTGTCCTCCCCGAACATCCCCAAGCCAGTGGCAACGCCAGCAGCCCCAATGAAATCCCCCGCCGTATCACCATCGCCTTCATCCTTGCTGCTCCTCGGCTGCTCCTCGCAAGACTGCCCTCAGATGCAGCTCTGTCCGTTACACCCTGGCGCAGCGACGCCGAAGCACATCCACTTGCCGTTTTCGCAGTTGGCGATGCCAGCGGGGTCGTTGCCGCAGCAGTTCTGCAAGTTCGAGCCGAAGCAGTCGGGAGCTTGCCCGACGCACTCTGCCGAGCCACCAGCGCCTGCTTGCCCCGCGCTGCCATCGCCCGCTTGGCCGCCCGCGTTCTCGCCGCCTTGGCCTCCCGCACCGCCGAACTCGATGCCGCACAGTTGCCCGTTGCAGCCGGGCGCAGCCACGGGAGTCGATCCGGGGAGCGAACAGATCCACTTTCCGGTCTGACACACGGCGGGGCCAAACGGATCTTGCTCGCAGCAATGCTTCAGATCGAGCCCGCGACAAGCCGGCGCGGCACCGCTGCAACCCGTCGTTCCGCCGACGCCGGCCGTCGCGCCCGAGCCACCCTTCCCGGCACCTCCACCCTTCCCGCTGACGCCGCCGCTACCACCCGCGCTCGAGCCGCCGTTGGTGTTCGAGTTCGTCGACCCTGAATTATCGGAACACCCGGGGAGGATCACCGCACAGGCGAGTGCCCCCGATACGAGTGAAAAGAACAGCTGCTTGGTGCGCTTGGTCATCATTCCCTCAGCCTTTCGAACGGTCGCAGCCCCACGACGGCGAGCGTGCCCGCAGCTTAGCAACGGGCGTGCCCGCTCATCCCGCTCGAATCACCGAGGAAATAGCCTCATTTCGTTGGCCCAACTTGGCCGTTGGCACAGCCCGACGCAAAATCGATCAGGGTGGTGGCACAGCGCTTGCGCCATTCAGGAACGACACGGACAACAACAACCCGTCCGGCGTTGCCAAACCATTTTGGCCCGGCATGTCGAAGTTCCACGCCTCTCCCGCGGACAACCCGCCCGCGTGGGAAGCCGAGAGCTGAGCGACGATCCAGCCTTCCGAGGCGCGACAGAACGCGTGTGCCACGAGCTCATGGATCGGAGCGGTGCCGAGCGCGTGGCCCTTGATGGCCCAAGCGCCAGGGCCGGACGAGACGATGTTGGCAGAGACGTCGCTCGGGGTCGCTGGATGTGGCGTTGCGACGCCGACGACGTCGAGGTGGCTGAGGCTCACTCGCGCCACTTGGATCTGCGCGAACGGCACAGCGGAACTCGTGATGTCGTTGGACCAGACCACGCCGCTGCCTCCGGGTCGAATGCAAGTGCTGACGGTGTTGATGTCGCCGATGGTGTACGGATCACCGCTAGCAAATCCCCACAGATGTTGAATGACAACGCCGGCGGCGCCGACGAAGTCGACCTTGGCTTGCACGAAGCACGCTGGCTTCTGCGCGTGGTTCCGGATTTCAGCGAACCACTCCACGTAGGTCGACTGAGGGTCGCCGGCGAAGTTCGAACTGATGAGCTCGAGCTCTGCGCCTGCGTCTTCGGTGACCTGAAAATCGATGCCGGGCAGATTCGAGGCGATGATTCCCGGGGGATCGTTGCGACTACCCGCGGCGCCTGCTGCTGCGATCATCGTGCCGCTGCCCCCGTCGTTCATGCCGGACTCGCCTCCAACGTTGCCCGCGCCCGCTTCTGCAACGACTCCTCCGCCGTCACCGCTCAGCCCGCCACTGCCAGCGGCGCTCCCACTACCGCCCCCGTCGCCTCCGCTGGCCACGCCGTCGCTCGACCCGCAACCCAAGAAAACGAGAAGTGGGACCGCGAGAACCGCAAACGCGGCGCGACCTGCTGTGCTCGACCCGCCGCAAAACTGATGTGCCACTGGCTATCCTCGGGCGGCTCTTCAGCAGCAAGCATGCCAGGCTCGCTCCACTCCCGGACCCCTTCGACAAGCGGCGTTTTTGGCCGTTGATTCTGTCGAGAGTGGCAGCGCGCTCGCGAGCGGAAGGCACGCGGTGTCACGCGGCTTCAGCGTTTCACTGAAACACCGAATCCCCGTGCCGGATGCGGCGCGTGGCGTTCGCCCAAGTGCACGGTTGATTTCACTGTGGCTCGCGTGGTTATCCTGACCGAATGCTCAAAATTCGATTCGTTGCTTCCTTGTTGCTCGCTGCTTGCTCGACCCTGGCCGGCGCTGGGTGCTCCAGTTCCGACAGCCCCACCACAAGCTCCGCCGGTAGCGCGGGAGCGACCACGGGCGGGCAAACCAACGCCGGGGGCTCGGGCGGCGCAGTGGGCGGCGGAGGCGCGGCGACCGGCGGTAGCGGCGGCACGAACAGCGGAGGCGCCGGAGCCGGCGGCAGCGCGGGCAGTGGCAGCGCGGGCGCGCCGAGCGGCGGAGCGAGCGCAGGCGGCAGCGGCGGCGTGGACACGAGCGGGCCCACCGCGTGCGCGTTTTCGGTGAGCGGCGGCCTGACGGAACCGTTGACCGCGGCTCCCAACGGCTGTGGCAACGGCCATATCGAACAGCCCAACGGCTCGGGCGACTACACCGCCACGATCGGCGCGGGCTTCATGGATGCGTCAGGAACGATCATCACCATGGCCTGCACGCTGAGCTCCGCTAAAGAGCCGGCCGCGGGCGACAAATGGACGTTGGACGAAGCCGGGCAATCTGCGGGCGATTGTCAGTTCAACACCATCAAAGGCTCGACCGCGACGCTCTGGGCGGCCTCCGGCACCAGCTCACCCACCAACGGCACCGCGACGGTCACCATCAACAGCGTGACCAAGACCAAGGGCATGTACCACCCTGAAAACGTTTACTACTTCTTCGACGTCTCGCTCACCGCAGCCCTGAAGGGCCAGAGCGCGGGTGCACAAGACATCACGCTCAACGGCACATTCAAGAACATGGCTTTACCGCTCGGCAGCTGACGCGACGGGCAGGCTTCATCAAACCCGGGCCCTTTCGGGCGCCCATTGGGGCGCGGGCCGTCGAAGGAACTGCGGGAATTTCTCGGTTGAAATCGAGATCGCGCGGTTCGAACGGCACACGCGAGCGCGGCCCGGGTTGTGCATGGTGGGTCGTTTTTCTTAACGACCTTCGAAAGAACCATGTTGAAGCCACTTCGCTCGAGCGAGACCCACTCCACTGATTTACCGCGCCATCTGTTCGGCGCACTGTTGCTACTCGCTGTCGCGTTGTTCGCGCCTCATGCAGCCGCGAGCGACGATGTTCCCTCCACCGAGCCAGCCTCGTCCTCAGCCGCCAAGAGCGCACATCACGGCTCGGTGTTCATCGATCCCTTGGGTTTTCTCTTGTTCGGTCCGACTCTCGGTGTGGAGTTCGGCTCCAACAAGATCAGCGCAACGCTCTACGGGCGCTGGCTGGACGCCGGCGTGGCCAGCCGCAGCTTGTTTTTGGGCGCCGGGGAACAATTCGACTTCAGCTACGGGGTCGGCCTACGTGGTCGCTATTATCTGCATGGCAACGGCGCAGGACCACATCTAGGCGTCGCCGCGGAAGTCCTTCGCTCTCGCGTCGAAGCCCCACTCAGCCTCATCGTCACGACATCGAAGTACGTGACGCCGATGGCGGAAGCCGGCTACCGCTTCGATTTGGGCGGCGCCTATTTGGGACTAACGGGCGCAGTGGGCTACGCGTTTCAAACATCCAGCTCAATCGAGAACCTGCCCGGCGGGCTGAACGCCGACCGCTATGAGACGACGGACAGGAGCAACATTTACGGCTCCGCAAACCTGGACCTCGGCATGTACTTCTGAAGTACGCACATCGAGCGATTCTTTGGGGGTCGTTCAGGCCGTCGGGCTTGCAGCGGCATGGCGCGCTTCGTGCAAAGACGTTGGGAGCGTCACCATTTCGGCCGTTCCTGAAGCAGCCCAGACGAATGCGACCTCGGCGCCGCTCGCTGCGACGGGAACACCGCTTGGGTGTGCGGCCAAGTCGATGATGCGACGCGGACGATATGGATAAGAATCGACTGCGGTAGTCGAACGTGTGTCGTACGCCCCAACGAAGCTTTCTGCGCGATCAGCGCGACCCCGGATCCGCGCTGTGTCGAACCCAGCACCCCCACGTGCGACGGGCAGGTGCTCGTCGACTGTCACGTTGGCTTCGCCGCCCGCGAAACCACCTGCACCGAAGCCTGCATCTCGCTCGACGACGCCGGGGACTTTTGCCAAGAAACCGGCCAGGTAAGCTCTCTCTACTGCAACAACGGAGGGGTTAGCAGCTGCGAGCTCACCGATGGTTCGATCCCACCCTCGGAAGCAACGCCAGCGTCGGCACCACGCAGGGCGCTGGTAGCTGCACCGCACAAACCCTGGACTCATCCTCGCTGCCCTCAACGACCAGCACGCCCTCCCGGGTCTACGCCTACGAATGCAGCGGCGGCGTGGTCGTGAAACGAACACGCTGCGTCAAGCAATGCCAAGTCAACGCCGACTGCACGAGCCAGTGCTCCGATTAGTCGAGGCCGAAGACGTACACGGCGCCGGAGAGGGAGCCCTGGTCGCCTCTATTGGGCGCCCCGGAGGCAACGAAGCCGGTGCCCAGCGCGATCGAAGTTCCGAGCTCGTCGTTCGCGACTCCGCCAGTGGCCGTCAGTTTGGGTTGCTGGGTCCAAACGCCCGCAGCACGGGTGTAGTCGTATACGGCGCCTTTACCCGCGTCTGCGAATTCAGCGCCCACTACTACGCGATCCGCTGCAATCGAGACCGCGTTGCCGAAGTAGTTGTCCGCGGAGGTCGGGTCGCTCGCCTGCAGTTTCGTTTGCTGCGTCCAAGACCCGCCGTTTTGGACGAAAACGTAGGCGGCGCCGGGGCCGCCACTATTACTGTTCTGCGGCGCTCCGACAATCGCGGTCGCGGAGCCAGCATCTACAGCAACCGACCAGCCGAAACCGTCGTGCGGTTGCCCATCGTTGGCCGTGATCAGCGCCTTTTCGGCCCATGCCGCCCCGTTGTACGCGAATACGTAGGCTTCGCCGGCCACGACCGGCGCTACCCCTGTTTGCGGCGGAGCGCCGACGACGACAAGATTTCCCGATACCGCAATGGCTTGGCCGTATCGGCGGTTGCCCGGGGCCTCTACCGGCAGAAGCTGTGGCTGTTGTGACCAGACACCTCCGGAACGCGTGAATATGTATGCCTTGCTTGTGCTGCCGATCGCCGCAGTGTCGCCGTCCACAGATACCGCCATCCCGAACTGGCCTTCGACCGCGGCATCGCTGGCATAGAATTTAGCTTGCTGCGACCAAACACTAGCGGAACGCACGAACACGTAAGCAGCGCCGGCGTTGTTGCCCTTGCTCGAGTCAGTGCGCGAACCGACGACGATCGTATCCCCACTGATCGCCAGGGACGCCCCAAAGGTACCATTTCCTGTGTTCCCGTCGCCCGGCACCAGCCGGCCCTGTTCGGCCCATGCTCCCGCGCTATAGGTCAACACGTGCGGCGCGGAATAGGGGTTCGCCCCGCCGCTTATCACGAGAGTATTGTTGTTCGCTGCCAGCGATTGGCCAAACATGCGATCCGCAACGCCCCCACTCTCAAGCAACTTGTGCTCCGCCGGATGAGGCGGAGTCGTCAGTGAATAGGGCGCGATCCCCTGGGATTCGTACGGCGCGGTGCTCCCCACGCGTCGCGCTTGCACCCGCACGGTGTAAGTGCCGGCCGCAAGCAAGGTCGTGTTCCAGTTCGCTGTGGCGCTTCCCCAGATTCGAATGGCCGTAAATGTCGCGTCCCCGACGAGCTGATACTGGAATTGATACTCGGCGGTCGCACTGCCGGTGCAGGTGGCGGTGCCGGTCAGAGTGAGCGGCACGCCGAGCGCTTGAGGGCTGGTCGGTGACACAGCAACGCTCACCTGATTGCACACATCCGCGAGGGTGTAGTTCACGACCGTCGTCGTCTCCGCACCGCCCAAGTTACCGGCCGAGCGCGCTTCGAGCAGCAACGAATACTGACCTGAGGGGAGCGAGCTCGTGTCCCAAGTCGCGCTCCCGCTGCCCCAACTGCGGAGCAGCGTCCACGCCGTGGCGCCCACTGCTCGATAAGAAAAGCGCAGCTCCGGGCTCGCGCACGTGGCGGTGCCGGTCAAGGTCAGCGCGGTTCCGATGGGTTCGGGGCTAGCCGGCGAAACGGTGAGCGCCGCGCCGGAGCACGTCGTCCCCAAATCATAGGGGCTGGTCCCGTACCGATAGGACTCATAGCTTGACGAGCTGCCAGCGGCTCGCGCGTAAACGATCAACACGTAAGCGCCGCTAGGCAGCGCGGCCGTGTTCCAGCTCACGCTCGGCCCGCCCCAGGTGCCGATGCTCGTGAACGTGCTCGACCCAGGCACCTGATATTTGAAAAGGTATTCCGGCGTCGCGCCGCCGCCGCAGGTCGCACTCGCGTTCAACGCCACCACGGTGCCCACCGGCTGCGGGCTCGTTGGTGAAGCCGTGAACGAGGTCAGCGTACTACAAGCGCTACCGAGATTGAACTGAGCGTTCAGGTAACGATGGGCCTCGAAATTCGATAAATTTCCTACTGCGCGAGCGTACACGATCAGAATGTAGGCGCCGCTGGGTAAGGCTGATGTATCCCAGCTGATCGTCGAGCCGCCCCACGTACCGATGCTAGTGAACGTGCTCGACCCGGGCACCTGATACTTGAAAAGGTATTCCGGTGTGGCGCCCGTGCCACAGGTCGCCCTCGCATTCAGGGTCAAAGGAGTGCCAACCGGCTGCGGACTCGCTGGCGAGGCGGTGAACGATGTCAGTGTGTTGCAGGCGTTGCCGAGATTGTACTGACCGATCAAGTAACGATAGGCCTCGAAATTCGAGGGGTTCCCCACGGCTCGAGCGTAGACGATCAGGACGTAGGCGCCACTCGGCAGGGCTGTCGTATCCCAGCTGATGGTCGGGCCGCCCCAGGTGCCGACGCTCGTGAACGTGCTCGATCCCGGCGCTTGGTATTTGAAGAGATACTCGGCCGTCGCCCCGCCGCTGCAAGTGGCGTTGGCAGTGAGCGAAACCGCCGCGCCCGCCGACTGCGAGCTTGGCGGCGACGCAGTGAATGACGTGAGCGTATTGCACACGTTACCGATGCTGTAGCCGCCGACAATCGCGAATGACTCGTAATTGGCGCTGCTACCAACGTGCCGAGCATACACGTAGAGATTGTACGAGCCAGACGCGACACCTGAAGTGTCCCACACCTTCGACGCGGATGCGCCCCAAGTACCGAGCGTCGTGACCGCTTTCGTACCGCTGTTTTGATAGAAGAACCGGTACTCGGCGGTCTCCCCCGAACCGCAGGTCGCGTTCGAGGCAGTGAGCGTTACGGAAGCGCCCGAACTCGCCGGACTCGAAGGAGACACAGCAAGCCGAACCCCAGCGCAGAGTGCGCTATCCGACTTGGAAACGCCGTCGACGCTGGCGCTGTCTGCACAGCCCGCCAACACCAAAGCGCACAGCAAGCACGCGGCCTGCAGGACCATCCGTAGTCCGAGCGTCAGATCCAATCGAGTCGACATGCTGCCCTCTCCCTTGCTTCGAGACACCAAACTATCCAGCATCGCATGCTGGCCACCGCGGTGCATCCTCCGCAAAGCGGACATGCAACGTAACAATTGACGTCCATCGAATTCAGCAATGAAGTGCGGCAACTTTGCGGGCGGTGCGTGCAGCCCGATGTCCAGTCCTCTCGACCGCAGTGTATTGAGCCTTGGGGAACCCCAGCGCCGCAGCAATCATCCCGTCGATGTCCATGAATGACCTCCCTGCCTCCGCCCAGGTCAGTTCAACGAAACACGCGAGCGGCACACGCGCTCCCCTGCTCGTGGCCCGAACACGCGGCGATTTCTGGGCTCATTTGCCGTTTTAACGAGCGAACCCGGCCTCACCGTTCGCCTGAAGATTGGCCCGTAGACGTACCCCGCCCGGCCTGGCAGTCTCGGCCGCTGGAGGTGTTGGTGAGCATTCTCGAGAATCACGAACTGATCACAGCGCAGGGCGGCGGCGGTTATCCACCTGGTGGCTATGGTCCACCCGGTGGCGGCGGTTATCCGCCCGGCGGTGGTGGGCCTCCTGGTGGCGGCGGTTATCCGCCCGGCGGTGGTGGGCCTCCTGGTGGCGGCGGTTATCCGCCCGGCGGCGGTGGGCCTCCTGGTGGTGGCTATCCGCCCGGCGGTGGCGGGCCTCCCGGTGGTGGCTATCCGCCCGGTGGCGGTGGGCCTCCTGGTGGTGGCTATCCGCCCGGTGGCGCACCTCCCGGTGGCTATGGTCCGCCCGGTGGCGCACCTCCCGGTGGCTATGGTCCGCCCGGTGGCGCACCTCCCGGGGGTTATGGTCCGCCCGGTGGCGCACCTCCCGGGGGTTATGGTCCGCCCGGTGGCGGTGGCTACGGAGCCCCGCCCCAATATGCTCCGCCCGGCGCGCCGCCGTATGGCGGAGGCTTTGCGCCGCCCGGTTATCAAGGTCCTCCACCGGGGAGTGGCCCCGGATTCGATGCGGTCCAAGCCGTCGGCTTTGGTTGGAACGCGGTGATGAAGAATTTCGCGGGCGTGGCGCTGCCACTCGCCGTAGCAGGCTTCGTCGCCTCCCTGCCGAACCTGATCTTGAACGGCGGACGCGGGTTCGCGATCGCCATGCTCAGCTCCAACTCGATCGATCCCTTCTTGTTGACGGTGATCAACGCTGGCAGCGGGCTCATCACTTACCTGATCTCGGTCGCCGCGCAGGCCTATATTTTAGGCGGTATGGTGCACTTCTCATTGCAAGTGTGTCGTGGGCAGCGCCCCGAATTCGGCACCGTGTTCGCCGGCGGGCCGTACTTCGGCTCGATGCTCGGCGCGACGATCTTGTATTCGCTCGGCGTCGGTGCCGGCTCGATATTCTGCCTGGTTCCTGGCCTATTTTTGGCCGGTTGCTGGGTGGCCTATTCGGCGTTCGTCGTCGACAAGGGTGCCGGCGCCATCAGCAGCTTGGGTGCCAGCTGGCAAGCGACCGCGCCCTACCGCACGAATGCCCTGATCTACATCCTGCTCGCCATCGTGGTCGCGATCGCCGGCATCCTCGCCTGCTTCATCGGCGCGCTGTTGGTCTCGTTCCCGGTGCTCATGATCGCCAACGCGTACATCTACCTGAAGCTCATCGGCGAACAGCCTCGCCTCGCCACCTGATACTCACGCGCTGAACCAACCCGCAAAGCACGCGGATCGAGCCTCAGCGCTCGGTCCGCGTTTCTTTTTTGTGGGGGTGCTATTGGGTGCACAGCGCTTGCTTCGAAAGCACTGGCGTCAATGAGCACACCGCGTCCTTGTTGAAGTCGCAATTGCCGAGCTTGATGTTTTCGAGCAACCCATTCAGCGTCGCCAGGGCATTGCTCGCCGCAGGCTTCTTCGATCCCGGATTCGACGCGTAGCCTTGGATCGCGTTCCAGCCGTCCGGAGGCCGCACCGAATACGGGTTATTGCCCGAGTCCAGCTTCTTCCAAGTCCAAAAGCTCCAACCGATATCGTTGTCTTCCAGGAGCTTGAAATTGGCTTGATACCAGCCATTGTCGTTCTCGCCGATTTCACCGCACCACAGCGGGCGCTGCCATTTCTTCCGGTAATTCAGGTAGTCCTGGATGCTCGAGATGTCCGACGCGTTCCAATACTTGTGAAAGCTGTACGCCATGTTCGCGTCGAACGGCTCGCCGAGGCTCGACCAATCATTGGCCCAATTGGCCCCCTCCACGATCAGCAAGTGATTCGCATCGACGCCGCGAATCGCCTGCCCCACTCGCTGATACAGCGGATAGAGCTGCGGCACGTATTGCGAGAAGAACTGCTCGGGTAGCGGCTCGTTCAGCAGATCGTAGCCGGCAACCGTCGGGCTTTGTGCGAAGCGCCGCGCAATCTCGGTCCACAGTTTGACCAAGCGGTCTTGGTTGTCCTTATTCGTGAACAAGTCCGGCTGATCGTTGATGTCGTCGTCGATGTTGCGACCGGTTTGCCCACCCGGCGCGCCGTGCATGTCGAAAATCACGTAAACGCCATGTTTTGCGCCCCAATCGACGGCGTCCGAAAGGCGTTTGAATTCCGTCTCGTCGAATTGGTCTTGGCCCTCCGGCAAGAGCAGCCGCGCGTTCATCGCGATCCGCACCGAGTTGAAGCCGAGCTCCGCGATGCGCGTGAAGTCCGCCTCGGTGATGTAGTTGTCGCGATAGCTCTTCCAAAAGGTGGCTGCGTCGGTCGCGCCGATGAGTTCGCTCACCCGCGCTTCGATCCTGCGACTGCGATCGGCGCTGTCCCCATCGAGCTCGAGCGCATAGCCCTCGTTCAAGAGCCAATTGCCAATCGCCGCCGTGCGGAACAAAAGATGCTGACCCTTGCCGTCCAGCAGTTGATCCAGCTCGGCGTGCACGAACGTGGGTGCGGGCAAAACGGGGCCGTCCGGAGCGGCATCGTCCGGACCTGCATCGCTGACGGGCATCAGGGGGGCGCCACCACTCCCGCCTGCATTGCCACCAGCGCCCGCGCCGCCGGCGTTCTCGAGGTGTCCAGCGCTGCCTGCCGCGGGTGTGCCGGCGACCCCTGCATGGCCGCCTCCGACGGAGACTTGCGTCGGCGAGTTGGAACACGCTGCGCTGAGCGCGAACACGGAAACCAGAGCGAGCCGGAGCGACATGGTCACGCCTGAGGCAAGCCGAGTGCCACCAGCACAAACTGCGGAAACGGCGCTATCCGTGAATCTGCGCGCCTCGCGTCGCGCAACTTTCGTCGCTGTCAGCTGCGCGGATTGAATCCCGCCATCAGCGACTCGCTACCCTTCAGGGTGTTACCTGTCGCGGCGGGCCGGCTTTTTGCGCGTCCGCGAGTGCGTAGTCGATTCGCTTGATCAGTTTGCCCGCGGCATCGAACAGCAACAGGGTGGACGATTGCGCGGCTAGATTCCCGGAAAATTCAGCCGGCAGCGCAGCGTCTACCGTCACCGTGACGGCCGCCGGCGTGGTCAGCTTGCCGCCGTCCAAACGAACGCCAAACGCGTACGATTGATCGAGCGACTCATTGAGGAGTAGCACCGAGACCTGAGTGCCATTGCCCGCCGCCACCGCGCGCAGGAGCGGCTGGCTCGAAGTCGTGGGCGCGTGATTGCCCGCGAAGTTCTGGGCGATCATTTGCAGGTGATAGTAAGACGAGCGCGGCGTCGGACTGCCGACGGGCCCGTCGAGGTAGCCGAGATCGCTCGGGCTGCGGTTGCCGCTGCTCTCGTGAATGCTCCAGGGCGCGAACGTGACCGCGCCATTGGCCATGCCAATCCCATACAATTCCGCGAAATACTGGCCGTTCAAGAACGAGTGAACGCCGAAGCTGGTCACCGAGTTATCGGCTGGGTTTTGATAGCTGATGTTGAACTCGGTGAGCGCCCAACGGAGCGCAGCGGCGCCCGTGCGCCCGTTCTTTTGGTTCGCGCTGGCGAGTGCGGTCATCAGCTTGGCCACTGAAGCTTTCATGCCTGCCGCTGCGCCCGTCGCCTGGTCGCGAGTGTAGTTCGCGCCGAACGGGTAGCTGTGAAAGCTCACGCCATCGATGTAGTAGCGACCGTTCGCATCCTTGCCGGTGATATCGGAGGCGCCACCGAGCATCGGGCCCAAGTACTGTTCGTTGTAATAGGCGACCTCCGGCGCGAAGATCTGGATCGTCGCGTCCGCTTCCTTCATCGCCGAGGCGAGGCTTTTGACGAGGTTCGCGCTGTCCGTCACGCTCATCAGCGGCTCGTTCGCGCCGATGTCCGGCTCGTTGTTGATCGACCACAAGCTCACGTGCAGGTGCTGCGCGTTGTTGATGTAATCGACGATCGCCTTGGCACGCGCGGCGTCGAAATACCGAGAAATCTGCAGGTATGGTTCGGCACCGATCGCGCGGATCGCGTTCACCACGGCGGCGTACCGCTCATTCGACGGTCGCTCGTCGTCCGCTCCCGCGCCGCCGAAACGGATCAACTTCACGCCGCTGGCTTTGACGACGGGCCAGAGCGCTTCGGTGTCCGGTTCGGTCCAGTAATTTTGCCCGATGAGCGTGCTGCTCAAGGCCTGACCCGAGCCGACGCCGGGAGTCGGATGGCTCGAGCTTCCGGCTGAGCCCGAACTGCCGCCGAGCCCGGACGTGCCAGCGCTGGAAAACGTGCCGCCACTGCCGCCATTCAGCGATCCGCTAGCGCCCGCGCTCGGGGCTCCGCCAGCGCTAGAGCCGCCCTGAGAAATATTGCCGCCCTGGGCGCTGCCGCCTTGGGCGGACGAGCCGCCGTTGGCCGCGGAACCGCTTCCAGTTTGGCCGCAGGCGCTAAGCCCGCCGAGCATTGCCAAGAGCACCGCGCCGCGGCGCGACCATTGGAAGCAGATCCTCGGTGCGTGCACGGCGAACGACGGGCTCATGCCCCAGCTATCGCAGATTTACGCGCTCCCATCCAGCAAGCACTGCTGAATGCCTACCGAGTGCGCGCAGTGATTGTTATCCGGCTGCGCTGGCTGAAGAATACACATGTTCATACGGCACATCTGCACGCTGGTTGGAAACGTGGCGCAGAAATCCGCGCAAGACATACCACCGGGAATGGCGGTGCTCGCGCAGTTGGCTTCGTGGCAGGCGCAGTACTTCACGCAGTAGTCGGATTCGCCAGACGTGGAGCCCGCGGCGCCACCACCGCTGTTGGAGCCGCCGGAAGCGCTACCCCCTGCACTCGAGCCGGCCGCGCTGGAACCGCCTGTACTCGAGCCGGCCGCGCTGGACCCACCTGCGCTCGAGCCAGCCGTGCCGCCGCCGCTATCGCTCGAGCTACAGGCGACGTCGACCGTGCCGAGCAACGCGAGCAAGATGAACCAAGAAAATTTCATAGGGACCTTTCGTGCCGCCCGAGCGGACAGAACTGACTGAGGGCTCATTTACCGAGCGTCGCCGTGCACGGGAAGCGCGTTTCATCCCAGGGAGGCGCGACCACGTGGCTCTTGAAGCCGAGGTTATCGAACGAGCGGATGGTATCGTTGTGAAGCTTGCTGCCGCTGAAGTCGAACACGACGTCAGCCGAGGAATGATACAGCACGTCGCCGAAGGTGACGGTGGCCGCGCCGCTCGGCACGCCGGTTTTGGGCAAGATCGCACAGCCGTGGGGCTGACCGTCGATGAACAAGTAAGCGCGCGTCGTCGAGGTGTAAATCTCGAGCAACGTGGCGCGATCGAGCCCAGAGTGCTCGCCCACTTCGACGACCGGCGCAAGGCTCTTCACCTTCGTCGTGTCGCCCGCGGCGTACTGATTGTAGAAATCGAAGCGCGGGCACTGATCGTTTACGTCCCACGTTTTGTGATCGCAAACCTGCAATTCGAAGACGTTCGGCCAGTCACCGAAGGTTTGGAGCACGAGCGTGTTGCCCTCGGGCAAATGCGTTTGCACGGGCGCGTCACGATCGGAGATCAGGATTTGCGGATAGCGCCTACCGGTCGAAAATGTATCGACTTCCATGCGTGCGTATAGAAACGAATCCGCGGCCATGTCCGCTTTGGTGCTGGGAGTGACACGGAATTTGCCGTTCGTATCGCCCTCGATATCGGAGAACGTGACCCACAGCTGGCCGAATAGATCCCCGACCGCGTGCCGCTTTTCTTCGACCGCGAAAAAGCCGGCATCTGCCGTGGGGCTGTTTTGGCGATACTGCCCGTAGCAATTGCCATCGAGCGCGCCACACGCCTCATCGGCGAACGGGCCCAGCGTGTCGTCGGCTTTGAAGCCGTAGGACCAATCCAGATCCGGCGCCGCCGCGGGC
>Ga0105245_10002954_pt1 | contig 15251 bp, 24 predicted proteins | sample KBSM54metaG_FD_81523 | JGI IMG/M metagenome (GOLD analysis project Ga0105245, IMG submission 81523) | Miscanthus rhizosphere microbial communities from Kellogg Biological Station, Michigan, USA - KBS M5-4 metaG | ecosystem: Host-associated > Plants > Roots > Rhizosphere > Soil | place... | reverse complement strand
CTCATCGAGCCTCGGCGGCTCATCGAGCACCGGCGGCTCATCGAGTCTCGGCGGCTCATCGAGCACCGGCGGCTCATCGAGTCTCGGCGGCTCATCGAGCCTCGGCGGTTCATCAAGCCTCGGCGGCTCATCAAGCCTCGGCGGCTCATCAAGCCTCGGCGGTTCATCGAGCCTCGGCGGCTCGTCGAGCCTCGGCGGATCGAGCAGCAACGGCGGTTCATCGAGCCTTGGTGGTTCGTCGAGCCTCGGCGGATCGAGCAGCAACGGTGGCAGTTCGAGTGGCGGCAAGGGCGGTAGTTCGAGCGGCGGTAGCTCGAGCGGCGGCAAAGGCGGCACTTCGAGCGGTGGCAGCGCCGGCTCGACGAGCGGTGGCACCTGCGTCACCCCGTACGACAACGCCGGCTGCTTGAGTCTCGACGTCGGCTCGCAAGTCTCGTCCGGTGGCCACAACTACACCTGCAACAACGCCAACTGTCGCAACTGCCAGCAAGAGCCCAAGTGCGCGCCCGGCGGCAGCGGCTGCCCGTGGGGCGCCGTTTGGACCGACAACGGCACCTGCAAGTGAACGTGCGCGACGAGCGGTCGTAAAACCACGCGGGTATTTGCGCTGAATGATTGGCTAGCGGGCGTGGCCGTCGCCCGGCGGCTCATAGCTCGGATCCCGGCTCGAACTCGGTCAGAGGGCCTGAACATCCTCCCAGTTCGTGAGTTTATGGAATATTTTCCACACTCTGCGGGCTCAAAGGCTTGCGTCTCCGCAAACGCTTTGCTAGTGAGGCGCTCCCCTTTGCGGAGCTCGCCCGACTACCGGGAATCGAGTTTCGCCAGCCGCCCCTAGCGGCTCGCGGTGCGGGTCTCCTCTCACGAGGGCGACCTGCGAATCGTCGAAACCGCGGCCACTCGGAGGCGGTTGTTAGAGCAGCGGTTTCCGCTTCTCCAGGGGTCGACGGGTCTCACGAGGAAACTGTCGTCATGATAAGCAACGCCAAAGCCAATTTTCAGAGGATCAGTCCGCGTAAAGCTCGGATGATCGTCAATCTGATCCGCGGACGGGCAGCCTCCGACGCGCTGCAGCTTCTCGATTTCACGTTCAAGGCCGGTGCGCCGTTCGTGAAGAAGCTTATCGCCAGCGCCGTCGCCAACGCGCGGCTCAAGCGCCCGGACGTCGACGTGGACGCGCTGTACATCAGCCGCGCCTCTTGCGACAAAGCCGGCAACCAGAATCTTCGCCGTTGGCGTCCGCGTGCTCAAGGGCGCGCGACTCGTATCGCCAAAGGCGTCAGCCACATCCACATCGAACTGGACCAGCGCTGAGCCGCTCCGAGCGCGCTTAGAAGCGGTAAGAACTAATGGGACAAAAAACTCATCCGTATGGCTTTCGCCTCGGCGTCATCAAGACGTGGACCAGCAAATGGTTCGAGGACAAGCACTACACGCAGTGGCTCCACGAAGACATCCGCATCAAGCGCGCGGTGAAGGAGTACCTGTACAACGCCAACGTCGCCAGCGTCGAAGTCGAGCGCGCCGCGAACAAGGCCAAGGTCATCGTGTACACGGCTCGCCCGGGTATGGTGATCGGCAAAGGTGGCAAGGGCATCGAGATCCTCAAAGTGGGCAATCTCGACACCGCCGCCAAGGGCGAGACGAAGTTCGCCGGCGTGCAGTCCTTCACGCAAAATGAAGTGTTCATCGACGTGCAAGAGGTCCGCAAGGCGGAGACCAATGCACAGCTCGTAGCCGAGAACATCGCGACGCAGCTCGAACGCCGTATCGCGTTCCGCCGCGCGATGAAGAAGGCGCTCACCACTGCGATGAAGTTTGGTGCCAAGGGCGTGCGCATCCGTTGCGCGGGTCGCCTGGCAGGCGCCGAAATGGGCCGCGTCGAAACGTACCGCGAAGGTCGCGTGCCGCTTCACACGCTGCGCGCCGATGTCGACTTCGGCCTGGCCGAAGCCCGCACGACCTACGGCACCATCGGCGTCAAGGTTTGGATCTTCAAGGGCGAAGTGCTTCAGCGCAAAGCGCGTCGCATACCGGAGTGATGAGCGATGCTGCAACCCAAGCGCACTAAGTTCAGGAAGCAACAGAAGGGCAAGAATCGCGGAGTCGCCTGGCGCGGTTCGGATGTCTCCTTCGGTGATTTCGGTCTGCAAGCGACCGAGCACTGCTTCGTTACCTCACGGCAGATCGAAGCCTGTCGTATGGCGATTCAGCGGCACGTGAAGCGCGCCGGCAAACTCTGGATCCGCGTGTTCCCCGACAAACCGGTGACCAAGAAGCCGCTCGAAGTCCGCATGGGTAGCGGTAAGGGCGCCGTCGAAGGTTGGGTTGCCGTGGTGAAGCCGGGCAAAGTCATGTTCGAGATCGCGGGTGTGCCCGAAGCGGATGCGCGTGAAGCGTTCCGTCTCGCCGGTTCCAAGCTCCCGCTTGCGGTTCGCGTCCTGACGCGAGGTGACCTGTGATGAAGGCGAAAGACCTGCGTGAGCGCTCGGCCGAGGATTTGGTCGAGCTCAAGAAGACGATGGAGAAGGACCTCTTCTCGCATCGCATGAAGAATGCAACCGATCAGCTCGGTGATACGAGCTTGCTCGGCAAGGCGCGCAAGGACATCGCGCGCGTCGAAATGATTTTGCACGAGCGCCGTCAGCAAGCGGCTTCGAGCAAAGGAGCCAAGTCGTGAACGCGCCTGCAGAGTCCGGGAACCCGGTCTACCGTCGCAAACTCATCGGTCGCGTCCGCAGCGACAAGATGAACAAGACGGTCGTCGTCGAAGTCGTCCGCTTCAAGCGTGAAGGCATCTACAAGAAGTACGTTCGTGTTCGTAAGCGTTACAAAGCGCACGACGAGAAGAACGAGTTCAAGACCGGTGATCGCGTAGAGATCATCGAGAGCCGTCCGCTCTCGCGCGAGAAGCGCTGGTCGGTCGCGCGCTTGGTGGACAGGCCCGCACAGGAGCTCGGCTGATATGATCCAGATGCAAAGCTTTCTGGACGTCGCCGACAACTCCGGTGCGAAGCGCGTCCAGTGCATCAAGGTGCTCGGCGGTTCACGCCGTCGTTACGCCGCGCTCGGTGACGTCATCGTCGTCGCCATCAAAGAAGCCCTCCCCGGCAGCAAAGTGAAGAAGGGTGACACCGCTCGCGCGGTCGTCGTTCGGACTCGCCGCGAATACCGCCGCGCCGATGGCAGCTACATCAAGTTCGACGACAACAGCGCGGTGCTCATCAACACGCAGCAAGAACCCGTCGGAACCCGCATCTTTGGCCCGGTTGCTCGTGAGCTCCGCAGCAAGAAGTTCATGAAGATCATCTCGCTCGCTCCGGAGGTGTTGTGATGCAACGCCTCATCGTCGGCGATCAGGTCGTCGTCATTCGCGGGAACGACAAGGGTAAGCGCGGCAAGGTGTCGAAGCTGGTTCGCGATCGCGTGATCGTGGAAGGCATCAACGTCGTGAAGCGCCACCTGAAGCAGACCCCGCAACGCCCGGGTGGCATCCTCGAGGTCGAAGCCCCGATTTCGGCGAGCAACGTGATGCTCATCGACCCGGCCACCAACAAACCCACTCGCGTCTCGGTCAAAATCGAGGGCGACAAGAAAGTCCGCGTCGCCAAGAGCGGCACCGCCATCCCAGTGGCGAAGGAGAAGTGATGGTCGACAAAATCGCCCCTCGCCTTCGCGAGAAGTACACGACCGAGTCGGTCCCGGCGCTGATGAAGCGCTTCGGCTACACGAACCCGATGCAGGTTCCGCGGCTCAAGACCATCGTCCTCAATATGGGCGTTGGCGAAGCGGTCGCGAACCCGAAGCTGATCGACGCTGCGGTCACCGAAATGACCGCCATCTCCGGCCAAAAGCCGGTGGTGACCAAGGCCAAGAAAGCCATCGCGACCTTCAAGCTCCGCGAAGGCATGCCCATCGGCGTCAAAGTGACGCTGCGCCGCGAGCGCATGTGGGAGTTCCTGGATCGCCTCGTTACCCTCGGTTTGCCGCGCGTGCGCGACTTCCGCGGCACGAGCCCCAAGGGCTTCGACGGCTCGGGTAACTACACGCTTGGTCTGAAAGAACAGATCATTTTCCCCGAGATCGAGTTCGACAAGGTCGAGAAGATCAAGGGCATGAACATCACGTTTGTCACAACCGCCGATACCGACGAAGAAGCCAAGGAGCTCCTCGGTACCCTCGGCATGCCGTTCAGGAGTTGATGCATGGCGCGCGCGTCTCAATGGGCAAAGGCCAACCGTCCGCCCAAGTTCTCGACCCGAGCGGTCAACCGCTGCAAAGTCTGCGGCCGTATCCGCGGCGTGTATCGCGATTTCCAATTGTGCCGTCTTTGCATGCGTCAGCTGGCCCTCAAAGGCGAGCTGCCCGGCGTCACGAAATCGAGCTGGTGAAGCCATGATGACCGATCCCATTTCGGATTTGCTGGCGCGGATTCGTAACGCGTCCCTGGCGCGTCACGAGTTGACTCGCGTGCCGGCCAACAAAGTCAAAAAGAACATCGCCTTGCTGCTCAAGGCCGAGGGCTACATCGCCGATGTTCGTCAGGAAGAGTGGGGGCCCCAGAAGCACCAGACGATCACCATCGTGCTCAAGTACGGTGACGATCGTAAGTCGGCGTTTCAAGGTCTCAAGCGCGTCTCGCGCCCGGGTCGCCGGGTGTACGTGCGCCACGATCAAATTCCGCGCGTCCTCTCGGGGCTCGGAATCTCCATCATCAGCACCTCGCACGGGCTGATGAGCGACAAGGAAGCGCGTCGCCGCAAGATCGGTGGCGAGCTTCTGTGTGAGGTGTGGTGATGGCCGAAGCTCAAGCTACCGCGCCGCTCAAGAAGTCTCGCGTCGGCAAACGCCCGGTCGCGATTCCGAAGGGCGTCACGGTCAATCAGTCGGGCAGCAAGCTCGATATCCAGGGTCCGAAGGGCAAGCTGTCCTTGGACATCCCGGCTCAAGTCCAGGTCCGCAAGGACGGCGAGGGTTGGGTCGTGGAGAGCAGTGCAGAGGGTCGCGATGCGGCTCGCTTGCAGGGCCTCAGCCGCGCGCTCCTCGCCAGCATGGTGAAGGGCGCCGCCGAAGGTTACGAGCGCTCGCTCGAACTGGTCGGCACCGGTTACCGCGCGGAAGTCAAAGGCAAGGTCGTGACCTTGCAGCTCGGCTTCTCGCACCCCACTTCGATCGAGCTACCAGCGTCGATCACCGGCGTCGTTCCGCCGGATTCGAAGGGCACCATGCTCGTGCTCACTTCGGCTGACAAGGCCGCTCTCGGACAGATGGCTGCGACGATTCGCGGCCTGCGTCCCCCGGAACCGTACGGCGGCAAAGGCGTGCGTTACCGCGGTGAGAACATCCGGCGTAAGGCTGGCAAGGCCGCCAAGGGCAAAGGCAAGTAACTATGGCAACGTCTCTCACTGGCCGTCAGCGCCGCCGTTTCCGGATCCGGAAGCGTATCTCCGGCAGCACCGAGCGCCCCCGGCTCAGCGTGTTCCGCACCGCAACGCACATCTACGCGCAGGTCGTGGTCGATTCGGACGGGCGTACGCTCGCCGCGGCTTCCACGCTGTCTCGCGATCTCAAGAGCACGCTCGAAAGCGACACCAAGACGGACGCGGCCAAGAAGGTCGGCGCCTTGATCGCCAAGATCTGTCTCGAAAAGAAGATCGAAAAGGTCGTGTTCGACCGCAACGGTTATCTCTATCACGGCCGCGTGAAGGCTCTTGCAGAAGCCGCACGCGAAGCTGGGCTCCAGTTCTGAGCCGAGGGAAGAGTCATGGCGTTCGAAAGCATTGACGAAGAAAAGCTCAAAGAGCGAGTCATCCACATCAACCGCGTTGCGAAGGTGGTGAAGGGTGGCCGTCGTTTCAGCTTCTCCGCGCTAGTCGTAGTCGGTGATGAAAACGGTCACGTCGGCGTCGGCCTCGGTAAGGCCAACGAAGTGCCGGAAGCGATCCGCAAGGGCAACGATCAGGCTCGCAAGAACCTGTTCAAGGTGCCGATGATCGGTGCCACGGTTCCGCACGATGTCACGGGCCACTTCGGTGCCGGCAAAGTGTTGCTCCGCCCGGCCTCGCCCGGTACGGGCGTTATCGCGGGCGGCGCAGTGCGCGCCGTCGTCGAGTCCGCTGGCATTCAAGACATCTTGAGCAAGTGCCTCGGCTCTTCCAACAAGTACAACGTCGTGCACGCGACGGTCGCTGCTCTCCAAGGCCTGCGTGGTCCGGAAGTGGTTGCCAAGGCACGCGGCAAAGAGCTCGACGAGATCGCTTCGGACTACCCGGTCTCGGCCGTGTCGGTTCAAGCCAGCGGCGGTTCCTCGATCGTCGCCGGTAACGGCGGAGGGCCCACCACGTGAGCAAGAAGCTCGAAGTCAAGCAGACGGGTAGCGTCATCGGCCGGCCGCACACCACGCGCGCCATCATCGACGGTTTGGGCCTTCGCGGTCCGGGCTCGTCGGTGGTCGTCGAGAATACGCCCTCGTTTCGCGGCATGATCAAGAAGGTTTTGCACCTCGTCGCGGTTCAGGAGAAGCCATGAGCTCCACCATTCTTTCTCGTCTCGCTGCTCCGGCCGGCGCGCGCCACCTCGAAAAACGTTTCGGGCGCGGCGTGGGTTCCGGTTTGGGCAAGACCTGCGGTCGCGGCCAGAAGGGCCAAAAAGCCCGTAACGGCGGCAACATCGGCAAACTCCACTTCCAAGGTGGTCAGACGCCGATTCAGCGCCGTTTGCCGAAGCGCGGCTTTCGCCGGCCCTTCCCGATCACGGTCGTCCCGGTCAATCTCGGTGATTTGCAGAGCTTCGACGCTGGCGCGACGGTCGACGAGACCGCGCTCCGCGACTCTCGCCTCGTGCAAGGTCAACGAGTGCTGATCAAGGTTCTCGGTGATGGCGAATTCACCAAGAAGCTCACGGTTCACGCGCACAGCTTCAGCAAGTCGGCACTCGAGAAACTCGAGAAGCTGGGCGGCAAAGCGGTCGTGATCCCGGTGATCAAGCAAAAAGACGCGGGCTGAGCTTTCGCTCCTGAGCTCCGCACATGGCAGCCTTTCAAGGTTTCTCGAATATCGGCAAGGTGCCGGAGCTCCGGCGCCGGATCGTGTTCACGCTCATCGTGCTCGCGATCTACCGGCTTGGTGTATTCGTCACCATCCCCGGTGTCGATCGCGCCGTGATGCAGAACATCGTGAAGGGCCAGGGCGGTCTGCTCGGGCTCTTCAACTTGTTCTCTGGCGGTGCGCTCGCCAACTTGTCGATCTTGGCGCTCGGCATCATGCCGTACGTCTCGGCGAGCATCATCATGCAGCTCGCCGGCCTGATCAGTAAGCAGGTCGAGGAGCTCCGCAAAGAAGGCGAAGCAGGTCGCCGTAAGCTCGAGCAGTACACGCGCTACGGCGCGATCGTGCTCAGCATCTTGCAGTCGTTCGGTGTCGCGCTTTCGCTCGAACACATGAACAACTCCGACATGGGCGGCGGTCGCTTCGGTGACGTGGTCGTCAATGCGGGCTGGGGCTTCCGCCTGATGACGGTCATCACGTTGACCACGGGCTCTGGCCTCTTGATGTGGCTCGGTGAGCAAGCGACGGAACGCGGTATCGGCAACGGTACCTCGATGATCATCCTCGCCAGCATCGTGAGCGGCATTCCGAAGGCCATTCAAAACTACTACGCCGGTCACACCGGTGATCTGCAGCCGCTGACGATTGCGGTGCTGCTCGGCGTGCTGCTCGTCAGCATTGCCATGGTCGTGTTCTTCGAGCGCGCGCAACGCGAGATCCCGATTCAGTATTCGCGCCGCCAAGTGGGCCGACGCGTGTACGGCGGGCAGACCGCGCACTTGCCGCTCAAGGTGAACATGGCGAGCATGATCCCGCCGATCTTCGCCTCGAGCTTGTTGATGTTCCCGGCGACGCTGGCGAGCTTCAACATCCCGCTCATGTCGACGTTCAGCTCGCTGCTCAACCGCGGTGACTGGCTGTTTCACACGCTGTTCGCGGCGCTGTCGATCTTCTTCTCCTTCTTCTACACGGCCGTCACGTTCCAACCGATCGACGTCGCCGACAACCTGAAGAAGCAACAGGCGAACATCCCCGGCATTCGTCCCGGTCGCCAAACGGCCGAGTACATCGATCGCGTGCTGACGCGGCTCACGGTCGGCGGCGCGGTGTACGTGGCCACGATTTGCGTCGTGCCCGCCGTCATCGCCAACTCGTTCCACATCCCGTTTCAGTTCGGTGGCACGAGCCTCATCATCGTCGTGGGCGTCGCGCTCGAGACGGTGAACCAGATCGAAGCTCACCTCATCACGCGCAGCTACGAGGGCCTCACGGGCCCGCGCGTGACTCGCCTCAGTGGTCGGAGGCCGGCGTGAGGGTCGTGTTGCTCGGTGCGCCGGCTAGCGGCAAGGGCACCCAGGCTGCTGTCCTGTGCGAGAAGTTCGGCGCGCCGAAAATCTCGACTGGCGACATGCTGCGCGCCGCGCTCGCCGCCGGGACAGAACTGGGCAAAGAAGCCGCCCGTTTCATGAACGACGGCAAGCTCGTGCCGGACTCGGTCGTGATCGGCCTGGTCAAAGAACGCATCGCCCAGCCGGATGCCAAAAACGGCTTTATTCTCGATGGTTTCCCGCGCACGGTGCCCCAGGCCGAGGCGCTGGAAGCGGCCTTGCTCGCGGTCGGCACCCCCCTCGAAGCGGCCCTCCAGATCGACGTTCCCCGCGATCTTTTGATGGAACGGGCCACGCTCCGCCGTACCGACAAACGGACTGGACACATCTACCACTTAAAGTATAGTCCCCCGCCCCCGGACGCCGAGCTCGAACATCGGGCCGACGACCAGGCGGAGACGGTAACGAAGCGTCTCGATCAATACGATGCGATGACGGCGGCGCTCTTGCCGCACTACGAAAAACTCGGGCTGCTACGCCGAGTCGATGGGGTCGGTTCTCCGCAGGAGATCACCACCCGCATCCTCGCAGCGCTCGAACACTGAACGGACAGGAGGCGACGAACGAAAGACGAATCGACTGGAACAGGTGTCATCTCAGAGGTCTTACCGAACGCATTGTTTCGGGTGACTCTCGAAGATGGTCGCTCTGTTCGTGCCGGGATCTCCCCCAGTCTTCGTCACGCGATCGTACGGCTCATCAGCGGCTCTCAAGTGGTGGTCAAACTCTCCAAGCTAGACCCCAGCCGCGGACAAATCATCAAGAAGCTAAGTTAGATACTTACAGAGACGATTGAAGGCAGGACATCATGAAGGTGCGACCGAGTGTGAAAAAGATCTGCGACAAATGCAAAGTCGTGAAGCGCCGTGGAGTCCTGCGCGTGATTTGTAATAACCCTCGCCACAAGCAACGGCAGGGCTGAGAGGGACTATGGCGCGTATTGCTGGTATCGACCTTCCCCGCCGCAAGGCCATCGTTTACGCCCTCCCGTATATCTACGGGATCGGCAATGCCACGGCTCGCAAGCTGTGCAAAGACGCCAAGGTGCCGGAAGACCGCAAGGTCGACGAGCTCACCGAAGCGGACGTGAAAAATATTCGCGATGCGATCGATGCGAGCATCAAGGTCGAAGGCGACGCGCGCCGCGAGGTGCAGCAAAACATCAAGCGTTTGATGGACCTCGGGTCGTACCGTGGGCTTCGTCATCGCAAAGGCCTGCCCGTCAACGGGCAACGCACCCGCACCAATTCGCGCACCCGCAAGGGCCCGCGCAAGAGCCTGGCGCGTCGCTCCTAAGCGCCGGCCCTCAGTAAAGCGATTTTTGCATGGCAACTCCCAAAGCCCGCACCCAGAAAAAAGTAGTCAAGAAGAACGTCTTCGCTGGCATCTGCCACATCAAGTCGACGTTCAACAACACGATCGTCACCATCACTGACGTGAATGGTGCCGCGATCTCTTGGGCCAGCGCAGGTTCGCGCGGCTTCAAGGGTTCACGTAAGAGCACGCCGTTCGCGGCACAGCTCGCCGCCGAAGAAGCCGGTCGCCGCGCCATGGAGCACGGTGTCCGCTCGGTCGCGGTGTTCGTGAAGGGTCCGGGCGCTGGCCGCGAAAGCGCGCTGCGTGCCTTGCAGCAGGTGGGTTTCAAAGTGACTTTGATTCGCGATGTCACGCCGATCCCGCACAACGGGTGTCGGCCCCCCAAGCGTCGTCGCGTGTGAGCGGAGTAGAATTATGGCGCGTTATTTAGGTGCTGTTTGCAAGCTTTGCCGTCGTGAAGGCGGGAAGCTGTATCTCAAAGGCGAGCGCTGCTTCACTGAGAAGTGTGCAGTGAGCCGTCGTCCGTACCCGCCAGGCCAGCACGGCCAGGCGCGTATCAAGCTGAGCGAGTACGGTCTCCGTCTGCGCGAGAAGCAGAAGATGCGCCGCATCTACGGTCTGCTCGAGATGCAGTTCGCCGGTTACTACGTGCAAGCGACCCACCTCAAGGGCCGCACCGGCGAAGAGATGCTCGGCCTGATCGAGCGTCGCCTCGACAACGTCGTCCTCCGCATGGGGTTCGCCTCGAGCCGCGCGCAAGGTCGTCAGCTCGTTCGCCACAACCACGTGCTCGTCAACGGCAAGCGCGTGAACATCCCGAGCTTCCGCGTGAAGCCGAACGACAAGATCGAAATCGGCGAGACCAGCCGCAAGATTGCTTACATCGCCGCAGCCCTCACCGCCGCCGACAGCCGTCAGCGTCCGAGCTGGCTCGAGGTCGATAAGGCGAACTTCGCGGGTACGTTCAAGTCGATGCCGGTCCGCGACGAACTCAACGAGCCGTCGGTTCGTGAGCAGTACGTCGTCGAATATTATTCTCGTTAGTCGGTCGCGCGCTGAGGCCTAGAGCTTCGGCGCGCTCCTACATTTCTGATACTGGCGAGGGCCCAAAGCCTTCGCAACGCGGGCTGACCGCGGAGCTGACAGTGGGAGCTGGATCCTCTGCAGTTCGAGACGGTCGCGCGAACCCCCAAAAAAGGAGCAGCTCGAATGGTGACACAGATGATGAGCCGTAACTGGCGCGACTTGATCCGCCCCAAGGCGATCACGCTCGATCCGGAATCGAATTCGGAATCGTATGGCAAGTTCACGTGCGAGCCGCTCGAACGTGGGTTCGGTATCACGATCGGCAACTCGCTCCGCCGCGTGCTGCTCGCTTCGCTCCAGGGCGCCGCGATCACGTCGGTGCGCTTCGAGAGCGCCCTCCACGAGTTCACCACCATCCCCGACGTCGTCGAGGACGTGACCGACATCATCCTCAATCTCAAAGAGGTGGTGTTCAAGGTCGACTCGCCGAAGACCTTCACCGTCCGCGTCGAGAAAGAGGGCGCAGGCCCGGTGCTCGCGAGCGACATCAAGGTCGTCGACGGCCTCACGGTGTTGAACCCGAACCATCAAATCGCGACCCTCGACAAGAAGGGCCCGCTCTCGATGGAACTCACGATCTCTTGTGGTCGTGGCTACGTCTCCGCCGAGCGCAACAAGAGCCCGACGATGCCGATCGGAACGATCCCGATCGATGCGTTGTTCTCGCCCATCCGCAAGGTGAACTACACCGTGCAGAATGCGCGCGTCGGCCAGGTCACCGATTACGACAAGCTGATCCTCGAGGTCTGGACGAACGGCGCCGTGCGCCCGGTCGACGCCGTGGCTTTCGCCGCGAAGATCCTCAAAGAGCAGCTCTCGATCTGGATCAACTTCGAGGAATCGGAAGAGACCTCGTACCAGGTGACCGGCAGCGACGAAGAGCCGCTGAACGAGAACCTATTCCGCTCCGTCGATGAACTCGAGTTGTCCGTGCGCTCGGCGAACTGCCTGCAGAACGCCAACATCACGCTCATCGGCGAGCTCGTGCAAAAGACCGAGCAAGACATGCTCAAGACCAAGAACTTCGGTCGCAAGTCGCTGAAAGAGATCAAAGAGATCCTTTCGACGATGGGCCTCGGCCTCGGCATGAAGTTCGACAACTGGCCCGCAATGGTTGACCGCTGGAAGCAGCAGCAGTCCGCGTCGTAAGGTAGAGTTCGATGAGGCATCGTAAAGCAGGACGGCAATTCGGCCGTAACACCAGTCATCGTCGCGCCATGTTGCGCGCTCTGACGGCAAATCTCGTCGCGCACGAGCGCATCGAGACCACCGAAGCCAAGGCGAAGGAGCTGCGCCGCGTCGCGGAGCGACTGATCACTCGCGCCATCCGCCTCGGACCGGTTGCCTACACGCCGAACGCCGAGCTCAGCATCGCGGACCGCGCTCGTCGCATGTCTGCGGAGCGGCAAATCGGCATGTTCTTGCGCCGCTTCACGGTGGTTCAAGACGGCACCGAGAGCACCAAGATCGACTTGATCGAGAAGGTGTTCGTGGATCTGGCCAAGCGCTTCAAGAGCCGCCCGGGTGGCTACACGCGCATCATCAAGCTCGGTCATCGCCGTGGTGACAACGCGCCGATGTCGCTGATCGAGTTCGTCGATCAGGGCGAACCGCGCGCTGCCGTTGCTCCGAAGTCCGACGAGGCGAAAGCCCCGAAGGCCAAGAAGAGCGAGAAAGCTGCCGCCGCGGCCGCCGCGCCGAAAGCCAAGAAGTCAGAGAAGAAAGCCGCAGCCGCCGCCGGCTGAGACGTTCAAGACTCTTTCTGATCGGTTGCCTCAGAGCTCGTTTCGCCTTCCGGCGGGACGGGCTCTTCGGCTTTTTGTGGTTCGAGATCGACGGCGGAGGGCGCTGCGGGCGGCGTCGGCGGAAGCGCGGCCTCTTTCGGCGATTTTCGCAGCAACACGAACGCGATCCCGACCAGTGCGACGAGGCCGATCGCACCCGCGCCGAGAAAGCGCTGTGAACCGTCGCTCGGCGCTTCGCCCTGGTCGAAGCGCGACAGCTCGCTGCGTGCGCGCGCGTTGCTCGGGTTCACTTCCAGCGCGCGCGTGAGCAAGGTGCGGTCGGTGATGCCCGTTGCCGCCAGCGTCTCCGCTTCCAGCGTCAAGCGGAGGCTGGTCGCGCTCTTTTCGACATCTCCGCCTTTACCCAAGCGCTCGGCCCGGCGCAGCGCGGTCAACGCCTGTGCGGGCTGCTTATCGAGGCTTTTTTGGGCGTATTCGAGGTACGCGGCGGCGAGCTCGGCTTGCTTCGGGTACTCGGGGTTGCGCGTCAGCACCTGGTCGAAGGCTTTGCGCATGCCTTCGAGATCGCCATGCTCGCGCGCCGCGACACCCGCGTCGAAGAGTTTGGAGACTTCCGCGGAGCGCAGTCGGTCGAACTCGGCGAACAACTCGCGCGCGGTGCGCTCCCAGTTCCAATCGCGTGGCGGCTTCTTGCCCACCACGTCTTCGTAGGTGTCCCGCAGCTGCCAAGCGCCGACTTCGCCCATCAGCGCGATGGCTTGGCGCGATGCTTCGCGGACCTGCGAGCGCTCGCTGTTCGCGAAAGAGACGACGATGCGCGCCGCATCCGGATCACGCACGCGCCCATAGGCACGCAGTACATCGGACAGCACCTGCAGATCGTTGATCTGAACGGCCTCGCTCGGAATGGCTTTGCCGAGCGCATCCAGCTCTCGCTCGGCCCATTTGGCGATTTTCTCCGCGGGGTGGCGCTTGGCTTCGATCAGCGCGGGCACCGCGCGATCGCCGAGGGCCTCGAGCTCGAGCTGGGTATCGACGCGCAGAAACTCCCCGTAGCGGACGTACACGTCGATCAAGCCGCGCACGGCCTCCACGGTGCCGATTTGCGCGAGCATGCGGCTCTCCGCCAGCACCGAGCTCAGCGTGCACCAGAGCTTGGCGTGGGGCTCGGCGTGCTCGCTCACCATCTCGAGGTAATCGGGGGTTTTGACCTTGCCGTGCTTGCCGTCGGCTTGCTGCTCGTCGCGCACGTCGTCGCGGCCTTTTTGGCGGAGCTTTTGCAGCAGCGCCTTCAGGTCGTCGTGATTGCTGCTCTCCGAGCTGGACGCCAAACGGAAGCGAATGGCGGGCACCATTTGCGGCGTCACTTCCAAGATCTCGCGGCGCGCGGCTTCGCGTTCGGCATCATCGGCCGAACACAGTTTGCCGAGCTTACCGTCGAGCTCCTCGAGATCTGCAGGCGTCGGCTTGCCGACCTCCAGACTCGGGACGGGGGGCAGCTCGGGGAGACGCTCGACTGCTTTCTGCGGCGTGTCGCTGGCGTGCGCAACGCCCAGCACGCCGCACAACCCGGCAAGCACCCACGTCAGACCGAGGCAGCGCAGGCGAGGGCGACGCGCGCCGTCAATCGGTGATGCGAAAGTCGGGGAAGTCACCGGTAAAACTGCGCCAGCGCGTATCGACGCGATCCACGCGCGCCGCGGTGGGGCCCTTCTGGGCCCAACCGTAAAGCTCACGAATGGCGACTTCCTCACCTTCCGCGACGATTTCGATCGAGCCATCTGCGCGGTTCTTCACCCAACCCGTGAGCCCAAGGCGACGCGCTTCCCTTTGGGTCGAGGCGCGAAAATAGACACCCTGAACTCGGCCGCGCACCATGAGTTGAAGCTGCTTCAGGGCCATCTGGGCTCGGGGCAGTCTATATGAAGATACTGGAAGCGGGGCAAACTCACGGCAGTGCCAGAAACCCGGCCTCAATCGCTGCAATTTTTCGCCACGCTGGATTCACGGGGTGGTTCGTGATTCGATCACGCCGTGACCTCGGGGAGCGAGACCGCAAAAAGTGCCCCCGAAGGGCGGCTTTTGGACACGAGCGAGGCGCTCCGTCATGAACGGCGCGTTTCGGCGGCCCTGCGCGAAGTCGGCGTGGCCCTCGGCACCACGTTCGACCTCGACGATTTGCTCGAGCTCATCCTGAGCAAACTGACCGAGCTGGTGGAGGCCGACCGCGCCACCCTGTACCTGCTCGACGAGGGGAAGAAGGAGCTCGTGAGCCGGCTCGTGGTCGGCGACAAGGTCCGCTCGATCCGGATGAAGGTGGGCCACGGCATCGCGGGCACGGTCGCGCTCACCGGCAAACCCATCCGCATTCGTGACGCGTACACCGATCCGCAGTTCGAGCGCGATTGGGACGTGCTCACCGGCTATCGCACGAAGAGCATGCTCGCCGCGCCGCTCAAGAACCATTTGGGCCGCACCATCGGCGTGATCCAAGTGCTGAACAAGCAGGGCGGGCACGAATTTACGGGTGAAGACGAGTCGATCTTGTCGGCGCTCAGCACGCAGGCCGCCGTCGCGATCGACAACTCGCGCTTGTTCTTGTCGCTCATTCAAAAAAACAAGCAGCTGCTCGATACGACCGAGCAGCTCGAGCGCAAGCTGCAAGATCT
>Ga0105245_10002952_pt1 | contig 15258 bp, 3 predicted proteins | sample KBSM54metaG_FD_81523 | JGI IMG/M metagenome (GOLD analysis project Ga0105245, IMG submission 81523) | Miscanthus rhizosphere microbial communities from Kellogg Biological Station, Michigan, USA - KBS M5-4 metaG | ecosystem: Host-associated > Plants > Roots > Rhizosphere > Soil | place: Michigan... | reverse complement strand
TGGTTCTGCACGGTGACCACCAGATCGGCCGTGCTCGAGCCGACGTCGAAGGCCGTGACCCAGTCCCAGGCGTCGGTCTTCCCGCCGGGGTTGGTCTCGATCTATACCGCCTTGTAGTACGTGCCGGTCTGCGTCGGGGTGAAGGTCAGCGAATAGACCTTCGTTCCTCCGCCGGCCGTGATCGTCTGATACGCGGTCACATCGTCGAAGTCCCAGGAGGAGGTCTTGCTGCGGTCGAGCCGCATCAGAGCTCTTGCGCTCTTCGAGGCGGCGTTCTTGTTGCGCACCAGCGCTTCGATGCGGATCGGTGTTCCCACCGGGATCGAACTGCCGGACGTCAGCTCCACGTTGTCCGAGACGCGGTAGATGCGCAGCGTGTCGGTGAATGGCCAGTCGCGACGAAGGGTCAGTATGTTCGATCCGGTCGCCACCGCTTTCGTTGCGTCTGCCCACAACTCGCCGAGGCTGTCGAATGGGTTGGCTCCGGCGTAGTACGCCTCGAACGAGTACGTTGCCGGCGTCAGGCCGCTCCACGTCACCTGTCCCGAGGTGTTCGTGGTCTTCTCGTCGATCTTCGTTCCGCCCTGGTAGCGAACCACGGCCGCTCCCGAGCGGGTGGAGCCGTCCTGGTTCTGCACGGTGACCACCAGATCGGCCGTGCTCGAGCCGACGTCGAAGGCCGTGACCCAGTCCCAGGCGTCGGTCTTCCCGCCGGGGTTGGTCTCGATCTTCACGGCCTTGTAGTACGTACCGGTCTGCGTCGGGGTGAAGGTCAGCGAATAGATCTTGGTTCCTCCCCCGGCGGTGATCGTCTGGTACGCGGTCACGTCGTCGAAGTCCCAGGAGGAGGTCTTGCTGCGGTCGAGCCGCATCAGAGCTCTTGCGCTCTTCGAGGCGGCGTTCTTGTTGCGCACCAGCGCTTCGATGCGGATCGGTGTCCCCACCGGGATCGAACTGCCGGCGGTCAGCTCCACATTGTCCGAGACGCGGTAGATGCGCAGTGTGTCGGTAAACGGCCAGTCGCGACGAAGGGTCAGTGTGTTCGACCCGGTCGCCACCGCCTTCGTTGCGTCTGCCCACAACTCGCCGAGGCTGTCGAATGGGTTGGCTCCGGCGTAATACGCCTCGAACGAGTACGTTGCCGGCGTCAGGCCGCTCCACGTCACCTGTCCCGAGGTGTTCGTGGTCTTCTCGTCGATCTTGGTTCCGCCCTGGTAGCGAACCACGGCCGCTCCCGATCGGGTGGAGCCGTCCTGGTTCTGCACCGTCACCACCAGATCGGCGGACGGCTGCGTGACCGAAAACGACCAGGTACCCGAGGTCGGGGCAACGGACTGGCCGCAGTCATTGAGCGCGATGACCTTCCAGTGGTAGTTGGCGCCGGGCGACACGGTGACCGTGCGCGTGGTCGAGGAGGCGCTTTGAGATGCGATCAACGGCGGCGACGTACTGGTCCCGAAATAGACTTCGTAGGTCACAGCTCCTGATGATTGTCCCCAGGACAACGCCACGGAAGAATTACCGGACAGCACCGCGCCATTACTCGGACTGGTCAGTGAAAACCCTACTGGCGCAGGACAGGTGACAGTGACCGTCCACGAAATGAGCGGAGCATATGCGAACTCCAGGTCATGCACGTGCGCACCGACGGTGTACGTTCCGGTGTTCGGAAATGACTCGGTGTGCGAAGTCGTTCCGCTCGACCCGCTCAATGTCGTGAGGCCGACATAATTTCCATCGCGGTACCACTCCGCTCCACGCAGATTTCCATCAGCATCGGTGCCCGATACCGAGAACGTCTGATTGGAACCTTTGGCGATCGTCACGGAACTGCTCGAAGGGGAGTTCCGCGTCGCCGCAGGAGTGCGGTTCGTCACAGTGACCGACCATCCAACCCAGCTACTGAGGTTCCCGGATGCGTCGCGGGCCAGGACGCTGACGTTATTGGTCCCGGAAGCGGTAAACGCCTTGTTGTACGTCGCCGCGCCGTAATAGATCGTTCCGGAGAAGCTCTTCGTCGACGCGAGCGTGTTGTTCACGTAAAACTCGATCTTCGAGAGATTTCCACCGGAATCTGTCGCTTCTACGCTGAAGGATAGCGTTTGATTGACGTACCCCGAAGCGGATCCGCCGGTCGGACTGCTCTTGGTGAGCGTCGGTATGTACACGTCGCCATACACGGCGGCTGTCAATAAGAGCGATAGTGCCGCCGCAACGAAGCCGCTTCTGTATGACCGGCGCAAGCGGTTAGAACTTCGAGCGGACCGAATCACGCCCGCCATGTCCGCAAGAGCTGGTACGCAATACTGTGACATCCTGTATCACCCGGGCGTTCACCCGGATGCCTCCGATGCGACTGCGACGCCTTTCCGTCCTTTACCTGAACGGAGAGATATTCGTCTCAAAGACCGATGATTTATTGTCGGAAATGGACCTGCTTCTCGGACGATATGCGATCGAGCTCTGGTTCGCAAGAATTGATTTCCATTATGCCGTCACAAGCGTCGTGATGGAGATGGCGGCACTCGTTCCCAGGCGAAAAGACACTATGCGCCGCCGGAGGCGTCCGCCCGAACCGGCGCCGTGCGCGCCACCGCCAGCTCACGCATCACGTCCCCGATATCCGCGCCCAGGACTTCGATCAATTCGAGGACCGTCGTGAGGCTCGGGACGTTGCCTCCCTGCTCGACGATGCTCACGTATTGCGGCGTCAGGTCGGAGCGGGTGGCGAGTTTCTGGCGCGTCCAGCCTCGTTCTTCGCGGATGCGGCGGACGATCGCGCCGAAGCGGATCGCGTCCATGTTCTTCGTTCGCGATCGTGGCATCCGTGAATGGTAGACCGAAACCATGGATGAAGTGAGGGTGTCCTGCGCGATGGGATTCGGGCGCCATTTTTGTCCGCCAATCCCTACACACACTTTCCATGATTTGCGGATGGACGTGGGTCAGGATATGTCCGTATAATCCGCGGCTCCCGCTCGGTCCCCATTCGGCCGAGGGTCCATTTTCCAACACAACAAATATGCTGCAAATCCCTGCGTCCTTGTGAGCGCAGGACCCCACGGGCTCCACTTCATTACATCCGAGGTCTCTTATGGCAACGTCGCGCGCAAGCGTGCTCTGTCTGGCTCTGTCTCTGTCCGCCGCGCTCTCGGCGTATGCCGATGGTCCGCTCTTTCCCCGGCCGTTTCACCTCACCCGTGAGATCGACGACTCGCTCACGGGACGCGTCATCCGCGTCGACGAGTACTACTCGGGCGATCGCGTGATCACGGTCAACGGCACGAAGACGGCGATCGCCGATTACGCGAAGCAGGAGCTGACGGAGATGGACCGGGCGAGGGCGACCTACAGTGTCGCCACGTTCGCGCAACTCGCCTCCGTCCTGCCGGCGCATCGCGTCTCGGCGAAATCCGATGCGAAGCCGGTGATCGAGCGCAAGGGCAGCGATCGCCGCGCGGGACGCAACGTCGACGTCGTCGTCGCCGATGACGCGAACGCGTCGCTGCACGCCGAGGTGGCCGTCGATCAGACGATGGTGTTGTCGAAGGACGCCTTCGACGTCGTCGCCGGTGGCGCGTTTCCGAAGAGCAGCGGCGCGGCAGTCGATCTGATCCGCGGCGCTTCCGCCATGAAGCGTGGCCGCGTCGCTTCCAACGCCATGACGAGCGGCGAGGGCTACGGCCTTCCCGTCGAGCAGACACTGCGCTGGCAGACCAATGGCGAAGCGGTCGTCGTGACGATGAAGGTCGTCGCCATCGACGAACAACTCCCGCCCGCAGAACTCATCGCCATACCCGCCGGCGCTCGCCGCGTGGAGGCGAAGGCCATCGAGGCGAAACGCATCGCCGACGATTCCGACTCACTCGTTCCCACCCGCGAACACTGATTGCCTTCCTGGAGTCATCCTTGAGCCATCGCCACAGTCGCCTTTCGTTGTCTTTTTTTATCGCCGCGATCCTCGTGCTGGCCGCGCCGGCCTCCCGCGCCGACCTTTTGACCAGCGCCGAGCTGAAGATCGAGGGCACATCGCTCCGCGTCCTGAATCCGACTGCCACCGTGCAGCTCGGGACGCCGGCGTCGATCCAGACCGAATTCGGCGGCAAGACGAATGACGAAGCGCCGGTCATCGAAGGGGCGCTGGTTCTCGGCGACCTGATCGGACCCGGCATCGCCGCGCCGATCACCATCAGCACCGCGCCCGGACACGCGTTCCAGGTCGCGGGACTCAGCGAAGAAGGCGTCTACTACCTCCAGAACATCCGCCTCGTGAAGAGCGGGCAGTTGCTGCAGACGGCGACGCCGTCGTATGCGGTCATCCAGGTCACCAACGCGCTGCAGACGTCGGTCACGGTCCGGCAGCTCACGCCGGAAGAACTGCGCGCGCGCGGCATCACCGTCGATCCGTCCAACTTCGACGTCTACGAATACACCTTTTCATTTCTCGTCGACGGAAAGATGGTCGAGATCCCGTATCCGGTGATCATCAATCGGATCACCCACGAGGTCACGCCGCTGACCCGTGAATCGCCGTACCACCTGCCGGCCGACGTGGCGAAGGCGCCGCCGCGCTGGAACCCGCCGGCGAGCGTGCCGTTCGAGCTCGTCGACGCATTCGACGACATTCCGCAGCCGCCGAGCAGCGACAGCGATCCCGACCTCCCGCCGCGTCCGCAGATCCATGCCGCGATCGTCGTGCCGAACAGCCTCGCGGTGCTGCATCAGTTCTTCGCCGTCGCGCTGGTCGTCTCGAACGGCGCGCCGAACGGCAGCCAGGTCACGCTCGACTCGATCACCGCGGCGATCTCCGCGCCGAACAACGTGCGCATCGTCAAGAGCGATCCGCCGGTCTCGTTCGGCCAGCCGGTCAGCATCACCGGTCCCGGCGGCGTGACGTTCCTCGCGGCGCAGGCGCAGGGTCAGGCCGAGTGGACGGCCGAGGGGCTGAAGTCGGGGACGTACACGCTGAACCTCGACGTGCAGGCCACCTTCCATTCGCCCGGCCAGAAAGACATCCCGCTCGCCGCACATCCGAAGGCGACGATCGTCGTGCACGACGCGCGCTTCAACATCACCTTCTCCCATCCCGAGACGGTCAACAAGGGCGTCGCCTACACGACGTACACGTTCATCACCAACACCAGCGACTCGGCGCAGGACATCGTGCTGAGCGACAACAACATTCCGGATTGCGTCAACGGCGCGCAGAAGAACTACGTCTGCCGCGTCGCCGGAACGCCGTCGTCGTTCAACGTCCACCTCGAGCCGGGGCAGACGAAGAGCGTGCAGTCGAAGCTGATGTCGGGACTGACCGGCCACGTCTTCGCCACCGCCGCGTCGATCGACGGCGAGTCGTCGGCCATCAACTCCGCGTCGTTCGTGCTCGACCTGGGCGTCAGCCCGACCGGCGTGCCGCTCTCGCCGGTCACGCTCGTGCTGCCGTACTACGCGCGCACTCCGTACCTGTCGCAGGATTTCCTCGACGCGCAACTCGGACTCTTCGGCATCGGCTACGGCCTGGCCACGGCGCCGCTGAACAAGCAGACGGCGAAGTTCCCGCGCATCATCACCACCGACGTCTTCACCCGCGCCGTCGACCTGGCGCGCGCCGGCGAGCGGATGTTCATCGGCGAAGACCATCGCGACTCGCTCGCCACGCTCTCCCTCGACCTCCTCGGCAACTCCGCGCCGCTCGCGGAGTGGGACCAGTTCCGGCGCCAGGAGATGGAAGATCCGGCCGGAGACATCGCGCGCAACGCGTCGGCGGCGCTGGCCACCGAGCTGGCGTCGGCGTACGCAGGCAGCGACGGACGGCTCACCGACTTCTCGCAGCGTTTCGCCGCCGCGACGGCGTATCGAACGCCGTACGTCCTGGCGCTCGCGCACGGATCGGCCCCGTCGACCTCACGCGCCTATCCGATTCAGATCGTCTCCAACACCACGAGCGGCGTGCTCGATGTTCCGTCGTCCGCGGCCGCGAACTGGAAGCGGCAGATTCCATACGGCGACGCGTACGCGCTCAACGGCACCAACGAGAGCGGCGAGCTCGCGCTGATCGGACGGGCCACCGCCGATTCCGACTTCACGCTCACGCTGACGCCGACGGCCGCGGGCTCGATCGAGCTGGTCTTCCCGTCGCTCGACGGCAAGCTGCTGCGCGCCACCGGCACGTTCACCGCGGGCTCGGCCGCGATCCACATCCACATCTTCCACGGCGCCGCGACGAGCAACGAGATCGGGCTGGCCACGACGCCGGTCGACATCGCGCCGATCGCCATCATCGCCGCGCGCCAGGACCTCCATCTCGACGCCGACGGACACGTCGTGTCGATGCTTTTCAACCGCGCGTTGTCGAAGAGCGGCGATCTCTCCGCCAGCTTCGACACCGACGTCACGCTCGACGCGGCGAAATACGGCGCGTCGTTCTCCGGCAAGCGGGTCGTCGCCGGCGCGGCGCTGCAGCAGGACGGCCGGATCATCCGGCTGAACTACGACAGCTCGCTCTCCAGCGACGCGCAGTACACGATCAGGACCTCGAACCTGGTCGAGTCTCCGAGCTCGCCGAACGTCGTGCCGGTCACCGAGGTGCGCAATTCGGCGCTCATCCTCGGGACGGTCATCGCGGGCGACAACAAGCCGATCCCGAACGCCGATCTCATCCTGAACACGAAGACCGGCACGCAGTATCAGAAGGCCGACGCCGGCGGCAACTACCTCTTCGAGTACGTGCCACGCGACGTCGAGAACGGCCTGGACGGCGGCTACAACCTGCTGGGCAGGGCGTCGGGGAAAGAGACGCGCGTCATCGGCGCGATCCGTCTCCTCCACACCGTCCATCACGTCAACGTCTCGTTCCTCGGGCGCGGCACGGCGCGCGGGCACGTGCGCTACGACAACGGCGATCCGGTGCCGAATGCGAGCGTCGTCGTCGGCAGCACGATGTTCAATCAGTTCCGCCACACCACCACCGGCGCCGACGGACTCTTCGAAGTCACCGACGTCCCGGTCGGCCCGCTGACCTTCAGCGCGCAGGACGTCGCGGGCAACATCGCGTACGCCGCGAACGAGCTCCACGCCGGCGGCGAGACCGTCGTGCAGGACGTGTCGATCTATCGCCGGCCGTTCCCCGGCACCGGCACGGTCAAGGGCCGCGTCATCCGCAGCGATTCGCTCGCGCCGGTCGTCGGCGCGCACGTCGGCGTCTACAGCCAGGGTTACGGACTGACCGACTCCTACACCGACAGCGCGGGCCGTTTCGAGTTCACGAAAGTGCCGAGCGGTTTCGTCACCGTTCTGGGCGAGGACTACAGCGTCGCGCCGCAGAGCATCGCCGTCGATTTCGATCTGAAGCCCGACACCACGTATGACACCGGCGATCTCGTGCTCAATCCGAGGAGCGGCGAAACGATGGTGGCGGTCGAAGGCGTCGTCACGATCGAGGACCCGCTTCGTCCCGGCAGCGCCGATCCGGTGCCGGCGGCGCGCGTGCAGATCAAGGGAATGCTGACGCTCGTCGCGGACGAGCATGGCAAGTACGCCTACACCACCGTGCCGCAGTCGTTCACCGGCCGCGACATCCGGGCGTATGACCCGGTCAGCGGGCGTGCGATCGTGGTGCAGCTGCCGACGCTCGTCGCCGGCACGAACAACGTCCCCATCCGCATCGTGAAAGAGAGCGGATCGGGCGTCGGCATCGTCCGCGTCCATCTGTTGAGCGGATCGGGGCAGCCGGTCTCCGGCTATCACGTCTTCGAGCCCGGCTTCCCGACCGTCGACTCCATCCCCGCGGGCGACGGCATCTACGAGTTCCGCAACGTGGCCGTCGGACGATCGTTCCCGATCATGGCCGCTCCGGTCGGGGCGCAGGACGCGACGTACGGGTTCCAGGTCACGCAGGGACGGGGCGGCGTCTCGTACCCCGACCAGATCGCGGCCGTCTCGCTCCGTCTTCCGGGGCAGGGATCGGTGCGCGGCCGCATCCTCCAGCAGACGCAGGCGGGCGTGTTCGTCCAGCTCGCCGGTCATCTGAAGCTGTCGTTCCTGCAGTGGAGCGACCGCGAACAGAACATGGTGACGACGAGCATCAACGCCGACACGAACGGCACCGCCGACGCCGTCTTCGCCAACATGCCGGCGCAGCAGGACATGCTGCTCGAGACGTTCGAATCGGAAGGCTATGCCTCCGCCTCCGTCCGGCTCTTCTTCGACGGCGACGTGCAGCAGAAGACGCTGACGTTGTCGACGCTGGCTTCGATCAACGGCCGCGTCATGTCGATCGACGGCTACACGCCGGTCTCCGGCGCAACGGTCAGCCTCGTCGGTCACGATCTGCAGACCACCGGCCTCGATGGCAGCTTCTCGTTCCGCAACGCGTCGCCGAACAGCACCTACACGCTGATCGCCGACTACGTGCAGAACGGCATCATGCGCAAGGCGACGGTGAACGTCACCACGCCGGTGAAGGGCGGCCCGGTCAACAACGTCACGCTGATCCTGTTGTCGCAGGGATCGGTCGAAGGAAAGATCGTCAACGACTCGGGGCAGGTCGTTCCGTACGCCAAGTACTGGCTGCGCGAGCTGGCGTTCCCCGGCCGATACATCGGATCGCAGAGCGAGCCGCTGACCGCGGACGGCGCGGGCCGCTTCAGCATCAATAACGTCTTCACCGTGCCGGTGCGCATCGCGGCGTACGACCCGATCAACACCGATCTGTACGGCGTCTGGAACGGCGCGCTTACGATGGAGGGCGAGGTCCTGACGCCGACCGTCGTCGTCGGCGGAGCGGGGAAGGGGAACATCACCATCTCCGTCGTCGATCCGAACGCCGGCTACTCGCCGGTCGCGAACGCGGAAGTCTCGCTCTTCCGCAACTCGCTGTTCGACTTCGGCAGCACCGACGCCACCGGTACCATCACGTTCGTCGACGTCCCGGTCGGTTCCTACGCCGCGAGCGCCTATTCGAAAGCGCTCGGCAAGGTCGGGAGCACCACCGCGTCGCTCAGCGTCGTCCGCGACCAGACCATCACCCAGCAGATCACGCTGCTCTACAGCGGCGCGGTCGACGGCACGCTCACCGATCCGCAGAACAACGGCAGCGCCGTTCCGGGAGCGAACATCACGCTCTTCGGCGCGGGCTACCAGACCCGCGCCACCACGACCGCAGACGGAGTGTTCGAGTTCCTCGGCGTGCGCGAAGGATCGGTCGATCTCATCGCCCGCGATCCGCTCTCCATCCGCCGCGCCGTCAAGCGCAACATCCTCGTCACCTCCGCCAACGGCACCACGCACGTGCCGATGACGCTCGAGCCGACCTCCACGCTCACGGTCAAGGCGTTCCTGCCGAACGACACCGGCGGCAACTCCGGCGTGCTCGCGCCGCTCGTCAACATCGACGTCAACCAGTACGCGCCGGGCGGACGCTACCTGCGCACGACGCAGACCAACGGCGCGCAGTTCCCCGGCCTGGTGCGCGACTACGTCGGCGTCAACGTCGGCGTGCAGGAGCTCGGCGGACGCAACCGCTTCGTCGCCCGCAACGTCAGCTTCGCACCGGGCGAGGCGGCGAAAGAGATCAACGACATCGTCTTCCCGGCGTTCGGCTCGGTCGTGGTGACCGTGCAGCAGGACCCCGTGCAGCAGGGCGCCCCTCCGACGGCCGTGCCGAACGTCTTCGTCACCGTCTCCAGCGGCGGCGTCTCCGCGAACGGCTACACCGACGGGAACGGAAAGATCACGCTGACGAACCTGCCGCTCGGCACGGTCTCGGTGCAGGCGTCGACCCTCGGCGCGCGTCCGCTCACCGGCGCGACCTCGGTCTCGCTCGGCAGCCAGAGCACGCCCGCGCCGGCCGTCATCACCATCGGCTCGTACAAGGCGATCAGCGGCCTGGTCGAAGCGGAGCAGGGAGGCGTGTCGGCCGGCACGCGCGTCTTCGCGCGCTTCTCGAACGTCACGCTCGAAACGCGCACCGACGTCACCGGCCATTACGGATTCCAGGGAATCATCGCCACCACCGGCACCGGTGTGACGCTGACCTACCTCGGTCCGGACGACGCCACCATCGGCGCCATCCAGGGACTCACGCTCACGGCGAGCAGTCCTGATGTCACCGAGGTGCCGGCGGTGAAACTCGACTCCACGCCGCCGCGCCTCATCTCCATCTCACCCGGCGACGGTTCGACCAACGTCGCTCCCGACACCACCATCGCGGTGAAATTCAGCCGCGGCATGAATCTCGCGCAGCTCTCGGGCGGGTCGATCGCGCTGTACGACGTCGCGGCCAACTCCATCGTGCAGATGCAGCTCATCGGCAAGACGCTGCAGAGTGACGGCAGCGAAGTCGAGACCTATACCGCCAAGGTCGTTCCCGTCGGCGGCAAGTGGCTGAAGAGCAACACCCTCTTCCGCCTGCAGATCGCCGCCGACATCCAGGACAACGCAGGCCACGTCCTCGGCGCCACCATCGGCGCCAGCTTCACCACCTCTGATTACAGCAATCCGCAAGTCACCGCCGTCTCGCCGTCGCCGAAGTCGCCGCTGCCGAAGAACAACTTCCAGCTCGCCGTGACGTTCAGCAAGGCGCTCGATCCCGCGCCGTGGGCCGCCGGCGGCAGCGGCGTCATGCAGTTCGTGCAGATCAACAGCAGCGGGACGCCGATCGGCAGCCCGGTGCCGGGCACGGTCCGCTACGAGTCGTCGGTCAAGGCGCTCTACTTCACTCCCGACGCGCTGCTCGTTCCGCAGGCGCTCTACCGCCTCTCCATCAGCGGAGCGGTGGACGGCGAAGGACGCGGTCTCATCGACTCGACCGGCCATGCGCTCTCCATCTGGACGCAGGACTTCTCGAGCTTCGACGAGCAGGCCCCGATCATCGCCATCGGAGCGCCGACGCTCCTCGGCGTCCCGATCGCGAGCGGCGATCCGCTCTACAGCGGCGTCTCGTACACCATCGCCGTCACGCTCACCAACCCCGACGGCTCCAACGCCACCGACGTCAAGAGCGTCACCTTCTACAGCGTCGACGCGAACGGCGTCAGCACGGTCATCAACCACGTCAATCTGAAGAGCGTCGACATCACTCCGCTCGGCGGCGTCACCTCGTTCACCCTCAAGGTCGCGGCCACCGATCAGAGCGACAACCAGAGCGCGCCGGTCACGCAGACCTGGACCGTGCAGCCGGTGCCGTCGCTGGCCATCGCCTCGACGGCCATCGCCCCGTCGATCGTCTACGCCGGCCAGCCCTTCACCAACACCGTAACCCTCGGCGGCGGCGCGATCAGCGCGAACGTCACCGTCAGCGCGTACGTCAACGGCGACAACATCCCCGCCGCGACGCAGACCGCGACCGTGACGCGCGCCAACTTCAGTGCCGCGTGGACGCCGAAGATTTTCACGCTCACCCTTCCGGCCACGACGCCTGCCTCCTCGCAGATCGTGGTGAAGACCACCGCCAGCGACGTGCGCGGCTCGGTGCAGAAGATCGATCCGTTCACCCTCACCGCCGACGGCAACCCGCCGGTGCTCAACCCGCTCTCCATCCAGGTCGTCAAGTCGTCGACTCCGTCCGATCCGACCTCGTTCCACAACACCGACCAGTTCAAGGTCCACGCATATGCGCGCGACGCCGAGACCGGCATCGCCACGGCCACCTTCACGATCAACGGAACGACATACGTCGTCACCTCCGGAACGTGGAACGCCTCGACGCAGCTCTACGACTTCGTCACGCCGACCATCACCGTGCAGTCGCGCAACGAAGACCTCACCGTGCCGATCTCCGTCGTCGTCGCCGACAACGCGCAGAACAAGAGCAGCGGCGGCACGACCGTGACCTACCTCGGCGTACACGATCCGAACGCGCCGAAAGTCGCCTGGCTCTCGCCGCTGCACGACGCCGCCTGGCCCGCGCTCCAGGGCTTCAAGACGAAGATCAGCGTCTACGCCACCGCCACCGCCACGCTCAACGCGACGTTCGACATCGACGGCGTCAGCGTCCCGGCGACCCGCAACGGCACCCAGTTCGACGCCGACGTCACGCTCGACCTCTCGGGCAAGGCGGACCAGACGCTGACCATCACGGCGAAGGTCGATGACGGCACGCACTTCATCGAGCTGCCGCTCACCGTCGACGTCGTCGCCTCCACGCACGTCTACCCGCCGGCATCGACCACCGCGATCACGGCGACGAACCCGACGATCGGCGACAGCATCGTCGTCGACGGCGGCCGGCTCGTGCTCCACGTCCCGGTGACGCTGAAGAACCTGATCGTCATCAACGGCGGCCTGGTCGACACCGTCAACAGCACGACCATCACCGACGAAAAGATCGCGCTCACCATCGCCGATCACCTCTTCGTCGACAACCGCTCGTGGGTCGACGTCTCGGCGCGCGGCTATCTCGGCGGACTGCAGAACAACTTCGACAACACCGATCAGAACCACAGCGTGCACGGCGTGACCCTCGGGCGCACCACGACGAACGGCGCGTACTACGCCTCGGCCTCGCACGCCGGCATGGGCGGCGAAGAGCCGGGCTACTCCACGAATCCGCCGTACGGCGCCATCAAGTCGCCGGCCGATCTCGGCAGCGGCGGCGGCGCCGACCTCGGCACCGGCCGCGGCGGACAGGGCGGCGGCTCGGCCGTCGTCACCGCCACCAGCGGCCTGGGGAAAGTGGTCGTGGCCGGCGTGATCGCCGCCGACGGCGAGTCGGGTCTGAGCATCGGCGGCGGCGCCGGCTCGGGCGGCTCGATTCACCTCACCGCAAAGACCATCGTCCTCGGATCGGCTTCGTCGATCAGCGCGAACGGCGGCGATGACAGCGCCGGCAATCCCGCGCAACGCGGCGCGGGCGGCGGACGCGTCTCCATCGAGGCGTCGTCGCTACTCGACATCGACACCACGCTCGGCTCGCACATCGCCGCGCGCGGCGGACGCAACGTCGCCGGTGAAGCGGCGACCGCCGTCGACGGCGGCGCCGGCACGATCTTCCTCCGCTATCCGGAGGAGGCGAACGGCGAGCTGCTGATCGATCCGGGCTTCCCCACTTCGCTTCACCTCACGCGCGGCACCGTCATCGGCGAGTCGCTGACCTTCGACCGCCTCACCGTCGCGCCGCGTGCGCTCGTCCGCTTCGACGGCGACGTCACGGTCGGCTCGGCGACGAACGACCTGACCACCATGGCCATCGACCCGACGGCGCGCGTGGCGCTGGCCACCGACCTGCCGACCGTCAACGTCACGGCCAATCCGGCCGCCGGCGGAACGATCGCGCAGAACACGAACCTCTCCGTCACCTACAACGCCGCGTCGCTCAGCGGCATCGGCCGCGTCATCGTCACGCTCGACCCGTCGCTGGTCTACCGCGTCGACACGTTCGACCAGTACAACCAGACCGCGACGGCGACCGACGCGCTCCTCGTGCCGGCGAACGCCGTGCCGGGATCGACCGCCACGCTGCGCGTGCGCGTGATCGATCGCGCCGGCCGCGTGATCGACGCCGCGCCGCAGACCTTCACCATCTCGCAGAACCAGGCGCCGGTCATCACCGCCTTCGACCTCAACGCACCGGCGGCGCTCTACATCGGCGGCACGTTCACCGCCACGGTGTCGGCCACCGACGACCAGTCGATCACCACGCTCGGCCTGACCACGCAGTTCGGCACCGGCACGCCGTCGACGCAGATGGCGACGATGAACAGCACGCCGGCGTCGAAGACCTTCACCGTCACCGTGCCGCTCGACAAGACGCTCGACGCGAAGACCATCACGCTCACCGCCCTGGCCAACGACGGCTATCCGAGCCGCACCACCTCGATGGTCAAGACGTTGACCATCGCCTCCGACACCACCGCGCCGGCCGTGACCATCTCCCAGCCCGCGGCGGGCGCCACCTTCAACGAAGGCAACAACAACCTCGTGCACATCGTGGCCACCGTCACCGACGCCGAGTCGGGAGTCTCCTCCGTCACCGCCACGATGGAGGGGGGCGAGACCATCACCCTCACCGGATCGGGCAGCACGCGCTCCGGCGACATCCACGTGCCGAGCGTGCCGGACGGCAATGACATTCCGCGCGTCATCACCGTCACCGCCCGCGACGTCGTCGCCAACATCGGCACCGGCGCCGTCACCATCAACGTGCATCCGCTCTACGACCCGACCGCTCCGGTCGCTACGTGGAACTGCCCCGGCGACGGCGGCTTCTATCCGCCTTCGTACGCCACCACCTTCACGGCCGTCGTCGTGCCGGGTGCCGGAACGAACGGCACGCCGGGACCGGCGGTCGATACCGTCACCTTCTCCGACGGCGTCAACACCGTCACGGCCACGGCCAGCGGCACGACGTTCACCGCGCCGTGGACGATCCCGAACACGCCCGGCCTGCCGCTGACCATCACGCTCACCGCGCGCTCCATCGGCGGCGCGACCACGACGCTCGTCCGGACACTCAACGTCGTCGCCGTGGACAAGACGATCAGCAGCTCACTCACCATCGGCGACGGCGTGATGGATTACGACTTCCAGAACGTCGCCATCACCGCCGGCACGGTCACCATCAACGGACACCACGAGTTCAAGAAGCTGCTCGTCCTCGGCAACGCCGTCGTGAACCAGATCGCCACCGGCACGCTGGCGACGGCGGCGCTCGACATCAAGGCCGACACGCTCTACGTCGCCTGCACCGCGTCGATCGACGTGAGCGGCGCCGGGTATGTCACCGAGACCTCGTACCCGGCCCTGCCGGTGGCGACGAACGGGGGAGGGGGAAGCCACCTCGGCGAAGGCGGAGGCATGGCCCTCGGCTTCCCGTACGGCAGCGTCTATCAGCCGCGCGAAGTCGGCGCCGGCGGCGGGAAGTACAGCCCCAACCAGTACACGACCTACAACGGCGGCAACGGCGGCGGGCGCATCGCCATCCAGGGCACGCTCGTCCAGATCGACGGCAACGTCTACGCGAACGGCTACGGCGCGAGCGGCGGCGGCGGCGCAGGCGGCTCGATCTGGATCCGCACGACGAAGCTCGCCGGCACCGGAAAGGTGTGGGCGGTCGGCGGCACCGGGACCGCCACGGGCGGCGGCGGCGCGATCGCGATCGAATACAGCGATCCCGCGTCGACGACGATGAACCTCAACGCGCAGACCGCCGCGAACTCCGGTACGGCCGGCGCGGCCGGCACCGTCTGGACGAAGGGGCCGGACTCGACGTACGGCTCGCTCCTCGTCGACAACAAGGGAGTGGGGAGCGGTTACGCGACC
>Ga0105245_10002951_pt1 | contig 15264 bp, 16 predicted proteins | sample KBSM54metaG_FD_81523 | JGI IMG/M metagenome (GOLD analysis project Ga0105245, IMG submission 81523) | Miscanthus rhizosphere microbial communities from Kellogg Biological Station, Michigan, USA - KBS M5-4 metaG | ecosystem: Host-associated > Plants > Roots > Rhizosphere > Soil | place... | reverse complement strand
TCGTTTCGGACAACGTCACGACGAAGACCGATCGCAGCCTGTTCATGACTCGCACCGAGGTCCGATCCGCCCACGCCGATTCGCACCTCGGCCATCTGTTCGACGACGGCCCCGCGCCGACGGGCCTTCGCTACTGCATGAACTCCGCGTCGATGCGCTTCATCCCGGCCTCCAAGCTCGCCGACGAAGGCTACAGCCAGTTCTTGCCGTTGTTCAAAGACGCCGACAAGAAAACGCCGTGAAGATTGGATTCGTAGGCGCCGGCGGAATCGGCAGCTACTACGCGGGGTTGCTGAGCCGCTCGGGACACGACGTAAAGCTGTTCGCGCGCGGCGATCATCTCGAGGCCATTTGCTCCAGCGGCCTCGAGGTTCGAACACCGAAGGAGAAATTCGTTGCGCGGCCCGATGCCTCGTCGCGCCCCGACCATGTCGCGGGGTGCGAGGTCGTGTTCGTCGCGGTGAAGAGCTACTCGCTGGCCGAGGTCGGTCCGGTGGTCGTCCAAGCGGCGGCGAATGGCGCGTCGATCGTTGGCCTGCTGAACGGCGTCGACATCGCTGAACGACTACGCGGGCTCGGTGTACCGCGCGACCGCATCGTCGGTGGCCTGGTGCGCGCGAGCATCGTGCGTTCGGCGCCCGGCGTGGTCGAGCGCCTGAGCGACTTCGACCGCGTCACCGTCGGCGAGTTCGACGGCACGGTTTCGGATCGCGTGTCGCGTATTTCGGCGGCCTTGCGCGAGGCCGGAGTGGCCGCAAGCGTGAGCGACGACATCAGCCACGACCTATGGCGGAAGTTTGCTTTCATCGTGCCGATGAACGTGGCGTGTGGGTTGTCGCGGCGCTCGATGGGATATTCGTTGGCGACGGAGCACGGCCGGGCTCTTGTCGCGGGATCGCTGCACGAGATCGTGCTGGTCGGTCGCGCCTGCGACGTCGGGCTCACCGATCAACACGAAGCCTTTCTCCGCAACGACCTGTTTGCGCTCGCACCGGAGACGCGCCCGAGCTTTCTGCTCGACTTGGAGCGCGGCGGTCCGACGGAGCTCGACTTGCTCGCCGGCACGGTTTCCAGGCTCGGCGCGTTGCGCGGTGTGCCGACGCCGATCCACGATGTCGCGGTCGCCGCATTCGAGGCGGCGACGCTTCCTCTGACTCAATGATGCCGTCACCCAACGACGACCAGCAGCAACGCACCGAACGCGATCAGGCGTTCGCGGCAACAGCGCTCCCGCATCTGTCGACGATCGCCCGCGTTGCCATGGCGCTGACCGGCGATGCGGCGGACACGGAAGACCTCGTCCAGGAAACGTTTCTTCGAGCCTACCGGCATTGGCACACTTTTCAGGCGGGCTCCGACTGCAAGAGTTGGCTGGCGACTATCTGCCGTCACACGTTCGCCGAGCAGCGGCGACGACAGAATCGTTCTGTCGCCGTCGACGATCAGGAGCTCGAATCGCTCGCCGCCGCGCGAACGCACAATGCGGCACGATCCAAAGGAGTCGATGATATGTACGCACGCCTCGACCTCGGCCCGGCGATCGCCAATGCGATTCGCGCGCTCGAGCCACACTATCGCGACGTCGTGCTGCTCGTCGACGTTGACGGCTTCTCGTACGAAGAGGTCGCGACCTCGCTCGACGTTCCCGTCGGGACCGTGCGATCGCGGCTCTATCGCGCACGCCGTCAGCTGCAAGAAGCACTCGTCGACTTCGCCGTCGACGCGGGGTACGCGTCGCCGTCATACACTCTCCCGCCCACTTCCAGCGAGCGTCGCAATGCCTAGTCGAGCCCAATGCGAAGCCGTCTTGCGCCAGCTCTGGCCGTTCCTCGACGGCATGATCTCCGAGACTCAACGCGAGGCCATCCTCGTTCACTTCGAGCAGTGCGCCGATTGCGAATCGCATTTCGATTTCGCGAAAGCCTTTCTCGAAGCCATCGCCGAGAGCAAGCCGTACCTGGACGTCGACGACGGATTGAGCGAAAAGGTGATGGCCGCGCTGGCGAGTGAAGGATTCGGAGGGAAGAGCGCCTAGGGGGAGGGGGGTGACAAGGACCCTATCTTAGTTCCATGCTCCGGATCCGTTCGCCCTGGTACGTCGCGTTCATTCTGTCGCTCGCCAGCATCAGCGCGAACGTCGACCGGCAGATTCTGAATCTCCTCGTTCGCCCGATCGAGCGCGACTTCGGGATCACCGATACGCAGATGAGCGTTCTGCAGGGGCTGGCCTTCTCGGTATTCTATACCGTCCTCGGCATCCCCATCGCCTGGCTGGCGGATCGATCGAACCGGCGGAACATCATCGCGGCCGGCACTACGTTGTGGAGCTTCTTCACGACGCTCTCAGCGACGGCGACGACGTATGCTCGACTGCTCGCCCTTCGCATCGGTGTCGGTGTCGGCGAAGCCACGCTCTCGGCGCCCGGTGTGTCGTTGCTCGCGGATTACTTCCCACGCGAGCGCCTCGGCCGGGCGATGAGCATTTACGCATTGGGCGTGTTCTTCGGATCGGGGCTCGGCTACTACGCCGGGGCGGCGGTTGTCGGCCGAGTGGATGTACCGGGGACCTGGCACCTTCCGCTTCTGGGAGAGATTCGGCCGTGGCAGTCGGCGTTCGTCGCCGTTGGACTGCCGGGCATTCTGATCGCCGCGCTACTGCTCACCGTGCGCGAGCCAGCGCGCAAAGCCGCTGCACGCCAGGCATCGTTTAGTGATCTCTGGCGTTATGTCCTCGTGAATCGTCGCACGTATTTCACGCACAGCGCGGGCTTCGGCTTCTTCGCGATGGTCAATTACGCGATCGCCGCCTGGATTCCCGCGCTGTTCGAGCGGACGTACGGTTGGCCGGCGTCGCGCACCGGGCGTGCGATGGGCTTGCTCACGATGACCATCGGAGTGCTCGGCGTCGTCGTGGGTGGATGGATCACCGACGAGATCGGGCGGCGCGGACGGATCGACGGACCGTGGCTCGTCGGCATCGGCGGCGCGATCGGCATGCTCGTGTCGGCGACGCTCTTTCCACTCGCGCCAACGCCGGTCGTCGCCTTGATCGTGCTCGCGGTGGTGAACTTCTTCGCTGCCTTCCCGTGGGGCGCCGCGAGCGCCGCGGCGGCCGAGATGGCGCCGCCGCACCTCCGCGCCCAGGGCGCCGCGCTTTACTTCTTCGTCGTCAATCTGCTTTCCGGTACGCTCGGTCCGACGTCGGTCGCGCTGTTCACCGATCACGTCTTCGGACGCGACGGTGTGCGCTACTCGCTCGCGACGATGACCGGCATTTGCATGGCGATCACACTGGCGTTGTTTTCGGTCGGGCTCGGTTCGTATCGCCGCACCGTTGAGCAGCGCGACGATTGGATTGCCGCGAATGCTTCCCCGTCCCCCAGTCCGCTCGTGTGAGTTAGCGCGACATCGTTAGCGTCTCCCGCGGGCACGTCATCTGCAGACAACCTCCAAGCCATCTTTGGAGGAGTGTGTATGGATCGAAATGATTTCACGCCCGGAGGAGGATCGACGTCGGGCCAGAGCGGTGGATCGCAGAATCCTGGCGGATCCGCCGGTTTCGGGAACGCTGGGAACACGGGCGGTGCGCAGGGCTACGCTGCCGGTACTACGGCCAACGTCGGCCAGGGATTTGGGGGGGGGGAGTCGGTGGGAGGAACCGAGAGTCAGCAGTCGCACGGCTTCACGGATCGCGCTCGCGATCTGGCCGGTTCGGCGCAGGACAAGTTGGCTGATGTCGGATCAACGGTCCGGGATCGCGCGGGCAACTTGAAGCATTCGCTCGCCGACGCGCTCGACTCCGGCGCCAATCGTCTGCGTCAGCGCAGCGGCGGATCGCAGAGTGACTTGGCCGGCGCGACGACCATCGGCAGCGTCGCCGTCGAGCAAGACGGACGCATGACTCAGGTGGGCAACAAGGTTGCAACCGGAATGGAGTCGACGGCCGATTGGCTGCGCGATGCGGATTTGGCCAACCTGCGGACCGGAATCGAACGCCAGGTGAAAGAGCATCCGGGCCGCACGCTGCTCATCGCGGCCGGTCTTGGCTATCTCATCGGCAAGGCGTTTCGCAACAACAAGTAGGAGACGTCCATGACGTTCGACGGACGCGACGGCGGTCCCCGTCGAGGCCTTGGCACGTTGCTGCGCGATCTCGCCGAAGGGAGCGCAGCGCTCGTGCGTGGCGAAGCGCGATTGGCGAGGATCGAGGTGACGCAGATCGCGACCGGGATCGGCAAGGGAACCGCGTTCGTCGCGATCGGCGCCGTGCTCGCGCTGCTCGGCTCACTGTCGTTGCTCGCGGGCATCGTACTGCTCATCGGCGACCAGTGGCTTCCGGCCGATCAATACTGGCTCGGCGCACTCGTCGTCCTCGCGATCGCCGGCGCCGTTGCCATTGTTCTCGCGCGACGGGGCATGGCACTTCTCGCTCCGTCGCAGCTCGCCCCGACCGAGACGATCACCACGCTCAAGGAGGACAAGGAATGGTTGAAACAACGGCTGACGTCCGGCGCGACATCGAGCTGACGCGGGAACGCATGTCGAGCACGCTGGCCGAGCTCGAGCGGAAGCTCAACGTCGCCGAAGTCGTACGCGAGCATCCGTGGCCGGCGCTGGCGCTGGCCTTCGGTGCAGGCGTATTGCTGAGTGGCTCGGGCCGCGACATCCGAGCGGCCGCCGCCACGGTGACCGCAACCAAGGGCGCGAGCAGCAGAATCGGCACGGCGCTCGACGACGTGGTAGCGACCCTGGTCGGTGGTGTTCACCAAGTGGTCGAGCAGCGTGTCAACGGCTGGGTCGACGAGATAAAAGGAGCGATCGGCGCGCCGTCGCGCGATCGCTCGATGATCGCCTCACGCGCGGACTGAAGCAGCTCGGCGACGGGCGATGGGCGATGGGCGATGGGCGATGGACTCGGCTCCGGGGGTTCGCTGCTCCGCCGTCGCCCGTCGCCCATCGCCCATCGTCCATCGTCCATCGTCCGTCGCCCAGAATTCGAACTATCTAAACGAGTCCAGACACGCTTCCGCTCCGCCCTCGAGGCCGTTGCGGAAGTTTTGCGTACGCTGCTCTTTGGTCCCGTGACTCTGCCGGGACAGCCGAGCCTGCAACAACCGGTCGTAGCGCACGTTACCGGTCGGCTCCGGCGTCGGATCGCCGGCCAACGACATCCCGTAAAACGCCTCGTCGATGTCGCCGTCCTCGATCGATCCATCTTTCTGCGCCTGCTTGGTGAACGCGCCGGCGAGGCAGTCGGCCGTCGATTCATTCGCGTAGGAGCTGCGTGAATGGTAGCCGAGCTGCATGGCGACCGCGTGCCCCATCTCGTGAGCGATCACACCAATGGCGGCCATATCTCCGTCAGTCCCCAGTTCATTCGCGGCGAGCTTGGTGAGTCCCGCGACGAACACCTCGTCGTAGAAGATCGTATTCGCCGTCGGGCAGTACTCGGCATTCTCCGGCTGGATGACGCCGCACGATGTCATCGCGGCGCCGTTGTAGCGCAGAATGCGCGGCGCCGAGAACCGCTCCCCGATGTGCTTGAACTCGTTGTTCCACATCGTGACGAGCGCGGCGTACGCGGCCGCCACTTTCTTGTTCGTGTTCTCCACGTCCCGTTCGGTAACTCTCACCGACCGGTTCGGCGGCGTCGCGTCCTTCGGAACCGCGCCGTTCGCCCCTGCGATCGGCATGGCCAGCACAGCCGCTGCAACCCAAAACTTGAGCTTGGTCATTTTCCACCCCTCCCGATTCATTTGTACCCCCGCACCCCAAACAGTTGCCCGAGAAACCCAACCCCCGCGAATGGGGTCAGACTCCATTTTTTGAATGGGGTCAGACTCCAATTTTCCGACGGAGTCTGACCCCGTTGGTCTCCGGGGTCAGGCAATGAATCGTCCGCGCCAATCACTTCGCGCCGTTGAAGTTCGAAAGGGCCGGATGACGATGATCATCCGGCCCTTTCTATTCCCACAGGCGCGAAATCACTGCGAACGGGGTCAGACTCCATTTTTTAATTGGGGTCAGACTCCAATTAAAAAATGGAGTCTGACCCCGTTCGCGTGAATCAAAACTCGGCGCGCGGCGGGGGCTGGTCGGGGCTCACGTTGCCGATCGCGATCGACGCCGCGGCGTAGTTCTCTCCGCGGACGGGCGATCCGGCGAGACGGCGGAGCATGTTGATCTGGCCGACGTGCGTCAGCGAGTCGGCGAGTCCGCCCTGGAACAGTCGCTTCGCGTCGTGGCGCAGCGGCGCGCCGCTGGCGACGTGGTCGTCGAGGTGCTGGAGCGCGCGATGGAAACGGGCGATGTCGTCGTCCCAGGCCCCCGGCGTCGATGTATGCCAACGCTGCGCGCCGCGCGCCTGGGAATCGACCCACTCGATCAAGTCGCCAAGATGCGCGAGGATCTCGCCGGCGGAGCGGGAGTCTGGCGCGGCGCGGAACGTCGTGAAGCCGTCGGGCGCGCCGCGACACGCCTTCGCCGCGCGATAGGCGAGTGTAGCGAGCATGTGGCGGAGCAGCGCGCGCATCGAGGGATCATCGCGTGTCGCCGACCAGGACGATCGCGTCATTTCCCATACCATCGTGTCGCGAGGCTCGCCGGTCGGCGTCACCGTGTTCGCCTTCAGCGTGGTCGTGTGGACGAAGCCGAGCTTCTGCGGCACGGCCGCGCTGACAACGTTTCGTGGATCGCATCGGATCTCGACGCGCTCGATTCCATCCATGCGGAACGCCAGGTCGGTGAGCGCCGCCGCCGCTTCGGTGGCGTATCCGCGCCCGCCGTGCGCTGCCGCCATCCAGTAGCCGATCTCCAGGACGCCCGGCCCATCCCGGCGATGAAGTCCCGCACCGCCGATCGCCTGATCACCCAGCAGAACGCCGACACCAAAGTCCTCGCCCCGCTCACGTTGTCCGCGGAACATCTCGATCCGCTTGGCGATCGCTTCCACCGGCGACGGTTCGTTCATCGCCCATGGCATCCACGCGCGGAGATGCTCGAGGTTCGCGTCGATCAATGCCTTGAGTACCGGCGCGTCGTCGGCGCTCCAGGGTCGGAGGAGGAGCCGCGACGTCGCGATCTGGTCGGGCAGTGGGGGCAGAAGCGGCGGTGATTCCGTCTTCCGCGCTTGCCCATCAAGCTCGACGGTCTGAATCTTCGGCATGAGCAAGACTCGTTTGGAGGCCTTCAGTGACGGCGTGATCGCGATCCTCATCACGATCATGGTGCTCGAGCTCAGGCCGCCGCACGGCGCCGACTTCAGCGTACTTCGAGAGACGCTGCCCGCTTTCCTCGCCTACGTCCTGAGCTTCGTGTATCTCGGGATCTACTGGAACAACCACCACCACATGCTGCAGCTCACGCGGCGCGTGACCGGCGGCATTCTGTGGGCCAACCTTCATCTTCTTTTTTGGCTCTCGCTCGTTCCATTCGTGACCGCGTGGATGGGCGACAACCACAACGCGCCTGAACCCACCGCCCTCTATGGCGTCGTGATGGTGCTCGCGGCGACGTCTTACATAGTTTTGCAACGCACCATCATCGCCAACCAGGCCGATGGCGCTCAGCTGGCCGAGGCCATCGGCGGTGACCTGAAAGGAAAGGTATCTCTTCTGTTGTACATCCTGTCGATACCAGTCGCGCTGTGGGTCGACGTCAGGATTGCCGACGCGCTGTTTGTAACGGTCGCGCTGATCTGGCTCGTGCCTGATCGGCGGATAGAGAGTGCCGCAACTCCGACGTAACGTTCCTCACGGTACGCGGCACATGTTGGTGATGTCGTGCGTGTCCGTGTAGTACGTGCCGTCGCCGCACGTGAGCGCCGGGTTCATGTGGGCGAACACGCCAAGTGGATCGGTGTACGCCGGCACCGTCCAGACGTGTAACAAATACTGAGTTGTCGCCACCCAGTTGCCCTGTTTTGCGCGACACGAATCGGCGGTGATGCTGCCGTCGAAACCCAGCGCTTCCATCGCGCCACCTGGACCACGCACGAGACAGATACCGGTGTGGTAGTGCCAATGGTCGTTCGGTCCGGCGAATCCTTCCGGTTCGGCACCGCCGGCCATGACGTTCGCGATGTACATGAAGCCGGCGATCGGTGAATCCGGCTTGGTGCCGTCGTAGATGATCGTCGACGGACGCAGAATGTCGTCGTCGGTCATCGCTCCGCGACTCATCCGGCCGCCGACATAATGCGTACCGAGGCCCGGGATGTATGGCCCGGCGCGCCGATAGCCCGCGGCTTCCGCGTCCTTCACCGTCGGGAATCTCTTCGTCACATCCATCGTGAGCGCCAGCTGGCGCTGCAGCTCCAGACGCGTCGCCGGCGGCAATTTCGCCAGCGGAATGTCGGGCGCCATGTTGTGTTGCATGCCGTTCTCGAGCTTCGACCATCCTCGGTCGTTCCCGTCCGGGAACAGGAACGCCAACTCGGCTGCGCTATGCGAACCGGCGGAGGCCGCGGCGTGCATGTCCATCTCATGATTCATGGCCGCCATGTCGTGTCCCACCCCCGCAGGCGACGGTGTCGCGGCGCCGCGCGGCGGCGTTGCCTGACGCGCACAGGCGGCAACGATGACGATCAGTGCGAGACGGCTTGGCTTCATGAGTCCTCCCCAAAAGGGCAGCGGCCAACGGCCGCTGCCCCCTCATCATTTCTGACAGCGTTAGCTATCAGCTGCTTAGCTGCCTAGCTCTGCTACGCATATCGAATCCACTTCGCCACTTCCGAGAAGCTCGGCTTCTTCCCGTACATCAACATTCCAACGCGATAGATCCGCGCCGACAACCAAATAGACGCGATGCAGCCGAACACGGCCACTAACGCCGATCCTGCGATCACGGCCGGCGAAACAGTCGTCAATCCCATTCGCAGCGGCACCATGATCGGCGACGACCAGGGAAGCCACGTCAGCACGATCGCCAGCTTGCTGTTCGGGTTGATCAACACCGGGTTCACCATCAACCAGGTGCTCATCAGCAACAGCATGACCGGCATCGCCGCCTGCTGCGCTTCCTGCTCGCTGTTCACCATCGAACCGGCCGCCGCGTACAGGCTGGCGTAGAACACGAAGCCGATCACGAAGAACATCAGCGATACCGCGACGATCGAGAGCGCCATTCCGCCGAACGACGCGCCGAGTGCCGCGTTCGCCGCGCCCGAGCCCGATGTCGCCGATGCCGTGACCGCGCCCTTCGTCGCGGCCTTCAGGATAACGGGCCCGAGGAAGTTCATCAGATACGCGGAGATCGCGAACCATGCGGCCTGCTGCGTCAGCCCCACGCCGCCGACGCCGAGCACTTTACCGGCGAGCAACGACTCGGGCTTCACGCTCGAGATCACCACCTCGGCGACACGCGACGACTTCTCCTCGAGCACGCCGCGCAGAACGTTCTGGCCGTGGAAGACGATCGACATGAAAAGCAGCAGACCGACGCTGATGCCGGCGAAGATGCCCGCCTGTCCCGAGCCGCCGCGTCCGCGCTCGGTCAAACGCTCGGAGCTCAGACGGAAATTGCTCGTCGCCAGATCGTTGACGATGTCCTTGCGCACGCCCTCACGCTCGAGACGCGACACCATCACTTCCTGCCGCACGAGCGACCGCAGCTTGTCCATGTCCCCGATCGTCGAGGCGTTGCGGCCGGAATAGCGAGCCGACTTGCCGGCGAGCGTGCTATCGGTCAGCACGAGATAGCCCGTGATGTGATCGGGCAGCTTCACCTCGTCGGCGGCCGCTTGCTCGCGAGCGGGAACGTCGGCGGCCGAGACGTTTTCGACGCGCGGGGTCACCGTGTCATTCGGGATTCGCGCGATCGTGCTGTCAGTCATGAGGGCGTGCGCGATCCGGTCGCCCAGCCCCGAGCCCGTGGCGTCGATGATCGTCACGTGACGAATGGCCGTCGAGGCGCCGCTCTTCGCGGCGATATAGAGCGGAAACATCGTCACGGCGGCGATGAACAGCGGAATCACCAACGTGAACGCGAGGAACGTGCGGGATCGCACGCGCTCCAGATACTCGCGCTTGGCGACGATGAAAATCTTGTTATCCATGGCCCGACATCCCCTTCTCGACGCCGCTCGCGCCGACACGCTGGAGGAAGATCTGGTGCAGCGAGGGCTGCATGAGCTCGAAGCGTTCGATGTTCGCGCCGGCGTCGATCAGGCGGCGCAGCAGCAGCTGCGCGTCGGCGTTCGGAAACAGCTCGAGCTCGAAGTAGTTGTTGTTGTCGTCGCACCGGCGAACGAACGTCGGATCGCGCAGCACGGCCGACACGCCATTCTGCGCGCCGCCCGCGAGCGAGACCGCGATGTTGCGCGAGCCCGCCGATTTCTTCACCGCGGCGACGCCGCCGTCGAGCACCTTCTCGCCGCGCGCAATGATGCAGACCGAGTCGCACATTTTTTCGGCGTTATCCATCACGTGCGTGCTGAAGATGACTGTCTTGCCGCGCTGCTTGAGCTCGAGCACCGCATCCTTCAGTGCTTGTGCGTTGATCGGATCGAGGCCGCTGAACGGCTCGTCGAGAATGACGAGATCGGGGTCGTGCAGCAGCGTGGCGATGAACTGCACCTTCTGCTGCATGCCGCGCGACAGCTCATCGACGCGTGCGTCGCCCCAGTTGCGCTCGCCGACGAGGCTGAATCGTGCGAGCCACTCGTCGATGCGCTTCGCGGCGTCCGTCGGCCGAATCCCCTTCAACTCGGCGAGAAAAAGCAGAACGCGACGGACCTGCATTTTCTTGTATAGCCCCCGCTCTTCCGGGAGGTATCCGACCGAGTTCAGAATCCCAGATTCGGTATTTGGACGCCCGAAAATCGAGATCGATCCGGCGTCGGGAAGGATGATGTCGAGAATCATGCGGATGGTCGTCGTCTTGCCGGCGCCGTTGGGGCCGAGGAGACCATAGACCGAGCCGCGCGGAACCTGCAGCGATAGATCGCGCACCGCGACGTGCTGGTCGTACCGCTTCACGACATTGCGAATGTCGATGGCGAGATCAGACATGGATTGGAAGGTGTGGCCCGGGAGGGACCTTGGGAAGGAATCGCCTCGCGATTGTACTAGTACGCTAGTACAAGTCGACAGCTTGCGCAAGGCGCCGTCCAACACGACGGAACCCAAAACAGAAAGTTTCCACTGTGGCGCCGCGCCTCGCTGGCGGCTTTCTTTTCCTCATGCTTGCCGCGCTTGCTGACACTCTGGTCATCTTCATCGCCGCCAGTCTCACCAAGCCGATGCAGCCCGCGCTGGATACCTTCAGCGCAAGGACTGGGATCGTCGTTCAGCGGGAAAGCGGCGGCTCGCTCGAGCACGCGCGAAAGATCACCGAGCTCCACCGCATTCCCGACCTCTTGTTGCTTGCCGACGCCGATGTCTTTCCGCGCCTGCTGCCGCCGCCCTTCACGACCTGGTTCGCCGAGTTCGCGCGCAACCGAATGGTCGTCGCCTACACGCCTAAGTCGAAGCGTGCGAGCGACATAAATCCATCAAACTGGTACGACATCCTGCGGGCGAAAGACGTCGAGGTCGGACGCACCGATCCGGATGCCGCGCCCGTAGGCTATCGGACGCTGCTGATGCTCCAGCTCGCCGAACGACACTACCGCAAAGGCGGTCTGGCAAAGTCGCTCGAGGAGAACGCACCAAAGCGCAACATGCGCGCGAACGCCGCCGAGCTCGCCGCGCTGCTCGCCGCCGGCGAGTTGGACTACATCTACGAGTACCAGTCGGTCGCCGAGTCGAACGGATTTCGGTTCGTTCAACTGCCCGCCGAAATCGATCTCGGCGATCCGAGTCGCGCCGCGGCGTACCGGCAGGTCACGACGACGATTCGCGGCTCGTCGCCGGGAACGACGATGACCGTCCGCGGCGAGCCAATACTATATGGTATGAGCATCCCCACGGCCGCGCCGCACGCCGCGGCGGCGCGCCGGTTTCTGGATTTCCTCATGAAACCAGAAGTGCTGCGACAGCTCCGCGCGGCCCACGTGGACATGCTCGACCACCCGATCGTCGTCGGCGCCGGAGCGCCGCCCGAGCTCACGCGTGGAGCTCGACGCTAGCGTCCTCGAAACCACGCCACCCGCGCGGCAGCCCAGCGCGGCCTCGCGCGCCGCGATTGCCGTCGTCGTCGGACTGCTCGCGTCGCTCTTCTTGCTGTTCGTCTTGGCGCCGGTCGTCGGCCTGGTGGCGGCGGGCGGCGGCCGGGGACTTTCCTCTCTCGCTCGCGACGCCGAGTTGCGGGGTTCGCTCCTCCTCACGGCGACGACGGCGACCATCGCAACCATCCTCGGCGTTGTCGGCGGCACGCCGATCGCCTACCTGCTCGCGCGGCGCGACTTCCGCGGACGGTCGATTGTCGCCGCCGCGATGGAATTGCCGCTCGTCATCCCGCACCCCGTCGCCGGCATCGCCCTGCTGCTCGTGCTCGGCCGCGGCAGCCCGGTGGGCGGCGCGCTCTATTCGGCTGGTTTGCGCGTCGCCGGCTCGGCGACCGGCATCGTGTGCGCGATGCTGTTCGTCTCAGCGCCGCTGTACGTGAGCGCGGCACGTGAAGCATTCGCTCGAGTCGACGCGCGCTACGAATCGGTCGCGCGCACACTCGGCGACGACGTCTGGCGCGCGTTTCGGCGAATCACACTCCCGCTTGCCGGCCGCGGACTCACCGCGGCGGCGGTCGTGATGTGGGCGAGAGCGGTGAGCGAGTTCGGTGCGATCGTAATTCTGACGTACAACCCGAAGGTCGCGAGCGTGTTGAGCTACGATCGCTTTACGAGTTTCGGGTTGGGAGAGGCGCTGCCGGTGGCGGCGGTGTTGGTGCTGTTCGCTCTGGTACCGCTCGCCGCGCTTCGGGCGCTCAGACGGGAGACGGCGCGATGACGCGAGAACGGCGCAACGTCGCGATTGGGAATGGTCGGCGGGTGCGGGGGATGGGCGGCTATTGGATTCCGGGGGCGACGTCGCGCCGTTTCAAAACATGATCTCGCTCCAATCGGTTACCGCCAAGGCCGGCTCGTTCCGCCTGTCCGACATCACCTTCGACGTCCCTCAGGGCTCGTACGCCGTCGTGATCGGCCCGGCCGGCTCCGGCAAAACCACGCTCCTCGAAACCATCGCCGGCGTCGTCAAGGCGACATCCGGCCGCATCACGCTCGGCGGCGAGGACCTCACGGGCGCGCCGCCTGAACGGCGTCGGCTCGGTATCGTCTATCAGCACGCGTTCTTGTTTCCGCATTTGACCGTTCAGCAAAACGTCGAATACGGCGCACTGAGCGAGTCGATTGCGGGCGACGTCGCCGAACGTTTTGGAGTGACGGGGCTCTACGAGCGCCCGGTCGCATCGCTCAGCGGCGGCGAGCGTCAGCTCGTGGCGCTCGCGCGGGCGCTGGCGCGCCGTCCCGAGGTCGTCTTGCTCGATGAACCATTCAGTGCGTTGGATCCGCGAACGCGCACGTTCGCGCGGCGACAGCTTCGCGCCCTCTATTACGAACGTCGCTTCACCGTACTTCAGGTGACGCACGACTTCGCCGAAGCCGGACTGCTCGGCGACGTCGCGATCATGCTCGACAAGGGTCGCGTCGTGCAGAAGGGAACGCCGGAGGACGTGTTCCGGAAACCCGCGTCGCCCTATATCGCCGATTTCCTCGGCGCGGAGAACGTGTTCGCCGGGAGCGCGCGGCCGATCAAGGCCGAGCCGCCCGACTGGCTCGACACTGCCCACGATCAGGTGACCGAGCTTCCGATCGCGTTCACGACGGGCGCGCTCACATTCTACGCGCTGGGCGATTTGGTGTCCGGGCCGGCCCACGCGGTGATCCGCGCGGAAGAAGTGTCGCTCTCGGCGGAGCCCTCTCCGTCGTCGATGCAGAACCAATTCCGCGGACGGATCACGGAGATCGTACCAGCCGGCGCGCTGACAAAAATCACCGTCGACGCGAGCGGCACGCCGATCGTCTCGGCCGTGACCGCGCGTTCCGTTCGTGAGCTGTCGCTCGGCATCGGCAAGGAAGTCGTCGCCGGATTCAAAGCGACCGCGGTCCATATCTGCTGACTCGTCGCGCACCTCGCTTACGCGGGGCCGCGTCGCGCCCTATTGTCCTAGAGGTCCTTGCCCACCTCGGAGAATTGTCATGCGTTTTGCCCGGCTCTCGTTGGCCGTCGCGTTGCTCGCGCCGATGGCAGAGATGCGCGCTCAGGAATCGAACAATGCCGCGATCGTCGCGCGCATCGATTCCCTGGCGAAGGACTACATGACGTTGAAGAAGGCGCCCGCGCTGTCAATCGCGGTGGTGCGCGGCAAGGATACGCTCGTCATGAAGGGCTACGGTCTGGCGAGCCGAGAAGCGAATCGCGCCGCGACCGCGTCCACCATCTATCGCATCGGCTCGATCACCAAGCAGTTCACCGCCGCGGGAATCATGCGCGAGGTCGAGCAGGGAAAAATTCTGCTCGATAGTCCGATCACGAAGTATCTGCCCGACGTCCCGACGCACGGGCAGCGCATCACTGTGCGAAATCTCCTCAACCATACGTCGGGCGTTCACAACTACACCGACAAGCCGGAGTGGGTGAAGCGTTGGGGCGAAGAGATGACGCCGCGGCAGATCGTCGCGTTCGTCGACAAGGACACGCTCGACTTCGCGCCGGGGACGAAATACTCGTACAGCAACACGGGTTATGTGCTGCTCGGAATGATCCTCGAGAAGGTGACCGGCCAGCCGTATGCGACGTATCTACAGCGCCAGTTCTTCACGCCCCTCGGCTTGACGCAAACCAGCTACTGCCCGGACAAACCGAAAGACCCACAGTTTGCCGATGGGTATGCCGCGAGCTCTGGAACGGTGAAGCCGGCCGAGTATCTGAACATCACGCAGCCGTTCTCGGCGGGCGCAGTCTGCTCGACGGTACGCGATCTCGTGAAGTGGCATCGCGCCCTGCTCGACGGGCGCGTCGTCGGCGCGCGTTCTTACTCTCTCATGACGACCGCCGACACGTTGAACAACGGCTCCAAGATCAACTACGGGTTTGGTCTCATACCTGGGCAGCTCAACGGCAAGCGGATGATTGGGCACAGCGGCGGCATCAACGGATTCACGACGTACGGGCTGTACGTGCCCGATGAGAATCTCAACGTGATCGTGTTGTCGAACTCCGATGGCGGCCCCGGTCCGATGGCGTTGAATGCCACGCGCGCCGTGCTCGGCGTGCCGGTCGTGCCGATGCCGAAACCCCTCATCGCTGTCGCGCTCGCCGATTCGCT
>Ga0105245_10002948_pt1 | contig 15270 bp, 13 predicted proteins | sample KBSM54metaG_FD_81523 | JGI IMG/M metagenome (GOLD analysis project Ga0105245, IMG submission 81523) | Miscanthus rhizosphere microbial communities from Kellogg Biological Station, Michigan, USA - KBS M5-4 metaG | ecosystem: Host-associated > Plants > Roots > Rhizosphere > Soil | place... | reverse complement strand
TGAAGCCGACCAAAATCCGATGGCTGATTCTGTTTCTGATCAGCCTGATGTACCTGATCTGTTACATGGATCGCAGCAATATCTCGGTGGCTCAACCGGAGATCGCCAAAGCCTTCGGTCTCAGCAAGAACCAGATGGCATTGATCCTGAGCGCGTTTACTTGGGCGTACGCGCTGGGCCAGGTTCCGGCGGGCTGGCTGGGGGATCGGTTTGGACCTAAGAAAGTCCTGACGGTCATTATGTCCTGGTGGTCCGTCGCGGCTATGCTCACGGGGGCGGCGATGGGCCTGGGTTCGCTGTTCGGCGCGCGGTTTCTGCTGGGTCTGGGAGAGGCTGGGGCGTTTCCGGTCGCCAGCCGCGGCATGCAGCTTTGGTTTCCCAGATCGGAGCGTGGCCGCATCCAGGGCACTACACATTTTTTCAGCAGGTTTGCTGTGGCGGTGACGCCGTTCGTCGCCGGATCGATCATGCTGGCGTTCGGCTGGCGGGCCATTTTCTACATCTTTGGATCGCTCGGCGTGATCTGGTCGATCGGATTCGCGCTGCTCTACCGCAACCGGCCCGAAGAGCACAAGAGCGTCAACCAGGGGGAGCTGGCCCAGATCCGCGGGTTGGAGGCGGATGGCAGTATTCGGGAACTGAGTACCAAGCGGTTGCCCGCACCTTGGAAACACATCTTGAGGTCGCCCAACATGTGGTACATCGCGCTGGGCTACTGCTGCTTCTTCTTCGGAACCAATTTCTACCTGACCTGGTATCCCACCTATCTCCGTGAACATCGCCACATGACGCTGCAAGCGCTCGGCATCCTGGGCTCGATTCCGCTATTTGCCGGAATGGCCGGCGATCTGGTGGGAGGATCCTTGTCCGACCTCATGTTCAAGAGGACTGCCAAGGCTAGATTCTCGCGCAGCGTTGTGGCGGCGCCGGGTTTTCTGCTGTCAGGAGTCTTCCTTTTACCAGCAGCGATGACCGAGAGCGCGTACACATCCGTCCTTTGCCTGGCCGCATCGTTTTTCTTTCTGGAATTCGTAATCGGACCTGCCTGGGCCGTTCCCATGGACGTGGGCGGTCAATTCAGTGGCACGGTGACCGGGGTTATGAATATGGCAGGCGCTTTGGCGGCCTCGGTGACGCCGCTGGTCTTCGGTTATTACTTCGGCATCGGTTCCTGGATGGTTCCGTTCTTTATTACCTCCGGTGTCATGGTGCTGGGCGCTTTTATCTGGACGTTCCTAATCAATCCCGAAATCTCGGTCGTGGGAGCACCGGCCAAGTGAGGAGAAACATTATGCATGGCTTTGCGAAATCGGCTGTTCTCGGTCTGACGCTATGGGTGCCCATGGCGCATGCGCAGGGGAAATGGACCGATCTGGCACCCTTCCCCGATCCCAAGGAAGAGTTGATGGGTGAAGCGGCCAACGGCAAAATGTATGTATTTTCCGGACTGATTCCGCTGTGGCACCCAGCCGGCTTGGTCTACGAATATGATCCGGCCAAAAACACGTGGACCAAGAAGAAGCCTATGGCGCTGCCATCCCACCATGTCGCGTTTTGCGAGCACGATGGCAAGATATATGCGTTTGGCGGCTTCGTGTACCCCGACACCGAGCCCGCGGCTTGGGTGCCCATCAACAATACCTGGGAGTACGATCCTATAAAGGACACCTGGAAGGCTCTGGCGCCCATGCCGACCAAGCGTGGCGCGGCCGTAGCCGCGGAAGCGAATGGGAAGATCTACATCATCGGCGGCGCCACCACCGCGCCCGGCGCGAAGGAGAACTTCCTCAATTTCACGACGCGTCAGAGCGTTCTGGGAACGGTAGAGGAGTACGATCCTAAAACCAACACATGGCGCCAGCGGGCGACCATGCCCACCCCCCGCAATCACATGGGCGTAGGCACCGTCAACGGAAAGATCTATGTAATCGGCGGGCGCGTCGGAGCGGCGTTCATTTCGCTCGCGTCCGATATCTCGCTGGTGGAGGTGTACGATCCAACGACGGATATCTGGGGACCGCCCGGCGCACGCATGCCCACGGCGCGAAGCGCGGTAGCCTCCGCTGTCTACAACGGGAAGATTTATATCGCGGGCGGAGAGTGGCAGGACCCCACGGTCCAAACGACCTTCCGCGCGTTTGAGGCTTACGATCCGGCGACCAACACGTGGGCGGTTCTGCCGCCCATGGCGACGCCCCGTCATGGCGTGGCCGGGACCGTGATCGGCAATCGATTTTACGCAGTCAGCGGAGATGTTCAGTCGTCCGGCACCGGAGTCGCCGTTTCCACACCAGCGGCGACCGCATTCGAATTCACCAAATAGATTCGAGCCCTCAGAGACAACGAAAGGAATCAGACAGAAACAATGGCGAACGTAGGCGCAGTAGGACTGGATTGGCAGGAGCGGATTAATTGGGACCGGTTGCGCAAATACCGGCTCGAGCGCGCTCGCGAGCGGATGAAGGCTCACGGCTTGGGCGCGATGCTCCTGATGTACGACGAGAACGTCCGCTATGTAACCAGCACGCTGACCCCTGGCTGGAATCGCTTAAAGCCCGGCTTGCGTTACGCGCTCCTGTGCGGCGACGATGCACCCGTGCTGTTCGAGCAGGGCGACATCGGCATGCACATCGAAAAACATTCGCCATGGATCCCGAAAGACAACATCCGCTATTCCTATGCCTGGATCAAAGGCGCGGCCGGCCCGGCCTCCAGCCAGCAGGTCACAAAATTCACCAACGCCATCAAGCAGGAAATGAAGAAGCGCGGCGTGGAGGGCATGAAGCTCGGTGTCGATTTCATCGACATCAATATGATCCAGATCTTCAAGGACTCTAAGATCGACTGGACCGACGGCATGACAGCCATGATGGAAGCGCGCGCGGTCAAGAATCAGGACGAGCACGAATGTATGCGCATCGTCGGCGCCATCGGCGATGCCGCGCACTGGGAATTCATGCGGTTCCTGAAGCCCGGTCTGACCGAGAACCAGCTTACCGCGCACATCATGGAGTTCCTCTACAACATCCCGGGCATGGAAGACGTCGAGGATGTCATCGTTTCCTCCGGTCTCAATACCTGGCCCAACTGGCGCAATTTCTCCGACCGCATTATCAAGCCGGGCGACATGGTCTTCATGGATCTGGCCGCTTTGACCTGGAACGGCTACAAATCCTGCTACTACCGCACCTACATGGTGGGCCGGGAGCCGAGCCAGGAACAGAAGGATTACTACGCACTCGCGCTCAAGTGGCTGTACGATTCGATTAAAGCGGTCAAGGTCGGCGCCACGACCCGCGATATTGCCTCCAAATGGCCCTCGGCCAAAGAAGCTTGGGGCTACGAAGAGGAAGATCAAGCCGCAGCCAACCTGTGGGGACACGGCCTGGGGCTGGCGCAATACGATCAGCCCGTCATTTCCCGGATCTGGTCGATGGATCATCCCATCGAAATCAAGGAAGGGATGGTGTTCGCGCTCGAAACGCAGCACGGCAAACCCTTCCAGTGGGGCGTGCGCATCGAGGAAATGCTAATCGTGCACAGGGACCGTGTGGAGATCGTTTCCAACTTCCCGGTGGAACAAATCACGGTCGTCGATCCCATGCCGGGTTACTCCGATTACGGCAAGTTAGGGACCAGATAAGAAGACCTTAGATGCAATCGTTCGTAGTTCCCATCACGGCGCGTGAGGCAACGGAAACCAACCGGTTTGGCCCCAAGGCAGCGAATCTGGCGCGCCTCGGCCAGGCCGGCTTGCCGATCCCGGACGGTTTCTGCCTGGATGCCGAGGCTTATCGCGCGCAAATCAAGGCACTCGGTCTCGAAGCCGATGCCCATGGTGCTTTTTCAACGCAAGATAGCCCGCAGGCTCGCCGCCACGCGCTCGCGATGAAGCTGGGGCTTCTGGATCAACCGATTATTCCCGCGGTGCTCGGTCCTTTGCTCGAAGCATGGCATGAGCTGAAAAACAGGACGGGCGCTTTAACGGCGGTACGCTCGTCGGCGCTGGTCGAGGATCGTTTCGGATCGAGCTTCGCGGGGCAGTTCGAGAGCTTTCTGGGGATCGAAAGCGAGGCGGACTTTATTACCTCGGTTCGGTCCTGCTGGGGCGCTCTATGGGCCACGCGTGCGTTGCGGTATATGGCGACGCACGATATCGACCCAGCCGAAACCGCCATGGGCGTACTGGTCCAGCCGTTGGTATCGGCGCGAGCATCCGGGGGCGGGCTGAGCCAGTCCTTGGGTTCTTCAGGTGACGACCGCATGAACCTGACCGCCACCTGGGGGCTCGGCTCGGCGATCGCTCAGGGCGAAGTGACTCCCGACCGCTATGAATTATCGCGGGACGGCAAGCTTCTGAGCATCACGCCGGGCAGGAAAGACCACCAGGTGGGCTGCATCCATCGGGAAGAACCGTCCGCACGACTGGTCCCGCGCGCGCTGATTGCCGAACCGTGTCTCAATGAAGCACAGGCGATCGAGCTTGGACAGCTGTTGCGGAGAGTCGAAAACGTAATGGGTCTGCCGGTGGAAATCGAATGGGCCATGGATGATAGCGGATTCAAATTGCTACAGGGCCGCCCTCTGCACATGAGTCCCGCGACGGTTCCGGATGCCATGTGGCTCAACCGTCCGCGTCTCAATGGCCATGCCGCCGGCGTAGGCTGGGGTACCGGGCGCGCATGTGTCATTAATTGCGAGTGTGAGCTTTCGCGCGTGGCGCCGGGCGATATCCTGATCACGCGGGTCGCGGGCCCAGCGCTGAGCCATCTGCTCGCGCGCGTCGCCGGCGTAGTCGCTGAACGCGGAGGCAGCACCTCACACATGGCATCGCTGGCGAGGGAACGAGGGATTCCCATGGTCCTGGGCGTGCTCGACGCCACACACCGGATTCCGGACGGCTCGACAGTAGCAGTAGACGGTGTCGCGGGAGTCGTGCGATGGCTGAACTAAGGGCGGCAGGTAAATGTTTTTATCGAAAGGACGAAATATATGGCCTCTCAAGAGCCCTGGAAAACAGATAAGTGGTTTGTCAGTCCCTGGAACTTTGAAGACGCAGTGCGTGCCGAGTTCCATTTTCCTAAGCAAATAAAGATTCACGACATCACTCTACGCGACGGCGAACAGCAGACGGGAGTGATCTTCACCAAGGATGACAAGATCCGCATCGCCGAGGGTCTGGCGGAAGCCGGTGTGCATCGCATTGAAGCCGGGATGCCGGTGGTCTCCCCGAGCGATCAGGCGGCCATTAAGGAAATCGTAAAGCGGAATCTGGGGCCGCAGATCTTCGCGTTCTCCCGGTGCATGGTAGACGATGTTAAGCGAGCGGTGGACTGCGGCGTCACCGGCGTCGTCATGGAAGTTCCGTCCAGTCAGCACATCCTCCAATACGCCTATCAATGGCCCATGGAAAAGGCCATTCAATTGTCCATCGAATCGACCGCCTACGCGCATTCGCAGGGGCTAGAAGTTGTCTTCTTCCCTATCGATTTCACCCGTGCCGATATGAAGTGGGTGCTCGATCTGATCCTGCGGGTCGCCAACGAAGGGCACATGGATGCACTAGCGCTGGTGGACACCTTTGGCGTCGTCTCTCCCCATGCCATGCAGTATCTGGTGAGGCAGGTCAAGGCGCGCGTCAACAAACGCCTCGAGGCGCACTTCCACATGGATTTCGGGATGGGCGTAGCCAACACCATCATGGCCCTGGCGGAGGGAGTCGAGGTAATCCATTCCACCGTGCTCGGATTGGGAGAGCGGGCCGGAAACGTCCCCATGGAAGAGACGGTTATGGCTCTTCTGACAATGTATGGAATCGACGTCGGCCTGAAATATGAGAAGCTCTACGGTCTCGCCCATCTGGTGCAAGAGCTTTCCGGCCACGCCGTTCCGAGCAATCGGCCCGTGGTAGGCGATGCGCTCTTTCAGATCGAGTCGGGCATCATCGCTAGCTGGTTCCAGAACTGCGGCGATCTACAGCCTACTGAGCTGTTCCCGTACCGCTGGGATGTGGTTGGGCAGCCGCCTCCAAAGGTAGTGCTGGGGAAGGGCAGCGGCATCGATTCCATCAAGGCGGCATTGAAAAGTCTCGGCGTCGAGTACACCGAAGAAGAAGCAATGAAGGTGGTGACCTCGGTCAAGGACTTCTCGTTGCGGCATAAGCGGCTGCTGACTCCCGCTGAATTCCAGTCGATCGTTGCGCAAACTCTTCCACGGGGCAGCGGCGCCAGGCAGGCCGCGCGGATTTAACGTGCAATTGCCAACAAAGACCACCGCGGCCCCTTCGACACGCTATCTGCTGAGCGTAGCGCGTATCGCGGTGGGTCTCTTGTTTCTCCAACACGGAGCTGAAAAAGTGTGGGGCTTTGCGAACGGACGCGTGGACCACAACTTTGGAACGCTCCATGGATTTGCAGGACCGCTTGAGGTGGCCGGCGGAGTGTTGCTCGTCCTCGGGATGTTCACGCGGACAACGGCTTTTATCTTGTGCGGCGAAATGGCGGTGGCATATTTCTCGCTCTGGGCTCCGCGCGGATTCTGGCCCATCACCAACGGTGGTGAAGAAGCCGTGATCTTTTGTTTCACCTTCCTGTGGCTGGTGACCGCGGGGTCCGGCCCTTGGAGTGTAGACTCCGCCCTTGCCGGTTCGAGCGGAAAGCAGGGCAACCAGTTGCGGCAGACGGTCGGTTCCTGGGAAGGCTACGGACGTTCCATAGTCCGCGTCATTCTCGCCTTCACATTCTCGCTCCACGGATTCAGGCACCTGTTCGGCGTTTTTACCGTGACCGGCGCCAGGGGCGGAGTCCCAATGGCGCTGGACGTTTTGCCTGCCCTTCTCGGGGCGTTGGAGATTACAGCAGCCTTGTGCCTTTTGCTGGGGTTATTCGCTCGCCCCGCTGCACTCATCTTGTGTGCGGAACTTGCCGCGGCCTACGTGTACGCCGCTTTCCCTCGCGGGACCTGGCCAATCCGGAACGGCGGCACTGAGACACTGCTTTACTTCTTCGTGTTCGCATACGTCGCGGCAGCCGGTGGTGGAAGCTGGAGCGTAGACTACTTTCTCAGCAAACGAAGAAGTCTGAGGCGACCCGGGTTTTCTAGTGAATCTGTAGGGACTGAGTTGAAGGAGTCATTGTGAAATTCGGATCGAGGAGAATGCTGCTTGGTGCGATGGCAATTGCAGTCGTGTGCCTGCTGAATGCAAGGCTGGTGACTGGCCAGACTCCGGCGGCGGAGAAGCCGCTCCTGGCGGAAACTGTCTTCAAGAACGTCCAGGTGCTCAAGGGAATTCCCGTGAACGAGTTTATGGGTACCATGGGCTACTTTTCAGCGTCTTTGGGATTAAATTGCACGTTTTGCCATGTTACGGAGAGCCTCCAGGACTGGCAGAAGTTCGCGGAGGACGTCCCCCGCAAACGTACGGCGCGCCGGATGATCTTGATGGTCAACGCCATCAATAAAGACAACTTCGGAGGGCGGCGCGCCGTCACATGTTATTCGTGCCATCGCGGTGGGGATCGTCCGAAAGTGATCCCCAGTCTGGCGGAGCAATACAGCACCCCAACGGAAGATCCGAATGAAATCGAGCTTGTGGCGGGGCTGCCGCCCGGGCCGTCCGCCGATCAAATCTTGGACAAGTATCTCCAGGCAATCGGCGGGGTTCAACGCGTATCCGCGCTCACTAGTTTCGTTGCCAAGGGGACTTACGAGGGATTCGAAACGTATCATCTGAAAGTTCCCGTGGAAATCTTCGCCAAAGCGCCCGGGCTGCTCACCACAGTCGTACATACGCAAAACGGGGAGAGCACTACGACATTCGACGGCCGCGCCGGTTGGGTCGCAGCCGCGGACAAGCCTGTTCCGCTGCTGGCGCTGACTGCCGGAGCTGAATTGGATGGTGCGAAGCTGGACGCGGCGCTGTTCTTTCCGGCACGAATCAAGGAAGCTCTGAGCCAATGGCGCGTCGGATTCCCGGTAACAGCTATCGATGACAAAGAAGTCCGCATCCTTCAGGGAACGGGTACCGGAAAGACCCGTATAAAACTCTATTTTGACGAGGAAACCGGACTGCTCACGCGGCAGGTGCGCTATGCCGAAACCATCGTCGGCATTAACCCGACTCAGATTGACTACTCGGATTATCGCGAAGTCGCCGGGGTCAAACTTCCGTTCCATTGGACGGTGACGTGGACCAATGGACAATCCATAACTGAGTTGAGCGAGGTCCAGGCGAATGTACCAGTCGACTCTGTGAAATTCGCCAAGCCGGCTCCGGCCGCAGTCACTCCAGCGAAAAAGTAGAGGCGCCAGTCAGATTCTATACAGGAGAAAAACATGAAAATAAAACTTCTTGGTTTGATTGTTTCGAGCGTTACGTTGCTCTTAGTTTCGATACCTGCGTTCGCGCACCATGGAACCGGTGTATCTTACGACCAGTCCAAATCCTACACCATAGCGGGGACGGTGACGATCACGGAGTTTCGTTACGCGAACCCTCACCCTCAGCTCTATTTCGACGTGAAAGACAAAGATGGGAAGGTCACGCATTGGAGCGGTGAAATCGCTCCCAATGCCGCGCAATTGCAGCAGATAGGCTGGGGCAAGAAGCGCTCCGAGGCTGCCCTGGCTCCAGGGACTGAAGTGACTCTCACCATCGCTCCCTCGCGGGCCGGTACGCCCGTCGGTCTGATCAACAAGATCGTGAACGCGAAGGGCGAAGACGTCCTGGGCCTGGGCGGCAACGCATTCGGACCCGTCCCGGGCGAAGCGGAAAAGGGAAAGCAGACCAAGCAGTAAGGAGCGTTCCATGAGAAATCGATACGCATGTTCGATTGCCGCGCTGCTGGGGCTTGCAGCGCTCTCCACGGTTGTCTTCGCGCAAGGCGGCCGTGGCGGGGGAATCACCGCCCATAACAAGGCGAATGACAACAAGGCTTACGATAAGCACGATCTGTCCGGTATCTGGTCGCGGAACGGCACACCCGGCGGATACGGCGGCGGCGGAACGTGTCGGGACTGCGGCGATCGCGGTTTCAGCAATGACGTTCCTCCCTTCACTCCGCTGGGACAAAAGATGTTTGATGCGAACAAGCCATCTTACGGACGAAATCTGGGAAGCGCCGACGCGAACGCGCACCCAGAGGAGGCCATTGGCCGGCGACGGGCCGTTCCGCCCGCCAATGGAACCGACCCCTATCAGTATTGCAACCCGATGGGTCCAACGCGCGCCTTGATTTACCCGGATCCCATGGAGATGAATGTGCTGCCTGACAAGATCATGCAGCAATTCGAGTGGGGTTACGCCGTGCGTACGATCTGGACCGATGGACGCAAGCCGCTGATGGATCCAGACCAGCAGAGATGGTGGGGATATTCAACAGGCCACTGGGATGGCGATACCTTAGCCGTCATCACCACTGGTGTCGACGAAAGAACATGGGTCGATCATTTCGGCTATCCCCACAGCGTCGACATGATCCTTGAGGAGCGCTATCGCCGTACAGCGTATGATGTTCTGGAACTGTCCATGACCATCACGGATCCGAAGATTTACACTCGGCCTTGGGTCAGCGAAACCAAGAAGTTCCGTAAGCTCGAGACCAAGATGGGGATTAAGACGGTCGATGGCTGGGGTGGACTCATGGAAGACGTCTGCGCCCCGGCTGACGAAGTCGACAACTTCAATAAGCGGGTTCGTGATCCCGCGGGTGGCGTCGTCCATTAGAGCTTAGCCATAACCACAAGCTCGTTCCCACCAACGGAACCAGGGCGACAAAGTAGAAGATGGCGGAATAACGCCCCTGATCGAACCACCGCCCCAGAGCCGGTAAAATGATCGCCGCAACGGCGGCCCACGCACCGGAGGCCGTTCCAGCCACCAGCGCGGTCTTATCGCGCGGATAGGCGCGTGCGCCCGTGCGCAGAGCCAGCATCTGGAAGCCGCCCGTAACGAACATGCTCCAGAAGAACAGCGCCAGGACCGCGGGGGCTGAACCTGCCCAGGGCACCGCCGCTACCGGAATCGCGAGAATCGCCAGGAGCACAAACATCCACACCGGGCGTTCCTGATCGGCGGCGAACCGATCCATGACCCAGCCCCAAACGAAATATCCCAATTCCCAGCCTAGAGGCGGAATCCACAAGACCTTGCCCAGCCCGGCCTGTGAGAAACCGACCACTCGATTGAGATAAAGCGGGCTCAAGTAGAGGATGGGGCTAATCGCGATTGCGCCCAGGGAGTAGCTCGTTACCAGCGCCCAGAAACGCCACTCGAAAGGATTCGGCCAGGCCAATCTTTTAGGCTTCCGCTCTGGTTTGGGCAGAAAGGGCGGGCGTGCAATGACGCTCCACATCACCAGCCATAGGATGCCGAGTGCGCCTGAAAGGAAAAATGCCGCTCTCCATCCGAACGTCAGCGCGATGGGAACCACCACTGCCGGAGCGATAATGGCGCCCAGCGATCCGCCGCTGTAGGCGATGGCGATTCCGCGCGATTGACGATCTGGCGGGAGGGAGTCCATCGCCACTCTCAGCCCCCCGGGAAACGTCGCCCCTTCACCTAGGCCCAGCAGCGCGCGTGCCGCTGCGAAGCCGGCGAATCCTGCCATCCAAGCGTGGCTAGTGCTGGCCACCGTCCAGAGGGCGACGGCTACTAACATCCCTATGCGCACCCCGACAAAATCCAGCACGGATCCCCACAATGGATTCGCAATCATGTAGGCGATGGAGAATGCCGAGACCACTTCGCCGTAGCTCTGCGCCGTAAGGCCGGTATCCTTGAGGATCATCGGCGAGAGGACTGCCAGAATCTGCCGGTCCACATAGGACAGCCAGGAGCACAGCATCATGGCAACGCTGGCAACCCACATGCGCCAGCCTGGCGCCGGTCGTTGTCCGTTCATAGCGGCAGAGACACCCGTGTTGGGACTTGCCGCCATTCGTTACGGTACGCGGCGTGCGACGGCGGCCCGCATACACTCGGCCTGGACATCCAAGAATTTCTGGTAGTTCGACTTCCCGACGATGAACGGGTTCGGGGCTCCCGGTTTTCGGTCTCGAAGTTTCGCCAGTCTTTCCTCGAGTCCGTCGTAGAGCGGATGATTCTGGAGTTCCACGTCGACCTTTGCTTGCTTGGTTATCTCCTTGAAGTGATCGATGGAGTGGAGATACTGCTGTAAGCCTGCGTCCGAGATCGCTCCGGCGAGCAGGATGGTTCCTCCAAAGAGTGCGGCTGTGTGTTTCTTCCCGCGGTCGGTGACTTCGAAGATCAATCCCATGGAACCCGGTGTGTGGCCTGGGATCATCACGGGGGTCACTTTCTCGGCTCCCAAAGTGATAGGCTGGCCCTCCATCGCGACCAGGTCTTTCTTGGGGGGCGTCACCGGTGCCGCCGGTGCCTTGCCTTGCTTTCCGCCCTTTGGCGCAGCAGGAGGAGGGTTCAACATGAGATCCCAATCCGCCTGTGACAGCACGACGTGCGCGCCATAATGCTCTTGCAAATACGCCGCTCCGCCGAAGTGGTCTCCGTGGCCATGCGTCACGATGACGTACTTGATCTTGGCAGGATCCAGTCCGAGCTTCTTCATTCCGGGCAGAAGAACGGACTCCTCCTCGTTCGCGTACCCGGAATCGATCAGGATGATTCCATCCGAAGTCGTGATCGCAAAGACCAAGGTTCCCGATCTGCCGACGGCGTAAACGTTGTCGAAGATTTTCGTGGGCTCGATCAGCGGATCGTTCGGGCTGTTCGCGCGCGGCATCAGGCAGAAGAAGTTCGCCTCTCCGGCCCAGTCGGTTCCGGCGATCTTCTTTGCTTTCTCAATATGTTGCTTAACCTCAGCAGAATCGGGCTTCGCCGGAGCGGCAGGCGGCGCCTGTGCCGTGAGCAGCGCCGGAAGCAGCATGGACAGCAAGCCCGGGACTACATATATGACCCTCTTTGACACTTCGTTTCTCTCCTTTTACTGTGCCTTAGCCAGTGGAAGCTGCGATGGTGGCTGCTTGCCTTTCTTCAGCGTGGCTGGCTGACCGCCATGGCCCGCTCCCGTGCTCTGCATAAGGTTATGGATCTTTTTTGACGCGTCATCCGACGTCGCAACCTTGAAAAAGGCTTCGGCCACTGGAGACGCTGGCTCCCGGCGAGGAATCGCGATTGCGACCGTGGGGGCTTTCCCGGTCATCGGCAGCGGGATGGCTTCTAGTCTGTCGTCGTCCGCGATCATGATTCTGACCGGCCTTGGAAGAACGGACGCCCAATTCCCGGTCCGTACATGATCCATAACCAGCCATATCGCATTGGTTACGATATGCGGCGTCTTGGTCAAGGTCTCGTTGAGAATTTCGGATTCCCGCATGCCAAATATGTTGATGTCTGGTGACAGCAAGCAGAGAGGTAACTGTCGCAAGTCCTCCCAGGAAGCTATAGCTCGTCCCGAAAACGCGGTGCCCTTCCGTATCAGCAGCTCGTACTCTTCGGTGTACAACACGTGGGTGTGGCAGTAGCGGCGCAACTTTTGGTCCAGATACGTGATGGCAATATCTAGCGACGATTCTTCGAATGCCTGCTGCGTGTCAAACGCGCTCTGAATCATCACGCTGAGATTCACATTCGGAAACTGCCGTTGGAACGGAAGCGTGAACGTTTTCAAAAGCGGGATTGTCGAGCCGAGAACCCCGACGCGTAGCGTGCCGGAGAAATCGTTGCGTTGATCGCGAAGTTTCTGATGCAGACGATCGCACTCAATGGCCATGTGCTGGGCCGCTGCGAGAACCAGTTCACCTTGCTCCGTGAGGCCCTGAAAACGTTGCCCACGCTTCACGATATGAATCCCGAGCTCGGCCTCAAGCTGCTGAATGGCCGCGGAAAGCGTTGGCTGCGATACGTGGCACACTGCCGCCGCACGGGCGAAGTGAGCCTCCCTCGCCAGCGCGATCAAGTATTCCAGTTTCCTGCCAAGCACGAACCTTTACCCCTTCACGCGATGTTGTAGCTCGTTAAACTATACGGCCAACCAGCGCATCCTGGAACTCGGTTCTTTCGATGCGAGGTATCGGCATTGCCGATAGAGCTTCGCCCTCCGATTTTCGAAATACAAATTCGGTAAGATGGATTGATTCGGTCCTAAGTATCCGTGGAACCGATGGATTGAGTTAGCATGAATTTCAGCGGACTGGACCTTAACCTATTAGTCGCGATGGACGCGATATTCGCTGAGAGGAGCATTTCTCGGGCGGGCGAGCGCCTGCATCTCAGCCAATCGGCCACAAGTGGCGCGCTGGCCCGCCTGCGGGAAGCCTTCAACGATCCATTGTTGGTACAGATCGGCCGCAAGATGGCTCTCACGCCGCTCGCTGAAGACCTAGTTGAGCCGGTCAGAGAGTTTTTGTTGCAGGCAGAGGCGATTCTTCATAAGAACCCCGCCTTCAATCCTGCAACCTCGACGCGCAAATTCCGGCTGATGATGTCGGATTATGTGGAGACAGTTCTGATGACGGAAGCTCTGTCTCGCATCCAGAGACTCGCTCCTGGAATCTCCTTCGAACTACTCACGAATGCTGACGCCGGTTCCGACCTTCTGGAGCGGGGCGAGATCGACTTGTCGATTATTCCCAGTAAGTACCTTTCATCGACACATCCCTCGGAGCACCTCTTTGATGACGAGTTCACGTGCGTAGTGTGGTCCGGGAACACTGAAGTTCAGAGTCCCCTCTCTCTCCAATCTTATCTGAGCATGGGGCATATCGTGGTTCGGTTCGGAAGCCAGCAACAGGTGCCAACTTTTGACGAATGGTTCGTTGGGTGTTTTGGCCATCAAAGAAGGATCGAGGTGGTCACGACGGCCTTCAATCTTGTGCCTCAACTACTCATCGGTACAAACCGCATCGCAACGCTGCACCTGAGGCTCTGCAGGTTCTACGAACGATATCTGCCGTTGAAGCTCCTTGCGCCGCCCATCGAAATCCCGCCCTTGGAGGAGTGCCTGCAGTGGCACAGATCGCGGGATCGCGATCCCGGAACCATTTGGTTACGGACGATTCTTAAGAGGGTTGCCCAAGATGCCGCCAGTGATCCCTCCAGTGGTCCCAAGAATGCGCCCGATCACCCGCCTGCCACGCAGGCCTCCAAATCACGAGGCCCTGAGGGCGGGCGTACGGTGCGCGCCAAGCGTTCACCGCCGCGGATAAAGGCGTAGCGAAGATCTGTAGGTGGGCTGCAACCGTCCTTGTGCCCAGTTCTAGTCGAAGGCCCCACCGAACTTCGTTCCATCTGAAGTGCGGGTGATGTTCAACATGCGGAGCCGGCGGTCCGCCGTCTCCCGCCCCGGACTGCCCACTACAATGACATCGTCGCCAACCTTCAGACTGTCCTTTGTGACACCTTGCTTACCTAGTTGACCAGCGGCGGCCCATTCTACCGCCCAGGTCTGCATCTGCCCCTTGTCATCCGGCGCCTGGACCTGAACAAAGGAATGCGGATTGCGATAGAGGAACTGGATCAGCTTTCCATGAACCGTCACTTTCTGATCCTCCATATAGGTGGCGGAAAACGAGTGGTGGGCGTAAGCTCGAAAGCCTACCAGGCACGATCCTCCTGCGATCATCAACGTGAACAGTCTGTTCTTCATAGAATGCCTTTTTCCTCACGCGGCGTGTCTAGGCGCGGACGGCCCCGCGCGACACCCGGATTTCACTCAGGGGACTGCATGAACAGTATAGATCCGAGCCAGCTATCTGCAAAATCGATTGTTACGATTACTGATATCAGCCCAGCAGATAGTACGGGTTAGAAATAGAATTTCAAGCTAGCGTAAACATTTCGCGGCACTTCGGAGCCGGCTAGAAGGCGGGGGGACCAAAATTCCAGATGGTTAGAGTCGAAGGCGTTCTGAACACCACCAGAGAATTCGAGCTTAGGATTAGGCCGCCAGCCGAGACGCAGGTCGCCACGCAGGTGCGACGGTGTGGGCGGGGTGGAGGTTTGCTCGGCCCCGCTAATGCCTCCGTAGAAGTAGAGGGCTGTGTCCAGTTGGATGGTCCGTGACAGATCGAAATAAGAGCGCACTTGGAATTGATGATTGGGACTGTTTCTCTCTGCGTACGCTACCTTTTGATCCATCTCGCCCGGATACGCGTGCGAATTGACGCGCAGCCAACTGTATCCACCCATCCATCTCCAGCGCTTGGAGGCAGTCCAAACGGCGCTAAGTTCGACGCCTTTCGCTTGGCCATAGCGCGAGTTGTTGTACAAGATTTCGTACAGGAGATGCGCGG
>Ga0105245_10002946_pt1 | contig 15274 bp, 7 predicted proteins | sample KBSM54metaG_FD_81523 | JGI IMG/M metagenome (GOLD analysis project Ga0105245, IMG submission 81523) | Miscanthus rhizosphere microbial communities from Kellogg Biological Station, Michigan, USA - KBS M5-4 metaG | ecosystem: Host-associated > Plants > Roots > Rhizosphere > Soil | place: Michigan... | reverse complement strand
CTTGTCGACACGGCCGGGATACTACGACATCGACGTCGATACCGAGACGGGCCGGATTATCGGGCTGTCGTAAAACTACTTCCCGGCGAGCTTCTTCCTATATTCCGGATACATCGTCTCGGGACCACCCAGAGCCGCGTCCCCCGGAATTTTCCACTTGTCGGCGAATTCGTGTATGAACGGATTCTCGCCCGGCATGAAGCTCGGCACCCTAGTATTGTCGTGGTTGGGAAGTTCCTCCACGTATTCGCAGGGCCACAGCCAGTTTCCGCCGGTGTTGTCGTTCAACAAGTAGTCTTCGCTTTTGACCAGCGGCTCGGTGAGATACACGGGATCCGTCACCACGCTGACGTGCGTCAGATGATTGTCGTGACGGATGAAATGGTCGACCAGTGTGATCCGGTCGCTCGAAGGTAAGCCATTGCGGCGAGTCCAGCCCTGCTTGATATGCGTGGTGTAGATGGTGAGAATGTTGCCTTCCCACTTGCCCGTCGAAAATCCCTGCCAGGTGTGGACCGCATACTCAGGTGGATGCGGACGTCCGTCCATCCAGATCACGCGATTCTGCTCGTAGGTGCTGCTGTACAGGTGAATCGCGACCAAGTCTTGCATTTGCGGATCGCGCTCCTCCCAGATGCGCAGACGGAGCGGACCGCGGTGAATATAGGCCGCCGTGTGGACCTGACACTGATGCTCGGGCAGGCCCAGACGATCCGGATCCCAGCTCAAAGCCCATTGGCGCGCGGCGGCATTAATCGGCAAGCCGAGGAAATCGACCAGCTCGGGTCCCGGTCCACGCTCCGCACTGTCCTCGTGAAAGGTAGGTCCCCAGACGCCGGAAAGGTCGACTTGGGCCAAGGCGGGAACTCCAATGAGGACCACCAAGGTCAACAACAGCAGGGCGCGAGAAAAATTCGCCACAGGTTTAGCCTCTGGTACATTCTAGTTGAAACTACTCTGGTAAAAATGCCTCGTTCCATTTGGTCTGAATCGTTGTCTTCCTTTTCCGATGCACTCGCAGCAACGCGGCCGGCGCCGGCGGGCGTGACCGCCGCTGCAGTCGTGGCCGAGCTCGGAATCAGTTTGATGATCAAGGCGATGTCCATTACCGGTGGTCATGAGGAACTCGTGGATGCCGCTCGCCAAGAAGCGGCGCACCTGCGCGGCGCCGCGGATGACGACGTCGGTGCGGTGCTGGAGTTTATGCGCGACCGGGATGCGGCCGCTCGCCGGCAAGCGATCGAGGCCCCTATGCGAGGTGCGCGTGCCGCGGTCGCCAGCTTGGAGCTATGCGTGAGGGCTTCGGCGGCCGTCAAGCCATCCCTGGCGGTGGATCAGCTTGCGGCTGAGGCCCTGATTGCAGGCGCTCTTCGGGCCATCCTGCTTTGCCTCAACGCTAATTTAAAGGGCCGTGGGGCTGAGTATCCCGAGGCTCTCGCCGAGGCCAAGTTGATTGAAGACCGAGCCCGCAACACTGGTGTATACTCGCGCTGATCGGAGTCTCATATGCGCAAGATTCTTCCCGTTATTTTGCCCCTGGCGCTAGCTGCGCCTGGTTTTGCCCAAGTGTCCGCCCAGCTCTCGCCGACCGCCGCGTGGGCTACACACGTCGCCAACGAATATCAGATGTATCCCAACGTCACCTATCTGACCATGGGCGACACCCAGCTCAAGATGGACATTTATCGCCGCCGCACCGCCACCACTCCGCAGCCCACCATCATCTACATGCACGGTGGATTTTGAGTGGCGGGCAACAAGGAAGGCGCCGTTCTGAACGTGCTGCCGTGGATGGAGATGGGCTGGAACGTGGTCAACGTCGAATATCGGTTAGGACCCAACACGCTGGCGCCCGGCGCGGTCGAGGATTGCTTCTGCGCGCTGCGCTTTGTCGCCCAGCAAGCCATGATGTACGGCGTTGACGTGAATCGTATCGTGGTCACCGGTGAATCGGCGGGCGGACATTTGGCGCTGGCGTTGGGCATCCTTCCGGAAAGCGAAGGATTCGACCGCGAGTGTGCCGCCAACACACCCCTGCCCAAGATCGCGGCCGTGCTCAACTGGTTTGGCATTAGTGACGTGCCGGATGTGATCGATGGTCCGCATCGCGCTGCCGCCGCAGTGCGCTGGTTCGGCAGTCTGCCCAATCGCATGGAGATCGCCAAGCGCGTCTCGCCGATCACCTACGTGCGGCCCGGTCTGCCACCGATCCTGAGCGTTCACGGCGATGCCGATACCACCGTTCCCTACCAGCAATCCGTGCAACTCCACGCTGCGCTGACCAAAGTAAACGTTCCCAACCAACTGGTCACCATTCCTGGAGGCAAGCACGGGGGCTTCACTCCAGCGGAACGCGATCACATCTACCTGACGATCCGGGAGTTTTTCGGGAAAAATGGGCTCCCGGGAAAGTGACCAAAGGCGAAGTCTCTCCCAGACCCCGTAGTACAATCTGATCTATGCGCTTGAGGATTGCCATGCTACGGCTGGTGGCCGCGCTGGCAATCGCTGGCACTGTTTCCCCTTGTCTCTTTGCCGCCAATCGGCAACTCCTGAATGACTGGGATGTCCGGAATGAGATCCATCTCGCCCCGGGAGTCAACCCAGCCATTGTGAAGGATTACTTCCCTTCGTTTTACGATTACCTGGATACGGTCCTGTTCCATCCCACGGCTGGTTATTACTCCAGTGGCCGGGTGGATTTCACCAATCATTACCGGACTTTCCCGGGTGCGCTCGCTCCGGTCTTCGGACACATGGTCGCCGAGCAGATGTTCCGAATGTGGGATGGTATGCGCAAGGCGGGCACTCTGGGTCCCGCTGAGAAGTTCACCATCGCCGAATTCGGTGCCGGCGATGGCGCCATGGCCGAGTCGGTGCTCGACTATATCGACCAGCAGGCCGCCACGAATCCGGACCCCCGTTGGCGCGAATTCAAGCAGCAGGCGATTTACGCTTGCTACGATCGCTCCCCGGCGCTCAGTGAGATCCAGCGTAAACGCAATTCTCGTTTTGGGGCGCGCTTTGACGCGCGCCAGGGCGATGCCACCAATCCTAGCGCCACCATCGCACGCGCCAGTCTGAAGGGCGTGATTCTCTCCAACGAACTGCCTGACTGTTTCAGCGTGTATAAGGTGATCCTGGATGCGGACGGCTCCGCGGAGATTGCCTTCACAGTCCCCTCCGTTCCCGACCAGGTGTGGCAACGAATCGAAAGATCCCTTCCCGCGGCCGCGCGGAACCTCATCAAGAAGGATGACGAGGCCATCTCTCACAAGCTGTTTGCCGATAAGAATCCCCAGAACGCCAGCGCTGCACGTGATCGGGTTTATTTGAGCCACGCCGGGTTTTCGGCCATTCTAGATGCCTTCAATGCAGGGTCGAGCTACGAAGACAACGTGAAGCTGCTCCAATTCCAGGAACTGTATGTCCCTACATCGGTGATGCCGGAACTCGCCGAGCATCTGCGGCGGTATGCGCGCTCCTACGCCTATGCTTTAGCTAAGAGCGGCAAGGGCATGGTCACCTACATCAATCTTGGTGAGGGCAAGTTCATTCAGGGGGCCGGCGCCGCGCTCAAGGCCGGATACGTCATCACCATCGATTACGGTGCCAACTGGGAGGGGACCTTGGGACAGGAGTTCGATCACCTGCGGATGTACGGACCGGGCAGCTCCACATCCCACGCCGATCCCTACCATTCCCCCACCCTCAATGACATGACCACGGACGTGAACTTCAGCCACATCGCGGCGGAAGGGAAATCCGTGGGACTCGAGGCGCTGTATTTCGGACCTCAGCACTCGCTTCAAATGGGCACACCGGTCGACCTCGACCAGCTGCCTTCCAGCCGCCCCCAAACTCCCGACGAAACAGCCGACTTTCAGCAGTGGGCGGGGCTGTTCTATTCCTGGGAAGCCTACAAGGTTCTAATCCAGCAGAAAGACAATACCGACCCCGCGTATCGCTACCCAGGCGAGGGCGCGGAGGCGTTGGCGATATCGGAAAACGGGCTGAGCCCAGCCGAGCGCCAGAAGCTCGCCGAGTTCGAGAAAAGGCTCGGTCGCTAGCTAGCCTGCGGACGCGGCATCGCCTACATCCCTAAATCCCAAACATTCCTGCCGCCCGTTGGAGGGAACACTCAGGACGGAATACACCGCTTGACGCTGTAATTACGGGGGAGTAGACTCCTTAAAGTTTGGTTTCTGCCGGGGTTCTCAGATTCCAACCGAATCGGTTACTCCAAGGGGGAGGTAACATGTTGCGTTCACTGTTTTTGGTGGCGGGGTCATTTCTGCTCGCTCTGACGCTGTTTGGGCAGACCGATCGCGGAACCATTACCGGGACGATAGCGGATCCCGCGGGCGCGGTTGTATCCAACGCCAAGATTGAAGCCAAGAACGTCGCGACCAGCGCCGTCTACGAGGTCGCCAGCACCGACACCGGCAACTACACGCTCGCGCAGTTGCCAGCCGGGACTTACGAAATATCGGTGACCGTGCCGGGATTCAAGAAGTTTGTCCGCCAGAATCTTACAGTCCAGGTGGCGGGCACAATTCGAGTCGACGTGATTCTAGAGGTCGGCGCGAGCAGCGAGTCGGTCACGGTGACGGAAGCCGCTGCGCTACTAAAGACCGAAAGCGGCGAGCTGAGCCACAACGTCTCGACCGATCGGTTGGACAATTTACCGGCTATCACCCTGGGTGCGTCCGGGACGCTCGGCAATATTCGAAATCCGCTGCAGGCGGTTACCCTGCTGCCGGGCACCCAATTTTCGAGCGACAACACACTCCGGGTAAATGGCATGCCCTCCAGCACCTATTCGATCCGCATAGAAGGCCAGGAGGCCACCAACGGAATTACCCGCCAGAGTACGCAGGTAAACCAGGCGGGCCTGGACGCGATCCAGGAAGTGTCGGTTCAAGTCAGCAACTACGCGGCGGAATATGGCCAGGCGGGTGGCGGGTACTTCAACTACACAATGAAGTCGGGCACCAATCAATTCCATGGAAGCGCCTATGACTACCTGGTGAATGAAGCCCTGAACTCCCCTGTGCCTTTCACCGACGACGGGACCGGGCATCATCTCCGCAATCGCCAGCGCCGCAATGACTACGGATTTACCTTTGGCGGTCCCATCGACATTCCGAAAGTCTATAACGGCCACGACAAGACCTTCTTCTTTTTCAACTTCGAACAGTTTCGCGAGACCCAAAGAGTGAGCACGGGGCTGGATACCGTTCCCACATTGGCCTACCGCAACGGCGACTTCAGCGGCGCGCTGCTGGGGCGCTTGACCATCGCCGGACAGCCGGCGTCCGACGCCAACGGCACCGCGATTTTCCAGAACCAGATCTTCGATCCCAAGACCACGCGCACGGTGAACGGCGCCACGGTGCGGGATCCCTACGCGAACAATATGATTCCCAAGACGGATATGGACCCGGTGGCTCTGAAGATCCAAGCCATGTTTCCGAATCCCGTGGGAACGCGCGCCACGCAAGCCATCAACAACTACGAGGCCCCCGCCTACGACAACTACCGGCACACCACCATTCCATCCATCAAGCTGGACCACAATCTCAGCTCGATGATCAAGATATCGGGATACTATTCGCAAACCCGCGCCTATTCACCTCAGGTCAATGACTTTCAGGGCCCGTTTACCAACTCGGTCATCCAGGACAGCAAATCGCATACTGTTCGCATCAACTACGACCAGAGCGTCACGCCGACCATGCTGCTTCATTTGGGCGCAGGGCTGCTCTACACCACGCAACCCAACCTCACTCCGGCGTTTGACCAAAGCAGCCTGGGCTGGTCGAACAACTTCGCCGCTCCGACGCTTTTCCCATGGTTGAGCATTGGCTCGGATGCGTCCAAGGGCGGCATGAGCTACACCGGCGGAATTTTCAATCCCTACGCCTACCTCGAGGACATCAAGCCCACGCAGAACGCCAGCCTGACCTGGGTGAAAGGGAACCATACCTACAAAATGGGCGGCGAGATGATCTTTGAAGGATTTCCCAATTTGAGTTATTCCCGCGCCAACGGGAATCTCGGCTTCGGAGCGCAGCAGACCGCGGATCCTTGGGAAACCGGCAAAGGCACCAACGCGTTTACGGGATTCGCCTACGCCAGTTTCCTTTTGGGCCGTACCCTTTCCCTGAATCATGGGACTGGATCAAGCAACCGGCTCGGCGACCATTCCTTGGGTTTGTATATCCAGGACACCTGGAAGGTGACACGCAAGTTCACTCTCGACTACGGGCTCCGCTACGACTATCAGACTCTGCTCAAGGAACAGTATGGCCGCATGCAGGACGCGGCCTTCAACACGCCGAATCCGGTGGCTGGAAACCGCAACGGCTCGGTGCTCTACGAAGCCACGTGCAATTGCAGCTACAACCACAATTACCCCTGGGCTCTCGGACCGCGCCTGGGCGCCGCCTATCAGATCACTCCCAAGACAGTGTTCCGCGCAGGGGTTGGCGTGGCATACGGAACAGCGCCCTACCAGGCAACGCTCTCCCCCAACGTGGGGGACTTCTACACAGTCAGCCCCACCACGTATGGAGATGCCGCAACCTTCGTGCAGGACGGGAATCCATTCGCCGTCGGCAATCGCTTCGGCAATGCCCCGATCTTCTGGCCGGACTTCCGCCCGAATTATCCGAGCCAGACCGCTCCCGGAGTGCGTCCGCCCCAATCGCCGTTCATCGCCGTCGACCGGAACTCGGGCCGGCCGCCGCGCATTTTCCAATGGAGCATCGGTTTGCAGCGGGAAATCACGCACGATCTGGTCGTCGAGGCCGCCTACGTAGGCAATCGCGGGGTATGGTGGACCGCTCCGCTGTTGTCGACGTATGGATACAACGGACTTCAGCCGGACACTCTGAAATCGACGTATGGCATCGATGTTTCCGTCCCCGGAGACCGCACGCTGTTGACCACGCCGATCAGTGCTATTCCCACTGCCGTAATCTCCTCACGATTCCCGTGGCTCGCCAATCCCAACAACGTGTACCCCGGCTTCCCCGGTGGCCAGACGCTCGGCCAGGCATTGCGGCCGTATCCCCAGTGGACCGGAATACCGCCGTTTCTGGGACCGCCGCTGGGCGCGACCTGGTACGACTCCTTGCAAGTCAAGGTGACCAAGCGCTTGTCTCACGGCCTGAGTGTGGATTCCGCATTCAGTTGGCAAAAAGAGCTGAATCTGGGCGTTGCCTCGGACACCTCGTACTTGACGCCCGCGCCGAACTTGATCAATGACGTTTTCAATTACCAGCAGAACAAGCAGATTTCGGCCTTCAGCCGGCCGTTTATGCTGGTGATTACCGCCAACTACACCACACCCGGATTGGCCGCAAACAGCACCAGCAGGAAGGTTGTCTCATGGCTGGTCCGCGACTGGACGCTTGGCACGCTACTGCGGTACCAGAGCGGCCAGGTTATTCGCACCCCTCCATCGAGCAATGGCTTTTTCAATCAGATTCGCCGAACCGACAATCCGGCCACGTTCGGCGGAGGGAATACCTTCTTCAATCGGGTTGCGGGTCAACCGCTGTTCGCGAACGGAATCGATCCGAACTGCAAGTGCTTCGACCCGACCACCCAACTGGTGCTGAATCCGAATGCATGGACGGATGCGCCTGCGGGCACCTTCGGAACCTCGGCGCCCTATTACAACGACTACCGCTGGCAGCGGCAGCCCTCGGAAAGCATCAGCCTTGGTCGCATCTTCCGAGTGGCCAAAGAAGGCCGAGTTACTCTGAACGTCCGGGCGGAATTCCAGAACATGTTCAACCGGTTGTTCCTGGCGAATCCTTTCGCGGTCGCACCCAGTTCCTCTCCGTTTGTGATTGGCGCTGGCGCCCCCAATCCGCTGTCGCCCACGGTATGTGCAGGAGGACCCTGCAAGCCGGGAAGCACGCTGTCATCCGGCTACGGATTCGTCAACACGTTCAACGGCGGATCAACAGCTGCAAATCCTTATGCGGGCGCCCAGCCGCGGACGGGCCAGATCGTGGCGCGTCTCCAGTTCTAAGTTCCATCGCAAGTTAGCTCACATCTCGCCGCTCCCGATCAGCGGAGGCGTCTCAACAGTGGGCCGGGCTGTTCTATTCCTGGGAAGCCTACAAGGTTCTAATCCAGCAAAAGGAGATCACCGACCCAGCGTATCGCTACCCAGGCGAGGGCGCGGAGATCTTGCCATCTCGGCGGAAAAACGGGCTGAGCCTAGCGGAGAGCCAGAGGCTGGCGGATATCGAAAAAAAGCTCGCTCGCTAGATCCCTGCCGCCGAGTCGGAGCGGTCCAGTTAGTCACCCTTTTCTAGCTATGAAATTTAATATAGATGCCATATTTCATACGGATTTAGGGACAAGCGGGCCGTTGTAATCCTACGTATTTTTGTGTTGACGGGTTGACAAGCCAGATGTATACTTGCATCCGGCTGACGCAGGCTTGTTCCTATGAGGTTGGATTGGCCTGCCACCTTGTCAAAAAAGGGGATTAATATGCGATCCATGTGGATTTCATTCAGTCTGCTGTTTTGCGCACTCTTCGCGTTCGGCCAAAGCGATCGCGGTACCATCACCGGAACAATTCTCGATCCTGCCGGCGCGGCGGTCCCAAATGTGCCCATTGAAGCTAAGAACGTCGATACCGGCGTGACCTATAGTGCCCAGTCGTCCGGCACTGGCAATTACACGATCGCCCAGCTGCCGGTTGGAACCTACGAAATTTCCGTGTCGGCGCCGGGATTCAAGAAAGCGGTGCGGCCCGGCGTTGCGGTCGGTGCTTTCACCACGTTCCGCGTGGACTTCAAACTTGAGGTTGGCGCGGTCACCGAGTCGGTAACGATCTCGGAATCAACTCCGCTTCTGAAGACCGAGAGCGGCGAGATGAGCCATAGTATCACAACGGAAAGCTTGGCCAACTTGCCCATGCTCAGCCCGGGAGCTGTAGGTGCCGGGGTTCGCAATCCCTTGGCCTCACTTAGCCTGCTCCCTGGAGCGCAGTTTGCGAACGAATCGATCCTGCGCATCAACGGCATGCCTTCCAGTTCGCAATCCATCCATATTGAAGGGCAGGACGCTACCAATGGTTTCTTTCGACAGCAGAACGCCATCAATCAAACGGGCGTGGATGCGATTCAGGAAGTTGCCATTCAGACCTCGAACTTCGCGGCCGAATTCGGCCAGGCGGGCGGCGGCTACATCAATTACACGATGCGGAGCGGGACGAACCAGTTTCACGGCTCCGCTTTCGATTACCTGGTCAACGAAGCGTTGAATGCAGGTACGCCCTTCACCGACGCGGGCTTGACGAACTCTCTAAAGGCCGGTCAGCATGTGCGGAATACACAGCGCCGTAACGATTTCGGTGGTACCTTCGGCGGGCCCATACGGATTCCCAAGCTGTACGACGGCCAGGACAAAACATTTTTCTTCTTCAGCTATGAGCAGTACATTCAGAAGACGAGTACCACCAATGGTTTGAATACGGTTCCGACTGCCGACTACCAGCAGGGGAACTTCGCGGCGGCGCTGAATCCTGCACTGACCATCGGAGGCGTGGTTCAAACCGACCGCGGCACAACGCTGCTCGGCAACCAGATTTTCGATCCGGCTTCGCAATCGGTCTCTAATGGACTGGTTGTCCGATTGCCGTACGTCGGCAACGCCATCCCCAAAACGTCCTTCGACCCTGTCTCGGTGAAGGTCCAGGCTCTGCTGCCGCAAGCGAACGTGGCCGGCTTGCTGGTGAACAACTACCGGGTACCGGCCTACACCAACTTTCAACACACCCAGGTCCCGACATTCAAGCTGGATCACAACCTGAGCTCGAGCATCAAGATCTCGGTGTTCTACTCCGCCAACCACGAGTACACGCCGGGCGCCAACGGCTTCACACAAGGGTTCACCGCCGCTACCCCCACCGAGAGCCTGTCGCAAACGACGCGCATCAACTACGACCAAACCTTGACGCCAACCTTGTTGATGCACCTTGGTGCGGGTTTGCTTAACACCAAGCTTGACACCGTGGGGGCCAGTTTTAACCAGAGTGACCTTTTCGGCGCGAACGTCTTCGACATTTCCACCCAGTTCCCCAATATCACTCCGGGCAGCGACCTCAGTAAGGGGGGCAGCAACGTGGCGATGGGCAACAGTTCATTCGCCTTGTGGCAGAAGGATGTCAAGCCGACGTTCAACACCAGCTTCACTTGGGTGAAAGGGAACCACACTTTCAAGTTCGGTGGCGAAGCGATCTTCGAAGGATTGCCTGGTGCCATCAGCTGGCGCTCCAAGGGAATCTTTGGATTTGGAGCGGCGGAGACCGCGGACCCTTATACTACCGGTTTGACGTTCCAGAATGGCGTCACAGGCTTTGCCTACGCCAGCTTCCTGCTGGGCGCGTACAACAATTTGCAGGTGCAGCCGCTGGCCGTTCAGCGCATGGGCAATCACAGTTTCGGTCTCTACGCGCAGGACAACTGGAAAGTTACCCGCAAGCTGACCGTTGATTACGGGATACGCTACGACTTCGCTACGCTACTCTCGGAACAGCACGGGCGCATGCATAGCGCGGCCCCCAATACGCCCAACCCCGTGATCGGGGGGCGCACGGGTACAGTGGTCTACGGGGCAAACACCCAGCTAAATAGCAACTATCCCTATGCCATAGGTCCGCGCCTCGGAATCGCTTACAAGATAAGCGACAAGACCGTATTTCGCGGAGGTGCTGGCGTGACATACGGCACTTCGCCCAACAACGCGTTCCTCACCTACAGCGTGCCGGAGTTTTATAGCTACAACGATCAGCCGATCGCGGGCATCTCGGCGGGCTCTCTGAAAGACGGGAATCCATTCGCACCGGGCAATCCATTCGGCAACGCCGCGATCAGGTTTCCGGCCACCTCGCCGCCGTTTCCTTTCCAGAATGCCCCCGGTGTCTTCCAGCCCAATTCGCCGTTTATCGCGATTGACCGCCATGCTGGGCGGCTTCCGCGCATTCTCCAGTGGAGCATCGGCTTTCAGCACGAACTCCTGAAAGGTTTGGTGGTGGACGCCAGTTACGTAGGAAACCGGGGCGTCTGGTGGACCGCGCCGCTGTTGTCGACCTATGCATACAACGCGCTGACACCGGCATCCATCAAGGCCGCCGGTTTGGACCCCACCAGCGCCACTGATTTGGCCCTGCTCACGCAGCCCATCGCTTCCCCCGACGGCACGCCTAACGCGGCGATCGCGGCCAAGTTCCCAGGATTGAGAATCGTTAAGACAGCTAATGGGATCCCCACTGTGCCCGCCGTTTACCCTGGTTTCCCCGCTACTCAGGCATTAAACCAAGCCCTGCGTCCCTGGCCGCAATGGAACGGCGTACCTCCATTTCTCGGTCCACCGCTGGGCGACACCTGGTACGATTCGCTCCAGTTGAAAGTTACCCGCCGGCTCTCCCACGGTCTGGACGTCCAGTACGCGTTCACCTGGCAGAAAGAGCTGATTCTAGGCACGAGCAACGACACATCCTACGTAGTTTCGGCCTTCCCTGGTATCAACGACGTGTTCAATTATGCCCAGAACAAGCAACTCAACCCCTTCAGCCGTCCGCTGGTGAGCATTCTCGCGGTCACGTATGTCACCCCCAGACTGCCCGGGGACGGCACGACGCGTAAGACTGTCTCCTGGCTCACCAGGGATTGGACGGTGGGTGCGTTGTTGCGCTACCAGAGCGGGCAGTTGATGCCCGTGGCTCTGTCCAACAACAACTTCCTGAACCAGATGGCTCGCGGCGGGACCCAGAATCCGGCACTTTGGGGCGGCGGGTCGACAATGCAGAATCGGGTCGCTGGCGAGCCTCTGTTCCTGCAAGATCCCAACTGCCACTGCTTCGATCCCACCAAGACGCTGGTGCTGAACCCCAAGGCCTGGTCGGACGTGGGTGCTGGCCAGTTCGGTTCGACGGCAGCCTGGCTCGATGAGTATCGCTGGCAGCGCCAGCCGCAGGAATCCTTCAACTTCGGTCGGATCTTCGCGATCGCCAGAGACGGCAAGATCAACCTGGCATTGCGGGTGGAATTTCAGAACATTTTCAACCGCGTGTACTTCGCGCCTCCGTCGAGCGGGGGGTCCGGGTTCGTCGCGGCTCGGACGGGGACGAATCCCACCGCGCCGGTCCTGTTCAATAATGCTTTCGGGAATGGCCAGCCTGGCGCGCTTTCGAGCGGCTTCGGATTCGTGAACACGGTCAACGGTGGCCCCTTCGGCGGTCCAGAACAGCCGAGGAGCGGGCAGATCGTCGCCAGATTCTCGTTCTAAGCTGATTCCAAGTTAGTAAACATCTCGCCGTTTCCGGATACCCGGGAGTGGCGAGTTTGTTTTTGGGAGCTGCGGTGTTTGACCCTGCCTGCGCACGGTGATAACGTCGGGAGAGTTGGAGGCGTCATGAAGAGCACCCAAATCGATCGCCGGTCTTTTCTCCGCGTAACTTCCGTCGCTGGCGGAGGCCTGCTGCTCGGGCTGTATAGCAAGCCTCTCATCGTTCAGGCGCAAGCCCAGGGCCAAGCCCAGGCCCCGGCGACCGCCTTCAAGGCCGATGCATTCATCCGCATCGCCGCCGACGGCACCATAACGGTCATGGCGAAGAATCCGGAGGTCGGGCAGGGCTCCCAGACGCACTTGCCCATGATCATCGCCGATGAGCTGGACGTCGATTGGAAGGACGTCAAGGTTAAGTTAGCCGATCTCGATCAGGCCAAATACGGCCCGCAATCAGCCGGAGGCAGCAATTCGACGCCGGTTAATTGGGATCCGCTGCGATTGATCGGCGCCACCGGACGCCAGATGATGCTCACTGCCGCGGCGCAGAGCTGGAATGTACCGGAATCGGAATGTGCGACCGGCTCGGGAAAGGTCATGCACCGGTCCAGCAACCGAACTTTGGGATATGGCGCGCTCGCGGCCAAGGCTGCTGCGCTGCCGCTGCCCGATCCAAAGTCCGTCAAGCTGAAAGATGCCAAAGATTACAAAATCATCGGTCAATCATTGGTCGGCGTGGACGTGGCGTCCATCGTAACCGGTAAACCCATATTTAGCATCGATTTTGCTGTTCCCGGCATGCTATTCGCCGTGTTTGAGAAGTGTCCGGTCTTCGGGGGCAAAGCCAAGTCCGCCAATCTCGACGCGATTAAAGCCATGCCAGGCGTGCGCCATGCGTTCATCGTCGAAGGCGGGACACAACTAACCGGCTTGCTCTCGGGCGTCGCTATCGTCGCGGATACGTGGTGGCAAGCTCGTACCGCTCGCCAGAAGCTTCAAGTCGTCTGGGACGAGGGTCCCACGGCAGCCCAATCCACCGCGGGTTTCGCTCAGCGCGCGGACGAGCTGGCTCCGCAACCCCCTGGGTTTGCTTTACGGAACGACGGGAATGCCGATACGGCGCTCGCCAGCGCGGCGAAAATGGTCGAGGCTGCCTACTCGTATCCCTTCATCTCACACGCGCCGCTTGAGCCCGAGAACTGTACCGCGCATTTCAAGGACGGCAAACTCGAGATCTGGGCGCCCAGCCAAACGCCGGCCGCCGGACTCCAGGTGGTCACGCAGACTCTGGGATTGCAAAACAGCGACGTCACCTTTCACCAGGTACGCGGCGGCGGCGGGTTCGGCCGGAGGCTGACCAACGACTACGTGGCCGAGGCCGCCTGGATCGCCAAGCAAGTCGGCGTGCCGGTGAAGCTGTTATGGACCCGCGAAGATGACATGGCGCACGATTTCTATCGTCCCGGCGGCTTCCATTACCTGAAGGGCGGCGTGGATGCGTCGGGCAAAGTGGTCGCTTGGCGCAATCACTATGTGAGCTTTGGCGAAGGCCAGCGCTTCGCGCCGCAGGCGAACATCAACCAGAACGAATTTCCGGCGACCTTCATACCCAACTTCTCTTTCCAGTCAACGCTGATGCCGTTGGGCGTACCGACGGGCGCGATGCGCGCTCCGCGCAGCAACGGATTTTGCTTCGTCTTTCAGTCCTTCGTTGACGAATTGGCGCACGCCGCCGGCAAAGACCCGTTGCAATTCCGGATCGACCTGGTGAGCGCTCCGCGCGTCGGGACCGAAGCGGATCAGGATTTTGTGGCCTCGCGGATGCGCGGCGTACTCGAGCTGGTCCGCGAAAAATCGGGCTGGGGCACACGCACTCTACCCAAGGGCCGCGCCATGGGCGTCGCATTCCAATTCGCGCATCGGGGCTATTTCGCTGAGGTGGTCGATCTTACGGTCGACGCCAACAGCAAAGTCAAAGTCAACAAAGTGTGGGTTGCGGCGGACATCGGCCGCCACATCATTAATCCGAGCAACGCGGTGAATCAGGTGCAGGGATCGGTGATCGAAGCACTGAGCAGCGTGATGTCCTGGGAGATTACGATCGAGCGCGGCCGGGCGATGCAAGCCAACTTCGACAAGTATCCTCCGGTGCGTATCACCCAGGCCCCGCCGGAGATCGAGGTGCACTGGCTGAAGTCCGACAATCCGCCGACTGGGCTGGGCGAGCCCGCAGTTCCCGCGATCCTGCCCGCGGTGACGAATGCGATTTACGTCGCGACGACCAAACGAATCCGCTCGCTGCCGCTAGTCAAGCACGGATTCTCGTGGGCGTAGATGCTTCGGGCGAGGCGTGCCTCGCCCTTACATTAATTCGCGGCCGGTAGCGCGAACGCGACCAGTTCGCCGTTGTATCCCTGGCCGCTGATGGCGACCACGATGTACTGCTTGCCGTTGAGCATGTACGTCATCGGCGAGCCGCTCTGGGGAGCCGGAATGTACACCTTGCCGGCATCGGCGCCCGTGGCCTTGTTGTAGGCCCTGAGATACGCCCCGCGGCGGCCATCGGCCATCGTGACCACGCCTTTCTCACCAGCGACCAATAGTGTCTTGGTGACCAAGGTCCCGGCCTGACCGGGACGTCCCGTGCGCGGGATGTTCATGCCCTTCAGCGCGGGGTGATCCCGGATGTTATCCGGAGTATCGCCGTGGGCGACCTGCCACGCAATCTCGCCCTTATTGAGATCGATCGCCGTGATGCGGCCATAAGGTGGCTTCAGAAGCGGCAGACCCTGTACGGTAAGCCCACCACCTCCTCCAGGGCCACCAGCCGCTGCAGCTGCGCTACCACGGCCACCGCCCGCCGGAGCGGCCCCCGAGGGTGGCTCCGGAGCGCGCGCTTGGCCCGAGATGTACATGATGTCGGAGCGCGTTCCGCCCGGCACCAGCCCGATTG